>JACCDS010817119.1_pt1 | contig 13715 bp, 10 predicted proteins | sample 7446441 | NCBI WGS metagenome assembly JACCDS01 (sample SAMN15323445, study PRJNA562643) | freshwater metagenome | isolation source: river surface water | place: USA:Blue River Watershed | collected 2017-08-17 | reverse complement strand
GCGTCAAACAGCCGGGCGTCAAGCTCGCGCCTGCGGGCATCACCGTGCAGGCGTTGATTGATGAGTACTGCGGCGGCATGCTGGATGGCCACACGCTGTATGCCTATTTGCCCGGTGGCGCATCGGGTGGCATCTTGCCAGCTCGGCTCAACAGCATACCGCTCGACTTTGACACGCTGCAAGAACACGGCTGCTTCATCGGCTCTGCCGCTGTGGTGGTGCTCAGCCAGCACGACAAAGCACGCGATGCCGCTTTGAACGCCATGCAATTTTTTGCACACGAGAGCTGCGGCCAATGCACACCCTGCCGCGTGGGTACGGCCAAAGCGGTGCAGCTCATGCAAGCGCCCAAGTGGGACAACGCCACACTGGAAGACTTGAACCAAGTCATGGTCGATGCATCCATTTGCGGCCTTGGTCAAGCAGCACCCAACCCCGTGCGGTGTGTGCAAACCTATTTCGCTCACGAGGTGGCTTGAGATGAATGCACCTTTGAAACACCTGCCCACGGTTGAGTTCAAGCTCAACGACAAGACAGTTCAAGCCTATGAAGGCGAGAGCATTCTCAAAGCCGCACAGCGTAACGGCGTAGACATTCCCCACCTTTGCTATAAGGACGGCTTGCGTGCCGATGGCAACTGCCGCGCGTGTGTGGTCGAGATCAAAGGCGAGCGCACCTTGGCGCCTAGCTGCTGCCGCAATGCCACGGCGGGGCTTGAAGTGTTGGTGAGTGAGCGGGCAGTCAAGAGCCAGAAGATGGTGCTTGAAATGCTGCTGTCGGATATGCCTGATGTGGGCTACAAGTGGAACGATGCTTCTTCTCTCGCTGCTGCGACGGGGGATACGCCGGGCGCCTCATGCGGCGAGCCAAAATCGTTGCCCGGCGCATCCCCCATCGCAGCGGGTGTGGGTGAGCATGGTGAACTCAGCGACTGGGCTGTGCGAATGGGCGTGACTGTGCGCCCTGAGTTACGTGCACTGCGCCGCGAGCAACCCGCGTGCGACGTGTCTCACCCCGCCATGGCAGTGAATTTGGATGCGTGTATTCAGTGCAACCGCTGTGTGCGTGCCTGCCGTGAAGAACAAGTGAACGATGTGATTGGCTATGCCAACCGTGGCGCACATTCGCAAATCGTGTTTGACCTGAACGACCCCATGGGCCTGAGCAGTTGCGTGGCCTGTGGTGAATGTGTGCAAGCGTGCCCCACGGGCGCGTTGATGCCGAAGACGCAAGTTGGCTCACAAGTTGTCGATAAGAAAGTGGACTCGGTGTGTCCGTTCTGCGGTGTGGGTTGCTTGCTGACCTACAACGTGAAGGACAACAAAATAGTCAGCGTAGACGGGCGAGATGGCCCAGCCAACCAAGGCCGCTTGTGCGTGAAGGGGCGCTTTGGTTTTGACTACATTCACAACCCCCAGCGCTTGACCGTGCCGCTGATTCGCAAAGCGGGGGTGCCTAAAAATCCAGAGGCTTTGAACGCACTCAACATCAACGCCGCTGATTGGTCGCAAGTGTTTCGTGAAGCCACATGGGAAGAAGCGCTTGATCTGGCCGCGTCCAAGCTGAAGCACCTGCGTGACACGCACGGTAAAAAAGCATTGGCGGGTTTTGGCTCGGCTAAGGGCAGTAACGAAGAAGCGTATTTGTTTCAAAAGTTGGTGCGCACGGGTTTTGGCTCGAACAACGTCGACCACTGCACACGCTTGTGTCACGCGTCTAGCGTGGCGGGTTTGCTCGAAGGTGTGGGCTCGGGCTCGGTGACCAACCAAGTGAATGATGTGGAGCACTCTGACTTCATCTTCGTCATTGGCTCCAACCCCACATCCAACCACCCCGTAGCGGCGACATGGATGAAAAACGCGGCCAGGCGCGGCGCCAAAGTGGTGGTGGCCGACCCGCGTGGCACAGACCTTGGTAAACATGCGTGGCGTGCGCTGCACTTCAAGGCCGACACCGATGTGGCCATGCTTAACGCAATGCTGCACGTCATCATTGAAGAGGGCTTGGTGGACGAAGCATTCATTCGCCAACGTGTGAACAACTTTGACGCACTCAAAGCCAACGTCAAAGCTTTCAGCCCCGAGGCGATGGCCCCCGTTTGCGGGATTGATGCTCACACCTTGCGCGAAGTGGCGCGTGCCTATGCCACCGCCAACAGCGCGATGATTTTGTGGGGCATGGGTGTGAGCCAGCACGTGCACGGCACCGACAACGTGCGTTGCTTGATTGCCTTGTCCTCCATCACAGGCCATGTGGGCAAGCCCGGTTCTGGCTTGCACCCACTGCGCGGCCAAAACAATGTGCAGGGCGCGAGCGATGCGGGCCTCATTCCCATGATGTTCCCCAACTACCAGCGCGTCATCCATGCCGATGCGCACGCGTGGTTTGAAAAGTTTTGGAACACGCCGCTAGACGACAAGCCCGGCTACACCGTGGTGGAAATCATGGGCAAGATCTTGGCCGACAAGGCCGACCCACACAAGATTCGCGGCATGTACATCATGGGCGAGAACCCCGCCATGAGCGATCCGAATTTGAACCACACACGTCACGCTTTGGCCTCGCTCGAGCACTTGGTGGTGCAAGACATCTTCATGACCGAAACCGCCTGGCTCGCCGACGTGGTGTTGCCCGCCACAGCATGGCCCGAAAAAACAGGCACGGTCAGCAACACCGACCGCATGGTGCAACTCGGCTTGCAAGCCATAGACCCACCGGGTGACGCGCGTGCAGACCTGTGGATCATTCAAGAGATAGCCAAGCGCATCGGCCTCAAATGGCACTACACAGGCGAGCACCACGGCGTGGCCGAGGTGTACGACGAAATGCGCCAAGCCATGCATGCAGCCATTGGCGGCATCACCTGGGAGCGCTTGCAGTGCGAAAGCAGCGTGACCTACCCCTGCCACTCCGAGGATGACCCAGGTGAGCCCACGGTATTCAAAGACCACTTCGCCACCGACGATGGCCGCGTGCACTTGGTGCCCGCAGGCTTGATACCCGCCAACGAACAGCCCGATGCGCAATACCCGTTTGTGCTCATCACGGGCCGTCAGTTAGAGCATTGGCACACGGGCAGCATGACACGACGTGCGCAAGTGCTCGATGCCATTGAGCCCATGCCCACCGCCTCGATGTGCGGTGCCGATCTGAAAGCGCTGGGTGTGCACGCGGGCGATGTCATCACTGTGGCCTCACGCCGCGGCCAAGTGAGCTTGCGTGTGCGTTTGGACGAGGGCACGCCACAAGGCGCTGTGTTCATCCCATTCGCTTACCAAGAGGCCGCCGCTAACTTGCTGACCAGCCCCGCGCTGGACCCTTTTGGCAAGATTCCAGAGCTCAAATACTGCGCGGTGTCGGTGACAGCGGGCGGTGAGTTGGCCCATCCTGCTGGTTTTAAAATCTAACGCTTATTTTTGGAGACTTGTTCATGCACGCTTTTCGCCGTTCTTTGATTGCCCTGAGTTTGGGCTTGGCTTGCGCATCGGGTTTTGCGCAAAACGACGCACCTGTGAAGGTCGGTTTGCTCAGCACCTTGTCTGGCCCCGGCGCGGGCTTGGGCGTGGACATTCGTGACGGCTTTCAGCTCGCGGTCAAGCTCTCGGGCGGTAAGTTTGCAGGCAAGGCGGTGGATGTGATCGTGGCCGACGACCAAGCTAGCCCCGATGTGGGCCGTCAAACCGCAGACCGTTTGGTCAAGCGTGACAAGGTCGACTTCATGACGGGCATCGTGTTCTCCAACGTCATGTTGGCCGTGGGTGCACCCACGTTTCAGTCGAAAACCTTTTACATCAGCGCCAACGCTGGCCCATCGCAATACGCAGGCGAGCAGTGCAACCCTTACTTCTTCAGCGCGTCCTACCAAAACGACAACATGCACGAAGCAGTGGGCAAAGTGGTGACCGACAAAGGCTTCAAGAAAGTTGCTTTGATCGCGCCCAACTACCCCGCAGGCAAAGATGCGATTGCAGGCTTCAAGCGTTTCTTCAAAGGCGAAGTGGCTTCTGAAACTTATACCGCTTTGAACCAACTCGACTACGGCACTGAGCTGTCTAAGCTGCGTGCGACCAAGCCTGATGCGGTGTACATCTTCTTGCCAGGTGGCATGGGTATCAACTTCATCAAGCAGTTTGTGGGTGCAGGTTTGTCCAAAGACATCACCTTGTTCGGCCCCGGCTTCTCAGGCGATGAAGACGTGATCAAAGCCGTGGGTGAGCCCATGCTCGGCATGTTCAACACCTCGCAATGGGGTCATGACATGGACAACGCGGCCAACAAAAAGTTTGTGGCCGAGTTCGAGAAGGCCTATGGCCGCTTGCCCACGCTGTACGCAGCCCAAGGCTACGACGCAGCACGTTTGATCGAATCTGCCGTGCGTGACAGCAAAGGCAAGCTAGACGACAAAGCCGCTTTGCGCAAAGCGTTGGAAGCCGCCAAGTTTGACTCGGTGCGTGGTGCGTTCAAGTTCAACAGCAACCACTTCCCCGTGCAGGACTACTACTTGCGCGTCATCACCAAAGACAGCAAGGGCCGTGTGACCAACCGCACCTTGGGCACCGTGTTCAAAGGCCATGCCGATGCTTATGCCGCCAGCTGCAAGATGCCTAGCCTGTAAAACATGGATGGGATTTTGCTGTTTGAGCAATCGCTCAACGGCTTGCAGTTTGGGTTGATGTTGTTCTTGCTGGCCGCGGGCTTGACGCTCGTGTTTGGCATCATGGACATGATCAACCTCGCGCATGGCTCGCTCTACATGGTGGGCGCTTACCTGATTGCCACGGTGGCTGCTGCCACCGATTCTTTTTGGCTGGGGTTGGGCGCGGGTGTGGCGGGTGCTGCGCTGTTTGGCGTGTTGCTAGAAGTGTCGATCCTGCGCCGCCTGTATGAGCGTGACCACCTCTCGCAAGTGCTGGGCACGTTTGCCATTCTCTTGATGTGTAACGAAACCGTGCGCTTGATTTGGGGCGCACAGCCCATCACCTTGAACCCGCCTGCTGCACTGAGTGGCCCTGTGGAGTTGGTGAGTGGTTTCTTTTATCCCGCCTATCGCTTGTTCATCATTGGCGTGGGCTTGGCCGTGGCTTTGTTTTTGTATGTGCTCATCATGCGCACACGCGTGGGCATGCAAGTGCGTGCGGGTGCGGCCAACCGCGAAATGGCTTTGGCCATGGGCAGCAACGTGACACGTTTGTTCACGGCGGTGTTTGGCGTGGGCGCTGCACTGTGTGCTATTGCGGGCGGCATGCTTGGGCCACTCTTGGCGGTGCAAGTGGGCATGGGCGAGAGCATTTTGATTTTGGCGTTTGTGGTCATTGTCATCGGTGGCATTGGCTCGATTCGCGGTGCGTTTTTGGGCGCGATGTTGGTGGGCGTGGTTGACACCGCAGGTCGCACTTTGGTGCCCATGGTGTTTGATTCGCTGCTCAGTGCAGAGGCTGCATCGAGTGCAGGGCCAGCGGTGGCATCGATCTTGATTTACATGCTCATGGCCACGGTGTTGTTCTTTAAGCCGCGCGGTTTGTTTCCGACTCACGGCTAAGCAGACATGGCGAATTCTTCTTCAAGCACCTCGCTCGACCATGCCTTGCAATGGCGTTGGAGCGTACCTGTGTTGGCGCTGTTGGTTGCTTTGCCATTCATTGCGAATGCTGCGGGTGAAGGTTTTTACATTGCCTTGGCCAGCCGTGTTTTGATTTTCGCGTTGGCCGCCACCAGCCTTAACTTCATTTTGGGTTTTGGCGGCATGGTCAGCTTTGGCCATGCGGCGTTTGTGGGCGTGGGTGCTTACAGCGTGGCCATCTTCACGCAAATGGGCATCACCGATGCATGGGTGTTGTGGCCTAGCGCGATGGTGGTGAGCGCTTTGTTTGCGTTGCTGATTGGGGCCATCAGCCTGCGCACGCAAGGCGTGTACTTCATCATGATCACGCTGGCTTTTGCCCAGATGATTTACTACCTCACCATTTCCATCAAAGCCTATGGCGGTGACGATGGTTTGTCACTCGCAGGCCGCTCGCAAATGCCGTGGGTCGATATCCATGACGACACCACGTTTTATTACGTGGTGCTGGCGGTGTGTGTGGCGTCGCTGTATGCGTTGGCCCGTGTGCTCAACGCACGTTTTGGCCATGTGCTGCAAGCCATTCGCGACAACGAGGTGCGCATGCAAGCGCTGGGCTATGCGGTGTACCGCTACAAGCTGGCTGCGTTTGTGATGGCAGGTGCTTTGGCAGGTTTGGCCGGTGCGCTGTTGGCCAACCACGGCGGGTTTGTGAGCCCTGCGCTCATGCAGTGGAACCAATCAGGTTTGTTGATGATGATGGTCATCTTGGGTGGCGTGGGCCACTTGTATGGTGGCGTGTGGGGCGCAGTGGTGTTTTTGCTGCTGGAAGAAACCTTGAGCCACTTCACCATCCATTGGCAACTGGGCTTGGGTGCTTTGCTGTTGGCGGTGGTGCTGTTGGCGCCCAATGGTCTCACCAGTGTGTTGCAACGCTTGCAGCGAAAGGATGCGCCATGAGTGCCCCCTTGCTGCACGTCGACAACTTGGTCAAACGCTTTGGTGGTTTGGCTGCGACTGACCATGCTACCTTGCAGGTGAAGCGCGGTGAAATCCACGCGCTCATTGGCCCTAACGGTGCGGGCAAGACCACGCTGATTCACCAAATATCAGGCGCACTGCCACCCGACGAGGGGCGCATAGTGTTTGACGGGGTGGACATCACGCACACGGCCATGCACCAGCGTGCGCAGTTGGGTTTGGTGCGGTCGTATCAAATTACCAGCGTCTTTGCGCGCCTGACCGTGCAAGATAACTTGGGCCTTGCGTTGCAGGCGGTGCAGGGCAGCAGTTTTCGTTTTTGGCACGCAGCGCGTGGCGAGCAAGCGCGGTATGCACGTGTGGCCGAAGTGGCTGAGCGCGTGGGCTTGCACGCACAGCTCATGCAGCCTGCGGGCGCGCTGTCGCATGGCGAGCAACGCCAACTCGAAGTGGGCTTGGCTTTAGCCTCAAGTCCGAAGCTCATGTTGCTTGACGAACCCATGGCCGGCATGGGCCCTGATGAATCTGAACGCATGGTGCAACTGCTGCAAAGCCTGCGTGGCGACACCACACTGCTCTTGGTCGAGCACGACATGGATGCGGTGTTTCGTTTGGCCGACACCCTCTCAGTATTGGTGTCGGGGCAGGTCATTGCCTGTGGCACGGCAGAGCACATCAAAAACGATGCGGCTGTGAAGCGCGCTTACCTGGGCGACGAATAAACCATGAGCGCCTTGTTAGAAGTTCACGACTTGCACAGCGGCTATGGCAGCAGCCAAGTGTTGTTTGGCATCAGCTTGTCTATCGAAGCAGGCGGCGTGTCTACCTTGCTGGGACGCAACGGCATGGGCAAGACCACCACCGTGCGCACACTCTTGGGCCTCACGCCTGCCATGTTGGGTACGGTGCGTTTCTGTGGTGAACGTGTCGATGGCTACAGCCCCGACCGCATTGCACGCATGGGCTTGGCGGTGGTGCCCGAAGGGCGGCAAATTTTCCCAACACTCTCGGTGCAAGAAAACCTCTTGGCCTTTGCAGCCAACCGCAACAGCAGCGCGAACCCGTGGACGCTTGAGCGCGTGTATGACTTATTCCCGCGCTTGGCCGAGCGCAACCGCCACATGGGTAACCAGCTCTCGGGTGGCGAGCAACAAATGCTGGCCATTGGCCGCGCCTTGATGAGCAACCCACATCTGCTGGTGCTGGATGAAGCCACCGAAGGTTTGGCCCCGCTGGTGCGTGAAGACATTTGGCGTTGCTTGCATGCCTTGCGTGCTGAAGGTCAAAGCATTTTGGTGATCGACAAATACGTGCACAAGCTGGTCAAGCTGGCTGACCAACACACCATCATTGAACGTGGACAGGTGGTGTGGCAGGGCGCGTCTGCGGCGCTAGAGGCAGATCACAGTTTGTGGCATCGCTACATTGGCGTGTAGTGCGTCACAGAGTCGCAAAAAAGCCCGCGTGTAGCGGGCTTTTTGTTGCGCATTGACCAGGCGCAGGTGATTGTTACTTTTGCGTGTGATAACTCGTCACACGTTCCACTTCATTCTTGGAGCCCAAGATCACGCTCACGCGCTGGTGCAACTGTGTGGGTTGAATGTCCATGATGCGTTGGCGGCCATCAGTGGCAGCGCCACCGGCTTGTTCAATCAACCAGCTCATGGGGTTGGCTTCGTACATCAGGCGCAGCTTGCCAGCTTTGCCTGGCTCGCGCTTGTCCCAGGGGTACATGAACACGCCGCCGCGTGTGAGGATGCGGTGCACGTCGGCCACCATGGAGGCGATCCAACGCATGTTGAAGTTTTTGCCGCGTGGGCCTTCTTCGCCTTGCAAACATTCGTCGATGTAGCGCTTCACGGGCTCATCCCAGTGGCGCATATTGCTCATGTTGATGGCGAACTCTTTGGTGTCCGCAGGCACTTTGACGTTTTCTTGCGTGAGCACAAACGAGCCTTGCTCGCGATCCAAGGTGAACATGGCCACGCCGTCACCCACGGTGAGCACCAGGGTGGTTTGTGGGCCATACACGCAGTAGCCTGCGGCCACTTGTTGGGTACCTGGCTGCAAGAAGTCTTCTTCGCTCACGCCTTTGCTGGCATCGGCTTTTTTGAGCACGCTGAAGATGGTGCCAATGCTCACGTTGACTTCGATGTTGCTGGAGCCATCGAGTGGGTCAAACATCAAGAGGTATTCGCCTTGCGGGTAGCGGTTGGGCACGACGTGGATGCTGTCCATTTCTTCGGACGCCATGGCGGCCAAGTGGCCACCCCATTCGTTGGCTTCAATCAACACATCGTTGGCGATGATGTCGAGTTTCTTTTGCACTTCGCCTTGGATGTTTTCGCTGCCAGCGCTGCCCATGACTTCGCCCAAGGCACCTTTGTTCACAGCATGGCTGATGCTCTTGCATGCGCGTGCCACAACTTCAAGCAGCAAACGCAGCTCAGAGGGAATGAGGCCTTTGGCGCGTTGTTGTTCGACTAAATAGCGGGTGAGAGAAACACTCATGGCAAGTCCTTAGTTGGCCAACGCACGTGAGACCACCTCGCGCACATCGTTGCTTAAATCGGTTTTGGCGGCGACGCGTTTGATGGCTTCGTGCGCTGCGGTGCGGTAGGGCTCGGCGAGTTTGCGCCAACGGTCCAAGGCGCGTGCCAAACGGGCAGCGACTTGGGGGTTGATGGCGTCAAGCTCTAACACGCGTTCACTCCAGAACACATAGCCCGCCGCATCCAAGCGGTGGAATGCGCCGGGGTTGGCACTGCAGAAACTGAAAATGAGGCTGCGTGCGCGGTTGGGGTTTTTGATGTGGAAGTCAGGGTGCAACATGAGGTTGCGCACGAGTGACAACACATGGCCGCCACGGTCGGACTGACCAGCTTGCAGGGCAAACCATTTGTCCATCACCAAGGCTTCATTGCGGAATTGGTTGTAAAAGCGTTGCAGCGCGTCAGCGGCCAAGTCGTGGCCGTTACTGACCGACTGCGCTTGCACCAACGCGTTCAAGGCGTTGAAGCGGTCGGTCATGTTGTGCGCGTCTTTGAAGCGCTGGTAGGTGCGGCCAGGCCACACCACATCGCCCGAGGTGCGTGCGTCTAAGCACAACATGGCCAAGGCCATGCCGCTCAAAGCGCGGCGACCGCTCGACACAGGGTCAGGCCGGAAAGCGCCATTGTCTTGGTGGGCTTCAAAGGCCCACGCCCAATCGTCGTGCAGTTCGCGGGCAAGTTGCGCACGCATGGCTTCGCGCACGGCGTGGATGCGTTGGGGGTCGACGACATCGAGCTGTTCAGCGATGTAGGTTTCAGAGGGTAGGGTGAGCACGAGTTCTTTGAACGCGGCATCGAGCGCGGGGTTGCGCAGCACGGTGCGCAGGGCTTGCACCAAGGCGTTGTCCATCACCTGTGCAGGTTCATCGCTGTGGGCGATGGCGTGCAAGGCGGCGTTCAAGCACAAGCGTTGCGCGGCTTCCCATTGGTTGAACGGGTCGGTGTCGTGCGCCAAGAGCGTGAGCAGTTGTGTGGCGGTGAAGTCTTTCTCCAAGACCACAGGGGCGCTAAAGCCTCGCAGGATGGAGGGCACGGGCTCTTCACCGGCTTGCAGGCTGAGGTCTTTGAACTCGAAGCTTTGCTGGCTTTCAGTGAGCACCAAGAGTTGTGTGGGCAACACCTCGCGGCCATCGGCACCGAGCAAGCCAAATTGCACGGGAATGACAAACGGTTCTTTGTGGTCTTGGCCGGGGCTGGGTGGGCAGCTTTGACTCAAGGTGAGTGTGTAGGTGCGCGTGTCGGCGTTGTAGCTGCCCGCAGCTTGCACGCGTGGTGTGCCTGCTTGTGCGTACCAACGTTTGAATTGCGTCAAGTGTGTGGCCAAGGCTGAGCCAGGGTTGGCATCGGCAATGACTTGGGCGAAGTCGTCGCACGTCACCGCTTGGCCGTCGTGGCGCTCGAAGTAGAGCGACATGCCTTTGGCGAAGCCCTCGCGGCTCGTCAAGGTTTGCATCATGCGCACAACCTCAGAGCCTTTTTCGTAAATTGTGACGGTGTAGAAGTTGTTGATCTCTACATAGCTGTCAGGGCGCACGGGGTGGGCCATGGGGCCTGCGTCTTCTGGGAACTGTGCGGTGCGCAAGAGACGCACGTCTTCGATGCGCTTCACGGCCTTGGCAGATGCAGCTGCTATAGGGTTGTCTTTCAACGCTTCAGCAGCCAAATCTTGGCTGAACTCTTGGTCGCGGAAAACGGTGAGGCCTTCTTTGAGCGAGAGCTGGAACCAATCGCGGCAAGTCACGCGGTTGCCTGTCCAATTGTGGAAGTACTCATGGCCGACCACGCTCTCGATGTTGGCGTAGTCCATGTCGGTGGCGGTGGCAGAGTTGGCCAACACAAACTTGGTGTTGAAGATGTTGAGGCCCTTGTTCTCCATGGCGCCCATGTTGAAGTCGCTGGTGGCGACGATCATGAAGCGCTCCAAGTCGAGACTCAAGCCAAAGCGCTGTTCGTCCCACTTGATGCTGGCCATGAGCGAGTTCATGGCGTGTTCGGTTTTGTCCAAGTCGCCCGAGCGCACATAGACCTGCAGCAAATGCTCTTTGCCCGACGGTGCTTTGACGCGCTGCTCGCGGCACACAAACTGGCCCGCGACCAAGGCAAACAAGTAGCAAGGTTTTTTGTGCGGGTCGACCCACTTGGCAAAGTGGCGGCCTTCTTCGAGGTAGCCTTCTTCCACCAAGTTGCCGTTGCTCAGCAACACAGGGAATGCTTGTTTGTCGGCGCGCAGCGTGACGCTGTAGCTCGACATGACGTCTGGGCGGTCCAAGAAGTAGGTGATGCGGCGAAAGCCTTCAGCTTCGCACTGAGTGAAGAACGAGTCGTTACTCACATACAAGCCCATGAGCTTGGTGTTCTTAGCAGGGTTGCAGGTGGTGAAGATTTCCAACTCAAAAGCGTCGGTGCCTTCGGGTAAGTTCTCCAGCACCAACTGGCTGCCGTCCATCTTGAACGAGGTGCCTTGGCCGTTGACCAACACGCGGGCGAGGTTGAGCTCGTCGCCATCCAAACGCAGGGGCTGCGCGGCCGCGTCGGGGTTGCGACGCACGCGCATTTTGTTGAGTACGCGGGTTTTGGCGGGGTCGAGGTCAAACGTCAAATCGACGGTGTCGATCCAAAACGCAGGCGCGGTGTAGTCGGCGCGTTGAATCAGTTGGGCTGTGCCTTCACGGTACATAAGAAATCCTTAAATGCCTTGCTTCAAAGACGCTTCGATGAAAGCGTCCAAATCGCCATCCAACACTTTTTGCGTGGCCGAAATTTCGACGTTGGTGCGCAAGTCTTTGATGCGGCTGTTGTCGAGCACGTAGCTGCGAATTTGGTGACCCCAGCCCACATCGGTCTTGGTGTCTTCGAGCTTTTGTTGCTCTTCTTGACGCTTGCGCATTTCGTGGTCATACAGGCGCGAGCGCAGGCGCTTCCACGCCACGTCGCGGTTGCTGTGCTGGCTGCGGCCGTCTTGACACTGCACCACGATGCCGGTGGGGATGTGGGTCAAACGCACAGCAGAGTCGGTTTTGTTGATGTGCTGACCACCCGCGCCCGAGGCACGGTAGGTGTCGGTGCGCACGTCGGCGGGGTTGATGTCGATCTCGATCGAATCATCAATCTCGGGGTATACAAAGATGGACGCAAACGAGGTGTGGCGGCCGCCCGAGCTGTCAAACGGCGACTTGCGCACCAAGCGGTGCACGCCGGTTTCGGTGCGGAGCAAACCAAAAGCGTATTCGCCTTCGATCTTGATGGTGGCACCTTTGATGCCAGCCACGTCACCCGGGGATTCGTCTTCGACCGTGGTTTTGAAGCCTTTGCGCTCGGCGTACTTGAGGTACTGGCGCAGCAGCATGCTGGCCCAGTCGCAGGCTTCGGTGCCACCGGCACCGGCTTGGATATCCAAGAAGCAATTGAGCGGGTCCGCTTCGTTGCTGAACATGCGGCGGAATTCGAGCTCTTCGATGGTTTTGACCAAGCCTTGCGTGTCGGACTCGATGGTGAGTAAACCATCTTCATCGCCTTCGGCCTTACTCATTTCAAACAACTCGGCGTTGTCTGCCAGCTCTTGTGTGAGGCGGGTGAGGGTGACGACCACGCCGTCGAGGGCTTTTTTCTCACGACCCAGCTCTTGGGCTTTTTTAGGGTCGTTCCAAACGGTCGGGTCTTCTAGTGACGCGTTGACGGTGCGTAGGCGTTCAGCTTTGGCATCGTAGTCAAAGATACCTCCGTAGATCCACCGTGCGCGCGCTCAGGTCGGCAAGGGTGGTTCCAATGAGGTTGATGCGTTCTGCTTCCATGATGAGGTCTTCTTTATGTCTAGGCGAAAACCTTGGATTTTCTCACGTTCGGGCCAGCGCTTAGAAGCTGCGGCTATAGGCAAATAAAAGCCCCGCAGTCCCCAGCAAATAGACTTGCGCCGAGTCTTTGGGCGTGATGGCGTAGCCCAACGAGGGAATGATGGCTGGTGCAATCCCGAGGTTGTTGAGCGGAATCTTGTCTTTGTACTGGCCGCGATACCCATACAACAAGCCAGCAGAAACTTTGGTGAAGACCTTGGGATTGCCAAACAAGCCGTCCCATTGTTGGCCTACGTAGACATAGGCAGATTCTTGGCCAAATGAATTGCTAAACAAAGCCAAGCCGCAAAAACGACCGCCTTTGACATGGCTATCTAACGCCACCAAAACAACTTGCTTGTGTTCTGGGTTGTGGCTCCAATGCTTGGTGTAAGGCGAGAGGGTCAGATCCCATTTTTTTCCTGGTTCAGCGCCGCCTTCAACGCCCAAGCTATCTGGACATGGTTGCCAGTCGTACAAGCCACCGTCTGCTGCATGGGCGGGGCTGAGGCCAATTGCGCTGCTAAGGACCAGGGTTGCCATGACGGCGCGAAGTTGGGGGAGATAAGCCATTACTTGTCTAATTTAAAAATGAATCGCAAATTTTAGTGGCTTAAGTGACAGTTTGATTACTTAAGAATTCCTCTATCAGCTTCGCCAGAGCTTCAGGTTGGTCGTGGTGCAGCATGTGGCCTGCATCACCAATCACAGCATGGGTGAGTTTGGGCACTGCCGCAATGCGTTGTTTGAACTCGTCTAAGGTATAGCTGTCTTTCCACCACTGGCTCATG
>JACCDS011462088.1_pt1 | contig 13716 bp, 11 predicted proteins | sample 7446441 | NCBI WGS metagenome assembly JACCDS01 (sample SAMN15323445, study PRJNA562643) | freshwater metagenome | isolation source: river surface water | place: USA:Blue River Watershed | collected 2017-08-17 | reverse complement strand
GCCAAGACGCGCTGTACGTCGTAGACGTTGACAGACTTGTTGAACTGCTTTTTGATACTAGGATGCACCTCGCTAGAAATCCAAATCTTTAACTCTGCATCCAATTCAAAGGTGCCTGCTGTTTCTACACTAAACCTGGAAATACTCTTGTAGGAAATGGAGGTGTATTCGGTTTTGCTACCGGTAATCCCTTGGATATCCACCAAAATTAGTCGCTTGTTGGTAAAAATAAAGGTGTCTCGAACGAGCTTGAAGCCGAGTTCAATTTCCTCCCCGGTGGTGAGCAACTCTCCATATTTCTTTTGAAGTTCTTCTTGGCTGACCGCCCCTGCATTTCCTAAAAGTGCTGAAAATAATCCCATGTTTTTTTTTAAATAGATGAATAACAAATTGAATACTTCCCCAAGCCAAATTTGCTTGATTTGCAGGAAGACGAAAATTACCCCCCAAAGGTTCTTTTTTCTATCCCTTGGGGAAACAACGATGTACTTAATCTTCTACCGAGAAGCGGTAGTCGATGGTATGTGTGTAGGTTTCCCCAGGCCGAAGTACAGGGCTTGGAAAGTTGGGATGATTGATCGCATCGGGCCAATTTTGAGATTCTAGACAAAAGCCCCAATGAATGTCGTAGGCCTGGCCACCTGCACCTGGAAACTTGCTTAGAAAATTGCCCGTGTAGAATTGAACACCCACATTGTCCGAAAACATCTCTAGGACGCGACCGCTCTCGGGGTGACGCACTCGGGCTACCTGCTTCATTTCGCCTGATTTTTCACGTTTGGTCACGAAGTTGTGATCAAAGCCGCCTCCATTTGCAGCGATTTGATTCCCCAAGATTTTTGGCGAACGAAAATCAAAGGCAGTACCCGCTACATCCTTTACCTCTCCAGTGGGAATTAGTTCCTCGTCGATGGGCGTGTAGGCGTCAGCCCAAAATTGAACCTCATGATCCAACACATCGCGTTTCATGCCGCCGAGGTTAAAGTAGGTATGGTTAGTCAAGTTGACCAAGGTAGCTTGATCCGTGGTCGATTCAAATCGAATCCGCAAGGTATTGTCCGCGCGAAGCTCCATCCAGAGTGTGGTCTGCAGTTTGCCTGGATAGCCCTCTTCCCCATCTACGCTGAGATAGGTCATCTTGACTCCTACGGTAGAGTCTGTGGAGTAGGTTTCAGGAGTCCACACTTTCTTGTTAAATCCTACCTTTCCTCCATGGAGGTGATTGTCTCCATTGGTTTTCGCCAAGTTGTATGTCTTCCCGTCTAGGCTGAATTGGGCATTCGCAATTCGGTTGGCCACTCTTCCAGCGGTCGCTCCAAAAAAAGGATTTTCTGTATCTAAAAAATCTTCAACTCGATCCAAAGTCAAAGCCACATTCTCTTTCTTACCGTCCCGGTCTGGCGCTATAATTTTGTAAACAAGACCTCCAAAGTTGGAGAGCTCTACTTGCATGGTGCCATTGTCCAGTACATAGCGGTACACGGGCTGTCCTTGAAAGTCGGTTAGGTGTTCGGAATGAATCATAAAGGTGGTGGTTTCTGATTTGGGATTTTGTTTTGGAGGCGCAGTACAGCTACTAATTGCTAAAGCAGCAAAAAGTAGGAGTTGGCCTAACCGGAGATTTAAACTAGGAATAAGTTGCTTTTTCATAATCAGTTTAATTTCTGAGGTGGTTTTTTTCGATTCGGTCCAATTGACTTTGGAGTTCTTCTCTCCCGATCCATTGCCCTCGGATCACAACCCCAACAGGTTTTTGGAGGGTCTTTAAGTCGAGGAGCGGATTGTTTTCCACCAACACAAAGTCGGCATCAAAACCTTCTTTTACCTGTCCCCAACTGCTTTCAGTTCCCATGTACTTCGCAGGAACGATTGAGCCGGTTTTTAAAATTTCCAAATTGGACATTCCTGCTTCGGACATCAGGGCGATCTCGTGGTGGATGGAAAAGCCCGGCACATTAAATACCTGTGGAGAATCCGAAGCCATCAGCATGGGGATTCCTGCACGGTGCAGCTCCAGAAATAGTTTCCTACGAAACGCAAGATAGGGAGCCACTTTTTCCTTGTCCAACATACCTGCTCGCTCCAATTGCTTTTTGGTGTTTACCCACTGCTGAATCAGGGGGCCTGGCAAATACTTCATCTCTGGAGCTACTCGAAAGGTGTCTGCAGGAATGTATCCAAAATAGCGGTCAAAAAGGGTGAGTGTAGGCGCAAGGTAGCTTCCTTGAGCCAAGGTAAGCTGAATCAATTCGGGTAATTTGCTCCAATCTACCTGACTCGCTAGGTTGAGATTGAAGGGTCCTGAGGTGTTGGGGTCAATGGTGAGAGAAGCTGGGAGCAAGCCTTCCATGTAGCCATCAATATGTTCCACCGATTTGAACCCGCTTTGAAGGGCATTGCGAATTCCTACCTCTAGGGGCACATGCCCACCAAAGGGGATTTGTTCTTGCTTAGCAGCCTTGGCGATGGCTGCCATTTCTTCCAAGGTAAGCCCGGGGTGGATTTTAAGGTGATCGTATCCCGCCAGTTTTTGTTCCCGAACCCGGTCTGCAGCCTGCTGCGGGTCTGTTACGGTAGTGGCACTGAAGGAAGGTCCAGAAATCACAATTCGTGGACCCATCAACTTCCCGGAATTGATCCGTTCTCTCAATTCCAAGTGGCTCGAGTGACCCAGCATGCTTCGAATGCGGACGACTCCGTTGGCCAGATACAACCACATGGATTCCTCTTGCAGCTGCGTGCTGCCATCGTTGGATATTGGCAAGTGGGCGTGAAATTCGGCTAAGCCAGGGAAAACAAAACTGCCTTTCCCATCAATACGAGGCGCGCTTTGCCATTCGGAACTCAAGGTGCTAGTGGAAGGGAGAATGGATTGGATTTTACCATTTTTCACCAACACGTTTTGATTGGCAAGAATTTTCTCGTTCTCCATCGAAACCACATGGACCTGGGTAATGACCAAATTTTGAGCAGTGCCAAAGGTGGATATTAGCCCAAAAAGCAGGCTCAGAACAGTAGATTTAAAAGACATAAGTAACGGCTTGAGTTGATTCTTGAAGTTCGCTCCTTGTTTATCCAAATCCAATCCCGTTGATGGAAAAAAGAGGATCAATTTGTCAACCGCTAACGGTCCACAGTCCTCGGCAGCGGGTAGTGAACCTCAACTCCTAGTTGCGTTTGTTACTTTTAATTAAGCGGATATTCAAAAAAAAGCTGGACTAGTGTCCAGCTTTGGTGTAGTATACAATTTAGGAATTCGTCCATTGGGTGTGGTAGAACTTCCCACTCGGATCGTCTTTTCGCTGGTAAGTATGTGCACCAAAATAATCACGTTGGGCTTGAATGACCGAAGCAGAAGATTCGGCCGTAATTCGACCGAGAAGGTAGTTGATCCCTGCACTCATCACGGGCAATGCAAACCCCTTTGTCAAGGCCAAACCCACGATTTCAGCCAAATTCTTTCTTCCTGAAATCACCTGGTCTTTCACTCCAGCCATTTCGAAGAAGGAAATGGGATCTGCATAATTTGCTGAAATCGTCTCCATCAAACCAGATCGAATGATGCAGCCATTGGTCCAGATTCGCGCGATTTCATTGAAATTAAGGTTCCAACCTTTGGCATCAGAGACCGTTTTCATCAATCGAAAACCTACCTCATGGTTGATGATTCTAGCCAATGCATAAGCCTCTTTGATCTTGGGTAGCCATGTTTCCAAAGCGCCTTCTACTTGTTGGAATTCATGTTGGAAGGTTTTAGAAAATGCTACTCGCACCGCTTTTTCTCCAGAAACACCTCGGGCATTTACCGCCTCAGCCAATGGACTATATGGAATTCCATACTCCAATGCAGTCGTCAGCGACCAAGCACCGGTGCCTTTTTGACCAGCCTGATCCAAGATTTTATCCAATAGCAATTCTCCGCCTTCTTTGAAAAGCAATAGATCGGCAGTAATTTCGAGCAGGAAGGACTTCAACTCTCCTTTACCCCAATCCGAAAAAATTTCGGACACCTGGGCTGCCGAACAGCCAAATCCAAAACGCAACAGGTGAACCAGCTCCGCCAACACCTGCATCTCTCCGTACTCGATGGAGTTGTGGACCATTTTGATAAAATGACCGGATCCTCCCGGACCAACGTAGGTCACGCAGGGCTTTCCGTCCTTGTCTTTGGCAGAAATCCTACCCAAGAAATCCTCCACTAGCGCATAGCCTTCCACATTCCCGCCGGGCATGATGGAAGGGCCTTTTCGCGCACCTTCTTCACCACCAGACACGCCCATGGGCAAGAAGTGCATGCCGACTTCTTTGAGGCGATTTACTCTTCGATCCGAATCTAGGTAGAATGAATTGCCTCCATCGATGACCAAGTCGTTTTTTCCCAATAGGGGAATCAACGCATCCAATTGGGCATCGATGGCCGCTCCTGCAGGGATCATCATCAAAATGCGACGCGGGGTAGCCAAGGAAGTTACAAACGCTTGCAAATCTTCAAAAGCAGCCGTTTGAGTGAATTCTGGGTTTTCATCCAGTACCTTTTGGGCAACTCCCTCCTCCTTGCCTGCCACAAAGCGGTTGTATAAGGATACGGAAACTCCATTTTCAGCGAGGTTGAGCGCAAGGCTTTTGCCCATTACACCCATACCAATCACCCCCATGTTCATTTTCATCTCTTGTTGCGTTAAATAGTGAAGGGATGCCTCCAGCACCTGGGCTGGGGTCCCTGATATGTCTAGTAGTTTGCCTGAAGAAGGCTTCTCCCAAATGGATAGTTGGGAATCCAACATCCCTGCCTTCATGTAGTGGTTTTGACGCGCAAGCATCCGCTCCCAAATCAGATCTCGCGATCCGGTCAAGTGGATCCAGCGGAGTTGGTCGCTCACTTGAAGCTGCTGGCGGTAGGTATTTTTGAGGGCGGAACAAGCCAAAACTGCTCCTCCCTGGTGCTCCATTTCGAGCAACTTCGAAGCCAAAGAAGCTAACCAAGGTACCCGATCCGCATCAGTAAGCGGCTCCCCTCTCCCCATTTTTTCAATGTTGGCAGGGGGATGAAACTGGTCTGCATCCAAAAATGGGAGTCCTAGTGCCTGAGACAAGCCCAATCCTAGGGTAGTTTTTCCCGTACCTGACACTCCTGTGACCACTATAAGCATGGTGCAAAGGTAAGTTTTTGATTGCAACTCTACACATTTTCGTTCCCCATGGATTCGCAATTTTAACTGGTTGAAATTCCTGCATCAGACAGTAATTTTGGGTGGGATGATTTTTCCAAGAACTGAATAACTACCTTTGCTGCTCAAATTCAAGTTTCGATGATTTCAGTAGACAATGTATCCGTTATTCACGGTGGCAGCCCCCTATTCAGTAACATCACCTTCAACATCAATGAAAGTGATAAAATAGCCCTTATGGGCAAGAATGGCGCTGGAAAATCTACCCTCCTCAAAATTATTGCAGGGGTAAATAAACCAAGTTCAGGTTCTGTCTCCGCCCCAAAGGGATATGTGGTCGCCTACCTGCCGCAGCACTTGCTCACGGCAGATGACTGTACGGTCATGGAAGAAGCCTCCAAGGCTTTTGCTTCGTACCTGGGGATGAAATCAGAAATTGACCAAATCAATGAGGAACTCACCGTACGCACTGATTACGAGTAGGAGGAATACTACAAACTCATCGAGCGGGTATCCGAACTCAGTGAGAAATTTTATGCCATCGAAGAGATCAACTACGAGGCAGCCGTTGAAAAAGTATTGCTAGGACTAGGTTTCCTTCGAGAAGATTTTACACGCTCCACGTCTGAGTTTTCAGGAGGTTGGAGAATGCGCATCGAGCTTGCAAAGATTCTATTGCAAAACCCAGATTTAATTCTTCTCGATGAGCCCACCAACCACTTGGACATCGAATCCATCCAATGGTTGGAAGACTTCTTATTGACCAAGGCAAAAGCCGTGGTGGTCATCTCCCACGACCGGGCCTTTGTAGACAACATCACCTCCCGAACCATTGAGGTGACCATGGGTCGCATTTACGATTACAAGGCCAAGTACAGTCACTACCTCGAACTTCGAAAGGAGCGGCGAGAGCAGCAGCAAAAACACTACGAGGAGCAGCAGCGCTTTATTGCCGATACCACCCAGTTTATCGATCGCTTTAAAGGCACCTACTCCAAAACCTTGCAAGTACAGTCTCGGGTAAAAATGCTCGAAAAGCTGGAGATTGTAGAGGTCGATGAGGTAGATACTTCTGCATTGAAGCTACGGTTCCCTCCCTCCCCTCGCTCTGGCAAATACCCGGTAATTGTAGAAGACATGACCAAGGCCTATGGGGACCATGTCGTGTTTAACCAAGCATCGATGACCATCGAACTTGGACAGAAGGTAGCCTTTGTTGGAAAAAATGGAGAGGGTAAATCCACCATGATCAAGGCCATCATGGGCCAGATTGATTTTAAAGGAAAGTGCGAATTGGGTCACAATGCCATGATCGGCTACTTTGCACAAAACCAAGCCTCCCTACTCGACGAAAGCCTGAGCATTTTTGAAACCATCGATCAGCTAGCGGTAGGAGAAATCCGTACCAAAATCAAAGATATACTCGGAGCCTTCATGTTTAAAGGCGATGACATTAACAAAAAAGTGAAGGTGCTTTCGGGTGGTGAAAAAACCCGTTTGGCTATGATCAAGCTCCTTTTGCAGCCGGTCAATCTTTTGATTCTCGATGAACCGACCAACCACCTGGACATGAAGACTAAGGACATCATCAAGGATGCCCTCAAGGCTTTTGATGGCACGCTCATCTTGGTATCTCACGATCGAGACTTCTTGGATGGGCTGGCCACCAAAGTATTTGAGTTTGGCAACAAGCGGGTGCGTGAGCATTTTGAAGACATCAATGGATTCTTGCGAAACAAGAAACTTGAAAACCTACGCGAGGTGGAACGCAAGTAACTGGGAGAGCGTACAAAGTACCAGGTACGAAGTATTACCTACGGCAGACGGGTTTAAGCTAATGTCGAATCTCGAAAGCTGAATGTCTGAGTTTGACCTGAAAAATAGGCTAAAAACCACATAGGACCCTAGAAAAACAAGATTTCTAGGGTCCTATGTGGTTCTTTTTTATCTGGCTACTTACAACTTATGCTATTTCTCGGCTCTTGCTTCTTGCAGCCTCTTGGTACATTGTACTTGGTACTTAGTACATACTTCGCAAATGTTTATCTGGCGTAGTTGACCGCACGCATTTCCCGAATTACAGTCACCTTGATTTGGCCTGGATACTGCATTTCTTTTTCGATTTTTTGGGAGATGTCAAAGGAAAGTTGTCCTGCCTTCTGGTCGTCAACATTGTCTGCATCAACCAGGATTCGCAACTCTCTACCTGCCTGCATGGCAAAGCATTTGTTGACTCCGTCAAAGTTCATGGCGAGTTCTTCTAATTCTTTCAGACGCTTCACATAGCTATCCATGATTTCACGACGGGCACCAGGGCGAGATCCTGAGATCGCATCTGAAGCCTGCACAATTGGGGAAATCATGGAAGTCATTTCAATTTCATCGTGGTGAGCACCGATGGCATTGCAGATTTCAGGGTGCTCCTTGTAGCGCTTGGCTAGCTCCATACCTAGGACGGCGTGAGGCAATTCTTGTTCCTCTGGCCATACCTTGCCGATATCGTGCAAAAGACCAGCGCGCTTGGCAAGCTTGGCATTGAGTCCCATTTCTGCAGCCATGGTTGCGGCTAGCTTGGCCACTTCTCTGGAGTGCTGAAGTAGGTTTTGTCCATAGGAAGAACGGAAACGCATACGACCCACCATCTTGATCAATTCAGGGTGAAGGCCATGGATGCCGAGATCGATACAGGTTCGCTCCCCGATCTCTACAATTTCCTCTTCGATGTTTTTCTCTGTCTTGGCAACTACCTCCTCAATACGTGCAGGGTGGATTCGACCATCCTGAACCAAGCGATGTAGGGAAAGTCGTGCTATCTCTCTACGAACAGGATCAAATCCAGAGATGATGATTGCTTCTGGGGTATCATCTACTACGATTTCCACACCGGTGGCTGCCTCAAGGGCACGAATGTTACGACCTTCTCTACCAATGATTTTTCCTTTGATGTCGTCACTCTCAATATTGAATACCGAAACGCAGTTTTCGACTGCATGCTCTGTAGCTGTACGTTGGATCGTATCCAATACAATCTTTTTTGCCTGCTTGGTGGCCGTCAATTTTGCCTCGTCGAGGATATCTTTCATCATGGAGGAAGCTTTCGTCTGGGCTTCTTCGGTGAGCATTCTGACCAGCTCCTCACGCGCTTCTTCTCTGCTGAGCGCAGCAATCTTTTCCAAGTCGGCGATACGTTGGTTGGTAACACGCTCGAGCTCTACTTTTTTCACCTGAACCGACTGTAACTGAGCCGTCAAGTTTTCCGATTTGCTGTCGAGCTCCGCCTCTCTTCTTTTGATATTTTCCTGATCCTTGGTCACCTGCTGCTGCAGTTGCTTCACCTTATTCTCGTTGGTGATGATCAAATTTTTCTTGGTATTGTGCTCCTCATCAAACTCTGCCTTCAGCTTCAAGTATTTTTCCTTGGCTTCCAGCATGCGGTCTTTTTTTATGGTTTCAGCGGTCAACTCCGCCTCTCTAAGCATGGATTTAATCCGATCTTTAGTCTCCTCCTCCTGCTTAGCATGTTTACTTTTTAAAAAAAAGCCGGTCAAGGCTGCTCCTACGCCAAGCCCTGCAAGGGCTGATAGGATGATAAATGCAAGTGCGTTCATAGTTGTGAATATATAGTTGTTCACCTACCGGCACTGGAAACTAGCAAAACGAAAAAACTTAATCTCAAACAACCTTGGCAAGCAAGGCTGATATATGGGCAAGACTGCGCTGCATGTGCACGCTATCTTCTTCATTTCCTGCGTTGGTCTCTAAAGATTCTACCATGAAATCAAAGGCCACCATGGCCAGTAAATCAGTAGAATCGTCTAAACCAAACTCAGATTTATACTTTCTTAACTTCTCATTGATCATCCTGCCGGCATGCCGAATTTTCCCCTCATCTTCAGGCTTCACGCGCATGGGATATTCTCGGTCTCCGATTTTTACTTTAATGGCTAATGTTTCCATTTTACTCGGACAGATAGGTAATCAACTGATCGATTTCTTGTATATAGGAATTGATTAAGTCACTCATTTCACCAGTATCCTCAGGGTTTACCGGTCGGCTTTCCACAATGTTACTAATTTTTATCTTATTTTTAAAATTATCCAAGGCAACATCTCGCTCTTGTACTTGCCTTTCAAGCTCTACCAATCGTGCATTTAGGTGCTCATTTTCAGCAGTCAAGGCCTCTACTTTTTTGCTTACCTGAACTGAAAGTTTTTCAAGTTTTTGTAATTCCTCGTGAATCATAACTTAGCTTCTAATAATTGCTCCTACTTGACTTTGAAAGGCTTGAATCAAGTTACTCATAGTTTTATCAATTTCCTTATCCGTCAATGTGTTTTCTTGATCTTGAAGAATAAAGCTCAGCGCATAGGCTTTTTTACCCTGTCCCAATTTATCTCCTTGGTAGACATCAAATACATCTATCTGCTTTAAAAGTTTGCCTCCAGCCTTCTCTGCTACTTTTTTGACGCGGTCATAGGATACTTCCTGGTCAATAACCAAGGAAAGATCTCGGCGCACTTCAGGAAACTTGGAGAGCTCCACGAATTTTTTCAGCGGAGACGATTTCTTTCCAAGCAAGTCCCAATCCAATTCGGCATACCACACTTCTTGCCTTACTTCAGCCAACTTGAGTGCCTTATCCTCCACTAATCCCAAAGTGGCCACCACCTTTTCCCCAAGCTTCATACTCAATCCATAGGCAAAAGGCGCCGATTCAATCACTTCTACTTGGCTCACCTCCACATGCAATCGCTCTAAAATTTGGGTCACAGTCGCATACACATCAGAGAAGGCAACCGGTTTTGCTGGGGCCACCCAACTCTCTGCAGAACTGTTGCCCGACAGAAAAATAGCCAAACGTCTTGACTCCTTGTAACCCCCTTCGGCTTTCTTCTGGTACACAGTACCAAATTCAAAGCACTTCAGATCAGTTTGTCTTCTATTGATGTTGTGTGCCAAGACCTCTAAGCCCGAGAAAAGGAGCGTTTGGCGCATCACACCAAGGTCCTCACTGAGTTTGTTGTAGATCTCCACGGTAGTTTCCGAATCCAAAAACCCTGATTTTTCAACGTATTTGGGGCTGGTCAAACTATTGGTGACCATCTCAAAGTAACCTTGATTGGCAAGCATCTCTGTGAGGCGGTACTGCAACTTCGCCAAATCTTTTACCGGATGTTCGGCCAAGAAATCGGTGCTGAGTTTTTCGGATAACGGCACTTGCTGAAAGCCATGAATACGCAACACCTCTTCAATGATGTCTGCTTCGCGGGTGACATCCACGCGGTAAGGCTTCACTGTAGCCACAAATCCGGTCTCCGTTCGTCCTGAAATCGCTATATCCAATCCTTGTAAAATGGCTACAACTTCTTCTGGATCTATTACTTTCCCAATCAATCGGTTGATGTGGCCAAAACTTACCTCAATCTGTGCATCAGCTTTTGGCTGCGGATAGTGATCCACTATTTGCGAAGCGATTTTTGCGCCAGCATAGCGCTGCAAAAGAATTACCGCTTGCTTCAAGGCATAGACCGGCATGTTGGGATCGGTACCCCGCTCAAACCTGAAAGAAGCATCTGTCTTCAAGCCATGAATCTGAGACCCTTTACGAATCACGTCCGGAGAGAAATAGGCAGACTCTAAAAAGATACTTGTCGTTTGCTCGGAAACACCTGAGACAGCGCCACCAAAGACTCCGGCAATACACATCCCGCCCTTCGGGTCACAGATCATCAACTCCTCACCGGAGAGCTTTCGTTCCTTCCCGTCCAGGGTCACAAAAGTGCTTCCTTTTGGAAGTTTACCAACACGAATTTTTCCTTCCCCGATTTTGGCAGCATCAAATGCATGCAGTGGCTGTCCCAAATCGTGAAGAATGTAGTTGGTGATGTCGACTACGTTGTTGATGGGTTCCAAGCCCAAGGAACGAAGAAAATGTTGCAGCCAATGGGGGGAGGGCTTGACCTGAATTCCCGTAAGCACAATCCCCGCATAGCGAGGGCAATCGGAAGTTTGGTCTACGACCACCTCGAGAGAAGGGCCCGCCACTTCCACTTGGAAAGTAGGCTCAACTGGTAAACACAAGTCTCTACGCAATAGGGCTTTCAAGTCCCGGGCAACTCCCAAATGAGAGGCCGCATCTGCGCGGTTGGGCGTCAGTCCAATTTCTAAAATAAGGTCTTGGGTCACTTCAAAGTAAGCAGATGCAGGACTGCCATTGGGCAGGTCTGTATCCAACACAATGATTCCAGCATGGGAAGTCCCGATACCGATTTCGTCTTCGGCGCAGATCATCCCTTCAGATGCTTGACCTCGGATTTTTGCTTTTTTTATTTCAAAGGGTTCGCCAGTACTGGGGTACAAGGTAGCTCCTACTGTGGCAACCACTACTTTTTGCCCTGCGGCTACATTCGAAGCCCCACAAACAATCTGCGAGGGCTGCTCCTGTCCAATATCCACCGTAGTCAAACTCAACTTGTCTGCATCGGGATGCTTGACACAGGTAAGTACTTCTCCAATAACTAGTCCCGCTAAGCCTCCAGGTACAGACACAAAGGGCTCCAGATGCTCCACTTCAAGACCCGATTGGGTGAGTAGCGCTGCAATCTCTTCTTGGCTTTCATTCAAATAGAGGTACTCCTTGAGTCTATTGATGGATATTTTCATAGGGCATTGGGTAAGCGAATCTTACGATTCCGAACTAGGTGCGTGAGCAGTTAGTGGGTAAGTTGCAAATTTAAAAGATTTGCCTGAGCGGCGATCATTTATCGTAATTTTTCTCCCCTACTGGAAGGGCAATTTCCATTATATTCTCGCGTGGAGGAAGGGGGCAAGCAAAGTCTGGATTGTAGGCACAGTAGGGATTGAAGGCCAGATTGAAGTCGATTGTGATGCTATTTTTTCCATCCTGACGCACATTCAAATAACGACCTCCACCGTAGGTTTCTTTGCCGGAAGTTTCATCTGCAAAGGCAAGAAAATAATTGCGCATGTCCGACTCATTCAGCGACTGCATCAGGAGGAGTTTGTTGGTTTTCCCTCCCAACTCAAATTCCGCAAAGGAATGTTCTAGGTAGCGTTCGGTGCTTCCATCCGTAAGGGGAACCTCTCTGATTTTTTTGATTTCAATGGGTAGCAATCTAGCTTTTACCCGGTAAGCAGGATCGATGGGGTAGAACGTCAGGCTTTGCAAGCCTCTTTTTTGCTCCTCTGTCAAAGGAGATTCTACATTGAAACGGATGTATTTGAACTGCCGCTCGCGTTCCTTCTCGATTTTTTCGATGTAATCCTCGGGGCTTTCTGCAGCGGTAAACATGTAGGTAATGGCCCCCAAGATCACAAGGGATGCTACAAGGAGAATAAGATGACTTGATTTCACGTGTGCTAAGTTAACTAGTTAGTATCCAAACACGCCTTCGGGTTCCATGGTTTGAACAAGGGAAAAAGAAAGCTCCCCCATGCTACATCATCCCTTCATCGGCGAAACTAAAATAGCCCTGATCTGTATAAATCAGATGGTCAACCAGGGGTATTTCCAACTCTAGCCCAACTTTCTGCAAGCGTTGCGTGAGTCGTTTGTCAGCGTCAGAAGGTTGAAGGTTACCACTTGGATGGTTGTGAATCAAAATTAAGGAATGTGCCCCTTGTTCCAAAGCAAATCTGAAAACCACTTTGGGATCTACTACCGAAGCAGTCACTCCCCCTCGGCTCACGTGCTCCTTTTTTATGAGTCCATTGGTTCGATTCAACAACAGGAGAAACACTTGCTCTACTGGTTCATCGTAGAGGTCGGGGCGCATCAGCTCGTAGACCTGCTTGGAACCGGTGATTTTTGGGAGCTTGGGAGGCTCTTGGTCCTTTCTCCTCCTACCGAGTTCCAAAGCGCTGATAATCGAAATGGCCTTGACTTCCCCAATGCCTTTGAATTTTGTCAGGTCTGATACAGACATTCGAGCCACGGCGGCCAAGTTGTTGCCGACCGAGGCCAGCAGCATTCGAGAAAGATCTACTGCACTGCAGGCAGCGGTACCTGTACCGATCAAAATTGCGATCAGCTCTGCATCGGAAAGTGCTGCTTTGCCTTTGAGGAGGAGTTTCTCGCGTGGCCGATCTTCCTCGGCCAACTCAAAAATTTTAATGGAGGTGTTGGGATCCATAAGCTAGATTAAAAAGTAATTGGATTATCCGCAATTAGACTAAGTGTTCAAAGTCAAACTTAAATCCTGCGGATAATCGTCGACGGCTGACTGTCAACAGTCCACAGCTCACTTAATTGATCCTCAAACATTATTTTCTCTTGTTAGTGATGAAAAAGCGGATAAGCGGATAATCAGATAAATCTAATTAAAAAAGGGCATAAAAAAACCCTGCTTGAAGGCAGGGTTTGATTTTGCTTGGGGATTAATTATCCCAATGCGCTTACAACTTTAGCCAATCTTGACTTCTTGTTGTTTGCGTTGTTTTTATGAATGACATTCTTCTTAGCCAGTTTGTCCAACATGGAAGAAACTTTCTTGTACAACTCCATCGCCTCTACTTTATCCGTAGCCG
>JACCDS011657429.1_pt1 | contig 13722 bp, 9 predicted proteins | sample 7446441 | NCBI WGS metagenome assembly JACCDS01 (sample SAMN15323445, study PRJNA562643) | freshwater metagenome | isolation source: river surface water | place: USA:Blue River Watershed | collected 2017-08-17 | reverse complement strand
ATGCGGCTGACCCACAGCATGCCCGGCTGCGGTTCGGACAGGGCCAGCAGGCCGAAGGGCATGATCGCCAGCCCGCCGAACAGCAGCAGCGTGCCGGTCCACAGGTAGGGCAGGCGGCGCAGCCCGAGCGCGGAGCGATGGGTGTCGGAGCGGAACCCGATCAGTGCGCGCAGCGGCGCCGACAGCAGTGGCAGTGCGACCGACAGCGCGACCCACCAGGCCGGTACGCCGAGCTCGACGATCATCACGCGATTAAGCGTGCCGACCAGCAGGGCAGTCGCGAGGCCAATCGAAAACTGGAAAAGGGAGAGGCGCAGCAGCCGCGCCAGCGGCAGGTCAGGCGTGGCCGCGTCGGCAAAAGGCATCCAGCGCGCATCGAGCGATGACGCCAGTTTCCCCACAAGTCTCCTCAGCTGCTTCATGGCGCCTGATCGGTTTTGGTCCGGAAGGGATCGCGGACTCTCAGCGCACTCTATTGCCGTGACGGCAGAATGTCAATAAAACAGTACACAGTGATTGTAAATATCAATTGACACATGGAGTTCTTTTGTCCATCCTGATTCCGTGCCCTTCCGGGGCACACCCCGTAGTTCTCAAATGCCAAACCTCCAAGGGGTGCAGACCGGCAGTCTGTACCCCGTTTTTTTGTGTCTGGCCGGGAGCGTCGGCAGGGCGGTTGCAGGGAAGGGCGCGGGCAGGTATCGCCAATGAGCAATGCGCTTTCGCGAGAAAAATCCAATCGCGCCATCCGCTGATGTCGAGCACAATCGGCCGGTCCGCGCATGCCGGCCCGTCCGGTCCGGCAAGAGCCTGCGCCAATCGGGCCAGCGTGGACAAACATCCTCTTTGGGTTGGCCGGGATTGCGGTTCCCGGCCCCTTTTTTTCTTGCGGTGACGCTCAGGCGGCAACGCCGATGATGAGGCTGGCCGGATCGATCATGGCAACCACCTGTGTGCCACTGCGCAGGTCCAGCGCATCGGCACGTTCATTCGGCACGGTGGCCACGAGGGCCATGCCCGCCTCGGTCAATAGCGTGACTTCCGAACGCAGCTCGCCGCGCACGACCGCATGCACCGCGCAGACGATGGCATTGCGTGCCGACGTGCCGATATCGGTCAGCGGCTCCAGCGTGACCCAGGAGGCCTTGGCCAGTGCGAATACCTTGGCGCCGATATCCAGGCCGAGCTCGCGGCCGCTGCCGTGGGTAATCGATGCGGTCAGCATCAGGCTGCCGTGAACCAGCATCGTCACCTCATCATTCACCGGCCCCTGCAGTATCGACACGATGATGCCGGCGAACTGGTTGCGCGCACTGGTCTTCAGTGCCGTGCCCGACTGCTGCGCATAGTCGGCTTCGAAGCCCCGCGCCAGCTGGTTCAGACGGGCGATGAAGCGCGCGTGTTCGGCCTGCGCCAGCATGAAATTCTTCAGCAGCTGCTTGCCGCGCCCGGTCAGTCGCGTGCGTCCGCCGCCCTTGCCGCCCGCGCGGCGCTCGAGCAGGCTGTCGCCGGTGAGCTGCGTCATCTGTTCTATCGTGTCCCACGCGCCCTTGTAGCTGAAGCCGGCGATACGCGCGGATTGGGTGAGGTTTTCGGTGATGCCGATCTGGCGCAGCAGTTCGATGCGCTTCGCGTTGGCCAGCAGCGCGTCGCCGACGTGCAGCGTCAGCTCGGCGTGGAGGGTGAGGGCGGGGCTTGGCATGCCCGCATTATAGCCAACCAAAATATCTTTTAGTACATAACGTTTTATTTCATTCATTGCATCTGATCGGTATCAGAGGCGGCCAGCTTTTAAGTGGATTTTCGCAAATTGACAGATCCTGCAAGCATTTGTATATTCGCTCGATATATAAAAAACCAATTTTGAGGTTGACCATGTTTTTCCGACAAGCTCCCCGCCGCATTGCCCATCCGCTGGCCCGCGGTGCGCTGGCTATCGCCGCCTGCGCGTTCGGCGGCGCCGCCCATGCCGGGGACGAGGTGAAGGTACTGCTCGAGATCCTGCTGGAGAAGGGCATCCTCACGCAGCAGGAGTACGACAGCAAACTGAAAAAGCTGGTCGAGGCCGAGGAGATCCGCGCGTTCAACGAGGCGCAGGATGTGCGCAAGGCCAATCGCGAGATCGAGCAGCGCGCCGAGGCCGAACGCAAGTACAAGACGCAGGTCTACGGCCAGGTATCGGCCGGTTATTACGACGCCTCCAATATGAAGGACACGGAGAGTGCTTCGGGCCTCAGCGACCAGCCCAAGGGCAATAACCGCATTGGCCTGAAATTCATGCGGGAGTTCGACGCGGACACCAGCGCGGTGGTCACGCTGGAATCGAATTTCTCGTCGCGCACGGGGGCGGTCGGCCGGGATGCCGCCGCCAGCGGCAGCGGTTCGAGTCCCGTGTTCGACCGCGAGGCCAGCGTGCGTCTTGTCTCCAAGCCCTATGGCACGCTGCTGTTCGGCCGCGGACCGACGCTGCAGAATGAACTCTCCGGTGCATTCGATGCGCGACAGAACTGGAACTTCGGCGGCCTGAAATCCGTCGCGCGCTATGCCGGTTTCCACAGCTCGAGTGGGTTAAACCGCGCGGACAAGCTGATCCGCTATACCTCGCCCGATTTTGCCGGACTGACGATCGATGGCGGCGTGTCGCTTGGCGGCATTCCCGGCGGCAGCGAGCGCGGCACACACTACTACCTCGGCGGCCGCTACAAGCGCGGCCCGCTGGAACTGGGGTACAGCCATATCGAGGCCCGGCTGTCCTACGGCTCGCCCAGCGTGATCCCGGAAGAGACCAACAACCGCGTCGACTTCTTCGCGGCCAAATACACGATCGACCAGCTGACACTGAATGCCGGCTATGTGATCACGCGCAATCCGCTGGTGGCGAACGCAACGCTCAGTACCACGACCCCCGGCGGCAGGGCTGATGCCGACACCTGGTTCGCCGGTGCGGTCTACCGGCTGCGGCCGGACCTGAGCGCCAACCTTGGCTGGTACCAGGTGAAAGACAAGACACCCACACGTGGCCTGAATGACCTGCGCATGATTGCCACCGGCCTGACCTGGTCGCCGTACAAGGAATGGGATTTCTTCGTCGACTACGCCACCGTTGATCGCAAGGACGGCGCGACCGCCGCGTTCTCGATCTATGACGCGTGGCGCCCGGATACCGGTACGCCGCTGGTACAGTCGGCAGGCAAGCGCGACCAGTCAGGCATCAGCCTCGGTGCGCAGTACAAATTCTGATCCACCTGCTGATCCCTCGTACTCATGAAACGACTGCATTCCCTGCTTGCCCTGCTGCTGGCGACTTCGTTCACCACGTTCGCACAGGCCGCCGAGGTCCGCGTGGCGGTGGCGGCCAACTTCGCCCAGACGATGAAGGACATCGCCGCCGAGTTCGAAAAGGACAGTGGCCACAAGGTCAGCCTCAGCCAGGGTGCAACCGGCAAGTTCTACGCGCAGATCAGCAACGGCGCGCCGTTCGAGCTCTTGCTTTCCGCTGATGACGAAACGCCGGCGCGGCTGGAAAAGGAAGGCAAGGCGGTGGCGGGCAGCGCATTCACCTATGCGATCGGGCGGCTGGTGCTGTGGTCGCCGGACCCGAAGCTGGTCGAGCCGGGCGGTGCGGTGCTGAAGACCGACAGCTTCCGTTTCCTGTCGATCGCCAATGCCAAGGTCGCACCGTATGGCCGCGCTGCCGTGCAGACGATGCAGAAGCTCGGCGTGCTGTCGCGCATCGAGCCGCGCGTCGTGCAGGGCGAAAGCATCACGCAGACCTTCCAGTTCGTCAGCAGCGGCAATGCGCAGCTGGGCTTCGTCGCGTTGTCGCAGGTCTGGGAGAGCGGCAAGCTGCGCTCCGGGTCGGCGTGGCTGGTGCCGGAAGAGATGCATGAGTCACTGCGGCAGGATGCGGTGCTGCTGAATCCGGGCAAGGACTCGCCGGCAGCGCGCGCCCTGCTCGCCTACCTGAAATCCGACAAGGCGAAAAAGATCATCGAACGCTACGGCTACCGGCTTCCCTGACAGGAGAGGCCGCCCAGTTACCGACTCTTCTCTTCCGGCCAGTGATGCGGTCCGGACGGGTTCAGGGCTTCCGCGAGGAAGCCCTTATTTTTTGTGCGAGGTCCGGCGCGTCAGCGGGCGCAGCCGACCAGCGCCTCGAACTCGGCGACCGATAGCGGATGGCTGTACCAGTAGCCCTGGATCGCATCGCAGCCCTTGGTGCGCAGGAATTCCGCCTGCGCCTCGGTCTCAACGCCCTCGGCGAGGGTCGCCATGCCCAGGCTGTGCGCCATCTGGATGATGGCGGTGACGATCGCCTTGTCGTCGGCATCGGTGGTTACGTCGCGCACAAAAGACTGGTCGATCTTGAGCTTGTCCAGCGACAGCCGCTTCAGGTAGCCCATGGATGAGTAGCCGGTGCCGAAGTCGTCGATCGCAATGCGGAAGCCCTCGCGGCGCAGCTGCTCGACTTTCAGCGCGGCCGCTTCCGGCTGGCGCAGCGCGACGGCCTCGGTCAGTTCGATCTCGATCGCGTGCGCCGGCACGCCGGCGCGACGCACGACGGCAACGGTCTGTTCGACGAAGCCCGGCTGGGCAAACTGCACCGCCGATACGTTCACCGCGATCACCAGGTCTCCGCAACCCGACTGTCGCCAGCGGGCCAGCTGCAGCGCCGCTTGCTCGACCACCCAGGCGCCGATCTGGATGATCGTGCCGCTTTGTTCTGCCAGCGGAATGAACACGGAAGGCGGCACGCTACCCCATTGCGGATGCTGCCAGCGCAGCAGCGCTTCGGCGCCCATCAGGCGGTCCTCCACCAGCGACAGCTGCGGCTGGTAGACCAGTTGCAGCTCGCCATTCGCGATCGCCTGCTTCAGTCCGACCGACATCTGCAGCGAACGTGCGGTGTACTCCTGCATCTCGGGCGCATAGAAGCGCAGGCCGTTGCGGCCTTCCTGCTTCATCCGGTACATCGCCACCTCGGCGGCTTTCGCCAGGCCAATGGCATCCGGCGCGTCCTCGGGATAGGTGGCAATGCCGGCGGACGCACTGATTGACAGCACCGTGCCCTCGATCGTGACCGGCTCCTGCAGATGATCGAGCGCCTGCCGGACCAGCAGGGCCAGCTTGTTCTGCTCGATGTTGCGGAAGGTGGCGACAAAGGCATCCCCCGAATGCCGGCCGAGCGCGATATCGCCGCCAAGGACATTGCGCAGCCGGTTCGAGAGTTCGACCAGCAGCTCGTCGCCGGCCAGATGACCCATGGTGTCGTTGACGGCCTTGAAGTTGTCAAGGTCCAGCCAGGCCAGTGACAGCCGTTCCTGCTCGCGCGCGGCGTCGGCGAGAAGCTTTGCCACGTGGTCTTCGAACGCGCTCTTGTTCAGCAGGCCGGTCAGCTGATCGTACTGCGACAGCTGCAGGATGCGTTCCTCGGCCTTTTTCTTCAGCGTGATGTCTTCCTTGTGCGCGACATAGTTCGACACCCTGCCGTCGCGGCCAAGGATAGGGTAGATCGCGGTGCGTTCGGTGTAGACAACGCCGTCCTTGCGGCGGTTGATGAATTCACCCAGCCAGGGCTTGCCGTCTGCCAGCTGCTGACGCAGCTTTTCGTAGGTGGAGGACGGTGTCAGTCCGGAGCTTAGTATGCGCGGGTTCTGGCCGATGACGTCGGCTGCCGCGTAGCCGCTGACCACGGTGAACGACTGGTTCACGTACTGTATGCGCGCTTCACTGTCGGTGATGAGCACCGGGTAGGGACTCTGTTCGAGTGCCTCGGACAAGCGGTGGATCGTCACCTCCTGCCGGCGGCGCTTGACCAGGTTCCACACACCGTTCGCCAGCAGTCGAAGCGTCTGCACATCGGAATCCGTGTAGTCGGAAGGCTTGTTGGCAACACCGACCAGCATGCGCACATCGCTGCCTTCGAACACGGGCAGTGAGATCAGTCGCTGCAGCGTCGCGTGGGTATCCGGCAGGCCTTTCTTGTCTTCAGCCGCTGCATAGTCGTTGATCACGATCGGTTCGCGCCGGCACAGTGCATCGGCCCAGATGCCGGCGCGGCTCACCGGATAATGGCTTTCGCTGGCGCTCTGGCGGCCGTCGCGCAGCGTCGCCACCGACCAGGTCACAAGTTCAAGATTTTCCTGATCGTCATTGACGAAATGAATGAAGGCCATGGTGCTGCCGGTCAGCTGCTCGGCGAATTCCACGCCGCGCTGCAGGAACGCGGGTTCGTCATCGCCGTCAATCTCCTGCTGCAGCGCGAGCACTGCTGCGTTCAGCGCCGCCTCATGCGCGAGGCGCTGCTCCTGCCGCACTGAATCCGTGATGTCGCGCGACAGGACGAGGAAGGTGTCCGGCATGCCGCCGGCGTTGTGCTTGCGCGCGACCGACAGGCCGAAATGGCGCTCGCCGTGCGGCACCGCGATCGTGATGCGGACGCCATGCGACGAGCCGCGCTCCGCGGCTTCGCGGATCGCGCGGAAACATTCGTCGGCCGCGGCAGCGGGCATGGCATCGCGCAGGTTACGCCCGAGCAGGTCGTTCGCCGGCGCGGTCAGCTTGCCGTCATCGCGCGCATGCACGGCGAGATAGGTGCCGCCCGCGCTGACTTCGAACAGCAGGTCGGGCAGGGTGTCCAGCGTGGCTTCCAGGTCCGACCGCGATTCGAGCAGGTCCTCGTACGGACGCTCGATGGTTGCGAAGAACAGCGCGCGGTTCAGGAATGCATAGGCCATCACCTTGTACAGGTGGCCGAACAGGTTGTAGACATCCCAGGCGTTCACATAGACCGCGAAGTACACCTCGCTCATCGCCATCGTGAATGCCGACAGCGCAAGGTAGCTCGCGTTGAATTCCTGGCTCTGCCCGCGGTGGAAAAGAATGCCGCTGGCCGCTGCCAGATAGAGCACGATCAGGCCGTATTCAAACCCGATCTTGAACGACGACAGGCCGACGCCGGTGATGAAGGTACGCGGCGTGGTCTCCGGATAGCCGAGGAACCACAGGTGCGCCAGCGCGCACAGCGTGAGCACAACGAACAGCCACAGGTAGCGCGAACGGCGGTTGAGCCAGGCATCCAGTCGCGTCGGTGACCAGACCGCGATCAGTAGCGCGATGGCGGCCAGCAGTCGTGCCAACAGCCAGAAATTGATCGCCTTTTCGATACCGGTCGGCGTGATGAAGTCGGGCATGCCGGGGTAGGACAGCGTGTGCGCGAGATCGAGCGCGGCCACGCCAAGGAAGAGCACACCCACCAGCAGCGCGCGGCCGGAGGCACGGTATTTGTGCACGGCCCACGATATGCCGAAGACCATCGCGGCCACGCCGATCGACAACACCTCCAGCGAGGTATGCAGCGGAGAATAGCCGGCGAGTCCGCGGCTTGCTTCCGGCGCCGGCAGGAAGGTCGACAGCGCCATCGCCAGTAGCAGTCCGAGTGCCCAGCGAAACGCGTTGCGTGACTCCCGCTGCGTGTCACCCGGTATCAGGGGAGAGCGGTCGAGCATGGTGGTATCGAATGCGCCATCGTTTTTTTTTCTAGTATGAATGGTCGTATGGGCCGGATACAGTGGTTTTGTCCCGGGTTTGGCTGGCCGGACGGCCTGGCGCGCGGCTGCACGCATCCGCCGCGATCAAACCGTCGGCACCCCGCCATCGTACACAGGAATGCCCGCGGCAAGAAGCTTTCATGTGGCAGCGCTTCGCTGAATGCTTCGGCGCCCTCGCGAATGATGCTATTTTCTGGAAATTTGCAGTCCATACCGTCGCAGCGGCCGCCACCCGGCGGCGCCGCGCCGCTTCTATCAGGAGACCGGCAATGCATGAAACAGACTACCAGTCCGCCACCGTGACACGGCTGCGCGCGGACCTCGCACTGGCGCTGCGCGCAGCGGCTCATCACGGACTGTCCGAGGGTGTCTGCAATCATTTCAGCGTCGAACTGCCCGATGGTTCGAACCGCTTCCTGCTGAACCCGCGCGGCCTGCTGTGGCAGGAGATCGGCGCCGATGACATCGTGCTGATCGACGAGCAGGGCAGGCAGCTGGCGGGACGCCATCCGGTCGAGCCCACCGCGATGTACATCCATGCGGCGATCCACCGGCTTGCGCGCAAGCCCTGCGTGCTGCATGTGCATATGCCGTATGCGACCGCGCTTACCGCGACCGGCGCGCGCATGCTCGACACCACGCTGTCGCAGAACGCCATGCGTTTTCATGGCCGCGTCGCGGCCGATGCCAGTTACAACGGGCTGGCGCTGGACGTGACGGAGGGCGAACGCATCGCCCGCGCCATGCAGGGCAGGGACATCGTCTTTCTCGCCAATCACGGCGTGGTGGTGTGCGGAGAAACCATCGCGCATGCCTATGACGACCTGTACTACGTCGAACGTGCGTGCATGGTCGAGGTGCTCGCCCGGCAGACCGGCCTGCCGCTGCTGCCGGTGGCCGCCGAACTGGCCGCGCATGTGGAGGCGCAGGTGCGCGGCGAGCGCCTGCAGTCGGACCTGTTCTTCGAGGCGCTGCGGCGCACGCTGCCGGAGCGCTGAACCCGGCGCGCACCCCGCCCCCTGTTGCGACGGCAGGCTCGCCGGAGAAAACCGTTTACGGGGCTAGTCTGCCCCTGACAGCCCATGCTAGAGTTCGACCGTATGCGGTTTTCAAAATGGTATGAAAATAATGAGTAAATACGCAGGTTTCGCGGCCGGCCATCCGGCCGCCTGAACCGCTACCCAGGGGGAGAACCATCGATGGCAATCGTAACGATATCGGCGCCTACCGAACCCAATGCCGACTATTACATGACGTCCAACCTGTCGCGCGCGCCCGTGTGGTACGGCGACCTGATCGTCGCGCAGGCCGGCACGATGGGCCTGATCGGCAGCAACGGCTACGGCGCTTCGTATTCCGGTGCATTCACGTACAACAGTGCCGGCAAGCCCAGCGGGCAGGTGTTTTCGTTCCGCTTCACGGTTGACGCGACCCAGTCCACGCCGGGCTCGTTTTCGGGGGCAACCCAGTATCAGATCGCGGAAATTAACGGGACCGATGGCCTGTCGGCCGAGAAGCTGTACCGGTTCGCCGTGAACGGCAAGTCCACCGACGCGCTCAAGTACCTGCTGTCGCGCGCGGACACGATCAGGGGCACCGGTTTCGATGATTATTCGATCGATGAAATCCTGTATGGCTGGGGCGGCAGTGACCGCATCCTCGGCATCGACGGCGACGATGTGATCGGCGGCGGCGCCGGCCGCGACACGCTCACCGGCGGCAATGGCCTCGATTATTTTTTCTTCGATTCAGCCAAAGGCAAAGACAGGGAGCTGATCACCGATTTCGGTTTTGGCGGCGTGCGCGACAAACTCGTCCTGCTGAAACCCGCATTCGGCGACCTCGCGCTAGGGGAGCTGTCCGCCAGCCAGTTCGTTACCGGTACGGCCGCGCTCGACCTGGATGACCGCATTATCCTGAACGGCAACAGGATCCTGTATGACCTTGACGGCAGCGGTATCGGCAAGGCGGTGGTGATTGCGCGGGTCGATTATGCGGAGGTTTTGCCGACCGGTGTGCCTTCCGTGTCGGCCAGCGATTTCCTGATCGTCGATTCGATCGAAAATATCGTGCCGCTGGTGTAGCCGTAGTTTTCCCCGCATTCCATGGCGGGTTGAACAGAAGCGGGTAGCGATAAAGCCTGCCCGCCCATAAAAAAACGGCCTGCGATTGCAGGCCGTTTCAATTGCGGGTGATCAGCGGAGATTAACGGCCGCTCGACACCGGACGGCTCATGTCGGCTTTGACGCCGTAAGCCACCGATTTGGCTTCCATCGCCAGCGATTTTGCCTCGTAAACGTTCGACAGCACCGATGCCACCGACGAATTGGCCGATGCGGCCAGCGCGCCGGCTTCCATGCTGCGCAGGTCGGACTGCTTGGCGACTTCGGCGGCCCGGGCTGCGGTCATGTCGCTGTTTTTCGCCGTGCTCAGTGCCGATGCAGCGTTGGCAGCGGCGGTTTCCGAGACGGATTTCGCTTCATCCGAGTTCATCTGCGCCTGCTGGGCGGCAGCAACGGCCGTGTCGGCAGACGACATCGCGGTTTCCGAATTGGCGACAGCCTTGTCGGAATTTTCGTTGGCTACGCCAGCCGTTTCGACCGCCGAATCAGCGGCAGCCTTGGCAGCGTCAGCGGTTTCAACGGCGCTGTCGGACGCGGCCTTGGCAGCGCCAGCAGTTTCAACCGCAGCGTCGGCCGCAGCCTGTGCGGCTTCGGCGGTGTCGACGGCCATCTCGGCACCCTCGATCGCGGTGTCTGCAGTCAAGCGGGCAGCGTCGGCGGTCTCGATAGCGTTCTCGGCCATGGCCTTGGCGGCATCAGCGGTTTCTGTCGCGGTGGCAGCCGTTGCGGTCGCGGTATCCGACGCGGTCTTGGCGACATCCGCGACCGACTTGGCGGCGTCAGCAACCGATTTGGCATCTTCCGCAGTGGCGACAGCGCTGGTGGCTGCGGCTTTGGCGTCATTCGAGGTCGAGGTATTGGCCTCGACAGCCGCCACCAGATCGGCGCGCGCGGCTTCCATTTTTGCCGCGATTTCATCGACATGCGCCCGCAGCGCCTCTAGATCACTGTTTGTCGCACAGCCTGTCAGCAGCACGGGCAACGCCAGTGCGTACAGGTGTTTTTTTGTAATGTAAGACATCAAAGCCTCCGGAAATTATTTCGGTCTTCTTAAAACGAGCGTGAGTCAAGCGAGCCAGGTGTGCGGCAAATTGACCGTGACCATTATTGAGGAAAATAGTTATCTTTTCAATCGCCGTGATATTGCGGCTTTGATAACAAAGCATTATTTTCCGCGCCTTTGGCGGGTAATTTTCCGGCGATGCTCGCGAATCATGCCGTCCGCTGCAGCGCGTCGCGCTAATGCGCCGGCAGATGCGGCGAAAAATCCGGCGCGCTGCTTTCGCCAGCGCTAAGGTGCCCTGCACGCCGCCGCCGCTATGCAATCCTGCCGGCCGGATTACAATGCCGGTCGCTCCGCGGAAAACTCGGCAAGCCCACTGCCAGGCGAGTTTAAAAATAATCCAATGCTAGCCGTCGGAAGCCGCCCGAATCCGAATCGACGTTTTGCGGATCGGCGCGTCTCGCCGGGCTCCAGTAAACATGCTGATTCCGTATTCCAGCGTGGTGAGCTTCGTGCTCGCCATGGTCGTACACATCGTCCTGATCGTTGCCGTCGTCAAGACCGTCTGGTCCACCGACCGTCCCGACGAGGATCCGCCCGTCATCGTCGAGATGATCGCGGCCCCGCCCGAGGACCCAGAACGTCCCCGGCCGCAACCCCTGCCCGAGCCGCCGCGGCCGGAGCCACCGAAGCTGTCACCCCCGCCGCCGGAACCGGTGCCCGCGCGCGTTGCGCCCGAGCCGCTGCCGGTGGTGGCCGAAGCGCCGAAAGTCGTGCCGCCGCCCGAGCCGCGCGCGCCGGCGCCCGACCCCGAGGCCGAGCGGCGCAAGCGCGACGAGGCGCGCGAGGCCGAGCGACGCGACTATGACGCGCGCCGCAAGACCATCGAGGAACGCCTGCGTCGCGATCTCGATGAACGTGAGCGTCAGGCGGCTGAATACCGCGAGCAGCGAGAGGCCGAGGAACGCGACCGGCAGGCGCTCGAGGAACGACGTGCGGCTGAGGAAAGGCGTCTGGCCGGCGAGCGCCGTGCCGCCGAGCAGCGCGAGCGTCAGGCTGCCGAGGACCGCGAGCGCCGCGTCGCGCAGGAGAAGCGGATTGCAGAGGAGCGCCGGGTCGCTGAGGAGAAGCGCATCGCCGAGGAACGTCGGGTGACCGAGGAGAGGCGCGTTGCGGAAGAGCGCCGGGTCGCCGAAGAAAAACGGGTCGCGCAGGAGCGGCGTATCGCCGAGGAACGCAAGGCGGCTGATGAACGTCGGGTGACCGAGGAGAGGCGCGTTGCGGAGGAGCGTCGGGTCGCCGAAGAAAAGCGGGTCGCGCAGGAGCGGCGTATCGCCGAAGAGCGCAAGGCCGCTGAAGAACGCCGGGTGGCCGAGGAGAAGCGCGCGGCGGATGAGCGCCGGATGGCCGAGGAGCGTAGTCGCCGCGAGGCTGCCGAGCGTGCACGGCGGGAAGCCGACGAACGTCGTCTGGCCGAAGAGCGTGCGCGGCGCGATGCCGAAGAGCGCGAACGGCGGCTGGCGGATGAACGCCGGGCAGCGGAAGAACGCGAACGACAGGCGGCCGAGGAACGCCGGCTCGACAAAGAGCGTATGCGCCGTGAACTCGACGAACGTGCGAAGCGCATTGCCGAGGAGCGCGCCCGCCGGGCAGCCCAGGAGCAGGCGCGGCTGGAGGCGGAAGAGCGGGCGCGTCGCGCAGCGCAGGCCGCACAGGAGCTGGCCAAACTCGAAGCCGAGGAGCGTGAACGGCGGCTCGCGCAGGAACGCGCGCGGCGCGATGCAGAAGAACGCGCAAGGCGCGACGCGGAGGAGCGCACCAAGCGCGCGACTGCCGAGCGTGAGCGTCAGGCGGCCGAGGACCGTGAGCGGCGTGCAGCGGAAGAGCGTGTACGGCGCGATGCAGAGGAAAAGGCGCGCCGCGATGCGGAAGACCGTGAGCGACGTGCGGCCGCCGAGCGCGAACGCCGCGACGCAGACGAGCGCGCACGGCGCGCGGCAGCCGATGGCGAACGTCGCGGCGACGGGCCGCGCACCGGGGTGCGCTATGCGCCGGTGGATGCGGGCACGATCCGGCAGTTCTATCCGCTGGCCTCCAGGCGCAATCGCGAGCAGGGCACGGTGATCGTGAAGGTGCTGGTGCGCGCCAATGGCACGGCCGGCACGATCGAGATCAAGTCGGGCAGCGGTTTCACGCGGCTCGACAATGCGGCGCTGGAGGCGGCGAAATCCCTGCGCTTTGAGCCGGCCACCGCGGGCGGCAAGGCGGTGGAAGAATGGGTCCAGATTCCCTTCGTGTTCCGACTGAACGACTGACCGGGAAATGACCCGCCTGCCACCCCTGACGATCGCGCTGTGCGCCACGCTGGCCGCGTGCCAGATCACGACGGCGGAGCCGGCTCGTTCGTCGCTGCCGGGCACGTCCTGGGAGCTGGTGGCGATCCGGCCGGCGGGAGACGCACAGGCAGCGGTGCAGTCTGCGCGGCCCGCGCGCTTCACGCTGCGCTTCGGTCCGGACCGGCGCGTGGTGCTGCGGCTCGACTGCAACCGCGGCATCGGTTCGTGGCGCGCTGCACCGTCTTCCGCGAGCGCCGGCGCGCTGAGTTTCAGCCAGATCGCGGTCACGCGTGCGCTGTGCCAGCCGCCGCAGCTGGACGAACGTGTCGCGCGCGAACTGGCGCATGTGCGGTCTTATGAGATCAGGGACGGCCGCCTGCTCCTGTCGCCGACCGCGGACGGCGGCACGCTCGAGTGGCGCTCGCGCCGCGAACCCTGAGCGGTCGCACGCCCGGCAGCGCCCGCATCCGTCGCGCAGTATCAGTCGCGCAGTATCTTCAGCACCACCGCGTCATCGAGGTCTTCATAGCCGCAGGCGAGCGTCGCCTTCAGCACTTCCAGCGCCTGGGTCGCCATGGTCATCGCTTGCCCGGTGGGCCGGGCCATCGCGCAGCCGAGCGCGACATCCTTGGTCAGCATGTGAGCATGCGCGCGTGGCGCGTAGTCATCCTGCAGCGCGCGCGTCATGCGGTCTTCCAGCATCATCGATT
>JACCDS011177876.1_pt1 | contig 13723 bp, 12 predicted proteins | sample 7446441 | NCBI WGS metagenome assembly JACCDS01 (sample SAMN15323445, study PRJNA562643) | freshwater metagenome | isolation source: river surface water | place: USA:Blue River Watershed | collected 2017-08-17 | reverse complement strand
GGAACAGCTCGCCTTGTTACGGTGAATGTTCATTTCACCGGCGTCTTCAGTGCACGATACGGTAGCAGGGCTGGTAGCGGGTGCCGGGCAGTTTCATTCTGCCCTGGTCCACAAAGGACGCGAGTAGGGCATCCATTCGCTGCATCAGCTCGCGTTCTCCGTGCAGTTCAAACAGGCCGTGCTTTTCGATCTCTTGTATCCCTTGCAGTTTGACGTTGCCGGCAACGAGGCCTGAGAAGGCCCGGCGCAAGTTGGCGGCGAGTTTGTGCGCAGGCTGATGCCGATGCAGGTCAAGTGAGCGCATGGCGGCATGCGTCGGAACGAAGGGATGCTGGAAATCCGGCTCGATTCTCAGCCGCCAGTTGAAGTAATACGCATCGCTGTGAAGCTTGCGGTAGCTGCGGACTCGCTGAATTCCCTCGCGGGCCAGCCGAGCGACCTCTGCCGGATTATCAATGATCACCTGATACCGGGCTTGCGCTTCTGCGCCGAGCGTGGCGCCGATGAATTCATCAATGCGCGCAAAATACGCGGCCGATTCCTGCGGGCCGGTGAAGATCACCGGGAAGGGCAGGTCACGATTATCCGGATGCAGCAACAGGCCCAGCAGGTAAAGGATTTCTTCGGCCGTACCTACGCCGCCGGGAAACACCACGATGGCATGGCCCGCGCGCACGAACGCTTCGAGGCGCTTCTCGATATCGGGCAGGATCACGAGCTTGTTGACGATCGGGTTCGGCGCTTCGGCGGCGATGATGCCCGGTTCGGAAAAGCCAAGATAGCGACCGGAGGCGATCCGTTGCTTCGCGTGTCCGATGGTGGCACCCTTCATCGGGCCCTTCATGGCACCTGGGCCGCAGCCAGTGCAGATATCCAGCTCGCGCAGTCCGAGCTGATAACCCACGTGCTTGGTGTAGTCGTACTCGGAACGCGAGATCGAGTGTCCTCCCCAGCAAACGACCAGATTCGGCGCAAGCGTTCGTTGCAGCACGCCGGCATTGCGCAGGATGTGAAAGACCAGATCGGTATTGGCAATCGAATCCTGCGGTTCGGCGTGCTCGCGCTGCGAACGTTCACCACTGGTGAATACGATGTCACGCAGTGCGGCAAACAAATGGTCACGCACGCCACGGATCATTTTTCCATCAACGAAAGCAACAGCGGGGGCATTCAGCAGTTCAAGCTTGATGCCGCGCTCCCGATGCACGACGCGAACATCAAATTCCGGATAAGCCTCCAGCAGCGCCTTGCCGTCGTCCATGTAATCGCCCGATGAGAGCACGGCTAGCGCGCAGCTTCGGAACACATCGTGCAGACCGGTCTGGCTACGGTCCAGCAGTTTGGCGATTTCCTGGCGGGACAGGACCTCCAGTCCGCCTTCGGGTGCCACGACACTATCAATCACGGGATATCGCATCAAGTATTCACGTCGTCGAAAATGGGGCTTCATCTTAATCCCAAGTGCTCAGGTCGCCCGGACAAAGACCGATGGCGGCCCTCTGAATTTCCTGATTGAAATCATACCGACCGGCCTGCAGGCGGCCTGTTGGCGCGATTGCTTGCAAAGCTTGATTTCGCTCAATCGTGCTGTTGGAAAAATCGCTGCTTTTACGACGCCAACGCAAACGTGGTTGGGTAGGCTTTCCAAGGGCAGTTCAGACGATTTGCGTCCCATCACCAGAAGATCCGGTATCCCATGCGAGGGAGCGCGGCATTTCGACAAGGATGACGATGTTGAGAAATCTTGGCAGTGCGAACAGCAATGGCAGTGGCCATGGCGGCGGTCATGATTCGCTTGAAGCGACGGAGGCGCCGCCACGGCGCAGCGATGGCGACTTCGAGCGAATCGCCGCGACCAGTCCAGATGTGATCTTTATTCTGGATATGAACGATGACCGACTGGCTTACTGCAATCAACGCATCTCTGAGGTGCTGGGCTGGACCGTCGACGAATTCAAATCCTGGCATTTGCGCGACCATCAGAATTTTATTCATCCCGAAGACCATGTCGCGTTTTCCAACTGGATCGAGGCCGCTACCAATGCCAGTGGCGACGAGGTCTTTGAAGCACAGTACCGGATCCGCCATGCGGATGGCGGCTGGCGCTGGATGCGCGTTCGGGTGGCGGCATTCCAGCGCGACGCAGCGGGGGGCGTGATCCAACTGATTGGCACGGCCACGGATACCACCGAACAGATGGCAATGCAGGAAGCCTTGCAGCGTCAGACCAGCATTTTGCAATTAATCCTCAGCAGCATGACCGAGGGGGTGATCGTTTGTGATGCCGAGGGCGAACTGCTGCTGGTGAATCCATCGGCGGAGCACATACTGAAGCTCAACGAGCCGCTGACACGGCTCTCGCAGGTTCGCGAGGTTCATACACACGAATACGGCATCGCTTCGCGCTTGCGCGTCTGGCATCAGCATCCCTTGTCGCGCGCGCTGGATGGCCAGACCGTGTCGAACTATGAGCTGTCGCTGTATGACCGCACGCGTGGGTTGTCCGTCACGTTGAATCATTCCTCCGCGCCGTTACGCGATGCTGATGGCAACGTCATCGGCGCTGTGGATGTATTCCGTGATGTTACGGACAGCCATCGTGCCATTCAGGAGCTGCAGCGCGCCGAAGAGCATTTTCGCCTGCTGGTCGAAGGCACGGTGGATTACGCCATCTTCATGCTGGATCGTGCCGGGCAGGTGGTCAGCTGGAATCCCGGCGCAGAGCGGATACTGGGCTTCCGCAAGGAGGAAATTCTCGGTCGTAGTTTCTCGGCATTTTTCACGGCGGAAGACGAAGCGCGTGGCGAACCGACACGCAAACTGTTGCAGGCCATCGCGGATGGGCGCGCCGAGGAGGACTCCTGGCGTGTACGCAAGGACGGACAGCGCTTCTGGTGTACCGGTGTCCTCGGTGCCTTACACGACGCCTCGGGCAAAGTGAAGGGCTTTGTCGAGATCATGCGCGACAACACAGAACGCAGGCTCGCCGAACAGAATGTGTTTTTTCTGGCCAACCATGATCCGCTGACGGGTTTGGCTAACCGGGCGCGATTTCTGGAAAAACTGCATGAAGCCCTGCTGAATGCCGACCGCGACAATAGCGGCTGTGCGCTGGTGTTGCTCGATCTGGATCGGTTCAAATCAGTGAACGATCTGCTGGGCCACGATGCTGGCGATCAATTGCTGAAGTCGGTTGCCCAGCGTTTGCAGAAATGCGTTCGCGAAACCGACACGGTCGCGCGCTTGGGTGGTGATGAATTTGTGGTCATCCTGACGCGCATCAAGTCTCAGGAAGCCGTTGAGCTGATTGCCGAAAACATCCTCCGCGAGCTGGGCAAACCATACACGCTGAATCACCAGGTGGTCAGCGGCGGTGCAAGTCTTGGTATTGCGTTTTATCCGTCCGACGGCAATGAAGTCAGCGACCTGCTGCAAAAGGCCGATCTGGCCATGTACCGGGCGAAGGCCAATGGACGAAATCGCTATCGCATCTTCTCACCGGGGATGCTCAATGAGGCCCAGCAGCGCCAGCAGCAGGAGGCCTGTCTTCGAGCGGCGCTGTCGCGGGGAGGTTTCGAGTTGGTATTCCAGCCCCAGATTGCGCTGGACTCCATGGAAGTCATTGCGGCGGAGGCATTGCTGCGCTCATCGGATCCGATGCTACAGGCGATTCCCGCCCGTGATCTGATCAGGCTTGCCGATGATTGTGGCCTGATCATTGCACTGGATGAGTGGGTGTTTGATGCGGCTTGCCGGCAGTGGGCTGCCTGGTCGCAGGCTGGGCTGGGTGAACTGCGGGTCACGATCAATGTGCCGCCCTCTCATTTACTGATGCCGGGCTTTGTCGAGCTGCTGCAAGACGCGCTGCGGCGCCATCGGGTGCCACCAACGCAAATTGAACTGGAAATCACCGAGGCGGCCTTAGTGACCGCCAGCGAATCCCAGAGCGAAGTCATGGACGCCCTGAAGGCGTTGGGCGTGATGATCTGCGTGGATGACTTCGGTACGGGTGTATCGACACTGTCTTACCTGAAGCGGTTTCCGGTTGATGCGCTGAAGCTGGACACAGCACTGATTCGCAACTTGCCTGATGACCGGGAAGATGCCGCGATTGTCTCTGCCGTTGTCAAACTTGCTGGAGATTTGCAGATACGCGTCATTGCGGAAGGCGTCGAATCATTCGAGCAATTGACCTGCCTGAAAAGTATGCCCTGTGATGCTGTACAGGGATTCCTGTTCAGTGAACCGATATCGGCAGATCAATTTGAACAGCTCCTGCATAAGCGCAAGCACGAAGGGCGCTTTTTTCATTAACGTCCCTGGGTGGATTCTTCCGCCCTCCTGCAGGCTGGCCGTAATTGCTGGCGCCTTGAGCACGCGCATCGCTTTGCAATGCTGGTGGATGCGGACACGTATTTTCGGGCCGCACGGGATGCGATGCGGTCTGCCTGTCGCAGCATCTTCATTCTCTCGTGGGATATCGACAGCCGGATGCGTCTCGTGCCGTCTGGCGCGAATGACGGCTACCCGGAGCCGCTGGCGGAGTTTCTGCAAGCGCTGCTGGCTGAGCGACGTGATCTTGAGGCATGGCTACTGAACTGGGATTTCGTGCTGCTGTATGCGATGGAGCGCGAGTGGTTGCCGGCAGTCCGGCTCGGCTGGGCCGCGCATCCGCGACTGCATTTCTGCATGGACGCATGCCATCCGATTGGCGCCTCACATCACCAGAAGGTTCTGGTCATCGATGATGCGATCGCTTTCGTCGGTGGCCTTGACCTGACGGGCGCTCGCTGGGATACGAGCGAACATTTGCCCTCGCATCCGCTAAGAAGGTCGCGCGATGGCAGTTCCTACGGTCCTTTTCATGACGTACAGGCCGCCGTCGATGGCGATGTTGCGCGCGCACTGGGCGTGCTCTGCCGTGAGCGCTGGCAGCGTGCGACCGGACAACAGCCGGGCGTGCCCACTGCGGGAACGCTGCCGGACCGCTGGCCGCCATGGCTGCCGGTCGATGTGCCTGACGTTGAAGTGGGCGTGTCACGCACGGTTCCCGCTTATGCTGGCCAGCCTGCAGTCACTGAGGTACTACAACTGCATCTTGATGTCATTCGGGCTGCGAAGTCCTCATTGCTGTTCGAGAACCAGTACTTCACCGCCGGCGCCATCGCTGATGCGCTTGTGTCGCGACTGGCAGCGGCGAACCCGCCCGAGGTCGCGGTGATCACGTCGGAGCGCCAAAGTGGCTGGCTCGAGGACGCCACGATGGGTGTGCGACGCGCACGCCTGCAGGCGCGCCTGCGCAAGGCTGACGGTGGGCACCGATACCGATTGCTGTGTCCGGTGCTTCCGGGGTCTGCCGTTGGCCTGAACGTCCACAGCAAGGTGTTTTTCATGGACGAACGGCTGTGCTCGATTGGCTCGGCAAATCTGTCGAACCGATCAATGGCTTGTGATACCGAGTGCCAGCTCAGCATCGAGGCCCGCGGTCATGACGCTGCCCGCATTTCTGCCGCCCTTGCGCACCTGCGTGCACGCTTGCTGGCGGAACATCTCGGTGCCATGCCGCAGCAGGTGCTGACGGCCTGGCACCAGCATCGCGGCATCAGCGATACGATCGATGCATTCGCAGCGTCCTCGCGCTGCTTGCGCGATTTTGATCCGGTGGTGCCACCGGAGCTGGAAGCCTTGATTCCCGAGCACGCACTGTTTGATCCCGAAGAGCCGATCGATCCGGAGGCCCTGGTCAGGCATACCGTACCGAGAAGCACACGGGTCGCGTTGCCTCACCGGTTCTCCGCGCTGGCCGTATTGACACTGGCGCTGATGGCGCTTGCGCTGGCATGGCGGTATACGCCTTTGCGAGACTTGGTCAATCCGGTACGGTTGGTGGCGGAGGCACAGCAGCTCAAGCAGCTGCCATGGACGCCGCTCTGGGTCGTGGCGGCGTATGTGATTGGCTGTCTGTTCATGGTGCCATTGACCTTGCTGATTGCTGTCACCGGCATCGTATTCGGCTTGTCGCCGGGTGCGTACTACGCGATCGCGGGTACCTTGTGCGCGGCGACGGCAGGCTATGGCTTGGGAGCGGCCCTCGGCCGCGATACGACGCACAGGCTGCTTGGCAGGCGTCTGAACAAACTCTCGCGCCGGGTAGCGCGGCGCGGCACACTGGCCATGATTGTGATTCGATTGCTGCCGCTGGCTCCGTTTGGCGTGATCAATCTCGCTTGTGGCGCGTCGGCGATCCGCTTGCGCGACTATCTGCTGGGTACGTTGATTGGTATCTTGCCGGGTGTACTACTGACGACGGCCTTTGCGGATAATCTCGTTCAGACTTTGCAACATCCGAGTCAGCGAACGCTCGGTATTCTGCTGATTGTCGCCTTGCTGCTGATTGCTTTTGCCATCGGCCTGCGCCGACTGCTCCGCCACGACGACCAGTGATCCGCGCAATGAGACGCGCAATGAGTCGATCAGCCAGCGAATCAGTGAACGCATTCGTGAACGCATCCGTGCATACCGGCGAGCAGCAGCCGTGGCCACTGACGGTCGCGACCTGGAATATCCACGGCGGGGTAGGGAGCGACCGCCATTTTGCCCCGTCACGGATTGAGATGGTCTTAAATGAAATCAATGCTGACATCGTCGCGTTGCAGGAGGTACCGCTTGGCGGTGCGCATTGGCCCAATCTGTTGCAGCAACTCTCCCGCGCAACGGGATCAGTGGGCGTCGATGGATTGACCTTCAGTGTCGGCCAGCGCCGGTTTGGCAATGCGATCTTGTCGCGATATCCGGTGCTGGAGACACGACGCATCGATATTTCTTTCGGCAGCCGCGAACCGCGGGGCGCGCTCGATGCGGATATTTATTGTCATGGACATCGGCTGCGGGTGATTGCCACCCATCTTGGTCTGCGTGCTGCTGAACGCCGATCACAAGTGGCGAAGTTGTTGCAGAGCTTTGATACCGACGAGATGCCAGTGCTGCTGATGGGCGACGTCAATGAGTGGTTCGTCTGGGGTCATACCTTACGCCGGCTGGTCGCGCATTTTCAGCCGGTGCCGGCACCGGCAACGTTTCCAGCGCGCTTTCCGCTGCTGGCATTGGATCGCATCTGGATACGACCACGTCACCGGCTGGTCAGCGTTCATGTGCACGGCAGCGTGACCGCACGTGTCGCTTCAGACCATCGGCCGCTGGTGGCGACCATCTGTGGCTGAACGGCCGTAGCCTTGCGTCGGGGCGACTGTCATCTTTGGTAGCAGTGCGGCGTATGCAGCATCGACAATGCCTTGTGCAGCATGGCTAAAATTATAGGGCGCCACACTGAGCAAAGCACGTTGTGCGTAAGCGCTGCGCCGGACTTCGTCAGACAGTAGCTGGGCGCTAGCGTCAGCCCATGTATCAACGTCGAGCGGGAGAACGCAGCCGTTCTGTCCGTGGATGATCAATTCACCGGCGACCCCCGCATGCGGCGACACGATGACGGGCAGGCCGGCAGCACACGCCTCATTGGCCACCACACCCCAGACGTCAGCCAGTGTCGGGAAGAGGAAAATCCGCGATGAGCGATATAGCGCCGGCAATTCCGCCTGGGTAGCAAAGCCATGGAAATGCGTCTCGACGTGACCTGCCAGCGTATTGGCAAGGTTGCGTAGCGATGCTTCCATGCTGCCCGAGCCGGCAATCAGCAGTCGGGTACGTCGTCCGAGTCGCTGTGCGCAGCGTGCGGCAACGTGGATGGCGAATGCCGGATTTTTGCCGGCCTCAAGCCGCGCGCAGAAGATGAAATCATTGGCGGGCGCTGGAGGGCTGGCAGGGGGGCGATAACGGTCGTTATCGATACACAGGCAAGACAAATGGCAGCGCTCGGGTGCGACCGCATAGTCGCGGTAAAGCGCAATGCCGCCGCGGCTGGCGGCGATGAAGGCCGGTGCGCGCCGGTATACAAGGCGTCTCAAGGTTTGGTGCAGGCGGCTTAATTTCGCTTCGGACTGGCGGGTGCCGTCGGTCATGGGCACATAGGGGCGACGGCGCAGCGCGCACCATGCCATCGCATACAGATGGGTAGGATTAAAGCCGTTGCCGACAACGACGTCAGGTGTAAAGCGTGATAGCGCCAGCATGACGTCGGGATTGTTATGAATGTAGCGTCCGTCGCGCGTGGTCGTGATGCGCTCATGCAGGAAGACATGAGAGAACGCCATTGCTGGCAGATCCCACTGTCGGTTGGGTTCACGCCGGCAGCAAAAAATCACCTGAAACTCAATGTCTGGCATCGCCGCAATCCGGTTGAATACCGGGATACGGTAGGGCGGGGGCTCGTTAACGACGAGGGCTAGTCTCGGCATGGGTAGTTGGCTGTGCAGCGGGTGAGGGCAGGGACGCCAAAGCTTCATCGTAGATGCGCATCAGCAGCTCGTAATTGCGCTCCGGCGTGTAGTGATCGAGCCAGGTCTGATAGGCATCCATACCCATGCGTTTCATCTTCTCTGGATGCGCCTCGGCATGGGCAATGGCGGCGGCCAGTGCCCGCGGATCGCCGGGTGTGAAGAGGAGTCCGTTTTTATCGTGCGTGACGAGTTCACCGAGGCCGCCCTGGCGACTCGCAATTACCGGTACACCACAGGCAAAGGCCTCGATGGCCGCGAGTCCGAAAGTCTCCATGCCTGTGCTTGGCATGACCAGATAGGCGCTCTGTCGCATCCGCTCACGTAGCGCAGCGCTGCTGAGAAAGCCGCAGTACCGTAGACCCGGCGCGCGCTCGACCACTGGCTGCATGGGTCCCTTACCGTAGACATCAATGCTCATGCCCGGCAGCGATTGCAGCGCCTGTATCAGGGTGGAGAGTCCTTTTTCCGATGAGAGACGGCCGATGAATACGCCGCCGGCGCGGGTCTTCCAGTCGGGCACGCCGCTGGCGTCGACAAAATTTGGCTTAATGCGCAAGCGATCCGGTGGCAAGCCGCCGGCGATAAATAAATCCCGGCAGCTTTGATTCAAAACGATATAACGACTGACACCCTGGTCCCAGCTGCCGCGAAGGCGATGCAGGGACAACATGGACGCCGTGACCGCCGTCTGGGCCAATGAGCCTCGATAGCAGCGATGCAACACGGCGCGCCAAGGCCAGTGCCCGACGCAGTCGGTACATAGCCGGCCCTCACGGATGAGCATTGCTTGCGGGCAGATCAGACGAAAATTATGCAGCGTCTGCACGACCGGAATATGCAGGTACCTCGCAGCGTCGTATAGCGATGGCGAAATCAGCGGAAAAGTGTTGTGGGCATGAATGATGTCCGGCTGAAAGTGCCTGGATAGTCGGTGGATTTCACGCACGGTGCGACGTGACCAAAGGGTGTCAAGCGCGGCATGAATGGGACGGATTTGCGCAAACTCTGCGTTGTCGCGCCGGTAGAGAAAGACGTCATGGCCATGCCGGCGCAACATGGCCATTTCTGCGTCAACGAGTGTGTCTTCGCCGCCGCGATAGTGATACGCGTTGTGTGCCACCAGTATCTTCATCGTTTGCCGATACTAGGCAGCCCCCAAGGGTGAGGGCTGCGATGGCACAACATCCGTTATGATCGGCGCCATTCAACGATGACGGAGACGCAAATGCAAGGGATCGATCTTTCCGGGTTGCGAGTCTTGCTGACTCAGGCTGAGGATTTCATGGGCCCGGCGCTTGCCGAGGTATTTCGCGAATTGGGTGCCGAGGTGATCTGCGATCACGGACCGATGGATGCGGTTGATTATCCTGCGCGCATGATTTCGCAGGCCGGTCAGGTCGATGTGCTGCTGGCGAATCTGGGCATACCGGCACCGAGCACCTTGGCTCAAGATGCGAGCGATGAAGAGTGGCGGCATGCGTTTGCCCACATGGTCGATCCTTTGCCTCGTATTTCTCGCGCATTGCTGCCGCAGATGCTGACGCGTGGATCGGGCAAGATCATTCTGATCGGCAGCGCCTCGGCATTGCGCGGTATACGGCGCGCATCGACCTACAGTGCAGCACGCGGAGCGCAACTGGCCTACATCCAGTCGCTCGGCGTGGAGTTGGCAGGGAAGGGTATTCAGGTGAACGCGATTGCACAAAACTTTGTCGACAATCCGACCTACTTTCCGCCAGAAGTGCAGGCTAATCCTGCACTGCAGGAAAAGCTCCGGCGTGAAGTGCCGCTCGGCCGGCTGGTGAGTGCACGTGAAGATGCGATGTTCGTTGCCTACCTGGCGAGCGCTCATGCGAATTGCTTCGTTGGGCAAATATTCCCTGTGTGTGGTGGCTGGGTGAATCGCTAAACGTCAGGAGCTAGGCACAGTGAGCGCAGAATTTGCTAGGCCTTGACGGGAAAGTTTAACCAGTGAGGCCCGCCATGCAGCAAATTCCACCGATGAACCCGGGCGACGAGGCGCCGGAGGGCACCCCCGGCACGGGGGAAGACGTATGCCCGCGGTGCCGCGGCAGCGGCAAGATCGACGGTCAGCGCAATTGTCCCGATTGCGCTGGTACCGGCAAGATCATCGAAGGTATTGGCGGCGGCTAAGTTAATCGGCAGCGCTTGGGTCAGAGGATGACGCTTCCAAGGCGCTGATCGCGTTACGGATCGCATCGCGCGTCGCCTGGGTTGTGGCGAGCCAGTCACCGCCCAGGGCGACCGCTTGGTTGGCGATAGCAAGCGCTTCATTGAGCTGACCGCGTTGCTGCAGCACGCTGGCGAGATTATTCAAGGCCACCGCATTCTGAGGATGCTGCTTCGCGGCAGCGCGAAAGGCCCGCTCGGCATCGTCAAACCGGCCAGTGGCATAGGCTGAATTACCGAGGCCAACGGCGAAGATGGCACTGTCTGGCCAGCGCCGGACCGCCTGCTGGTACCAGCCGAACAGGGCGTCAGGCGGTGCATATTTTTCAAGCGCCACCAGCGATTTTTCCAGGATCGATCGATCGACCGTGTTCGGCAACTGGTTGCGCCTGACCACGATCAAGCCCCAATAGTCTGAACGCGCCCACGTGTGCTCAAAAGTGCTCATGGCCATGACTTCTCGTTCCCGGATGCCGGACCGCAAGATGACTTCCGATCGCGGTAAGTCGTAGCCGATCACGACGGCATAGTGCCAGCGCGGCGCGATGCTGAGTCCGAGATTCTGGAGAATGATGACCGGTGTGCCAGAAGCGACCTCGCCAAGCAGGCCGGCCAGCGTTTGGGGTGCAGGCAGCGCAAGCGCTCCCTGGCGACGGCTCGCGGCCACCATGTCGACTTGCAGACTACCCTCCCGCGCCGGTAAATAAAGCTGGGCGTCTAATTGTTTCGGATCGACCGGAAAACCCGCAGCTGTCAATCCGGTGGCCAAGGCCGCAGGCCCGCAAAGATGCTGCTCTTGCGGGAAGAACGGTGTGTTGGACAGTTCTGCGTGCTCCGGTAAATCGGGAGCAATCTGGCTCAAGTTGCGGGTTTGGGTGGGACAACCGGTCAACAGCGCGCAGACCAGCGCGAAAATCAGCGCGCTTCGAACCATGATGCGCATATCAGCGCTGTGCGCGCGTGAATGGGAAAATCTTGGTGAAACCCAAAATATCTGTGATGAGCAAGATGACAAAAATGACGCCGACCGTGCCGAAAAAATCTCCGCCGGCCGGTGCCTGGTCGAGCTTACGGGCGAGCGAATTGACTTCATTATCCGTCAGGGCGGCAACGCGACTTTCAACGTCATTGGGATGAACACCGAGCCGCTGGAGCCCGGCACTGACTTCACCACGGCTCAAGACGGACCGGATTTTCTGCTCGGCGTCTTGACGACTTTGTGTGGCCACCATCGCATCAACCCCGATGAGCGTCGCTTGGGCTGATGAACTCAGGACGACCAGATTCATCAGTGCAACCATCGTATAAACAATGAGTTGTCGAAACAAATTCATGTGAATTCTCCTAGAAGTTACATGAAGTAAGCGTGGCTTGAGCAAGCCGACGGTGAGCGTGCAGTGTTTCAGTTTTGCCTTGGCGACGGTTTGAGCTTGGGCAAATTTTCTGATTCACAAGCGTGTCGCTGGCCAGCTGGCCCTTGGCAGCGCTGTGATCGCAGGAGGATTCGGTTTAACCATTAACCATTGATCATTGGCGCACTTCGAATGCCCACAATCGATACAGAGTTGCGTGTTGGCACAGTCGGCCGTGTGCTGCGGCCGCTGCAGCACCGTACAGATCGGGGCGAATTTGGGCTCGCAATCAAGCCACCGTAAGCCGGGCTGATGCACTATTTCACCTATCTCGATGAAACGCATAATTTATATTATGTAAAATAAAGAATGCGACATTTCCGATGCTTGGTTTTGTACGTGCGGTCCACCGCTATTTTCGGAGTTGGCTTTCGCGTACCGGCTGCTCAACGATCAGCCCGGCGATCATCGACAGCTCTGCTGCAATCAGGTTGAGCACATCGTCTGCGGTGATGATGCCGAATAGGCTCCCAGCCTGATTGACGACAGGCAGTCGCCGGATCCGCTTGCCGCGCATCAGTGCCGACGCTTCGCCCAAGCTGGCATTTTCCTGCACGGTCGTGACAGGCGCACTCATCAGATCGGATGCCGTAAAAAGCTTCGCATCAACGCCGAGGGAAATCGTTTCGACCAGAATGTCGCGGTCGGTCACGATGCCGATGGGTACGCGCGCACCTTCCTGCTGTGCGTCCACGACGATGACATCACCAATGTGATAACGACGCATTAGCCCCGCAACATCAGCGATGGGCGTATCCGCTTCGCAGCAAATGACGTTCAGGTTGGCATAGTCTCGAACGAGCATGAGGTCTCCAGGGTGGATTGACACCGGTTGCCCATCAGGCCACCATGTCCGAAAAAGGAGCTGCTTATGCAAAAGGAATTCAGTCTGGATCGCATTCAAAAACTCGTCGCTGATCTCGAGCAGGAACTCGATGCTGCGCCGCCAGGATCGCCCAAGGTGGCGGAGCTGCGAAATGAGTTGGACCTGCTGAAACAGACGCTTGCCAGCCCCAATCAGGCGAGTCCCGGCCTGCATCAGCAGTTACATGGCGTGCACAGCAAGCTTGATGACGTGGTGGCCAGCGTCGAAGGCGAGGTACTGAAAGACACGCCGTATCTGACTGAGTTAGGACGCATACTCGGGCTGGTATGACCTTTGCCGGCCATCTGGCGATCGTCGGATGGCGTCGTTGACGGCGTCGTCAAGTTGCCTTAGCTGGGGCCTGGGTCATCTAACAACTTGTGTAAAGGGCCGGGCTTCGCTGGGCGCGATCCTGAGGCCACAGGCACAGGCACGGCAGCAGCCATAGTTTGTACGGCGACATCCGACGGATGAAATGTCGCCGTGGTCATGCCTATTTAGCTGTAGTTACAGTAGTTCAGCGGTGGTGATTCCTTCTCTAGTTTTTCAGAATCTTCCCTGAATCAGTGCTGCCCCTCACTCTTCTTCGGCATCAGATCGTTACAGATGATCGTCTCGTCTGCCTGATCAGGTCCATACTTTTTTGACGCATGTTTTGCGCGACCCAGCGCAACTTTGCCTCGCCCGCCCTGTCCTACCCCCCGCTTGATTCAATCCATGCGTCAACCCTGGCGCGGCCTGCCGCCGCTCGCGGCCTTTTCATCTGTGGATTCATGACAAAATTCTCGTCACTGATTGCGTCGCTTGCCCGCTCGCTCAAGAACGGACGCTTGCGTACCGCCTTGTTCGGTTTATTGCTACTG
>JACCDS010189841.1_pt1 | contig 13723 bp, 11 predicted proteins | sample 7446441 | NCBI WGS metagenome assembly JACCDS01 (sample SAMN15323445, study PRJNA562643) | freshwater metagenome | isolation source: river surface water | place: USA:Blue River Watershed | collected 2017-08-17 | reverse complement strand
GCTGGAAGCGCGGCACCACGCCGCGCAGCCCGGGCACCGACAGGCAGCCCTCCCAGCCTTCCTCCATCTCGTCGCCCAGCGGCGTGATGACGGGATTGAGCAGGATCGTCAGCGGCACGGGCGGGGCGTCCGGGTAGCGCTCGCTGCGCTCGAAGCCGAAGATCACCACGGCCTGGTCCACCCCGATCTGCGGCGCGGCAATGCCGACACCGCCTTCGGCCTGCATGGTGTCGAACAGGTCGACGATCAGGGCCTGAAGCTCCGGGGTGTCGAAGTGTTCGACTTGCCGGGCGACCTTCAGCAGTCGGGCATCGCCCATCTTCAGCACGTTTCGGATGGCCATGGGGTTCTCGCTCGGGTGCCCGGCGGGTTCGGCGCAGGGCAGGTGTGGTGGGGCCGGACGCTGAAAGGTCCGACCGACTCCTGTCAGATCGAGGTGATGACCTGTTCGGCGGGCAAGCGCGACTTGGGCAGCTTGGCGTTGAAGTCGTCGGCGCCGCTGTAGCCCAGGGCCACCAGCACCACGGCGCTCAGGCCCTTGTGCGTCAGGCCCAGCACCTCGTTGAGCTTGGCGCGGTCGAACCCTTCCATCGGGCAGGCGTCCACGCCCAGCTTGGCGGCACCGATCAGCAGCGCGCCCAGGGCCAGGTAGACCTGCTTCTCGGCCCATGTCTGGGTGTCCTTGAAGACTTCCTGGTGCAGGGCGACGTAGCCGCTGCGGGCGGCGCGGGTGCCTTCCTTGGCCTCAGGCGTGGGGAAGCGGCCGTCGGCTTCTTCCTGGGCCAGCAGGGCGTCGAGGTGCGACTGCGGCAGATCGGTGCGTGCGCACAGCACGACCACGTGCGAGGCATTGAGCACCTTGGGCGCGTTGTAGGCGGTGTTGGCGTGCGTGGCCTTGGCGATGTTGGCCTTGCCTGTGGGGGTGCCCGCGACCACGAAGTGCCAGGGCTGCGAGTTCACCGACGAGGGGGCGAAGCGCAGCAGGGTCAGCAGCTCGGTCAGGGTCTCGGCCGGGATGTGGCGGGTCGGGTCGAAGGCCTTGGTGGTGCGGCGGGTGGTGGCGAGGGCGGCAACAGAGGTCATGGTGTGGCGGTGCGGACTGTGGGAGGAACGGATGCGATTGTGTCGCCGCTGAGAAAAGCCTGCCGGCGGCGGTGCCGATCCGGCACGAAGGGTCGGTTCGCGGCATGATCCGTCCTCCCGCACGGAGGGCCTGCCCCATGAACGCTCCCATCTCCCCCGTCGACCGCCTGCAGGCCGAACTGCAGCAATTCGCCCGCTCCGAAGGTCTCAAGGCCTGCTTCTGCGTGCGGGCGGTGACCTCTCATCAGATCAAGTCGATGGAGATGGACGCGCCGGTGCTGATCCTGCCGTTGGTGGGCCGCAAGCGTCTGGCCGATGCGGGCACCGAGGTCTACGGCATGGCCGGTGACCTGATGCTGGTGCCCGGCGCCCGCGTGCTGGATGTGGAGAACATCCCCGATCCCCAGGCCGGTGAATATGTGGCGGTGGCGGTGGCCGTCTGCGCCGAGGTGCTGGACGCGGCGCGTCGCCTGTGGAACCGGCCCTTGCCGGCGCAACCCGGACCGATCACCGTGCTGCGCAGCGACGCCTACGTGGAACCTCTGCGTCGCTGGATCGAAGCCCTGAGCGCCGGTCCCGAACTGGCCGCCCGCCACGCGCTGCTGGGTGTGGTGCTGGCCCTGTGCGAACAGGGCCATGCCGACCTGCTGGTGCCGGTGGACCTGCGCTGGTCGGCGCGCATCCACCGCATGGTGGGCGCCGACCCCGCGCGGGACTGGACCTCGGCCGACGTTGAACAGACCCTGGCCGTCAGCGGCGCGACCCTGCGCCGCCGTCTGGCCGAAGAAGACACGACGCTGCGCGAAGTGCTCATGCAGGCCCGCCTGGCCTGTGCGCTGCAACTGCTGTATTCCACCCGCCTGCCGGTGAAGACCGTGGCGCAGCGGGTCGGATATGCCTCGGTGTCGACCTTTGTGAAACGGTTTGGCGAGCGGTATGGGATGGAGCCGTCGCGGATCGGGAATGCGCCGCCGGGGTGAGCGTCGGCCCGAGGTTTCTGGGATGGGCCGGCTTCACGTTGAGCGATCCGCGCACACTTGTGAGCGCACCGCGCGTGGACCGGCCCCTAAGCTGACGTCCATCCGATCCACCTCTTCAAGGAGATTCGCATGACGCACCCGATGTCCCACTTTCCCCTGCGCCGTACGCTGCTGGCGGCCGCCACCGCCCTCGGCCTGCTGGCCGGCGCCGGCTTCACGCCTTACACGGTCCCGTCCGCTCACGCGGCCCCGCCCGAGGCCGTCAAGACCCAGGTCCCCGGCTACTACCGCCAGGCGCTGGGCGACTTCACCGTCACCGCGCTGTACGACGGCTACATCGATCTCGCGCCCAAGCTGCTGCACGGCCTGCGCGACACCCAGATCCAGTCGCTGCTGGCGCGCATGTTCATCGCCCACGAGAAAGGCGTGCAGACGGCGGTCAACGCCTACTTGATCCACACTGGCGAACATCTGGTGCTGGTCGACACTGGCGCGGCTTCGTGCTTTGGACCGACGCTGGGCCAGGTGCAGGCCAATCTGAAGGCGGCGGGCTACCGGCTGGAGGACGTCGACACCGTGCTGCTGACCCACCTGCACGGCGACCACCTGTGTGGCGTGCTCGACGCCCAAGGCCAGACGGCCTTCCCGAACGCCACGGTCTGGGCGGCGCAGAAGGACGCCGACTTCTGGCTGAGCCAGGCCGTGGCCGACGCCGCGCCCGAGGGCATGAAGGGCTTCTTCAAGATGTCGCGCGACGCAGCGGCGCCGTACCAGGCGGCCGGTCGCTTCAAGACCTTCCAGTCGGGCGAAACGTTGCTGCCCGGCCTGAGCGTGGTGCCGACCAACGGCCACACACCGGGCCACACGTCCTTCCTCTTCGAGTCCAAGGGCCAGCAGCTGCTGGTGTGGGGCGACATCGTGCACTCGCACTCGGTGCAGTTCGCGCACCCCGAGGTGTCGCTGGAGTTCGACGTGGACCAGAAGCAGGCCATTGCCACGCGCAAGGCGCTGTTCCAGAGGGCGGCTGCGGCCGGCTGGTGGATCGGCGGGGCGCACCTGCCGTTCCCGGGGCTGGGCCACATCCGCAAGGATCCCAAGGGCTACGCCTGGGTGCCGGTGGAGTACGGGCCGATCCGCGCCGATCGTTGACGCTTTGGTGGCGGGATGGCCTCCGCGCGTCGGTGGATGCGCTGCGCCTTCAGGCGAGCGCGTCCAGTGGTGCAGGGATGGTGTCTCCGCCCAGGTGACGCGCCAGACGGCGGCCGATCTCGGCTTGCAGGAGCTGCTCAAAGGCCGCTGCGTCGCTGGGGCGATGGAAGTGGAAGCCCTGGAGCTCGTCACAGCCCCGATCGGACAGGAAGCGGGCCTGTTCCGCCGTCTCGACGCCCTCGGCGATGGTGCGCAGTCCCAGGTGGGTGGCCAGGTCGATGATGGTGGCCACGATGGCTTCGTCCTGGGCGTGGCGGTTCAGGCCGCGCACGAAGGACTGGTCGATCTTGAGCTTGTCCACTGCATAGCGCTTGAGGTAGACCAGCGAGGAATACCCCGTGCCGAAGTCGTCGATGGACAGCTGGACCCCCAGGTGCTTCAAGGCCGCGATGGTCTGGATCGTCTGCTCGGAGTTTTCCATGGCCACGCTTTCGGTGAGCTCGAGCTCCAGCAGGTCAGGGGCCAGGTCGTGTTCGCGCAGGGTCCGGGCCACGGTGTCGAGCAGCCCGGGGTGGCGGAACTGGGCTGCGGACAGGTTGATCGCCACAGGCACCGCCGGCAGACCGGCGCGCTGCCAGGCCGCGTTCTGCCGGACGGCTTCGCGCAGCACCCACAGCCCGATTTCCTGGATGAGGCCGGTTTCCTCGGCCACCGGGATGAACACGCCGGGTGACACCAATCCCCGTTCCGGGTGCTGCCAGCGCACCAGCGCTTCGGCCCCCACCACCCGGTGGGTCGCGGCGTCCATCTGGGCCTGGTAGTGCAGGCGGAGTTCGCCGCGTGCCGCCGCGCCTCGCAGGTCGCCCGCGATGCGCAGGGTTTCCTGCACCCGCTGCTGGAGTTCACGGGAGGCCACACGCACCGTGTTGCGGCCTTCCCGCTTGGCCAGGTGCAGGGCCGTTTCGGCGGCACGGCTGAGCTGGACCAGGTCCTGGCCGTTGTCCGGGTACAGCGCCACGCCGATGCTGGCCGAGAGCTGCTGCACCGGCAGGCCGCCGTCGAGCCGCAAGGGTTCGGCCACGGCCTCCATCAGGCGCAAGGTCACCTGGGCCACATCCTGAACCGAGGTGTTCGGCAGCAGCAGGACAAAGTCGTCTCCGCCCAGGCGCGTGAGCGTGTCGTCTGGCCGCAGGCAGTCTGCCAGACGGCCCGCGAGCACGCGCAGCACCTGGTCTCCGACCTCGTGGCCCAGGGACTCGTTGATGCCACCGAAGTGGTCGACGTTCAGGTGCATCACCGCCACAGGCTGGTGCTGGCGCTGGGCGGCGGCCAATGCCACCCGTGCACGGTCGGCCAGCAGCGTGCGGTTGGGCAGGTCGGTGAGGCTGTCGTGGTTGGCCAGGCGGCGGATGCGTTCTTCGGCCTGCTTGCGCCCCGAAATTTCCGTGAACACGCCCAGGTACTGCACCACCTGCCGGTGTTCGTCCCGGATGGCGCTGATGGTGAGCCACTCTGGGAAAATCACACCGTCCTTGCGGCGGTTCCAGATCTCACCCTCCCAGCGACCCTCTTCGGCGATCTGGCGCCACATCTCGGTGTAGAACGCCCGGTCCTGATGGCCCGATTTGAGCACGGCCGGTGTCCGGCCGATGACCTCGTCGGCCGAGTAGCCGGTGATGCGCGAGAAGGCCCGGTTCACCGACAGGAAGCGCGCTTGCGCGTCGGTGACGAAGATGCCTTCGGCCGCCGATTCCAGCACGTGTTCGATGACGCGCATGCGCTCCTGATGCTGGCGGCGCTCCGTCACGTCCAGCCAGGCGCCGGTGATCAGCGCGGGTTCTCCCGCCTCGTTGCGGATCAGCTGCAGGGTGTCGGCCATCCAGCGGTACTGGCCGTCGGCGTGCAGGATGCGGTACTCGTGATGGAGCCATCCCCGGTTGAAGAGTTGGCGCTGCAACTCCAGCACACGCTCGCGGTCCTCGGGGTGCAGGTGGCTGCGCCAGAAATGCGATTCGCCCAGCCAGCAAGCGGTCGAGAAACCGGTGAGCTGCTCGATGTTGGCGCTGACGAAGTCGGTGTTCCAGGTGTGGGGATGATGCGGATCGGGCGTCAGGGTGTAGATGGCGGCGGGCGTCACCTCCAGCAGACGGGCCAGTCGGTCGCGCTGGTGCGCCAGCTCCCGCTGCAGGCCCTGGTGGCGCTTTTCGGCCGATCGGGTCAGGGCGTAGATCAGCACCGCGTTGAGGGTGATGAAGACCAGCCCCTTGAGCGACTGCAGTTTGGAGAGCTGTTCGGCGTCGCGCACGATCAGTTCGAGGGCATGGTCCGACCCCAGGATCCAGGCGATCCCGAAAGCCGTGAACAGCCATGCGATGCGCCAAGCGCTCATGAAAACGTTCCCATCCAGACGCGGGCGGGCGGTCCACCGGAATCGGTCCGCACTTCACCCTTCCACAGCGGGATGCTAGGCGGTGCGGCGGCGTACCGATTCAGCAATAACCACCGGATCGGTGGCGGATCTTGGGCGGGACCGTGAAATTCGGACCGGATTCGTCCGAATTGGTGAGTGTGAGGGGCCCGTGGATCAGATCCGGGGCGCTGGCGCTGGCGCGGGCACGGGCCAGGACGCCTGGAAGCCGATGCCCCGCTGGTGCAAGCCGGGGACGATGCAGAGCTCGCCTCCCAGCCGGCGCACGGCCTGCCGGACGATGGACAAACCCAATCCTGCACCCGATGTGGCGCCGGAATCGCGCCCGCGGTGGAACCGGTCGAAGACCCGGGTCTGGTCCTCCGGGGCGATGCCGGGTCCGTCGTCCGCCACGGTCAGGTGAAGGACGCCACCGAAGTTGGCCAGCGTGACCAGAACCTGGCCGTGTTCTCGCCCGTAATCCAAGGCGTTGCGCAGCAGGTTGTCGAGCACGGAATGAAAGGCCACCAGGTCGATCGAGGCGTCCAGTCGATCGGGAGAGTCGAGGGCCACTTCGATGTGGCGCCGGTCGGCCAGGGGCGACGCGGAGATCAGGATCCGTCGGGCTTCGGCCACGACGTCGGTGCACTGCGGCGGACGGGGTGAAGTGCCCTCCAGACGCGCCAGGGTCATGAGCTGATGCACGAGGTGGGAGGCCCGCAGCACGGCGTTTTCGAGGGCTTCCCGCGCCCGCTGGCGACCGGCGTCGTCGGGGGCCTGGGCCAGGGCATGGGCTTGGGCGGTCATCACCGCCAGGGGCGTGCGCAGTTCGTGCGCAGCGTCGTGCACCATGGCGCGCTCGCGGGCGATGCTTTCGCGGGCCCGACTCAGGAGGTGTTCCATCGCCTGTTCCAGGGGTTGAAGCTCGGCGTGGGGCAGTTTCAGGTCAAGCGGGGAGAAGTCGTCGGGGCGGCGCCGGCGGACGCGTTCGACCAGGTCGCGCAGGGGGCGCAATCCCTGCCGCACCGCCAGCCACAGCGGAATGAACACCAGTGGAAAAGAGATCAGCAACGGTTCCACCAGCTGGCTGGCCAGCCAGCCGGGCACACGGGGGTCGTCCAGGGTGGGGGCCAGCAGGGTCACGCGCCAGGCCGCGGACGATTGGCTGGCCGCCCAGTGGCGGTGGCCGCCGAGCTCCCGCAGGTTGGGGTTCCCGTCGTCCAGCGGGGGCAGGTCGAGGGTCCAACCGGCGGAGCGCCACTCCAGTTTCGGACCGGGCAGCCGCTCAAGCTGGAACTGGATGTCGCCCAGACCGGGAGGGGCGTCGCTGTTGTGGCGCATGGCGTTGTACTGCCGTGCGGAGGTCTGCACGATGAGCAGCGCCTCGGCCAGCGGGCGGCGGTCGAGCTCGAGTGCCAGGATCCGGGCGGCCCGCTGCAGGGCGTCCAGATGCATGCGGTCGTCTTTCAGCCGTTGCACGTCTCGGGCGACGAGCACCATCCAGACCAGCGTGAAGGTGGTCAGGGCGACGATGAGCACCCGGCGTGCCAGCGAGGGTTGCAGCCAGCGCTTCACCGTGCCGACGGGCACGCCCAGCCGCATGCGGGCGGCCCACGAGGCTGTGCGGGTCCAGGCCGTTGCGAGGCGCCTCATGGCCGCAGCTGATAGCCCACGCCCCGCACGGTGCGGATGCGCTCGGCGCCGATCTTGCGGCGCAGGTTCGACAGGTGCACTTCCACGGTGGCCGCGTCCAGCGGTTCCCCCAGCGGATCCAGGCGTTGCGCGAGCGTGGACTTGGAGATCACGCGGGTGGGATCGCGGGCCAGTTCGAGCAGCAGGTTGAATTCGCGCCCCGTCAGCTCCAGGGGGGCGTCGCCGATCCAGGCCCGATGGGCCCGCGGATCCAGGCGCAGTTCCCCCAAGGTCCAGACGGGGGCCGGTTGCCGCGCGCTGCGCCGTGTCACGGCCCAGAGCCGGGCCACCAGTTCGGCCATGGCGAAGGGCTTGACGAGGAAGTCGTCCGCACCGGCGTTGAGGCCCTGCAGCCGGTCTTCCAGCGCGACCCGTGCTGTGATCATCAGCACCGGCACGGTCCGGCCGCTGCGACGCCAGGCGTGCAGCAGATCCAGCCCTTCGCCGTCGGGCAGCGTGAGGTCCAGCAGCACGGCATCCAGAACCTCTTCGTGGCCCAGGGCCAGGGCTTCGGCCATGCGGCGGACCCAGGTCGCGGTGAATCCCTCCGCCCGCAGGGCGGCCAGCAGGGCATGACCCAGGTCGATGTCGTCCTCGATGATCAGCAGGTGCATGGCCGGACTGTACGGGGCCGGACCTTGGGCGGACCCAAAGGGCCTCGCGCAGGGGTCATCCCGTGCTGAGGTCGTGGACGACGATGATTTCACAGGCACCCGCGCCTTGGTCCTGCCGGGTCAGCGAGCTGCGCCAGACCCCGCCATCGTCTCCACGCACCTCCACCAGCCAGCCGCGCAGGTTCACCACCTGTCCGGGGCGCAGACGACGCAGGCGCTGCTCGACCGCGGGCGACGCGGGGATGATGTGCATGTTGGCGCTGTGCTCGGCGATTTCCTGCAGCGGAATGGGGGGCACCTGTGTGCGCCAGTGGTAAAAGCGCTGGCCTTGCGAGATGTCGATCGACTCCAGCACGCTGGAGTCCGACATGCGGCCCCAGCCCAGGGCCAGGTCCACCGGGGCGAGGTCGGCCACGGGATCGAAGCGGTAGCCCTCGACCGACAGGATGCGGGCCCGGATCTCGAAGTCCTGCAGCGGTTCGATGGTGTAGCGGCCTTGCCGGTAGGTCCGGGCCTCTGTGGGGCGCTGGACGGGATCCTGGGCGGCGAGCACGCCGGGCGGCCGCGACAGCGGGCGGTGGCGCCACGCGGGCACCCCCTGGAAGACCGCGCCGCACAGCACCAGGGCTGCCAGCAGCACGGCCGCGCCGCGCGAGGGCACGGGAGCGCTCAGCCGCGGGTGGCGAACCAGCGCACCGCAGCCAGGTAGCCCTGGATGCCCAGGCCGGCGATGACGCCTTCGGCGATGCCCGAGATGAAGGAGTGGTGGCGGAATTCCTCGCGCTTGTGCACGTTGCTGATGTGCACCTCCACCACCGGCAGGGCTACGCCGGCCAGGGCGTCGCGCAGGGCCACGCTCGTGTGCGTCAGGCCGCCCGGGTTGATGACGATGCCGGTCGTGCCGTCCAGCCGAGCGGCGTGGATGCGGTCGATCAGCGCGCCTTCGTGATTGCTCTGGAAACAGGCCGTCTCCAGGCCCAGGCGGGCGCCTTCCTCGGCGATCATGCGCTCCACGTCGGCCAGCGTGTCGGCGCCATAGATCTGCGGTTCGCGTGTGCCCAGCAGGTTCAGGTTGGGGCCGTTGAGGATGAGCAGTTTCATGGCGTCAGGCGTCCAGGTTCAAGGATGCGCGAGGGTATCAGTCCTGGGGGTCGGGGGGTGTCAGCGGGGCCTCCGGCCCGTGCACAAGTGCCTGCCAGTGCTGCAGGTCTTCATGGGCCTGCGGTGGGGCGTGCAGCCGCCCTGGGGTGTGGTGAAGGCCGCTGTGAACCTCGATGGTGTCCCCGGTCATCGGATGTGTGAACCGCAGGCTCTGCGCGTGCAGCCAGAGCCGTTGCCGTCCCAGGCGCGGCGCCCACCATCGGTTGAGCGGTCCCTTGCCGTGCGTGGCATCGCCGAGGATGGGATGTGCCACGTGCTTGAGGTGGCGCCGGATCTGGTGGCGGCGGCCCGTCAGCGGCTCGGCCTCGACCAGCGCGGCGCGGGTGTGGGCAAAGGCGGGGTCGAAGGCTTCGGGGTGCACCAGACGTTCCAGGCAGCGCAGATGCGTGAGGGCCGGCTGGGCGGGCGCATCGGGCGGAGCGTCATCGGGACGCAGGGCGTGATCCACGGTGCACGACGCCGCAGGCCAGCCCCGCACCAGGGCCAGGTAACGCTTGTGCACCGTGTGGTTCGTGAAAGCCAGGCCCATGCCGCGGGCGGCCTCGGGGTGCAGCGCCAGCAGCAGGACACCGCAGGTGCCCTTGTCCAGGCGGTGCACCGGATGCACGTGTTGCCCGCGCAACTGGCCCCGAAGGGTCTGGACGACAAAGCGGGTCTCGCCTGCATCCAGTCCTGTGCGGTGGACCAGCCAGCCGGCTGGCTTGTGGACGGCGATCAGGTGGTCGTCGCGCCAGAGGATGGGAAGGTCGGCGTGCTTCACAGGGGCAGGATCTCAAGGGTGCCCGTCAGCAGGGGGCGACACAGGATGCGGTAGCCGTCGGCGTCGAACCCGGCGGCGACCTGGGCCAGGCGCTGCGCGAGGGCCGGTGTGTCGACACTGCCCAGGTAGCACCAGTGGCGCACCACATGGATCTGGCGCATCTCGCCGTCGTCTTCGATGAGTCCGATGGCCCTGGGGTGGGGCCAGCAGTTCACGCGCAGGGCGGCCAGGGCGGTGTGCAGCCGTTCGTCGTGGTCCTGGCGAGACTCGTGGCCGGCGCACACGCCCTGGCAGCGGCGCAACGAGGCGCGGAAGCAGGGCCGCCCGGGGACGGATTTTTCCAGGCCCAAGGCACCCCAGCACAGCCGGTGGGCATCGGCCAGGTCGCGCAAGGCCTCGATGGCCGCATGTCGGCTGCTGTAGAGGCCAAACAGCTCCGGTGTGACGGCGAAATCCAGGTCGTTGGAGTGCACCAGGCGGGGCTCGCCCTGGAGCGGCACGTGCCAGGCACACAGCGTGCGGGTGCGGCGCAGTTTCTGATTCAGCAATGGCTGCTGCTGTTTGATGAGCTGGGCTTCCAGCAGTTGGGCCCCCAGGTCCCCGGCCGTGCGCTGGTGGGTGATGGATCGTGTCTGGCGCAGCAGGCGCGCTTCATCCGGATTGCGCAGGTGGGCCAGCACCCGGCTGCGCAGGTTGACGCTCTTGCCGATGTACAGCGGCAGATCCCCCGGTTCCCCGTGGAAGATGTAGACCCCTGGCGCGGTCGGCAGGGGCTCGACCCATGGGCGCAGGTGTTCGGGGTAGGCCCAGGACTCCGGGGGTGGGAACTCGGGGTGTCGGCGAGGCGAACGCACGTCGGTTCCTGCACGGCCGTGGCGTGAGAGCGGCAGGCCTCCCGGAGGCCGCGAGCGAAGCGGGGACATGTCAGGCCGGCTGCACCTTGGCCCCGATCCGGGCTTCACGGATCGGCAGGTTCAGGGCCGCCGCGGCCAGGGCCAGGGCCATGTCGGCCCACCACATCCACTGATAGTCGCCCAGATGCACGATGGCGAGCCCTCCCAGCCAAGCGCCCAGGAACCCGCCGATCTGGTGCGACAGCAGCGTCAACCCGAACAGCGTGGCCAGGTGACGCACCCCAAAGAGCTTGCCGACGATGGCTGCCGTGGGGGGCACCGTCGACAACCAGGTCAGCCCCAGGCCGACGGCGAAGGCGTAGAACGTCCAGTCCGTCTTGGGTGCGGCCAGGTAGATCAAGACCAGCACCGCCCGGGAGGCGTACATGCCCGCCAGCAGGTACTTGCTGCGCCAAAGCGACACGCAGTGGCCCGCCACGATGCTGCCGACGATGTTGGCCAGGCCGATCAGGGCCAGCGACCAACTGGCCACCGAGGCGGGCAGGCCGCACAGATCCACCTCACCGGGCAGGTGGGTGACCAGGAACGCGACGTGAAACCCGCAGGTGAAGAAGCCCGCGTGCAGCAGCAGGTAGCTGGGATCCCGCAGGGCGTGACGCACCGCAGACCAGGCGCCGGGGCCGTCGGGGCGGGTCGCGGACGCTCCGGATGGGGCGTCGTGCGAATGGGCGGCGGCTCCTTCCGGGATCGGGCCCGCCACAGACGATGGACGGGTCAGCCGTGCCACCAGGGGCAGGGCCAGCAGCGTCATGGCCGCCAGGGCCCACATGGCGTTCATCCAACCCAGGGCCTGGATCAGCTTCTGGGTCAGCGGTGGAAAGATGAACTGGCCGAACGATCCTCCGGCGTTGATCAGGCCCGAGGCCGAACCGCGGGCCGAGTCAGGCAGCTTCGAGGCCGCTGCGCCCATCAGCACCGAGAAGCTGCTGGTGCCCGATCCCATGGTCGTCAGCAGTCCGAGGGTGAAGACCAGCATCAGCGCCGACCCCGACAGGGGCACCAGCGCGCTGCCCAGGGCCATCACGAGCACCCCCGTGACCAGCACCGGGCGGGGCCCCCAACGGTCGGCGGCGGCTCCGGCGAAAGGCTGGACCGCTCCCCAGGCGAACTGCCCCACGGCCATCGCGAAGCTGATGGTCGTGATGCCCAGGCCGGTGGTGGTGTTGATCGGGCCAAGAAACAGCCCCAGAGACTGTCGTGCGCCCATGGTCACGGCCAGGATGCCGGCCGCCACCAGGGTCAGGATCATCACGCCTGGGTCACGCAGGGACTTGAACATGGGAGAGCGCCTCGGAAAGGTCCGTGATCATAGGAGACCTGGGACCCGGCGCGCTCGGGTGGGTCTTGTGGACCCGGCGGGTCAGAAGGTTTCCCAGTCCTCCGCGTCGGCGGTGGCCGGGGCGCGGTTGGTGTCCTTTGGCGCGGACGCGGCGGGCGGGAAGGCCTTGCGGGCCGCTGCGGTCGGCAGCGTGGGGCGTGCCGCGGCAGGGGCTGGGCGAACCGGCGCCGAGGAGATCGCCGTGTGGCCTGGGCTCAGGTCTTCGGCCAGACGGAACTTGCGCACCACTTCGGCCAGCTGTGCGGCCTGATGGCGCAGGCTTTCGGCGGCGGCAGCGCTTTGTTCCACCAGGGCCGCGTTCTGCTGCGTGACCTGGTCGAGCTGGGTCACGGCTTCGCCCACCTGGGTGATGCCCATGGACTGCTCGTGTGACGACGACGAGATCTCGTGGATCATCTGGCTGACGCGCTGCACCTGGGAGACGATCTCCGTCATCGACGTGCCGGCGTTGTTGACCAGCTGGGTGCCGGTCTCCACCTGCTCGACGCTGGCGTTGATCAGGGTCTTGATTTCCTTGGCGGCGTCCGCCGCGCGGCTGGCCAGGTTGCGCACTTCGCTGGCCACCACGGCAAATCCCCGGCCCTGCTCACCGGCGCGGGCCGCTTCCACCGCGGCATTGAGCGCCAGGATGTTGGTCTGGAACGCGATGCCGTCGATCACGCCGATGATGTCGGCGATCTTGCGCGAGGCGGTGGAAATGTCCTGCATGGTGCCGACGACCTGCTGCACGACATCGCCTCCCCGGGCCGCGGCCTGCGACGCCGAGGCGGCCAGATCGTTGGCATGGTTGGCGGTGTCGGCGTTCATCTTGACGGTGCCGGCCAGTTGTTCCATCGAGGCGGCGGTTTCTTCCAGGTTGGAGGCCTGCTCCTCGGTGCGCTGGCTCAGGTCGTTGTTGCCGGTGGCGATCTCGGACGATCCGGTGGCGATGGAGTCGCTGCTCAGTCGCACCTGGCCGACGATCTGGACCAGGCCCTGGTTCATGTCGCGCAGCGCGCCCAGCAACTGAGCGGTCTCATCCTGGCCTTGCACTTCGATGTGAGAGGTCAGGTCGCCTTCGGCCACGGCCCGGGCCACCTCGGTGGCGCGCTGCAGCGGACGGGTGATGGAGCGGGTGATCAGCACGGCGGCGAACAGGCCCAGCGCGACCGTGAACGCCGTGGTCAGGCCGGCAATCAGCTTGGCGTGGTCGTACTCCTCCAGAGACCGTTCCCTCTTCGCCGCGGCCAGTCCGACGTTGTATTCCCACCAACCCTGAAGGGCCTCGTTGGCGGCGTTGAAGGCCTTCAGGGAGGCCCCGATCATCAACTGGTTGGCTTCCGCGGTCTTGTTGGGATCGGTGACCGTGCCACGGGAGATGGCGACGATCTGCTGGTCCCAGAGGCCGTAATACGTCTGAAGGGCGGTGCGCAGCGTCTCCAGCGCCTGACGGTCCCGGTCGTCCGACAGCAGTTGTTTCGAGTAGTGTTCCAGATCCTTGTCGATCTGGGCGCGGGCTTCGGTGATGCGGCTTTCCTGCGCGGCCATCTCTTCGGTCGTGTTGGACAGCACGTGACGGAACTCGGCGCGGCGTACTGCGCCGATCGCCAGGGAGATCTCGTGCTGCTTCTCGTACGACGGCACG
>JACCDS012024444.1_pt1 | contig 13731 bp, 11 predicted proteins | sample 7446441 | NCBI WGS metagenome assembly JACCDS01 (sample SAMN15323445, study PRJNA562643) | freshwater metagenome | isolation source: river surface water | place: USA:Blue River Watershed | collected 2017-08-17 | reverse complement strand
ATATGTATCCGGCGAAGGACCAGCAGGTACTGATGGCCAAGGCGATGGCCTGGGCCAACAACAGCTATGTGGCGGTGGCGAACGCCGCCGGTTTCGACGGCGTGTACTCGTACTTCGGCCACTCGGCCATCATCGGCTTCGACGGCCGCACGCTCGGCGAATGCGGCGAAGAAGAGATGGGCATCCAGTATGCGCAGCTGTCGACCTCGCTGATTCGCGATGCACGCAAAAACATGCAGTCGGAGAACCACCTGTTCAAGCTGCTACACCGCGGCTATACCGGCAAGATCAATTCGGGCGAAGGCGACAAGGGCGTCGCCGCCTGCCCGTATGACTTTTACGCGAAGTGGGTGAACGATCCGGAAGGTACGCGCGAGATGGTTGAACAGATCACGCGACCGACCGTCGGCACCGAAGAGTGCCCGGTTCCGGGCATTCCGAATGCGGCGGACAAGGTGCACAGGTAAGTCAGCTGTGTACCGCTGATATCGGATGCATTCAGCGGGTCGCAGGTTTCAGGTGGCGTATTGCCGCCGGTCTGGCGTGCGCAGGAAAGAGCCACTGGCCTGCGGCGGACCGGCGTTTTTTTGGATGAGACGATGCAAGTCACCCCCGATGTCGCGCAGTACCGCGTCGACGACGAGCCCTATTACCTGCCGGTGCGCGATGAGATCGCGCAGTTCGAGGCCGCTTATTCCGCCCGGCTGCCGGTGATGCTGAAAGGCCCGACCGGCTGCGGCAAGACGCGCTTCGTTGAACACATGGCGTGGCGGTTGGGCTGCCCGCTGGTGACGGTGTCGTGCAATGAGGATACGACGGCATCCGACCTGACCGGCCGCTTCCTGCTTGATGCGAACGGCACTTACTGGCAGGACGGGCCGCTGGCCGTCGCCGCGCGCGCCGGCGCACTCTGCTATCTCGATGAGGTGGTGGAGGCACGGCAGGACACGGTGGTCGCCATTCATCCGCTGACCGATGCGCGGCGCAGCCTGCCACTGGACCGGCGCAATGAACTGCTGCGTGCCCATCCGGACTTCCAGCTGGTGATTTCTTATAACCCCGGCTACCAGCGCCTGCTGAAAGACCTGAAGCCCTCGACCAAGCAGCGTTTCGTCGCGATCGATTTCCACTATCCTGCCGCCGATATCGAAGCCGACATCGTGATGCACGAGGGCGGCGTGACGCGCGAGACGGCCGAGCGTCTTGTCGGCATCGCGGGCAAGATGCGCAACCTGAAAGGACATGGCCTCGATGAAGGCGCATCGACCCGCATGCTGGTCTACGCGGCCACGCTGATTGCCCGGTGCATTGCGCCGCTTGCCGCTTGCCAGATGGCGCTGGTGCAGCCGATCAGTGACGATCCGGACATGCTGGACGCGCTGGAAAATATCGTGAAGATCTACCTTGGGTAAACAGCCATGCATGCCAATGCCGCCGGCGGCGATGATGACGGCCTCGATCAGGCGGGGGCGAGCCTGCGCCTGTATCTGCGCGCGCTGTGGGGCCGCGATTTCCGTCTACATCCGTGCGCGCGGCCGGCAACGCAGTGTCGACCCTACCTGTCCGAGATCGGCATTCATCTCCCGCCTCACTATGCGTCGCATCGCGGCGCCTTGTTGCGCGAGCTGTACCGCGCGGCTGCGGCGCATGCGGCCGCGCATGATACGTTTTCGCTGATACGCTTCGAGCGCCGCCAGCTCAAGCCGGTGCAACTGGCGATTGTCTCGCTGCTGGAGGACGCACGTGTCGAGCAACTGGCGATCGACGCGATGCCGGGGCTGCGCCGGCTGTGGCTGCAGTTTTTCGATCCGCGCGGTCGCGAGGGCAACAGCGTCGAGGCGCTGCTGCTGCGGCTGTCGCATGTGCTGCTGGATCCGACCCGCGTCGATGATCATCCGTGGGTCGCAAAGGCAAAGCGCCTGTATCTCGCGTCGCAAGCTGGTGGCAGCGATGCGCGCCCGCTGCGTGACGTCGGCATCCTGCTCGGCAATGACATCGGCCAGATGCGCGCGCAGTTCAATGCCAAGTCCTATCTGGTCGAACCGCTGTACCGCGACGATCACCTGTTCCTGTGGGACAGTGACGCGCCGCCGGAGGAAACCCGGCGCGAGGACAGCGGCTACCGCGCGAGCGATGCGGCTGCGCCGTCGAGGCCACGGTTTGATGACGATGCCAGCGATGCCAGCCCGTTCCGGCAGCGCGAGGTCGCGGCCGCCGCAGACGATGAGGGCGCGAACGGCGATGCGGCGCGGCTGCGCTATCCGGAATGGGACGCGCGTATCGGTCGCTACCGGCAGAACTGGTGCAGCCTGCTCGAGCAGGTTCCGCCCCGGGGCGATCCTCATGCGCTGCGTGACAGGCTGTCGCACCATACGGCGCTGGCGAGTCGGCTGGCGCAGTTGCTGCAGGCCCGCAAGCAGGGGCAGGCCGAGCGGCTGCGACGCCAGCCGGACGGCGACGAACTCGAGATCGATGCGCTGGTGCGCGCGCAGGCAGCGCTGCGCAGCGGACAGACGCCGGAGGCGAACCTGTATCGCCGCACGCGGCGGCGCAAGCCTGACCTGTCGGTGCTTCTGCTGCTGGACCTGTCGCACTCAACCCGCGCGGTGCTGGGCGAATCCACACTGCTGGCGCTGATCCGCGAAGCCAGTGTGCTGCTCGGCGAGGCGATCGCACAAGGCGGCGACCGCATCGCGATTCATGGCTTTCATTCGAATGGCCGCCACGAGGTCAACTACCTGCGTTTCAAGGAATTCGATGAACCGCTGGACGACACGGTGCTCGGCCGGCTGGCCGCCGTCGATGGCGCCCTGTCGACACGGATGGGCGCGGCGATCCGGCACGCGAGCCGGCTGATGCGTGGCTGCCGGACCGCGCAGCGGCTGGTGCTGTTGCTGACGGATGGCGAGCCGCATGACATCGATGTGTACCAGCCGGGCCAGCTGGCGGCCGATGCCGCGCGCGCGGTCGAACGCTCGGCAGCGGAAGGCACGCCGGTGTTCTGCGTGTCGGTCGACCTGCAGGCCGACGGCTATCTGCGCAGGATCTTCGGACCGCATCACTACCTCGTGATCGACAGTGTCGGACAACTGCCGCAGCGGCTGCCGGAACTGTATCTGCGGCTGGCGGGCTGATCCGCCGGCACCGACGGGGCCGCGCGTGAGCGGTGCGGCAGCCGCGCCCGCGGAACGCTTCGCTATTGGGTGGTGAACGACCAGCGCCGCTCGACCGGAACGCCATCGACGCTGCCGCTGAACTCCACGTCATGCACGGTGCCGGCGCGCAGTCGCACCAGCGGAATGATGGCGGCAGCCGACAGCGGTGTCTCCGGGTCGCTATCGGCATCGAGCCGGACGGTGGGCAGTTCGATGCCGCCGCGCTCGCGCAGCGCGAAGCGGTCGACCTGCAGCCGGCTGCCGAGGTTGGCATGCACGCTGACGGGATAGCCGACCGCGTTGCGACCCGGCACAGGATCGGGCGTCTCCTGATCGCTGAACACCTGCGTGCGCACGCGCTGCTGGTCTGGCACCGGCCAGACGGCGACGTGGCTGATGCCGATGCCTTTGCTGTCGCGCGATGCGACGAAGTTCACGTTCAGCCAGTGGTAACCGCCGCCGCGATACGCATCGCCTGCACCGGCCTGGTCGAAATGCGGCTCCAGCATCAGGTAGCGATGGTAGATCGCACCGAGCAGGCCTTCGGCGGCGGCAAAGCCGTCGCGCTCGGCGATCGCAGCGATCACTTCGCCATCGGCGCGCGCCGCTGTGTCCAGCGGGTAGCCGGCAGCCCGCAGGCGGTCCGGGGCGTTCGTGCCGCTGAAGCCGATGCGCGCCGCTTCCTCGTCGTGCGTGATGAGATTGTTCAGCTGCTGATAGGCCGCATGGGCGAGGGCAGCGCGATCGAGCCGCGCATCGCGGTCGAGTCGCTGCAGCCCAGCCTGATCGCGGCGGAAATTGATCCATGCCAGACCGTCGGTCGCCATGTCGCCGACAGACGGCGGAGCGGAAACTTCCGAAGCGGCCAGCTGCGCGGTACTGCTGGCCGTTGAGCTGCGCTGATCGCCGTCACCGCATGCGAGCAGCGCAGCGATGGTGATAACGCTGGCTGCAATACGTGCGGTGCGCTTGCCCATACGCAGGGAATCTCCGTCGATGCGTGCTGACAGCGCGCGCTTGCGGCCCGCTGTGCTGCTCAGGCAGCGAGTATTCGACCAGATTGCGGCGGATCGGTTCTGCGCGGGTCAGCCCACGCGCGCAGCGCGCAAACAGCGCGCGCACACGGAGCATGCGTACGGGGATGTCGATCGCCCGGGATCAACAGGATTCAAAGACACCGGCATCGCGGTTCTTGCGCACGGCATGCCAGGGAAAAACGCGACCATTCATGGCGATGTAAACACCGGCAGCGCCAAGCGCCGCGGCAGCGCACGCGAAGCCGAGGTTGAACAGCGCGTCTGAGTCGTCGATGCGGTACGGGACCATCGCGCCCGTCAGCACGATGGTCTTGGCCAGTTGCGCGTGTGCGAGCATCTCGGCGGTTTCACGCATCGTGTCGGTGCCGTGGACAATCACGATCTGCGTTTCGTCACTGCGTTCGCAAGCAGCGCGGATCTGTTGCCTGTGGCTGTCCTGCATGTCGAGCGAATCGATGGCCATCAGCGGTTCGAACATGGCCGGGACGGTGATGCGTGCCCGCCTGAGTGCCGACGGAATGATGCTGTCGCCGAACACCAGCTGGCCGGTCAGGGGATCGTACTGCTTGTCGAAGGTGCCGCCGGTGGCGATGATGCGCAGGCTCATGGAAGACGCGGGAAAGTGGCGAGGTCTGCGGATGATAGCGCGGACCGCCCGGCCTGACCGGGGAGCAAAACCTGCGGGCAAAAAAAGGGGAGTGGGAGATAAGCCCACTCCCGAAAAAGCTGGGTGGCGCAGTCGAAACCGTCTGTGCCACCCGCCATCCGAGACAAGATGGACTTGCATGGTAAGAGCGAAGCCGGCCCTGAATCCAATGCTATGTTGTCATGAATTTATGCAGCGACTTGCCACGCGACAGAGCGGGAGTGAAGACGCTGCTGGAAGTTCCGAAGACCGGACAAAAATTCTGTCCTCACACCGCGCGCGTATGCCGGTACACTGCGGCGTTCATTATCTTTCTCATCGCTTTTCCGAGAAGCATTTCGATGAAGCCCATTGCTCCCGGCACGGTCATTTTCCATCGCTATCGCGGCTACGGCGTGATTACCTCGGTCAATCTGCTGACCGGCTGGATCTCGGCGCGCTTCGGCAGCGAGGGACGCACGCTCGATCTCAACCTGTCATGCGATCAGGTGCAGCATGCGGATGGCGAACCGATCCGGTTTCGCCGGTCGCAGCCGGACCGGATGCCGCATGGCCGGCTGATGGCAATGATGCGCGAACTGCATCGCGCGGGTTACCAGCGGCTTTACCTGTACAGCTGGCCCAAGCCTTCCGGACTGCACTGGCGCTGGCATTTGTTTACCGGCCCGCGCCACTGGCTGCAACGCAGCGGGCGCGAGGGCTGGTATGGATCGGGGGCCGACTACAACCTCAATCCGGTACTAGGCTGGGGTGACCGGCCGGGCGACTCGGTGCATGAGCTGCTGTCGGCGCTGGCGAAGTTCGATCCGCAAGGACTGGCGCAGGCGCTCGGGCGTGATGATGACCACAGCGACTGGTTTGCCGAAGTCTGCGATGCGCTGCTGCCAAACTATGCATTCTCGCTGGGCTGGGACCAGTCCGCCGGAGCGCAGCCGGCACACCTGCCGGTGATTCCGCTGCGCGCGAATGTCACGCCCTACCGGGGACGCGCCTTGCCTTGGCCGCCGGGCTGGAAGCATTTGTGGAGCAGCCCGGCGCCGGAGGCGGACAGCCTGCCGCGTATCGTCAGGAGAACAGGTCGCGCTGACGTCCCTTCAGACGCCGCTCGTTGATCGACACGATCGACATCTCGCGCCGACCGGCTTGCAGTTCGATCGCATCGCCAGCCTGCAGCATGCCGGCTTCGAGCACTTTCAAATAAACCCCCGACCGTCCCGATTGCAGCATCTGCTTCACCGCGTGCGCATAACCGATGCGCGCGGCGAACTTGAAACAGGGCTGCCGTGGCTCGGTCACTTCGAACAGCACGCCTCCCACACGCAGACGGTCGCCCACCCAGAGCGCGTCCTCGGTCAGCCCTTCGCTGCACAGGTTTTCGCCAAACGATCCGGGTTCGGGCCACAGCTCACGCCGCAATGCCTGCCGGATCTGCGTGGCCCAGAAAACGTGATGTTCGGACGGATACAGGTAGACCGCCTTGTCGAGACCGCCGTGCACGCTGAGATCCGCCTGCTCGTCGCCGGCGATGCCGAGCGGGCCGACCTGTACCGGTCCTGCTTGCGCCTGCTTGCGGATAGCCGACATCACAGTCTGCGCCTGTCCCTGCGCGCCGACGAACAATGGCGCGACCTTGCCTGCGTGGACACTCAGCAGCCTCATGCGACGGCCCCTGATGCGCGCTGCGCGATCGCCTCGAACAGCGGCCGGAAATACATCTCATAGCTGTCCTGCTCGACATAGCCGATGTGCGGGGTCGCAAGCAGGTTATCGAGTTGCAGCAGCGACTCGGTGGGCGCAGGTGGCTCGGTCTCGAACACATCTATCGCCGCGGCGCCGGGATGGCCGGCGCGCAGCGCCGCTTCGAGTGCCCCGGGCGCGATCAGTTCGGCACGGCTGGTGTTGACCAGCAGTGCATCGGGTTTCATGCGTGCGAGCTCATCGGCACCGATCAAATGCCGGGTGCTGTCGGACAGCCGCAGGTGGAGGCTTAGCACATCGGCGCTGGCAAAGAGTTCGTCCCGGCTGGTGACCGCCGTGAATCCGTCGGCCACCGCCTGCGCGCGGCTGGCCTCGCTGCCCCAGACGCTGACCTGCATGCCGAACGCCTGCGCATAACGCGCAACGCGCCGGCCGATGCGGCCATAACCCCAGAGGCCGAGTCGACGGCCGTGCACGACGCGGCCCAGCGTGTTGCGTTCGGGCGCGATCGCACTGGCCTGCCACAAACCCTGGCGCAAAAAACCGGCGTAGTGCAGCAGCTTGCGGCTGCCGGCCAGGATCAGCGCCCAGGTCAGTTCGGCGGTCGCTACCGGGTCACCTGGACCTTCGATCAGTTCAATGCCGCGCGCCTGTGCCGCCGCCACATCGACATGCGGCCCGAGCCGACCGGTCTGGCAAAGCAATTTCAGGTTCGGCAACCGCGCCAACAGGGCGCGATCGATCCGGGTGCGCTCGCGAATCAGTACCAGCACCTCGAACGGTGCCAGCCGGATCGCCAGCTGGCCGGCGCCTTTCGCGCTGTGCTGGAAGACTTTGACATCCAGACCTTCAAGCAGGGAAAAACAGGGCAGCCGGCGTACCGCGTTCTGGTAATCGTCGAGGATGGCTATCTTCATCGGGCGCGGGTGCCCGAGGGAATTTCTCGCGAGCAATAGCAAAAATGGGTCCGGATCGGCATTTTTTACGTAGTTTTGAGCGACAAAGCCGGGATTTAAATAATTCCCGGCAGCGACTTGAGAGGCAACAGCGAATTGCGCCGGCAGTCAGGGTTACAATCGGACGACCCTGAGGGGGAACCTATTTATTCTAAACGAGACAGCTCAGCCAGAAGCCCGCTGCGCTCACCAGCGCCGGGCAGGCAAGGTGGCGAACATCGCCGCCTTCGACAAGACCGCCGTTCACCCGTCCCCGGGTGCCACAAGCTGACGACGATCCTGCCGGCCAGGCCAGCTGCATGGCATGGAGGAAGTGCATGAATCAGCCCGTGATGGCCGGCGTTGCTCCGGTTAATCCGCCTGCGTACGTCAAACATCAGAAACTCATCGCCTGGGTCGGAGATATCGCCGCGCTGACCACACCAGACCGGATTGTCTGGTGCGACGGATCCCAGGAAGAATATGACCGGCTGTGCGCGCAGATGGTCGCCGCCGGCACGATGAAAAAGCTGAACCCGGCGAAACGGCCGAACAGCTATCTTGCGAATTCCGACCCGTCCGATGTCGCTCGCGTCGAGGACCGGACTTTCATCTGTTCGCTGAAGCAGGAAGATGCCGGCCCGACCAATAACTGGATCGATCCGGCCGAGATGCGTGCCACGCTCGGGGGCCTGTTCGCTGGCTGCATGCGTGGGCGCACGATGTATGTGGTGCCTTTCTCGATGGGCCCGCTGGGCTCGCCGATCGCCCATATTGGCGTTGAGCTGTCGGATTCGCCTTATGTGGCGGTCAATATGCGGATCATGACGCGCATGGGGAAAGCCGTATACGACGTGCTCGGCAGCGATGGCGATTTTGTTCCCTGCGTGCACTCGGTCGGCGCGCCGCTCGAACCCGGCCAGAAGGACGTGCCGTGGCCCTGCAATGCGACCAAGTACATCGTTCACTATCCGGAAACGCGAGAAATCTGGTCGTTCGGCTCGGGCTATGGCGGCAATGCGCTGCTGGGCAAGAAGTGCTTCGCGCTGCGGATTGCGTCAACCATGGGCCGTGATCAGGGCTGGCTCGCTGAGCACATGCTGATTCTGGGCGTTGAATCTCCGGCTGGCGACAAGCACTATGTGGCTGCTGCTTTCCCGTCCGCCTGTGGCAAAACCAACTTCGCGATGCTGATACCGCCCGAGAGCCTCGCCGGATGGAAGGTCACCACGATCGGTGACGACATTGCTTGGATCAAGCCCGGCGCAGACGGCAAGCTGTATGCAATTAACCCGGAAGCCGGCTATTTTGGCGTCGCGCCCGGCACGAATGCCAGGACGAATGCGAATTGCATGGCGATGCTAGAACGCGACACCCTGTTCACCAACGTCGCCCTGACTGACGACGGCGATGTCTGGTGGGAAGGCATGACGAAAGAGCCGCCCGCCCACCTGATCGACTGGCAGGGCAAGGACTGGACGCCGCAGATCGCCGCCGAGACAGGGCGCAAGGCCGCGCATCCCAACGCACGCTTCACGGTGACGGCCACGCAGAACCCGGTGCTCGACCCGGCCTGGGACGATCCGCAGGGCGTGCCGATCTCTGCTTTCATTTTCGGCGGCCGCCGCTCGACAACGGTGCCACTGGTGACCGAGGCGCGCGACTGGGTGGAGGGCGTGTACATGGCCGCGACGATGGGCTCCGAAACCACCGCTGCGGCGGCAGGCCAGCAGGGCGTGGTGCGCCGTGATCCGTTCGCGATGCTGCCCTTCATCGGCTACAACATGAGCGACTATTTCTCGCACTGGCTAAATATCGGCAAGCGGCTTGAACAGGCTGACGCGACCTTGCCGAAGATTTTTTGCGTGAACTGGTTCCGCACCGATGCCAGCGGCCGATTCATCTGGCCCGGCTTCGGCGACAACATGCGGGTGCTGAAGTGGATGCTGGATCGCATTGCCGGGAAAGCCGGCGGCGATGAGCATGTCTTCGGCGTGACGCCGCGGCATGCCGACCTGCTGTGGGATGGGCTGGATTTTGGCGAGGAGATGTACGACAGGATTACGGCCATCGACCGCAGCGCCTGGGAAGCCGAATTGCGTTTGCATGACGAGCTGTTTGCCAAGCTTCACCATCGTCTGCCTGCCGAGTTGGGTGCGGTGAAGTTATTGCTGCAGTCGCGCCTGATGAGCTGACGCGGCACATCAAGTAAGCCAAGCCAATAACGGCCGGGAAATTCCCGGCCGTTGTTCTTTTGTGTTCCATCCGGACCAATATCAACAACAAAGGCAGGAAACGATTGCGTTGATCTCGGCAGCACTCGCCGTCAAGTTTCCCGGGATAGATCTGGAAACTCTGGTGCGAACCGTCGGGATCGATTCACCCAAGACTGATTACATCAAGCTATCACTGGTTCGTCAGAACTTCGATACTTTTAAGTATCTTTCCAATGACCAATCCTTGCGCGATCTGAGCGCGGAAGCGGCGCCGAAAAAACTGCATCACCTGGATAACTGGCATCTGACACCCGATGCAGGCTTGAAAAACTTCGTCAATTTTTCTCCGGAAGATTTTGCAAAGCTATTGAAATTCCCCAGCCTGAACCAACCACTGACGGTGATGGCGTTTCAGATGTTTATCGAACACGCGTGCACGCCGGTAAATCTGAAGCCTTTGAACCCCGGTATTGATGCCACTGGGGTTCTGGATTTCATTTCAGGATGGTGCGGACTGAACGAGACCGAAAAGGAGGTCCTGCTGAATTCAATGTCGCCAGAAGGAAAGACCGCACTACAAGCGGTCGATAAGCTGGTCAAAAAAATGATTGCAGCAAGAGACTTGCCGTTGAAGGGCTCCGAAAGCTTTGGCCTGGGCAGGGATATCGCGCGCAAGCAGGGATTCGACGGGGTTCAAGGATTGATAAATCAGGCTCTGATACAACCGTCACATGACGAGGGGATAACGAATAATCAACAGATGAAACAAGCGGCCCGGACGCTCGGGACCATGATCGCCCGCCAGGTTTGGGCTGATCCAGCAACCAGGCCGTGTAATTACATCGCCAGACAATCTGAATTGCTGCAAGCAATTCGCGCATTCAGTGACCGACATTTTTCTGTGAGTGCACTTGCTGTTCCGAAGGAACACAAAGCCACTGCCGAGATTCGCTGGCGTGCTTATCGAGAAAGTTTCGCTCAGCAAGTTTGTGCTTCTGCATTGCAGGCTTTTTATGCGCGCCATATTTCCCTGAAAGGCGACGGCTCAATAGATGTCAATGGAATCAATTACGATCTCGCGAATGGGGAATTGCTCGGAAAAGGCGGCGAGGGATCCGTCAGGAGAGTGAGGTCGGCATCAGGACAATCGATCGCCGCAAAAATCATCTCGCCAGCAGCAGAAAATCCTGGCCTCAATATGCCGCTACGCGAGGCCGGGATTCATCACACCATCAGTCAGTTGCGACATAAAAATCTGGTTCAGATGCATGGTGCCGTGCATGACAGCCAGAATAATCTGCTCATTTCTATGGAATATGCGCCCTACGGAAGCGCAGACAACTACCTGACAAGATTCGGCGGTAAGAAAAGGGATGAGATAACGGCTGAACAACGCAGAGAGTTAGAACAGGTTGACCGGTTTATTTTCCTGTCCACCCTGCGTGGCCTGGGTGCGTTGCAGAGTGCGCAGGTGGTTCACCGCGATCTAAAGCCTGCAAACCTCTTTTTTGGCGACGGTGGCGTGCAGAAGATCGGAGACTTCGGTAAGTCGGTAATGACATCGGAAAGCGTCAGCCGTGGTATGCCTGTCGACACGCCTGACTGGACCGCGCCAGAACTGGTGACGATGTCGCCTACGGAATTTGTCGATGCATCCCCCGCGTCCGATATCTGGAGCGCTGCGATGCTGACTTATACGATGGTCACGGGAGGCAGTAATCCTTTTTTACCTCGAGGCTTTTCATCTGAAGGCGTGGAAAACCTCAGGAAATTCGCTGCTGATGAGGATATGCGGGATTTCGAGAAGCGCAAGGCCTTCCTTAAGCTCGATCAACTCAGCGACCAGGACCTCGCAAACCAGCTATGCCATATGCTGCATCCGGATCCGCAACAACGCCCGTCGGTGTCCACAATCATTAATGATCTGTTCCAGGAAAACATGCCGGACGAAGTCGTGATGGGTAAAAAGCTGGTCGAATTGATGTCGTCTGCGTGATCAGCTGATATACCCGTCCCGCTGACTGCGCCTCAATCCCGGCCAGCTTTCAAGTGGCCGGGTTATCATTTCGGGCTTGATATCTGTTCAGACCATGGCCCGGCATTCTCCACTCCCTGTTCGAGACGGCGTTTCGCCAAGCTTTGCGTGGCTGCCGCATTCGCATGGACGCTGGAAAACGCTGGGTGATTATCTGGCGCATCGCTTCCCCATGGTCAACGAGAACAGCTGGCGTGAACGCATGGCGCGCAGCGAAGTGCTGGATTCTGGCGGGCGCCCCGTCAGTTATGACGAGGTGTTTCCCGATGGTGCTTGTATCTTCTATTACCGCGAACGGCAGGGGGAAACCCCGATTCCTTTCAGGGAAAACATCCTGTTCGCCAATGACGAGTTAATCGTTGTCGACAAGCCGCATTTTCTGCCAGTCACACCAGGCGGACGGTTTCTGCATGAGTCCTTGCTGGTCCGGCTAAAACGCTCGACGGGCATTGATACGCTGACGCCAATTCATCGGCTTGACCGGGAAACGGCAGGTGTCATGCTGTTCTCGGTCAATCCGGCAAGCCGCCCTCTGTGGCAGTCCCTGTTTCGCTTTCGGCAGGTCGAGAAAATTTACGAGGCGGTGGCGCCGTTCCGCGCTGACCTGCAACTGCCCGTCGAGATTAGCAGCCGCATCGAGCGGGATGAGCAATTCTTCCGCGTGCGCGAAGTGGAGGGTGAGCCGAATGCGTTTAGTCGCATCGAGCTTATCGAGCGGCGCGGCGAGCATGCGTTGTACCGGCTGCTGCCCGTTACGGGCAAGATGCACCAGCTGCGCATCCATATGAATTCCCTCGGCGTGCCGATACTGAATGACGGTTTTTATCCGGTCGCCCTGCCTTGCAAGGGCGACGATTTTTCGTCGCCACTGAAACTACTGGCGCGTTCTATCCGTTTTACCGACCCCATAACCCACGAACTGCGGCAGTTCGACAGCCGGCAGAACTTATGACTCCGACGACTCCGGCAGCCCCTGTACTGCGACAGGACATTCCTTCCCACGCGATTCTTGCGCTGTCGTTTGCCTCCTTCGGAAGCGGCATGTCAATGCGCATTGTCGACGCCATGCTGGTTCGGCTGGCGGGCGATTTTGGTGTGTCTCTCGGCGTTGCTGCTCTCGCCATCACGGTGTTCGGTGTGGCGTACGGCTTATCGCAGTTATTGTTCGGGCCGCTCGGCGATCGTTACGGCAAATATCTGGTGATTGCCTGGGGTTGTGTTGCTTGTGCTGTCACAGCACTGTTGTGTGGGTTGGCGCCAGATTTTCCGTTGTTGCTGGTCGCGCGTGCACTGGCCGGTGCGACCTGTGCGTCCATCATTCCGCTGTCGATGGCGTGGATAGGCGATGTGGTCGCGTATGAAGACCGGCAGACCGTGCTCGCCCGGTTTCTGATCGGGCAGATCATGGGGCTGTCGTCCGGAATCATGCTGGGCGGCATCAGCGCTGATTATCTCGACTGGCGCTTTCCGTTCTTTCTGATCGCCGGTTCGTTCGTGGTCACCGGGCTTTATCTGGTGAGGCTCAATCGCCAGCTGCCGCCTCATGCAAAAGTGCTGCACAAGGCGGAAGGGCATGCTTTTGCAAGGATGATCTCGGAATTCCGGCGTGTGCTTGAAGTTGCATGGGCGCGCAAGGTACTCGGTACAGTGCTCACGGAAGGTGCATTGGTGTATGGCGCCCTGGCTTTTGTGCCGACCCACCTGCACACGGTGCACGGTACCTCGCTGGCGAGCGCTGGGACCCTGGTCATGCTGTTCGGTCTGGGCGGTTTCCTGTTTGCCGTTCGCTCGCGCTCGATGGTCAGGCGCCTTGGAGAAGTGGGTTTGGTGCGCTATGGCGCGCTGGCGATGGCGTTGGCGATGGTAGCCATAGGCTTCAGCCCGTTCTGGTGGACCGCCATTCCGGCCTGCTTTGTATTCGGGCTGGGCTTTTACATGATGCACAACACGCTGCAGATCAATGCAACGCAAATGGCCCCGGAACGACGTGGCGCTGCCGTTGCAGCGTT
>JACCDS010485301.1_pt1 | contig 13731 bp, 9 predicted proteins | sample 7446441 | NCBI WGS metagenome assembly JACCDS01 (sample SAMN15323445, study PRJNA562643) | freshwater metagenome | isolation source: river surface water | place: USA:Blue River Watershed | collected 2017-08-17 | reverse complement strand
TGTAATTGAGAGGCAATCTTCTTTCCTTGACGCTTAGACCAAATATTTGCTCCTAAGCCGTATCGAGAATCATTAGAAAGTGTGATCGCTTCCTTCATCGACTTAACCCGATTGATAATAATGATTGGCCCAAAGGTCTCTTCACGAACCGCGGCTGAACTTTCAGGAACATCAACCAAAATAACTGGTTGAACAAAAGGTTCCTGAATCGATTTCATACTTCCGTAAGCAAATTTTCCGCCATCTCTAATCGCAGCCTTTACATGTGAAGTAATGACTCCAATCTGTGACGGCATAGTTGAAGCACCGTAATTGCCTTCTCCTGGTGCACCTGCAGTTAATGTTGAAGCAAGAGCAATTGCTTTCTCGATAAAGACATCGGCAACTTTTTCATCAACATACACACGCTCTGCACCGATACAAGATTGCCCTGCATTGGCCATGGCAGACCAGATCGTGGCATCTACGGCACGATCTATGTTGGCATCTGATGCCACGATTACAGGATCTTTTCCTCCACATTCCAGAACAACTGGTGTCATTTGTGTTGCACATGCTGCGGCAACTAACTTTGCAGTTCGAGTTGATCCGGTAAATGAAAGCTTGTTAATGGCTGAGGTACACAGAGCGTTACCTGTCTCTGCCAAACCTGTAATTGTTGTAAAGATTCCATCAAATGGAGCGATCGCAGTAAAGCTTTCAGCCATCCACATTCCTACGCCAGGGGTGTACTCGCTGGGTTTAAATACAACGGTATTCCCAGCAGCTAATGCGTAGGCAATAGATCCAATGGGGGTAAAGATCGGGTAGTTCCACGGTCCAATAACTCCGACTACACCCAACGGAGATCGTTCAACTGTTGCAGACATATTGGCCATTAGCGCACCAGGTGCACGATGTGATGTGCGCATAATGTCTTCGGCGTGACGAGCAGCCCAACCAATGTGGTTAACCGCGTTTGAAACCTCTAGACGAGAGTCACTTAATGGCTTGCCAGTTTCTAAAGAAATGAGTTCTGAGATCTGTTCGATGTTGTTAATGATGTAGCTGCTCCATGCGAGCAAGGTTTTCTTTCGGCCATTAAACCCAAGTTGGAGCCAACCCTGTGATGCCTCACGGGCCTGGGCAACAACAGCGCTAACCTCTTTTGAAGTAAAGATTGGATATCGCCCGATGACCTCGCCAGTTGATGGATTAAATGAGTTAAAAGTTTTTGCCATGTAATTAAGCCTAGCCTTGTATCGATAGGATTTGAAGCATGAGCCAAACGGTACGTCCTAGCAGTGTCTTTGACGCAACTAGATCTGCTTTTCATGTTATTACCGAAGATGGTGTCGACCTGATTGGTGAAGTTGCATCACCCATTGGTCCTTCAAAAGGTGCGATTTTGTGCCTGCATCCCTTGCCTACCGCTGGCGGGATGATGGATAGCCATGTGTATAAAAAAGCTGCAAATCGGCTACCCGCAATGGCAGGTATCACCGTTGTTCGTTTCAATACACGTGGAACAACAAGTGAGGCAGGAAGCAGTACAGGAGAATTTGATAACGGTAAATCAGAACGCTTTGATGTCGAAGCGATGCTGAGGTACTGCTTAGATACTTTGAAGTTAGAGAACCTTTGGGTAACTGGTTGGTCCTTTGGAACCGATCTTGCATTGCAACATGCCAAGGATCCAAGACATAAAGGACTTATCTTGTTAAGTCCACCATTGCGAACAACAACCAATGAACAACTTGAGTATTGGAACTCTGATTCTCGCCCAATAACGGCGTTGGTTCCTGAGTTAGATGATTATCTGCAACCTGATGCGGCACGAGAAAGATTTGCAGTTGTACCTTCAGCAAAGATCATCGCAGTAGATGAGGCGAAGCATTTATGGGTTGGCGAACCTGCTGTCCACAGAGTTTTGTCAGAGATCGTCTCGATCGTTACAGGTGTACCAACCGTACTGCCCGAGGAGTTCTAGAAGATCTTTGCTCTAGGCGTTATTGGCACGAGGAATAACCACTTCATCCAGAATTAAGATGATTGAAGCGGCAACTGGAACGGCTAGTAATCCGCCCACAAGACCTAAAAGCGAAGAACCAATCAGCGCTGCAATGATTGTCACCGCACCCGGTACGGACAATGTGCGCTTCATAATTCTCGGAGTAACTACGTAGTTCTCAATTTGTACATAAACAACGTAGGCGACAAAAGCGATGATTCCTATTGTGAATGATTGAGACAGCGCAATAATTGTAAAGATACCGGCACCGATAAAGTGTCCGATCAGTGGAATAAGGGCTGCAACCAGTACAAACATACCGATAGCAATTGGGGAAGGAAGCCCCAGTATTGTTCCCAAAATCGTGACAAATACTGCAGCTAAGGACGCGATGAATATCTGACTTCCGACAAATGAGCCAACGCGTGCGATGATTGCATTAGTCAGTAAGCCGACACGATCGCGACGGCTAGCAGGCACCAATGACAAGCCAAGATCAACCGCCTGTGGCAATGATGTGATGAAGTACAAGGTAAGAACAAGAATTGTTAATGCAGTAAAGAAACCTGAAAGAACAGATTTTCCAACACCAATAACTCCACCAAAAGTTGAGATTAACAAGGTTCCATCTGAGGTCACAGACTTTAATCGCTCCTGTAAAGTATCAATCAGGCCATATTGAGTATTGAGCTGATTGATCGTCTCATTCTTCATCAAATCCTGAAGCAGTTGAGGTGCTGAATCGATGAGGTTTGTACCTTGGCTTATCACCGGAGGAATTACCACCAGAGCAAAAAAGATTACAAACAAAATAACTGATGAGAAAATTATCGTCACAGCAGCGTTACGAGACAGATTGCGTTTTCTCAGAGCTTCAACCGCAGGATTTAGGCCAGTAGCTAAAAAGAGAGCGATCAGAATTAATACAAAGATCTGACTTACGCTAGCCAATGCGCGCATTAAGACAATTGCAGTCAATGCGCCCAATGTTGCGATAAAGCCAAAGTAAAAGGGGTGAGCGCGATTAATTGGCGCTCCCATAGTTCCGTAATCGGCGGCGACCTTTTCTGCCTTAGCTGGTCGAGTTGCTGCCTTCTTGATGCGCTCTGAAATGGCCATAGGGACATTCTAAAGTGAATACATCACACATATAGAGACGTGGTGTTCATGTTCCTGACACATTTATACGAGAGAATACCGACTATGGCGTTGCGCATTACAGGTTTAGGCGAGGAGATCGCAGCTGTTACCGGCCTACCTTGGCATCTACCTTTGGAGCAGTGGCCAGAGGACCCAGCCCTTGCTGAAAAGCGCGGTATTTCGCGACATATCGTGCGTCTAGTTCGGGCAAGCAGCGATCCTGATGCAGAGGTTTATGCGGTTAAAGAAACCGTTTCAGAGTTTGCCAATCGCGAATACAAAATTCTTCGAGAGCTTTCGCATTTAAATGCTCCGTGTGTCGAACAAGTTGCAGTTGTCGAAGGTCGAGTCGATGCAAATGGGGAAGAGCTGCCATGTGCGATCGTTACTCGATTCTTGCCGTACTCACTTCCGTATCGAGTACTTTTATCGGGCGCAGTAACCCCTCACGAGATCACAACGATGGCAAGTGCGCTGGCCTTGCTATTGGTGCGACTGCATCTCTTAGGTTTCTGGTGGGGAGATTGCTCACTTTCTAATACCTTGTTCCGCCGTGATGCTGAAGGTTTTGCCGCATACCTTGTAGATGCAGAGACTGGTGAGTTTCAAAAAACTTTGAGCGATGGACAGCGTGAGCATGATCTAGAGATTGTGCACTTTAATGTTGCGGCAGAGCTTGAAGATTTGGCTTTATCTGGAGTTTTGTACCCGGGTATGGATCCAGTACGAGCCGCAGAAGCGGTGATCCGACGTTACCGTCGAATTTGGGCAGCGCTGAAAGAGCGCCAGTTGTTGGATCCAAAGGATCGTCACGCAGTAGAGCGTGCGATGCGCCAACTTCATGATCTTGGCTTTGCAGTTGAAGAGGTTGCCATCACTATTGATGGTGATACTCAAATGATTTCATTCCAACCGAAGCTGGTTGCTGCCGGTTATCACTCACAACGTTTACGCGAACTACTGGGATTAGAAGCTGAAGAGTTACAGGCAAAAAGACTTCTTGCATCCTTTGATCGATATAACGCACGTGAAAACACAATGGGTATTCCAATTCAAGAGATGGCAAAGAAGTGGATTTACGAGGTATTTGAACCGTTGATTAACAGAGTCCCAGAACACATGCGTGGTCGAGTTGAACGAGCGCAGATGTTCCATGAAATCCTTGAAAATCGTTGGTATTTAAGTGAAAAAGCTGGATATGACGTTGGTTTAGAGGCTGCTACCGATAACTATTGTTCTGAGATCTTGCCCTTACGACGCGACTCAGGCGTTGACATGGTTATTGAATAGATAGGATTGCATCATGAGTTTGCCACCTAATTTTGGGCAAGCCTTTGATCTCAGTTCTTTAACTAAGCCAAAGGTTGATCCAACGGTTCCATTGCCGGGGATTGATGTTTCGGTTGAAAATCTCAGCAGTGACATTCTTCCTTTGTCACTAGTTCGTCCAGTCATTGTCTTGATGTGGTCTGCGCGTTCTGCTGAATCTGTTGAGATGGTCAAGTTATTAGGCAAACTTGAAAAGGATTACAAAGAAGCCTTTGCGCTGGCACGAGTAGATATCGAAGCTCAACCTCAAGTTGCTCAAGCATTTCAAACTAAGTCAATTCCGTATGCGGTAGCGATCATTGCTGAGCAGATGGTTCCTTTGTTTGAGCAGCCTTACCCTGAAGCTCAAGTGAAGATGGTTTTGGATAAAGTCTTAACCCTTGCATCAGAACAAGGTGTTGGCCAAGCACCTGTTGAGCAGATGGAGCCAGAAGAAGCCGAAGCGATGGATGCACTGGAAGCCGGAGATTACATCGCAGCAGAGGCTGCATATAAGAAATGGCTCTCACGCAAACCCGCTGAAAACCTAGCAAAACTTGGATTAGCTCAGACACAATTGCTGATACGTACAGAGGGTCTTGAACTCAATGCGGTACTTGATGAGTCAACCAAGAATCCAAGTGACATCGCCTTACAGTTAAGGGCGGCAGATGTTGAAATCGTTAATGGCGGGGTAGAGGCGGCATTTACTCGCTTGCTCCATGCAGTTCGGGCAACATCAGGTGATGATCGCACCAAGGTTAAAGATCATCTCCTCAATCTATTTGCCCTAGTCGATCAAAGCGATCCACGATTGGTAGCGGCTCGCAAAGAGCTAGCTAGTGCGCTGTTTTGAAAAGAGATTTGGCTGTTGAGCAAGAACTCAACCTGATTAAAGGGCTTTTCTTTCTCTTTGGGCTGCTAATCATGTCCTGGGTTCCTCGATTCCCCGAGGTAAAGGCAAATCTTCAACTAACTAATGGTGAGTTTGGTTCCTTGGTCAGCATGGGAGCGATTGGCAATCTCGTAGCGCTGCTGACTGTGGGACATCTGGTTCATAAATATGGTGCTCGATGGATGCTTCACGCTGGATCGCTGCTACTTGCCGTCAGTCTTGTATTTCTAACCCACAGTACTTCATCCCTAGTTTTTCTTATTTTCATTATTGTTCAAGGTGGAGCGATCTCTGCTTTTCATATCTCTATTAATGCACAAGGTTTTCATTTTCAAGATCGAACCAAGAAGCAGATCATCACCTTGCTAAGTGGATTTTGGAGCAGCGGTGCTTTGATCTCTTCAATCATCGCAGGTTTTTTGGTCGATCGCGTTGCATTGGGTACTTATTCAAATATTCTTGCAATATTTTGTTTCATCGCAATGAGCTACATTATTGTGAGAATCTCACCAAACTTAGTAAAGGCTGATGCTAATCCGGATTCTGATCATCGGGCTAGAGATATGTTTAAAGGGTTTAGAATCGATAAGCAGGTTTCAGCCGCGCTCTTATTGGTAATTATGCTGGAGTATGCCGTTGGCGACTGGGCGGCGATTTTTGTAAAAGAGGATATGAAGATAGCCGGTGGAATCCACACCCTGCCTTACATTCTCTTTACACTTGCAATGATTATTGGTCGACTTAATCTGCACAATCTTCTGCCACGGTACTCAATGGATTATCTTGTTGCTCGCGCTTCAGTTTTGTCCGGATTGTCTTTTATCGCAGGCATTATTGCGGTAACTATTGTCGGAACTTCAAACCAAACCCTAGTAATTCTTATTCTTTCAATCAGCTTTACCTTCGCAGGTTTGGGCTCATCCTTCTTGGGGCCTTCAGTCATGAATGCTGCAAATACACGCTCAAAATTCCCATCTAGCGTTGTTATTGGCCAGATTGGCGTTATCAACATATCTCTGGTCTTTGTTGCCCGTTGGGTAATTGCATGGACTGCACAAGCAGTTTCTCTAACTGTCGCTCTGCTAATTCCTGCTGCAATGTTGTTAACTGTGCCATATCTAGCAAAGATTTTTAAGAACGCTTAAACCAAACTGTTGCTAGGGGCGGGATGCGCACCGATGCGATCTGTGAAGCACCGACAATTAAAGGTTCGTTATTTACCCCACTGCCGCCAAAACTCACATCATCAGTATTAAGTACTTCTTGCCAAATACCTGCATTTGGGAATGGCAGTTGGTAATTCTCGTGCGGTACCGGTGAAAAGTTTGTGACGCTAACAATGGCGGATGCGTAATCATCCCAGCGGGCAAAGGCGACAATATTTGCAGCGCCATCATTGCCTACCAACCAGGTGAAACCTTCGGGGTTTGTATCTTTCTCCCACAACGCAGGTGTTGTTCTGTAGAGGCTGTTGAGTTCGGCAACGGTTTTTTGGATACCCTGATGCTCTGCATACTCGGTTAAGTACCACTGCAATCCTGCGCTTTCATTCCACTCATCATTTTGAGCAAACTCGCTACCCATGAACAACAACTTCTTGCCTGGGTGAGCCCACATAAAGCCGTACAAGGCGCGCAAAGTTGCCAGCTTTTGCCAGCGATCTCCCGGAAACTTGTTTACTAACTGACCTTTTCCATGGACAACTTCATCATGAGACAGCGGAAGCATGAAGTTCTCACTCCATGCGTAAAGGATCGAGAAAGTGATTTCATTGTGGTGATAGACGCGATGAATCGGTTCATGTGACAGATACTGCAAGGTGTCATGCATCCAACCCATGTTCCACTTAAACCCAAATCCAAGTCCACCACCAGATGTATCACCGGTGACGCCAGACCAAGCGGTTGACTCTTCAGCGATCATCATGATGCCGGGGTGGGTTTTGTAGGCTGTAGATGTTGCTTCTTGCAGCAGCTGCACCGCTTCTAGATTCTCGCGACCACCGTGCTTATTGGGAACCCATTGACCTTCTTCACGCGAATAATCCAAGTACAGCATTGAAGCAACGGCATCGACCCGCAAACCATCGATGTGAAACTCGGTCAGCCAGTACAAAGCGCTAGCAACTAAAAAGTTTCTAACCTCATTGCGACCGAAGTTAAAGATTAAGGTTCCCCAGTCTGGATGTTCGCCTAAACGTGGGTCTGCATGTTCATACAAGGCGGTTCCATCAAACTTAGCAAGTGCCCATTCATCCTTTGGAAAGTGTGCAGGAACCCAATCCAAGATTACGCCAATTCCAGCGTTGTGTAAGGCATCAACCAAGAATCTGAACTCATCTGGTGAACCAAAACGAGATGTTGGGGCGAAAAATGAAGTTACTTGGTAACCCCAAGATGGACCGTATGGATGTTCAGTTACCGGTAAAAATTCAACATGTGTAAATCCCTGTTGTTGAATGTAATTAACAAGCTCCATTGCAAGCTCTACATAACTCAAGCCAACTTTCCAAGAGCCTAGGTGAACTTCATACACAGAGACTGCAGAACGCCAGGGTTGGAATTGAGAGCGTTGCTCAATCCATTCAGAGTCTTTCCACGAATATTCAGACTCTTCAACAACAGATGCGGTCAGTGGTGGAATCTCTGTTGCACGGGCCATTGGATCTGCATGATCTACCCATCGACCATCTATTCCACACACTGCAAACTTGTATTTTGTTCCAGCTGATATGTCTGCGACGAAGATTTCCCATATGCCAGATGAACCAATCCGATGCATTTGATGAGAGTTGCGATCCCAATAGTTGTGATCGCCAATCAGAGAAACTGCTTGAGCATTTGGTGCCCACACAGAAAAAGCAGTGCCCAGCAATGCGCCATTCGCATCACGCTTAACTTGTGCTCCAAGTGCTTTCCACAGCTGCTCATGGCGGCCTTCGGCGATCAAATACAGATCAAGTTCACCTAAAGATGAGTGCGGGTTGAGATATGAGGCAGGTTGAGGGTTGTTCTCACCTGGTCCCTTAAAGAACTTCGAGAATACGCCCACGTTAAATCTTTACCGAGACGATGTGTGCAACTTTTCCAACAGGACGAGTTGGATTAAGGGAAACAAATGTATGAGGGTTCCAGACCATTGTTGAACCATCTAATAAATCCTTAACTTCAAACTCATTGGCGCTTAAGCCAAGTGCTTCCATGTTCCAATGAACCGTTGTTCCTTGAGCAAAACTTGGATCAAGATTTACCACTACCAAGATCAGATCATTACCTTCTCGCTTTGAGTAAGCGATGATCGCATCAGAATCAGTATCGTGAAAAATTAAGTTACGCAGCCGTTGCAATGCAGGATGCGCCTTACGGATTGCATTGAGCTGTGCGATAAACGGTGCAAGGGTTAAACCTTTTTTGCTTGCGCCGTCCCAATCTCGGACTTTAATCTCATACTTTTCAGAGTCCATGTACTCCTCGCCACCTTCTTTGAAGGCGCGATGTTCATACAGTTCATATCCTGCATACATTCCCCAAGATGGGGTCATGGTCGATGCTAAAACTGCGCGCAATGCAAACATTGCGGGGTTGCCACTTTGCAGATGGAACGGATTGATATCAGGTGTATTGACCCAAAAGTTTGGTCTAAAGAAGGCGCTCGTTCCCTGTGCAACTTCACGACCGTAATCTGTTAACTCCCACTTGCTCGTACGCCAGGTGAAGTATGTATACGACTGATGGAAACCAGCTTTACCTAGAGCATGCATCATCGCTGGACGGGTAAAGGCCTCAGCCAAGAAAACCACCTCTGGGCTTTTGGCGCGCACTATTGCCAGTACGTCCTGCCAGAAATGAACCGGCTTGGTGTGTGGATTATCTACACGGAAAATCTTTACACCCTTTGAAACCCACAAACGAATGATGCGCAAAACTTCATTGCGGATGCCTTCATAATCATCATCAAAGTTAATGGGATAAATATCTTGATACTTCTTGGGAGGATTTTCAGCGTAGGCGATAGTTCCGTCGGCTCGCTTGTTAAACCATTCTGGGTTGCTCTTTACCCAAGGATGATCAGGTGAAGTCTGTAGTGCCAGATCCATCGCAATCTCAAGTCCTTGCTTACCCGCTGCCTTAACAAAATCCTCAAAATCCTTCATTGTTCCTAATGCTGGATTGATTGCATCATGGCCACCATCAGCGTTTCCGATCGCCCACGGAACACCACAATCATCAACCTTTGCATCCAAGGTGTTGTTCTTACCTTTGCGGTGTGCGATTCCAATTGGATGAACCGGCGGTAGATATAGAACATCAAAACCCATCGCAGCAACGCCAGCTAATCTCTTTGTTGCAGTTGCAAATGTTCCACTAACTACGGTGCCATCTGGATTGCGTACCGCACCTTCACTGCGAGGAAAGAACTCGTACCAAGAGCCAACAAGTGCGCGATCACGGTCTGCGCGAACCGGATACTTTTCAGATTCTCCAGTGACTGTGCGGTATTGAGAAGTGCTTGAAGCTTTGATCACAAAGTAGAAATCACCTTCGGCTGGCACGGTGAATTGACCTTCATACCGATCTGTTCCTGGCCACTTTTGAATCAGAGGCTGACAATCAACCATCTTCTCTTTTGCGTTATACAAGCAAACTTCTGCGGTTAGGGTTTCATGGCCCTCAATAATGATTGTGGCTGATACAGAAATACTTTCCTTTGCAATCGCCTTTACCGCAACAAATTCTCCCCCGAAGAAAACCGCGGGGGAGATATCAGTGATTGGAATTCTGGAGATCAACCCGATCCTTCTGTATTGCCAGCATCTGCAGCTGAGACATCATGGATACGATACTTATCCATTGCCTGCGTGACAATGCTTTGCTTGATTTCACCTTGGTTACAGAGTTGCTGCAACACGGCTACTGCAATCGATTCACCATCAACCTTGAAGTGACGACGTAATGCGCCACGGGTGTCAGATAAACCAAAGCCATCTGTTCCTAATGAGTAGAAAGGACGATCAACCCAAGGAGCGACCTGATCCTGCACCGCACGCATGAAATCGCTGACCGCAACAACAGGACCCTTTGTATGAGCTAACTTCTTGGTGATGTAAGCGCTTCGACGATCTGTTGGATTGAGCAGATTGTGGCGATCGGTTTCAAGACCATCGCGACGTAGTTCATTCCATGAAGTTACAGACCACACAGAAGCGTTTACGCCCCAGTCATCGGCGAGAAGCTGCTGAGCCTTCATCGCCCAGTTGACTCCAACACCAGATGCCAAGATCTGTGCGCTCTTCTTTCGTGAAGCCTTAGCAGGGGAGTACAAGTAAATTCCCTTGAGCAAGCCATCAACATCCAAGTTTTCAGGCTCTGCTGGATGCACATATGGCTCGTTATAAACAGTTAAGTAGTAGAAAACATTTTCGCTGTTTTCACCGTACATACGACGTAGACCATCTTTAACAATATGGCCAAGTTCGTAAGCAAAGGCTGGATCGTAAGAAACTACAGCTGGGTTAGTTGCTGCAAGAAGATGTGAATGCCCATCTTCGTGCTGCAAACCTTCACCATTAAGTGTTGTACGACCAGCGGTTGCACCAATAACAAATCCACGGACTAATTGATCAGCAGCTGCCCAGAATGCATCTCCGGTGCGCTGGAAACCAAACATCGAGTAGAAGATGTACATAGGAATCATTGGCTCATCATGAGTTGAGTATGAAGAACCAACTGCGGTAAATGAAGCGACAGATCCAGCCTCATTAATTCCTTCATGAAGGATCACACCTGATGTTGATTCCTTGTAAGACAACATCAATTCACGGTCTACAGCTGTGTACTGCTGGCCATGTGGTGAGTAAATCTTCATAGTTGGGAACAATGAATCCATACCGAAGGTACGAGCCTCATCAGGAATGATCGGAACAATTCTGTTACCCAAACCTGGATCCTTAACAAGATCCTTCAACATGCGCACAAATGCCATTGTTGTTGCGATCTCTTGCTGTCCAGATCCACGCTTTACAGATTCATAAACAGAATCTGCTGGCATTGTTAATGGACGCGACTTTGCGCGACGACGTGGAATTGATCCACCAAGTTCTGCACGACGTTCTGCCAAGTACTTAGCCTCTGGAGAATCTGCGGCGGGCTTGTAATAAGGAGGCAGATACTTATCTAACTTCTCATCTGGAATATCCAAGTGCAATGTGTCGCGGAACTTCTGAATATCTTCCAGCGTCATCTTCTTCATCTGGTGGGTTGAGTTACGACCTTCGAAGTGAGAACCAAGGGTCCAACCCTTAACAGTCTTTGCCAAGATAACTGTTGGGCGACCATTCTTTTGAGTAGCAGCTGTGTAGGCCGCAAAGAGCTTCTGATAATCATGTCCACCACGCTTGAGGTTCCAGATTTGATCATCTGACCAATTTGCAACCATCGCTGCGGTACGTGGATCGCGACCAAAGAAGTTGTCACGAACAAACTTTCCAGATTCAGCCTTGAATGTTTGATAATCACCATCAAGGGTTTCATTCATAATCTTTACAAGTGCGCCTTCACGATCCTGCGCCAATAGCGGATCCCAGCCACGGCCCCAAACAACCTTAATAACATTCCAGCCAGCGCCACCAAAGATTGATTCCAGCTCTTGAATAATCTTTCCATTTCCACGCACCGGTCCATCAAGGCGTTGCAAGTTACAGTTAATTACAAAAGTTAAGTTGTCTAACTTCTCGCGAGTTGCAAGACCAATTGCACCTAATGTGTCGACCTCATCAACTTCACCATCGCCAAGGAATGCCCACACATGTTGATCACTTGTGTCTTTGATTCCGCGGTTATGTAAGTAACGGTTGTAACGTGCTTGGTAAATTGCATTTAACGGTCCGATACCCATGGACACAGTTGGGAACTGCCAAAAATCTGGCATCAAACGTGGGTGAGGATATGAAGACAAACCTCCACCTTGACCTTGATGTGAAAGTTCTTGACGGAAACCATCTAATTGGTTTTCAGTTAAGCGACCTTCAAGAAATGCTCGTGCATACATTCCGGGACTTGCATGTCCCTGGAAGAAAATCTGATCTCCACCACCTGGGTGATCCTGTCCGCGGAAGAAGTGGTTGAATCCAACTTCATAAAGCGCTGCAGATGATGCGTAAGTTGAAATGTGTCCACCAACTCCAACACCTGGACGTTGTGCACGGTGAACCAACATCGCTGCGTTCCAGCGATTGATTCGGCGAATCTTTCGCTCTAGATCTTCATCACCAGGAAACTTTGCTTCATGCTCTGGCGGAATTGTGTTGATGTAATCAGTTGTGCGAAGAGCGGAAATTCCAACATTGCGTTCCTGAGCATGGTTGAGAAGGTTAAGCATTAAGTAGCGAGCGCGAACCGGTCCTGCCGCCTGAAGAGCAGCATCAAAGGAGGCTCTCCATTCAGCTGATTCAGTAGGGTCGGTATCTACAAGCTGCTCAATATTGAGATCAGGCGCCTCGAAGTTTTCGCTCATAGGCGTATTCTCGCCCTTCCCGCCCCTAAGTGGAAATTGAGAGGGTGTGAAATTGCCCCAATCTTCCTCTTGCGCTCAGCGCCGCCAAAGTGTGGACTTAGCCTGTGCCTACACGTATGGGATTGGCTAAGGATGACCTGGTTTTAGAGGTCGGCCTAGATACCGACTGTGACTCCACACTTCGAGATCAGTTGATGGCGATTACCGGCACCAAATTCTTGGAAGGCTCAACATCAGAGGTCGTCGATGCCGTCATCCTGTGGTGGCGAGAAGGTGATGGCGATTTAGTTGATGAGCTGATGGATGCACTGACATATCTGTCCGAGACAGGGCCAATTTGGGTAATGACTCCCAAGGTCGGTCGTGATGGACATGTCGAACCAAGTGATATTCAAGATGCAGCACCTATTGCTGGATTGAGTGTCACATCAACAATTGCGCTCGCAAAGGATTGGACCGCAACTCGATTAGTGGCACGCAAGGCGGGCAAGAGGTAAGTTTGCGGCATGACTTTAACTATTGGACAAGCCGCACCAGATTTTGAAATCGCAAACCAACATGGAGAAAAGGTTTCACTCTCTTCATTCAAGGGCCAGAAGAATGTCTTGTTGATGTTCTATCCCTTTTCATTTACTGGAACATGCACCGGCGAGCTATGTGCTTTGCGCGATGATCTTTCATCTTTCCAAAATGATGATCTTCAGCTTCTCGCGATCTCTTGTGATTCGCCATTTACACAACGTGTATTTGCAGAGCAAGAGAATTACCAGTTCCCAGTTCTCTCAGATTTCTGGCCACATGGCGCAGTTGCAAAGTTGTATGGCGTCTTTGAAGAGTCAAAGGGTTGTGCGCTTCGCGGAAGCTTCCTGATCGACAAAGAAGGAAT
>JACCDS010308551.1_pt1 | contig 13735 bp, 13 predicted proteins | sample 7446441 | NCBI WGS metagenome assembly JACCDS01 (sample SAMN15323445, study PRJNA562643) | freshwater metagenome | isolation source: river surface water | place: USA:Blue River Watershed | collected 2017-08-17 | reverse complement strand
GCCAGGTTCAGCGTTAACTCAAGATCTTTATTTAACATAAGACAACTCCCAATCCACCTGAGTTATAAAAAGCTGAGAGACTGCAGTCAGGCACGCTCCATGGTGCACAATAACGGATGTTCATGTTCCCTGGCATATTCACTAACCTGCTGAACTTTGGTTTCGGCGATCCCTGCCGTGAAGACCCCACAGACTGCCTTGCCTTCATAATGCACTTTTAACATCACTTCACTGGCTTTTTCATACTGCATGTTGAAAAAACGCGTCAGCACATCGATGACAAAATCCATCGGGGTATAGTCATCATTATGCAACACCACTTTGTACATCGGCGGCGGCTCGACTTTTTGTCGGATTAGTTCCGCCAGACCTTCGGATTGTCCATCACCAAATTTCGTGTTGCTCATAAACTATAGTCACGCCTGTTGCTTCCATCAAAGGATGTTGTGTTGATTCTGCCGTATTTCAAGTGGTCCAACTTTCTGTAAAAAACTTGACTAGCTGCGCAAATTATCTACAGTATTTTTTGGAGCTCTGCTTTTGGGTATAGCTCCCGGCCTAGAATACAGATTTTAGCTAACGAAGAGAAGGAAGTAAGTAGTATGGCTACCGGTAAAGTAAAATGGTTCAACAATGCCAAAGGTTTTGGCTTTATCCGCGAAGAGGGTCGTGACGAAGATATTTTTGCGCACTACTCCACCATCAACATGGATGGTTACCGGACGTTAAAAGCTGGTCAGGATGTCACCTTCGAGTTATCTGAAGGTCCAAAAGGTCTGCATGCGATCAATATTGCGGTACCCGACGACATCAAACCAGAATAAGAATGTTCCTGGCGGTGCAGGACGTCAGGAAAATGGGACATACAGGCTTTGCGCCTGGCTAAGCGGTCAATGATACCCCCGATATCATGGCCGTTTTTGTTTTTCAGCATCATCACTTTTTGTTCTCAACGAACAGACCATCAGCCAATAAAGCCGCGCCCAGAACTTGCAGGCTCAGTGTCTGTGAAAAAAGGCGCCAGTGGCGCCTTTCAGAACAAATGAATCAAGCCTTCACAGACCAGCACTTCACTCAGATAGCGGCAAGCGCCTGGTTGAACGTCTGGCTTGGTCGCATCGCCGCACTGGCTTTGACATCATCCAGCCGGTAATAACCACCGATATCGACCGCCTTGCCCTGAACTGAGTTCAGTTCATGGACAATAGTTTGCTCCTGCTCGGTCAACGTCGCGGCCAGCGGAGCAAAGCGCTGTGCTAAAGCCGCGTCTTTGCTTTGTGCAGCCAGTGCCTCTGCCCAGTAAAGTGCCAGGTAGAAATGACTGCCGCGGTTGTCCAGTTGACCCAGTTTACGGGTTGGCGATTTGTCGTTGTCGAGGAATTTAGCAGTGGCCTGATCCAACGTGTCCGCCAGCACCTGCGCACGGGCATTACCAGACGTCTGACTCAAATGCTCAAGAGAAGCCGCCAGCGCCAGGAATTCACCCAGCGAATCCCAACGCAGATGATTTTCTTCGACAAACTGTTCAACGTGCTTAGGTGCAGAGCCGCCGGCACCGGTTTCAAACAGACCGCCACCGTTCATCAACGGCACAATCGACAGCATCTTAGCACTGGTACCCAGCTCAAGAATTGGGAACAAATCGGTCAAATAATCACGCAGCACGTTACCAGTCACCGAAATGGTGTCCAGGCCCTGCTTCATCCGGGCCAGACTGAAACGAGTCGCTTCTTCTGGTGACAGGATCTGAATGTCGAGACCTGTGGTGTCGTGGTTCTTCAGATACTGTTCAACTTTTTTGATGATTTGTGCGTCATGGGCTCGTTTGGCATCTAACCAGAACACCGCGGGCGTATTGGACAAACGCGCACGATTCACCGCCAGTTTGACCCAATCCTGTATAGGCGCATCTTTGGTCTGACACATCCGCCAGATATCGCCCGCAGCGACAGTGTGGCTCATCAGCACGTTACCAGCGGCATCCAGCACCTGCACTGTGCCATCGGCCGGGATCTCAAACGTCTTGTCGTGTGAACCATACTCTTCAGCTTTTTGTGCCATCAGACCCACGTTCGGGATAGTCCCCATAGTCCGTGGGTCGAAAGCACCATGCTCTTTGCAGAAGTTCACGGTTTCCTGATACACACCCGCGTAGCAGCGGTCCGGAATAACAAACTTCGTATCCTGCAGCTTACCCTGCGCGTTCCACATCTGGCCTGAACTGCGGATAGCCGCCGGCATCGAAGCGTCGATGATCACATCACTTGGAACATGCAGGTTGGTGATGCCTTTATCCGAGTTCACCATCGCAATCGCCGGGCCGTTGGCATATGCCGCTGCGATATCGGCTTCAATCACCGCGCGCTCAGCGTCTGGCAGCTGCGCGATTTTCGCCAGTAAGTCACCAAAACCGTTATTGACGTCCACACCAATGCGCGCAAAAGTCGCCGCATGTTTGTCAAACAGCTCTTTGAAGAACACGGTCACCACGTGGCCGAACAGGATCGGGTCCGACACTTTCATCATGGTGGCTTTTAAATGTACCGAGAACAGCACGCCTTTGGCTTTGGCATCGGCAACCTGCTCGGCCAGAAATGAGCGCAGCGCGCTGATGCTCATGACCGAGGCATCAATCACTTCGCCGGCCAGCAGGCTGGTTTTTTCTTTTAATACTTTGACGGCGCCATCCACCTGCACCAGCTGAATTTTCACCGGGCCGGCTTCTGTCACAGTCACAGACTGTTCGCTGCCATAAAAATCGCCCTGGCTCATATGTGACACATGAGATTTGGACTCTTTTGACCAAGCGCCCATCGAATGCGGGTTTTTGCGGGCATATTGCTTGACCGACAGCGGCGCGCGCCGGTCGGAGTTGCCTTCACGCAGCACCGGGTTGACCGCGCTGCCTTTGACTTTGTCATAGCGGGCTTTAATGTCTTTTTCCTGCTCGGTTTTGGCTTCTTCCGGATAATCCGGCAGCGCATAACCTTTGGCCTGCAGTTCTTTAATAGCCGCTTTTAATTGCGGGACTGAAGCGCTGATATTTGGCAGCTTAATGATATTGGCTTCTGGCTTGGTGGCCAGTTCGCCCAATTCCGCCAGCGCGTCCGATTGTTGCTGAGCCGCACTCAGAAACTCCGGGAACACCGCAATAATACGGCCGGACAAAGAAATATCGCGGGTTTCGACCACGACGTCTGCCGCTTTGGCAAAAGTCTGAATAATCGGTAATAAAGAGTAGGTCGCAAGCGCTGGCGCTTCATCCGTTTGGGTATAAATGATTTTAGAATTTTCAGTGGTCATATCAGATCCTAGCTAGCTTTCGACAAGCACCGCCGTTGTCAGACTGACGCACATCCAGCGGTACGCCAGCAATTACAGCGGTAAATAAAAATCTGCCACAGTGTAGCAGCATGCACTGCAGCACAACAGCCTGTGTCACCGGTGGCAACACTCAGGGCCATATGGACATCCAACAGCAATGGCGGCTCAGTGTACGCTTTTCAAGCGCATGGCAAAACCTTTTGTGGACTGACCTGTTTGAATTGCCGTATAACTGCAAAAAACGAAGCGGAAACCCTATTTTGCCTGATCGTAACTCGTTACACCTGACCGTCGCCGCATTAGTGGTCCATCAGCAGAAATTTCTGTTTGTCGAAGAGCGCGACAAGTTCAGCCGCCAGTTGGTGCTCAATCAACCCGCCGGTCATGTTGAGGCCGGTGAAGATTTGCAAAGTGCCGTTTGCCGTGAACTTTATGAAGAAACCGGCCTTGCACTCAAACCGGACAGCTGGCTGGGTATTTCACAATTGCATGCCGCGAATGGTCATTTTTATTATCGGGTCAACTTTCTGTTCGAGCCGCTCAAGTTGCCATCCGACTATCAGCCGCAGGATGCGGATATTCTGGCGTTGCACTGGCTCAGTGCCGATGCACTGTTACATCCGCCGCTGCCGCTGCGCAGTACTTTGGTGGAAACCGCCGTGCGTCAGTATCTGGCCGGCCATCGGCTGGCACTTGAAACACTGACTGCGATGGTTAACGGCTGACAACGCCAGCAGTGCCCTGCTGTCTCTGGCATTAAATGGTGCTATAATCCGCGCCTCGTTTTTTCCTCTAAGCGCAGGTTATGTCAGAAAACAGCAGCAATAAAGTCATAGTCGGCATGTCCGGCGGCGTGGATTCTTCAGTGTCAGCTTATTTGTTGATGCAACAGGGTTATCAGGTCGAAGGCCTGTTTATGAAGAATTGGGAAGAAGACGACAATGACGAGTACTGCGCGGCTGCCGAAGATTTAAAAGACGCTCAGCAGGTTTGTGACAAACTGGGCATCAAGCTGCATAAAGTCAATTTCGCCGCTGAATACTGGGACAACGTGTTCGAGTATTTCCTGGCCGAATACAAAGCTGGCCGGACGCCAAACCCGGATATCATGTGCAACAAGGAAATCAAGTTCAAGGCTTTCCTTGAGTTTGCCGCCGAAGCTTTGGGCGCCGACTACATCGCCACCGGTCATTATGTGCAGCGGCGGTTGCAGGACGGCCATTGGCAGTTACTGCGCGGCCTCGACAACAACAAAGACCAAAGCTACTTCCTTTATACGATTGGCGAGCAACATGTCGCCCAGACGCTGTTTCCGGTCGGCCACCTCGAAAAGCCTGCAGTGCGGGCTATTGCCGAAGCGCAGGGGCTTATTACCCACGACAACAAAGATTCCATCGGTATCTGCTTTATTGGTGAGCGTAAATTCAAGGATTTCCTGCAAAAATATCTGCCGGCTCAACCGGGTGACATCATGACTGTGGACGGCGAAAAAATTGGCCGTCATGAAGGCCTGATGTACCACACACTTGGCCAGCGCAAAGGCCTTGGCATTGGCGGCACCAAAGAAGGCGGTGAAGAACCCTGGTATGTGGTCGGTAAAAATCTTGAACAAAATCAGCTTGTTGTTGCACAAGGTCATGACCACCCCAGCCTGTTGTCCAGTGGCCTGATCGCCACACAGCTGCACTGGGTAGACCGCAACGGCCCGCAAGGCACCTTGCGCTGTACTGTGAAAACCCGCTACCGCCAACAGGATATTCCCTGCACTTTAACCCGCATCAGCGAAGACAAGCTTGAAGTTCGCTTTGATGAACCGCAAAAAGCAGTGACGCCGGGCCAGTCAGCGGTATTTTATCTGGCCGAAGTCTGTCTTGGCGGTGGCATCATTGATGAGGCATTACAATGATGAATTCTTCTGTATCTAATCAGGTGCTGGCATTGTCGGCACTTTGTCTTGCTGTGCGCAGCGTCCAGCAAATCGCCCGCGGCGAAGCGCCGGCAGCCGGTGTACTGGGTACACTGCTGCAAAGTATTGCCGAGCAAAACCCCAGCGAAGCTGTTGATATTTATGGTGGCCGCTTGGCCAATCTGCAGGAAGGTTATCACATCCTCGCGGCCCAACTGGGCGATCAGCCACGTAAAGACATCGAGCTGACCCGTTACGTAATGGCGGTGTTGGTGCTGGAGCGACTGCTGGCAAAATCCGGCGACACCTTGTCGGCCGTTGGCAAACGGATTGAACGTTTGCAGCAGCAATTACAGCATTTTCAGGTCACTGACGACAACATCGTCGCCAGTATTGCCGACATTTATGTCGAACATATCAGCCCGCTTGGCAATCGTATTCAGATAGCCGGCGTCCCCGAGCAGCTGAAACAAAGCGCGGTGCAGCAGAAAATCCGCGCCTTGTTGCTGGCAGCCATCAGGGCGGCAGTGCTGTGGCGCCAGGCAGGTGGCCGTCGTTATCATTTTCTGTTTCAGCGCAAAACGTTATTGCGGGAAACTCAGCAGGTTTTACAACAGTTAATTTAAGGGAGTCGTCATGGAACTCAACGCATTAACCGCCATTTCTCCGGTGGACGGGCGTTATGGCAGCCGTACCACTGAGCTGCGCGATATCTTCAGTGAATATGGCCTGATCAAATACCGGGTGCAGGTAGAAGTGCGCTGGCTGCAACAAATGGCGACCATTGCCGGCATCAACGAAGTGCCGCCTTTATCGGCCGAAGCCAACGCGCTTTTGAACGCAATTGTCGACAATTTTGCCTTAAGTGACGCCGAGCGTGTCAAAGAAATTGAGCGCACCACCAACCATGACGTCAAAGCCGTCGAGTATTTGCTGAAAGAAAAAGTGGCCGCCAGCAATGAACTGGCTGCCATCAGTGAATTTATCCATTTCGCCTGTACTTCTGAAGATATCAATAACTTATCGCATGGTCTGATGCTGACCGACGCCCGCGAACAAGTGCTGTTACCTTTGATGGACCAACTGCTGGCCGCCATCAAAGATTTGGCGGTACGGTACAAAACGGTGCCGATGATGGCACGCACCCACGGTCAGCCGGCCTCGCCAACCACCCTTGGTAAAGAGATGGCGAACGTTTACATCCGCTTAAAACGCCAGCGCGACCAGGTGGCTGCGGTGCAGATCCTCGGTAAATTCAACGGTGCCGTCGGTAACTACAACGCGCACTTGTCGGCTTATCCGTCATTAGACTGGCACCAGATCTCTGAACAGTTTGTCACCAGCCTTGGTCTGCAGTGGAACCCGTTCACCACCCAAATTGAGCCGCATGACTACATCGCGGAGCTGTTTGATGCCGTCGCCCGTTTTAATACCATCCTGCTGGATTTTGACCGGGATATCTGGGGCTATATTGCGCTCGGGCACTTTAAACAAAAAACCATCGCCGGCGAGATTGGCTCATCAACCATGCCGCACAAAGTCAACCCGATTGACTTTGAAAACTCAGAAGGCAACCTCGGTGTCGCCAATGCAATATTCCAGCATCTGGCAAGCAAGTTGCCGGTGTCGCGCTGGCAACGGGATCTGACCGACTCCACTGTATTGCGAAATCTCGGCGTTGGCTTTGGTTACACCCTGATTGCCTACCATGCAACGCTTAAAGGCATCAGCAAACTGGAAGTCAACGAAACTGGCTTGCTGAGCGAACTGGATCAAAACTGGGAACTGCTGGCAGAACCGGTACAAACCGTCATGCGTCGATATGGCATTGAAAAACCATATGAAAAACTCAAAGAGCTGACCCGTGGCAAGCGGATTTCTCCTGCCGATATGGCGGCCTTTATCGACAAGCTCGACTTACCCGATGTTGTCAAAGCTGAGTTAAAACAACTGCGGCCGGACAACTACATCGGTGCCGCCATTGCGCTGGTAGACAGCCTGGAATAATCACCAGACAGGGCGGCCAGACCGCCCTTTGCTTTTTTGAAGGAGAATGGCTTTGTATCAGCTTAATCTTGGCGATCTCAGCGTTGAACGTTTTATGACGGAGTACTGGCAGAAAAAACCTTTGCTGATCAAAGGCGGCTTTGCCAATTTTGCCGATCCGCTGAGCCCGGACGAACTTGCAGGCCTCGCGGGCGAAGAAGAAGTCGAATCCCGTATCGTCGCGAAGCCGCAAGGCCAGTGGCAGCTGGAAACCGGGCCATTTGAGGATTTCAGCACCTTTGGTGAACAAGACTGGACCTTGCTGGTGCAAGCGGTTGATCACTGGCATCCGGTCGCAGCCCAGCTGATTGAACCCTTTCGTTTTATTCCAAACTGGCGTATCGACGATTTAATGGTGAGTTACTCGACGCCGGGTGGCGGAGTCGGCCCTCACCTTGACCAATATGATGTGTTTATCATTCAGGGTCAGGGCAAACGGCACTGGCGGGTCGGCATGCCGGATGCCACTTTGCAGCAAATCTGCCCGCATCCGCGCCTGTTGCAGGTCACCCCATTCCAGGACTGCATTGATGTAATCACCGAACCGGGTGACATTCTGTACATTCCGCCGGGATGTCCACACGACGGTATTTCAGTGGATGCCAGTCTGAGCTATTCGGTTGGTTTTCGGGCGCCTGCGCAAAAAGACCTGCTGACCGGCCTTGCTGATTATCTGATTGAGAATGAGCTGACCGGTGCGCGTTTTGGCGACCCACAGCGCCTGCCGGAGCAGGATATTGGCCGTATCAGTGAAGCCGATCTGGCCCAGGTCAAAGCGCTGCTGCAGGGCTTGTTAGACCAGCCGGATCTGCTGGCCGGTTATTTTGGCAGTTACATCAGCCACGCGAAACACGAGCTGGATGCCACTGAGCCTGAACCTCACTATGCCCCTGACGAGATTGTGGAGTATCTGGAAGAAGGCTCGGTGCTGGCCAGACTGGGCGGGCTGCGGCTTTGTTACCATCAGGCGGCGAGCCACAGCGACATTCGCTTTTTTGTCAATGGACTGACCATTCAGTTGCCTGCTGCGGCACTGGAGTTTGTGCGCTTACTGTGTGAGCGCTCGGTGCTGGACGAAGCCGCCTGCCAATGGATTGCCAGTGACGTCAACAAAGCCAGCCTGCTGACCGAGCTGATTAATCTCGGTTACTGGTATTTTGTTGAATAATAGCCCTGCATAAAAAAACCGGCTTGCGCCGGTTTTTTTATGCCTGTTGCCAGAGTTTCTCATTTTCAAACAGCTGATAGAGCTGCTCTGCGCGATTTATCAGCAATTTTACGTAATCAGCACCCGTCTGATCCTGCACACCGCTTTCCATCAGTTGTTGCGCTTTGAGCTGCCAACGAAATGAAAAGGCCCGCAGAGCTTCCCGGCCATCTTTCGCACCTGACAGCGCAATCACATCAGTTGGCAAATCGCCACTGATCACCCAGTAGCTTTTACGATCCATGCTGTTAATTTTCCAGACCGCGACATAAGGCGGCAGATAACGCGAATCCTGTACAGCAACGTTATCCATCAGGATGCCTTGCTCGGCCAGATGCAAATTCGCTTTTTGAAATTGGGCACGGACCCACTCGCTGACTTGTTCTTCGCTCAGTTGTGGGGCGGCTTGATTATTGTTTTCCATATGACTACCTGTAACAACACTGAACCCGCACTTTAAGTCAGCGCTGGCGGATGCGCAACAGGCGACACCAACAAAGCCGCGCTATCAAGATTAATTGTCGACAATCTGCTGGCCTGACCAGACGTTTTTTTGCCGATTAGATAGCGCAAGCAAGGCTGAAATGGTACATTCCGCCGCGAAAAAAACCGGCCCTACCCCAGAGTTTTTCTGGCTTAAATCGGAGTATAAGAAAGTGGCAGTATTTAACCACCCTGAATTTGACAACCATGAACAAGTCGTATTTTGCAGTGATCCGGCCAGCGGCCTCAAAGCGATTATTGCAGTCCACAGTACTGCATTAGGCCCGGCCTGCGGCGGTTGCCGCCTGTGGGACTATGTGGCGGATGAAGATGCACTGGTGGATGTGTTGCGGCTCTCCCGTGGCATGACCTATAAAAACGCGATGGCAGGCCTGCCACTGGGCGGCGGCAAAGCTGTGATCATCGGCAATGCCAAAACCATCAAATCTGAGGCTTTATTTCGCAAATTCGGCCAGTATGTCCATTCGCTGAGTGGTCGTTACATCAGCGCTGAAGACGTCAACATCACCACGGCAGATATTTCCATTGTTGGCCAGGAAACACCTTATGTGGCGGGCCTGGAAGGCAAGAGTGGCAACCCGGGTCCATTCACCGCACTTGGCACCTACCGCGGCATCAAAGCTGCAGCTAAACACAAGTTCGGTACAGACGACCTGGCTGGCCGTACCATTGCTGTACAAGGCCTTGGCAGCGTGGGCTTCTACCTGTGTGAGCATTTACACAAAGAAGGCGCCAAACTGATTGTCACCGATATCAATCAGGCCGCCGTTGAGCGTGCGGTCAGCCAGTTTGGCGCCACTGCCGTGGGTCTGGACGATATTTACAGTGTGGAGTGTGACGTTTACGCCCCCTGCGCTCTCGGCGCGACGCTGAACGACGACACCCTGCCACAGCTGAAATGCGCCATTGTCGCGGGCTGTGCCAACAATCAGCTCAAAGAGCCACGTCACGGCGAAGCGCTGCGTCAACGCGGTATTTTGTATGCGCCGGATTATGTCATCAACGCCGGTGGCATCATCAACGTGTCGCTCGAGATCCGTCCTGAAGGGTATGACAAAGACCAGTCCACCCGTCAGGTGCTGGCGATTTACGACACCTTGCTGAATATTTTCAGCCGTGCTGATGCCGAAAATCAGCCCACCAACGAAGTCGCCGATTTGATGGCCCGCGAGATTATCGCGCGCGGTCGCTGAGTTCGTCGTTACTTTCTGCCCTGCCAGGGATAAAAAAACCGCCATTCGGCGGTTTTTTTATCACGAAACCAGGCTCACTTCGCCTGATACCAGTCGCTGAAAGGTTTAGTCAGACGATAGACGTAATAACTGCTGATCTCAGCCGTTAATTTGGCAAACAAGTCAAAATTAGACAAATTAACCGTCAGATAACAAGTGGGCCCGCAATTGACCGGCCTGAATGTTGAGCTCGGCGCCGCGTAGACCTGTGCCTGAAAACCATACTGCGCCGCGAGCTGTTTGACCCGGTAAGCATGGTAGTCGCTGGTGACAAACCAGAGTGGGATCTTAGGATCCAACCGGCTCGCCAACGTATAAAACTCATGATAAGTAGTCGCACCGCCATGGAAACAATCCAGCCGGACTTCCCGCTGCAGCAATGGCTGCAAGTACGCCAGATAAGGCTGGCAATACAGCGTGGTAATATGCACCAGCGGTTGTTGATGGCTGCTTTGATTCACCAGCGTCGCAAGCTCCTGCAAACGGGCTTTGGCGCAATCTGGCAGTTGCTGTTCATCTCCGCCACAGCCCAGCACCACAAAACTGCCGCCGAAACTCTGCTCAAAGCGGGTCGTCGCGATATCTGAGTTGTACCAATAACGCACCTGATTGGCCACCCAGCCGTTGCCAAACAGATAAAACCAGCCCAATAACAGCCACAGGCCTTTTTTCCGGTAATGGCAGGCTGCCAGCACCAGGCCCCAGAAAAACAAGTTATGCGGATACAAAAAGGGTTCGAGCAAATCCTTCACAGCAAGGTTATCCGTCAGCATACAGGACGGTCAGTATGAAGGCCCGCAGCGATGCTGACAAGCTGGCCGGCGCCAGAAAAAAAAGCCCCGCGGGAGCTGGTTCTGTGGCCTGTTCAGCCATTAAGCTGTGATAACATAAGCGAAAAATAGCAAACAATCGGAGTGACGCTATGTTAAAGACTGTTTCAGTCATTGGTTTAGGGTACATCGGCCTGCCCACGGCGGCCATGCTGGCCTCCCGCAAACTGCGGGTCATTGGCGTCGACGTGAACCAACACGCAGTCGACACCATCAATCAGGGTAAAATTCATATCATTGAGCCGGACCTGGATCTGCTGGTCAATGCCGCTGTGACTGGGGGCTATCTGTCCGCACAAACCAAACCGGCAGCCGCTGACGCATTCATGATTGCCGTGCCGACGCCATTTTTTGATGACCTGTCACCAGATCTGTCTTATGTGGAAGCGGCCGCTAAATCAATCGCCCCGGTATTGCAAAAAGGCAATCTGGTGGTGCTGGAATCAACCAGCCCGGTCGGTACTACAGAGCTGATGTGCCAGTGGATTAAAGAAGTGCGGCCAGACCTGACGCTGCCAACCGATTCGAACAGCCCGGATATCCACGTGGCCTACTGTCCGGAGCGCGTACTGCCGGGCAAAGTGGTGCAGGAATTAATTTCGAACGATCGCATCGTCGGTGGCCTGACGCCAGCCTGTTCAGAAATGGCCAAACAGCTGTACCGCACTTTTGTCGCCGGCGAGCTGCTGGAAACCGACGCCCGCACCGCCGAGATGTCAAAACTGACCGAAAACTCATTCCGCGACGTCAATATCGCTTTTGCCAATGAGCTGTCACTGATTTGTGACAAGCTCAATATCAATGTGTGGGAACTGATCCGGATGGCCAACCGCCACCCGCGGGTCAACATCCTGACACCAGGCGCTGGCGTAGGCGGCCACTGCATCGCGGTTGACCCTTGGTTTATCGTGCACTCAGCACCTGAGCAGGCCCGCATCATCCGCACCGCCCGTGAAGTCAACGACTTTAAACCTGAGTGGGTGCTGCAAAAAATTCTGGCAACTGTCGCCAACCACTCATTAAACAAACCTTCAGTGGCTTGTTTTGGTCTGGCGTTTAAGCCGGATATCGACGATCTGCGTGAAAGCCCGGCGCTGCACATTGTTAACAAACTGGCAGACAGCTACAACGGCAAAGTGCTGGCGGTGGAACCTAATGTGGAAAGCACCAATAAGCTCAACAGCAAAGCAGAGCTGGTGTCGATTGAGCAAGGTCTGAATGCCGACATCATTGTGATCCTGGTCAAGCACAAAGCGTTTGCTGAACTGGATTTCACTGGCAAGACCCTGATCAACGTGGTTGGCCAGTAACAACGCTGAAAAGCAGCCATAAAAAAAGGCGGGGTTTCCCGCCTTTCTTGTAAGTACACAAGCCCTCTAACTGACCAAAGCCTGCTGCCGCTCACGCCGCCAACCCCAGACACTGAGAACTGCCATCACCACCACAGCCAGCAGATTCGTGGCGAAGAAGATCCAGGCCGCAAGCACAGCGCCCAGCTGGCGATAAGCCAATAAATAACCGGCAGAGCCCAACAGCGCAACCCCAGTCACCGCCATCGCCCGCCACTTCATCAGGCCCAGCGCGGTCAGCCACACTTCAAAATACGTTTTCACCAGTGTCAGCCACATAGTGCTGACGACCAGGGTGCAGACCAGCGCAGTCTCGTCGTGCCACTGCTCGGCCAATAACCAGGGATAGAGCCAGGGGCTGACCAGATGCAGCAACAAATAAGGCAGACTCAGCACCGGCAAACTCCACAGCATCACCTTGCGAAACAGCGCTAACTGTGCCGGACGGCCGGTCTGATGGCTCAGTTTGGCCAACAAGACCTGCGAAAACACCACGGGCAACAGAGTGACCGGCATATAAAGTACGAAGGCCTGCCGGAACTGGCCCAACGCCAACAAAGTACTGAACAGGGCCAGAAAGACAAAAGGAATATTGGTCAGATAAATGGCAAACACATCATGCCAGGCATAACTCAGACGCTGGCGCCAGTTGTGCCAGACCGGCAACGGCGGCTGCGACAACTTTTCACGCTGATATTGCTGCCACTCAGGTTGCAGCGCGCGCCAGGCGGTCCAGTGCGGCGCCAGACTGACCAGCAGGATAGCCAACAGCACCATCGTAATATCGCTCAGCCAGCCGGCAAAAATCAGCGCCACCAGGACCAGCGTCAGCAGCACACTGGCAAATTGGCTGCGAACCTCCGCCGAAAATTGCTGACGACCTTTTAAGTAGCTAAAGCATGCCTGATTGAGCGCCCAACTGAGGCCTATCAGCAGACTGAGCAGATATAGCACGATGGGCAACTCCGCATCCAGCAGCTGACAAATCAGCATGGTCGCGACCGTCATCAGGCCAAAGACCCAGCCACTGATCTTCAGGCTTTGCAGCAACAGACTGATTTTTTGTGCACGGGCACCATGATGGATCAGATAAAAACTGGCGCCAAAAGCAATTGCCGGAAAAAACAGATTAGCCAGCATATAGATAAAGCTGAATACACCAAAATCCTGCTGCAGCAGATGGCGGGCTAAGGCCAGATTGAGCAACCAGCGCGAGCCAAAATTCAGCCCCTGCGCCACACTGTTGCTCATCATTTTGCGGACAAAGTCGTTACGCCACATCGGCTTGCTCCTGCTGCCATAGCAGCCAGGCCCCGTTGAGCATGCCCCAAGGGATC
>JACCDS010784986.1_pt1 | contig 13750 bp, 6 predicted proteins | sample 7446441 | NCBI WGS metagenome assembly JACCDS01 (sample SAMN15323445, study PRJNA562643) | freshwater metagenome | isolation source: river surface water | place: USA:Blue River Watershed | collected 2017-08-17 | reverse complement strand
GCACATGCTTGTAGGCCGCCGCATGATAGACACAGTGCACCTCAAATTGACGCATGACCAAATCCAATAAGGGGAAGTTTTGCACTGAGCCCAGCAGCGAAACCAATTCAACTGAAGGTATGCTGCCTGCTTGCAAAGCATTCAGTTCTTTTTCTATGCGATACAAGTTGTATTCATTTTGTTCAAAGAGAATTATTTTTTGTGGCTGCAATTGAATAAGTTGACGACAGAGCTCAGCGCCAATCGATCCGCCCGCACCGGTAACCATTACGATCTTGCCGGTTGTATTTTTACTCATCAGTAGCGCATCGGGCTCTACTGGATCTCGCCCGAGCAAGTCCTCAATTTGAATATTGCGCAACTCGTCAACACGGGCAGTGCCTTTGACTATATCTGTTACCGGCGGGATGGTCTGTACTTGTACCAGCAGGGGCTCAAGGTAACGAATGATACGGACACGCTCCTGCCTGCTGATGTTACCCAAGGCTAATAAAATACGCGTGACAGAATGCTGCTCAATTAGCGCCGCTAATTTGTGCGGATGATATACAGATAAACCACTCAGCACGCTGCCATGCAAGCGTTTTTCATCATCCACAAAAGCAACAGGATTGAATTCGCCGCTCAATCGCAGTTGGTTGGCGAGATTATTACCGGTTTCACCTGCACCATAGATAACAACATTAACATTGCCCCTGGGCGTAACCATTCTGACCACATTGCGAAAAATCAGTCGCGGCAAACCAATCAGGATCAAGGTGGTGAAGACATAGATGATCGGCACCGAGCGCGGCAAAAATGCCTGGAAAAAGAATGCACTGAGAGTCATCGCCAAACTGGAGATCAGAATGCCGGTGAATATGGTAATCATGGCATGCTGGGTCATATAACGCAGAATTGCGCGGTAAAGCCCCATGCGAATGAATGTGAAGATGGAGATAACTAGCGTGAAGGCAAGACACATTAACAAGGGGCGATCAATATTAATCCCCATAGTGCCCAAGCGTAAGGCGTAAGCCAGATAGAACGAACCGACAATCGCGAGCGCATCGTAACCGATCGAAATCAGGCGTTTGACGGGTCGTGGGGCGCTGAGAAATTTGAGGATCAGGGATGTTTTCATTAGTTCCTTCAGGCCTAAATAAATCCGAGGCTGGATATTATCAAGAGCGTGATGGTATTGACAGTTTGACCTAGTAACAAATTGTTAATACTTCGAGGGGCTTTATGCCTACTGACGACCCGGCTGCCACCCCAGAAGCTCACAAGTAGGTGAGATATCCACAGCAAGATTGCCAGTCAATTTCTTGATTTTCCCCCCGATAATTGGCATATGGGACAAGGCAGTAAAGGCCCATTGAGGGCAACTCACTATATTTGCCGATCTCTGCTCGGAAGCAGCAACAAGCCTGATGATGTCCGCAGTAGTACGCGCAACACCATCACTCACTAACAAGGTTTGGCCTGCAGCCTTGGGGTGCTGGATAACAAGATTGATCAGATCGCAGAGGTTATCTAGTGACACCAAGTCACGTCGATTATTAATAGCGCCAAATGGAAGGGGAATACGCCAGCGTACCAGCTTTTGCAATAGGGCGAGATTACCTTTCATATGCCCACCCCAAATCAGTGGCGGCCGAATAACCACCAATTCGGCAACAGAACCGGCAAATAACTCATGCAACATTTGTTCTGCAGCCCACTTGGAACATCCATAAAGGTCTTCAGGAGTAGGCCGCGAATCGAATCGATAGGGGGTGATGGTGGTCGACTCTCCATTTACCTTGATACTGCTGATATAGATAAAGCGTTTAACACCAGCCTCCAATGCACTGATCGCCAGCTTTTTTGTCTGTTCTACATTGATAGACCAATACAAATTCCGCATTGCTTCTGTCGCCTGCCCGGCCTGATGAGCGAGCGCAGCCAAATGAATCACAACATCCTGCTCCTGGAGATAAGTGCGTAAAGTAGCACCATCATCGAGTGCCGCAGGATGGTTCTTGGCGCCCGAAAGCGACCAGGGTTGACGTGTTAACGTAGTGATCGAATGGCCGGACTCAACCAAAAATGGGCACAAGGCCCTACCTAGATAACCATTGGCTCCAGTAACAAGCACATTCATATAGATAACCTGAAATACATCAATGTAGGAACAATATTGCGTAAGCGGCCAGGATTATAACGATCTACCCACGACGCTCACGACATTGTGAACAATAAAAAACCCGCCGCAGCGGGTTTTTTATTGGATCAAAACCAAAGTGCACTTACAGTTTGTCGAAAGAGTCAGTAATCAGGCAATCGAAGCGGCGGGCATCGTAGTCCACTATGCGTGAGACATCTTGCGGTTGGATGATGTTTTTCGCCGCGGCATCTTTCGCCTGCTCTTCGGTAGTTGCACCACTGATCTTGCCGCTGTTTTTGGCCTTGAGGAAGGCGTGCCACACGGGACCGAGGGATAGGAGCATCTGGTAGGTGCTCTCTACGCGCCCGAACGCATCTTCCGGGTCGTGGCTGACATAGAGGTACTGTGCAAGCATAGTGCGCACGGGGTTTTCCTCCATAATCAAGTCACCCAACTCGCGAATCAAGTGATCGTTTGGCTTCTTGACGATGCTGCCCCATGGCATAGCAACAAAACGGATCACGCAGGCCAGAGACCTCATCGGGAAGTTGTCAGCAAAGTCGCGCAGGGCTTCCTGGGCGATATAGAGCGCGCGAGTCAGAGCATATTCCGCATGGGCATCTTCGGCACGGGTACGCGGGTGCGCGGAATGGAATTTCAAAATGGCACAGGCGATAAACAACTGGCTGTGCACATCACCCAAACGCGCCGACAGCAGTTCGCGTCGCTTGAGGTTGCCACCCAGAACACCCAAGGCAATATCCGACATGGACGCCAACGCGGCACTGAGCAGGTTAATGCGTTGATACCAGCGTTTGCTGAAGTCATCGGCGTTGGCAGGCAGGCTGCTGAAGCGACCGCCCACCAAGCCCAGCAGCTTGGTGCGCAGCATATTGTTAGCGATATGCCCAAGGTGCGCAGTGAACAGCTTGTCGAACTTTTTCAAGCCTTCCGCCGGATTTTCAAGCTGCATGGCTTGCATCTCTTCAAATAGGAAGGGATGGCAACGCATGGCACCCTGACCAAAAATCATCAGCGAGCGGGTAAGAATATTGGCGCCTTCCACGGTGATAGCCACCGGTACCGAATGGTAGGAGGCCACTAAAAAGTTGCGCGGGCCTTTTTGAATGGCGCGGCCACCCACAACGTCCATGGAATGCTCAACCGATTTACGCATCAACTCGGTGGCATGGTATTTGGCCATGGCGGTCATCACCGAGGGCGCACCGGTTTCCAAGCCTTTGGTGACAAATTGACGCATGGCTTCCAAGGTATAGCCGGTCGCGGCGATTTCAGCAGTCGCCTCTTGCACCCCCTCAAATTTGCCCACTTCGGTATTAAATTGGCGACGAATGCGTGCATAGGCGCCGACCATGCGATAGTTCATCTCGCTGCTGGCGGTGGAGAGTGCTGGTAGCGACACACCGCGGCCGGCGCCGAGACATTCGATCAACATGCGCCAACCCTTACCGGCCATGGCGGCGCCACCGATAATCCAATCGACCGGGATAAAGACATCTGTACCGTAGATGGGACCGTTCATAAAGGGCGAGCCGGGGTTGTGGCGTTTGCCAATCTCTACACCCGGGTGATTGGCGGGAATCAGTGCACAGGTGATGCCGTAGTCGGTTTTGTTGGGATCGCCGAGCAGCCCTTCAGGGTCGTAAACTTTGAACGCCAAGCCAACCACGGTTGCCACGGGCGCAAGGGTGATCCAGCGCTTACTGAAGGTGAGTTTGAGGCCAATCACTTCCTGCCCTTCAAACATGCCTTTGCAGACAATACCGGTATCGGGGATGGAGCCCGCATCCGAGCCCGCCTCTGGGCCAGTCAAACCAAAACAGGGGATTTCAGTGCCATTGGCCAAGCCGGGCAGCCAGCGCTGGCGCTGCTCTTCGGTGCCGTATTTAACCAACAGTTCGCCAGGGCCGAGAGAGTTAGGCACCATGGCAGTAACTGCAGCGGTACCGGAGCGGCTGGCGATTTTGCTCATGATGCGGCTTTGCGCATAGGGGCTGAAATCGCGCCCGCCGTATTCTTTGGGGATGATCAGGCCAAAGAAGTTTTTATCTTTGAGGAATTGCCAAGCCTCTGGTGGCAGATCTTTCAGGTCATTCTGGATTTTCCATTCATCCAGCAGCGCGCACAGTTGACTGACCTCATTATCGATAAATGACTGCTCTTCTGCCGTGAGTTGCGGCAGGCTAATACCGGCAAATTCATTCCAGTCCGGGCGGCCGCTAAACAGCTGTTTCTCCCACCAGGTAGTACCCGCTTCAAGTGCATCGCGCTCCGTGGCGCTGATGGGCGGCATGGTTTTTTTCAGCATGCCAAATACCGGTTTGGTCAGCACCGCACGGCGCACGGCGCCCACATTCAAGACCACTAAAATCACTGCCAGGGGCACAACCAACCAGGGCGAGAGCATGGCCGGTGTGATAGCGCCGAGCACTAGCCAGGCAATAATCACAATCGATGACGCCGCCGCCAAAGCCACCTGGCGGTAAGTCAGAATGGCGACCAATATCCATATCGCGAGAAGTGAAAGCAGTAACATCATTTTGTTAACCTCTGATCCGTCGATCTACGTTGGTTTTATGACTATTTTGATTTTATTCGTGGTGTTGCGGCGCGAACCCTACCATTAACCTTAGCCCATTACCGTTAAGTTGGTGATATTTCCGTTGGCTGCCACAGGTGTCGAGAATTTTTCCACTCAGGATTCCCCTCGACGCCACTGCAATAATTGCTGCTCCAGCTCATCGGCGGCGAGCGGTTGATCGTTGATTAATTCAATACGACTGTCGAGCAAATCCAGCTCAGCATCTACCGCCAGCGGCTTCACGCTCAGCACCCCCTGCTCGGCGTTGAACATATAAATACCCTGGTCAGTATTCATCACTGCTTTGGCGCGTACCAGATCCAGACCTGTCATCCAGCCAAAGAGTTGATTAAAGTCAAACTGGATCTGCGGTTGAAACATCCAGCCGCAGGAGTAATAGCCCTGCCCCTGGTTTTCGCGGCGCAGGAACGCCTTGTCGTCTGGCAGTTTGATGGCGGCGTTATAGAGCTCGCGTTGGGGGCTCAAGCGATTTTGTTTGGCGGCAGCATGGTGTTGCGGATGCGCAAGTTGATGAGGCTGGCGCGGATAATCCAGCCACGCCAGCGCCAGCGCGCCTTGCTCCACGGCAAAGGCCGCTTGTTTGGGCGGGTTAAAACTGGCGACAAGATCGTCGAAATTGGCGCGATCCAGCGGCGAACAGAGATCGATCTTGTTGGCAACCAGCACATCGGCCACGGCGAGCTGGTCGTTGAAAGTCGCATTACCGGTGTAACGCGTATCGCTCAGCTTGCGCGGGTCAACCAGCGTCAGGGTGGCGCGCAAATCCAAGACCGAATCGTAGTACTCGCCGGTAAGGGTGTTAATGATTTCCTCCGGGTGACCCAGGCCGGTAGGCTCGATCAGGATGCGATCCGGCTTGGTGCGGGCAATCAGCATATTCAGCGCCATTTTCATCGGCAGCCCGGCGACGCAGCAAATACAGCCACCCGGCACTTCCCGTATATGGGCATTGGTCTCTTTAAGCAGCGCGCCATCAATACCGATTTCACCAAACTCGTTCACCAGTACCGACCAAACCTCGCCCTCCGGTTTGGCGCCAAGTAATTGTTTGATAGCGGTAGTTTTCCCCACCCCTAAAAAACCGGTGATGATGTTGGTTGGAATCATGGTGTTTCCTTAAAAACAAAGCACTGGACGCGTGCAAAAAGCAGAAAAAATAAATACTTGTGTCGATAAAATTTACAACAAACAAAAAGTGAAAATAAAAACTTATTTAATATCAATAACTTGCTATGTGGCGCATAAATTGCTTTTTCAGCCGCTTCACACAACATGTGATGATTCACACCTTACAGGATGCGGCGACCATAGTAACGCTCGCACACCCAACAGACCCCCGGGAAAAAACAATGAGAAGCATCTCTGCATTACTGTTATCGCTCTGCCTGTTTGCTGGCACAACCTCTGCCGCCACCATTACTTACACAGAAAATTTTAACGATGACTTCCCCGCTTGGGAAAGCAATTGGCTGGGCCTGAACTCGAACTTACACAATTATTACGAACTTCACCCCATTTTTCGTGACAACAGCCTGCGCGGAGACAACCTGGATGGCCTTTGGTTAGCCGATGAAAACTTTGCGGATACAGAGGCTCATATCCGTTTTAATGATGATTTTGGCCGCAGCATTATCAACTTCTCCATCGATATCACCACCTGGGACACCAACCTGTTCTTCAAGGCATACGACATGGATAACAACCTGATTCATTCGGTGTGGATCAGCTCGTTTGAAGGTGCGTATGACTATCCTGGTAACTACCAAACCATCAGTTTTGATAGCACCAACGGCCTGCGCGGATTCTCAATTGTCGGTGGCGTCGCCGAAGGCAATACCAGCATCGACAACGTGATTGCGGTAATTGCGCAAAAAACTACCGCTGTCAGCGAGTCCTCCTCACTGTTGCTGATGATGTTTGGCGCGCTGGCCCTGGTTGCCGGTCGCCGTCGCCAGATTCGCTAATAGCCTCGCTACACACCGGGGCTGCCCAGCCCCGGTTCTCTCCGCTAATGCCACCCGTATCAAACTCTCCACCACCTACCCCTTTTCGCAGCATTCCCAGCCATTACTGCTACTCACAACCCTATTGGCTTACTCATCATGCGTAACGAAATGTAATCGGTTGCAAAAAATTGTATGTATGACATTGGTCATATCCGGCGCCTTATTTTTCAAATCTCCGCTCAAAAAATCTATTTAATGGCTTATTTTTCATATAGATAGACAAAAGCTAACTCACTTTTCAGGTTTTCACCTGTGAACTTTTTCATTTTTTACACATTTTTTTACGCATAAAAGATTTGAAAATGTAAACGATTACAAATAGGATTCCGCCCTCTTGAGCGTGGGACGGTCAGTGCACATCACAAGCCCCACCCGGCCGAGCGCCCGCAGCCAAACACATTTGCTGGCGATAAACGACATAACAATTCAGAAACTAGAGGACCTACACGCATGAAAAGTTCTGCAAGTTTTAACCGTAAATTACTCTCTACCCTGATTGCCGCCAGCCTCACCACCGGTGTTTATGCACAAGACCAAGGTTTGGAAGAGGTGGTTGTTACGGGTATTCGCGCCTCCTTGACCAACTCGGTCAATGTGAAACGCACCTCCGGCTCGGTCGTGGATGCCATCAGCGCTGAAGATATTGGCAAGCTGCCAGACACCACTATCGCCGACTCTCTGCAACGTATCCCCGGTATCCAAATCCGCCGCAGCGCGGGTGAAGGCGCCCAAGTAAACGTGCGCGGTATGCCGCAAGTCAGCACCCTATTGAACGGCGAACAATTTTTGAGCGCAGGCTCAATCACCACCAGCCAACCAGAATTAACCGATATCCCTGCCGAATTGTTGTCGCGCGTGGATGTAATGAAATCGTCTGAAGCCAAAACCCTGGCTGCCGGTGTTGCCGGTACTATCGACCTGAAAACCCGCCGTCCATTTGATATGGAACAGGGCTGGACCTTTGCCGGTTCTGCTGAGGGTTCACAAGGCAGCTACACCGATGATGAAACCGGCCATAAAGTGGCTGGCTTTGCCGGTTTTAACAATGGCGATAACTTCGGTGCCATTGTGACCGTGACCAACTCTAAAGCCACCATGGCCAACTACCGCTACGGTATGTACAGCGAAGGTTGGTATCGCGGTTACCATGAAAATGTTGAACGCGATCCAGTAACAGGCTCGGACAAATATTGGCCCGGCTACGCCACACCAACCGACCTGACCAACGATGGCGACACCAACGATGTGCTCTTCGGCACCATCGACTATGGCGCAACCAACAAAACCACTGAGCGTGAGCGTACCGGTATTTCCGGTAGCGTGCAGTTCCAAGCCACCGATAGCATTGAGTTATTGGCCGATGTGTTCTACACCAAGATGGATCAAGGCGACTATGTTAACGGCCTGATCGCCGACAACGCCTGGAGTTCATACGATTGGATCTCTGCCAACCCAGACGCAACTTTAGTTAATCGCGGCAAAGCAGTTGGCGGTAATGGCAAAGATTTCTACACCACCTCTATCACCGATTTGGATGCCGTGCGTGTACTCGCCAAAAGCGAAACCCAAATGTCCGAGCGCGAATCGCTCAACTTCAATTTGCAAGCCAACCTTGAGCTGACCGACAAGCTGAGCGGTTCGGTGCGCTACATTCACGGCAATGCAACCAACGACGCTACCCGTAACTTTGCCGATGCCTTCATCACCAGCGGTGCGCAACACGGCCTGAGCACCAATGTCGGCGGCGTAAAAGCACCGGTTAACCCAGGTGGCTATGGCCCGGATCGAGTACCTGTTGTCGCTGACTTCTCAGGCAAACACCCAAGCTTTGCCTACCCTGAAGGTTTCGGTCAGGACATCAACGGCTACGGTTTGGTATCCAGCTTTGCCGACCAAAACCGCGATGAAGAATCCACTCTGGATGTATTCCGTATCGACGGAACCTATGACTTCCAGGACGGTGTGAAGCTGGACTTCGGTTACCGTTTTGCGGATCGTGAAGTTGTTCGTGACCAGTACGATTACGTCGCGCCATTCGTGGTGAAAGATGCCAACGGCAATGACGTAACCGTCTACTCCAAATGGAGAGACTCAGGTCTTGAAGGCGTGAAAGGCGGCGAAACTATCGCACAAACCTTCTCCTTCACTGATCTGCAAGATATGGGCTTGATTACTTCTATCAGCGATTTCGGCCCAGCGAGCGATGGCAATAGTTACTACTTTATCGACACTAACGCGATGAAGAACAACCTCGCCTTCCAGGAAAAACTGTACCCGGGCAACGTCCGCGTAAAAGATGGTGCTGAAAGCTACATCGTTGAAGACAAAACCCAAACCTTCTATGTTCAAGCATCATTTGAAGGCGAAGCTGGCTTGCCATACCAGGCAAACGTTGGCTTGCAGTACATCGAAACTGACCTGTCTATCACCAAGTACGAGCGTGACTTCACCTACACGACCGTGGTTGATGGTGTCACCTACCCAACTCTCGACGGTACTCCACGCACCATTACCGGCACCGATGTGATTGAGCGCGGCTTCAATGACTTCCTGCCGCGTATGAACATCGCGTTTGATACCTCGGATAACACCAAACTGCGCTTGGCCTACACCAAGACCATGCAGCAAATGGATGCCAACCTCTTGGGTCGCGGCCGTATTTTCACCACCAACTACGACTCAACCAACAATGTGTTCAAATCCGTAAGTGCGTCTGAATACGGCAACCCTTACATGAACCCATGGCGTTCAGAAAACTATGACGCATCCTTCGAGTGGTACTTCTCCGATAGCGGCATGGTCAGCGTTGGCGCCTTCCGTGTAGATCTGGAAACCGGTATCGCCACCAGAGGCACCAAAATCGATCCCGTACCTGACTCGGATGGCGTGCTGCGCAATACGAACCAGATCGATCTGACCGTGACCGAGAACACCGAAGGTAACGTGATGAAAGGTTGGGAAGTGGCTTATCAACAAGGCTTCGACTTCCTGCCGGGTGCATGGAGTGGCTTGGGTACTACCCTGAACTACACCTACACCACCGGTGAAGGCAGCCAAAAAGACTTCTACGGCAAAACCATGCCCGTACAAGACAACTCCAAGAATCAGGTTAACGCCGTATTGTGGTATGAGTACGACCAATGGCAAGCACGTATTGCCTACAACTACCGCAGCGAACGTTTCATGAACCGTCAGTGGATTGATGGCAACCCATCAGCCATGTGGTCAGCACCGACCGCCTATGTTGATGCCTCAGTAAGCTACGACATTAACGACAACGTTACTGTTTACTTGCAAGGCACCAACCTGACCGAAGAGTATGAAGAGTCTTATATGCAATGGACCGACGTTGTTGTCGACCAAAACATTTACGAAGCTCGCTATACCCTGGGTGTTCGCGCCAAGTTCTAAGTGAGTGGGAGCCTGGCTCCCACAGTAATCACCTTGAACCTAAAAAAGCTCTGCCTGGTGCAGAGCTTTTTTATGGGTCAGCAAAAGCCTTATCACTCCGATGATTGCCAGCGCGCCAACTGCGTGCGATGGTCGCTGAAATTCAATGCACAGCGACGCAAAAATTCATCCACGGCATTGATATCAATACAAGCCTCTTCGGCAGTGGCTGTGCGCAATTGTTCACCCTTGGGCACAATGCCCATGCCCGTGAAAATGCTGTACCAGGAGGGCGCCGGATAATAACTGCCAATCTGCAGCCGATTAATTTCCGCCGCCAGATCCTTGCCTTCAAACCAACTGCGATACAAGGCCAACATCACCGGCGACACATCCTGCTGATTCGCCGTGTTCGCACGCCAGTATTCCGTATCGCGCCGCGAACTGGTTTTGTAATGCGTGACAATATAATCGCGCACACCATCAAAGTGATTATTGATGCGCTGGTTGAATTCGTCCCGCAAGCGATGGGTAAACTCGCCTCGTGTAAAATACTCTGCAAACACGGCTACCGTTTGTTGCACCAAAAACAAGGCCGTCGCCTCCAGCGGCTCAATAAACCCTTGGGATAAACCCACCGCCAAACAATTGCCTGCCCAATGCTGTTCCACGCGGCCAATTTTCATCCGCAAATGACGTACCGGCACATCGGCATCCAACAAGCCTAAATGCGCACGCAATTCATATTCCGCTTGATCGGCCGAACAAAATGCCGAGCTATAAACATAACCATTGCCGTAGCGATTGGTGAGCGGAATTTTCCACGCCCAACCGCAGGACATAGCGGTTGCCAGCGTCTGCGAGGGAATTTTTTCATCGATTGCCGATGGCAAAGCCACCGCTGCATCGTTCAACAAATTATTGGCATAACTGATAAAGGGAACCGCCAAGGTTTTTTGCAACAACAGGCTGGAAAAGCCGGTGCAATCGACAAAAAAATCCGCAGCGATATGCTTGTCGCCCGCCAATTGCACGCTGGCAATATCACCATGTTCATGCTGCTTCACCGCCACTACATGGCCAAGCTCGTGCACCACACCCAAGGCCAGCGCTTTCTTGCGTAAAAATTGCCCGAGCAACGTGGAATCAAAATGGTAGCCATAGTGCACATCAAACGGAAAATGCTCGGGGGCAACGGGGGCGAGGCACTGCTGCGCCAGGCGTGACGCAATAAAAAAACGATCCGGTTGGGCATAGACATTGGCACCGCGCAACCGCGCTTGCGCATTGTGCATAAACATCGGCAAGGTCTGCCGATCCAACGCCGCAGAAAACGGATGGAAGTAGGATTCAAACCCGGCGTGCGTGGACCAACCGTCAAAACGAATCCCGCATTTATAGGTTGCGTTACAGGCGGGCATCCACTCCTGCTCAGCGATATTCAAACGATCAAAAAATAATTTCAGCGCAGGCGTTGAACCCTCACCCACACCGATAATGCCAACCTCAGGCGACTCCACCAAACAGATACTGACACCTTGTCGGCTCCACTCGCGCGCCATAATTAACGCGCTCATCCAACCGGCTGTACCGCCGCCTACAATCACAATTTTTTTCATAGCAACTCTTCAGCATTTTATGGTTGAGTCAGCTCAACTCTGGAAGAAAATGCCCGCTGTGTGAGCGCATTATAAAGTGATTCTTCTCTAAACATAAAACCCCCGGCGAATGGCCGGGGGTTGATGAACAACACAAAAAAACGTCGTTACCATAAATACAGAATGCAACAGCACATTATTTCGGTGCGCTGTTTAACTGATCCACCGCTAATGCCAGAAACATATAATTAGCCTCGCCGCCGCCCATCACATATTCCGTTTGCTGCCAGAAAAATGGCCAGATTTTTAATTCCGGCAAATCCGGGCGAATCAGCGCCGTACCGGAAATAACACCACCGGGAATGTAAGACCAGTCAGCGCGGTTTACACCATAGGCAACGGTGGCTGAATTGGCACCCACACCCGAGGCAAAACTTTGGGTGTTATTTCCGGGGTGTACACCCAATACAAAATTAAGCGCGTTGACATAAGAATCCGTACCGGCAAATTGCGGCCAGGCTTTATGGAAGAAATATTGCTTAACACCAAAATCCTGCACGCTCCACCCGGCGCCCCAAATATTCGGTTTGTAAGGTACACCATAAGGTGATTCCGTTTTGGCGCGCTCGCGCACTTGTTGTTGATAGCTATCCACCGCCGCATTCACAGCAGCAACAAACTGTTTATGTTTGATTGATGGCATCACGCGACCAATTGCCCAGCCGGTTTTATCAATCTCGGCCACTACCTGCGTTTGCAACCCAATCAGCTCTTGGCGATAGGCATCATTGTCCGTTGCCAGAATTAATTCCGCCAAAGCAAAAATGCGAACATCCTGCCGGGTGGTTTTGGGCGCGGCAATTTTATAAAGGTTTTGTGCTGCATCCAGCGCGTCTTTTGCCATTTGTGGATTGTAGGTTTTCAACACGCGTGCAGCGGCGGCCAAACCGGCAGCGGCATCCAATTCGCGCTCGGGGTTATCTTCGGTGAATACCCAGCGATCGTCGGGCGTACCGGATTTGCCATTTTTTACTTCGCCCTCTTTCAGCGATGGGTCGTAAGGCAAATTATCAGTTTGCACCATGGCGTCGCCGAGCAATACGTATTGGCGAATAGTCGGTTCGATAATACCGCGATACAAACGCCCCATGGATTTATAACCACCCAGCACACTCAGTAAGCCGTGTTCAATTTGTTGCAGCGCATCGTTTTTGCCATCCGCCACGTGAATCTCAACCAGTTTTTTCTCCTGATCAATTAAGGTCGCATCGTGATCCAAACCAAATTCTTCCACCATCATGGCAAGCAGCCATACAGTGCCCATTTGCGATTCCACACGCAAATCGTAATCGCCAGCGTCGTGCCAACCACCGGCATCCAAACCGGGCACGCGTTCACCGGGTTTAAATGACGTGCGGGTGCTGCCATCCGAAATATAACCATCAATATGATTAAAATTGAGCGGCATCATAATCGCATCATCCTGATGATCTATGCCGTGCCACACACGATACTTTTCGTTCACACGCATATGGCACATTTGCACCGGCAAAAAATATTCGAGCGTCGGCTGCCAGGCATGTCGCGAAAAAACATCATCGCCGATTTTAAACGCGTGAGAGGTTTTATCGCGGTAACTGATTTGATACATACCCGGTTCGGTAATGCTGGAGAAATCGTAAGTCATGTATTGATAGCGCAGGAAATTACCCCAGGGCTCCACGTTGGCTTTTTTCACCAGGGTTTTACCGGATTCGCTTAACTTGAAGATTTTTATTTCCGAGGCTTTGGTATCGCGCTTGTCTTGTTCGATCACCACTTTTTTAGGCTGCTGCGCGCCGTAGCCCAATTGCGATACCTGGATCACTGGTTCGTAAACCCAATTTTTTATCACATGGGGCGTAACAACCCATTCCAATGCCGCCGTTGTTTTATCGGCGGGAACAACCCCGCGCACTATGTACCAACCATTATTGTGATTGGCGCGGCCATCCCACAATTCCAG
>JACCDS011746920.1_pt1 | contig 13751 bp, 14 predicted proteins | sample 7446441 | NCBI WGS metagenome assembly JACCDS01 (sample SAMN15323445, study PRJNA562643) | freshwater metagenome | isolation source: river surface water | place: USA:Blue River Watershed | collected 2017-08-17 | reverse complement strand
GTCTGCGCATACGACATCGACAACGATCGCGTTTTATACGATCGGCGCGCCACAACGCCGTTCAACTATCCGGCAAGCTGCGTCAAGGTCATGACCGCGCTGCTGATCGCCGAGTCAAAGTCGACTGTACTGGATAGCCAGACGGTCACATGGCAGACCAGCGATGATTTGTCAGCGTCGTTTTCTCAGGTCGGGTTCATCAATGGCGACATCGTCACCTGGCGCGACCTGCTGAACGGCATTCTGCTGGTGTCAGGTGGCGACGGATGCCAGGCAGCAGCGCGCGTAATCGGGAACGAACTAGCCGGCAATGCGCTGACCAGCACGGCCGGCTATGCGCGCTTTACGCAGGAAATGAATGCTCGCGCCGTCCAACTCGGGGCCGTCAAGACCAATTTCATCAACGCGCATGGCGCAGACGAGCATGTCGCAACGGCGCGCGATATGTGCGTCATGTTCGGCGAGGCATTCAAGAATTCAATCCTGCAGGACGTTTGCAATAACGCGACCTACACGATCAACGTCACCGGGGCGAATGCGCGCGCGATCAATCTCACGCAGGGAAACTCCATCGCAGATGACCCAGGCGTCCTGGGAACTAAAACGGGTTCATGGGTGGTCACTGGCGTCGTCACGACTTACAACCTGACGACACTCTGGCAGTCGCCATCCGGCGCGCGCGTCGCAATCACCACGATGGCGGCCGCTGACACTGCGACGAGGACCGCCGACACGCCGGCAATCATCGCCGCACTGCCGACGGATTTCCCTTATCTAAACGCATGAACGGGGGCAAAAAATGACCTACATCACACGCGCACAATTCGAAAAGCGGTTCGGCGCGACCGAGCTGTCCGAACTGACCGAGCAGAGCGATTTCAACGCGGCGGCCGGCGACGCGAAAAGCATGATCGACGGCTATCTGGCGTCGCGCTACACGCTGCCGCTCGCGAGCGTGCCGGCACTGGTCACGGCGTGGGCGGGCGACATCGCTCGCTTTCTGCTTTGGGATGACCATGCGCCCGAGGAAGTCCGCCGCCGGTACGAGGACGCGCTTGCGCAGATGAAGCAGCTCGCGCAAGGCCTGATTCATCTGCCGCCGGATGCCCTAGGCGCGAAGCCGGGAGTGTCCCTGTCATTCGGCGGATTCAATGCCGACAGGGTGTTCACCTCTGACACGCTGCGGGACTTTTGAGCATGTCAACGAAGCTACGCATTCGCGCTGATGCGTCCGGCGCTGTTGCGAAGATCAAGGCATTGCAGGACGCCGGATCGGACCTGCGGCCTGTATTCAATACGGTCGGTCGCGCGATCCAGGCCCGCATTCAGCTGTGTTTCAAGCTCGGCATTGACCCGTGGGGAAGTCCCTGGGCCGCGCTCAAGATTCGCAAGGGCGGGCAGCCGTTGCGTGACAAAGGCATCCTGCAGCGCTCGGTTAATTACAAGTCCGATCAAAGTGGCGTGACGATCGGGACCAACCAGATGCCGCGGGCGGCCGTTCACCAGTTCGGGGCCGTCATCAAACCGAAAAATGCAAAGCGTCTGGCGTTTCCGGGGCCAGGCGGGAAGATGATTTTTGCGAAAAAAGTCACGATTCCAGCGCGCCCGTTTCTGCCGCTCAGAAAAGGCGCGAGCGTCGTCGCCTTGCCGCCGCAATGGTCTGCGGCCGTCAACAATGCGCTGCGGAGGTATTTCGTCGCCGCGGCAAACAAATAAGGGGAAATCGTGTTTGCAGACACCGAGCAAATCATCATCGACCGGCTGAAATCGAAACTGCCGGACATCACCGTCGAGCCGTTGCGCGAGCTGGAGCGCGTCCCGGAGCTAAGGCAAAAAGCGCCTGCGGTTTTCGTTATTTATGACGGATACACAGTCGGCGATGCGATTGCGAATGGCGTGATTCAGGGGATTGTGCAGGAATGGTACATCGTCATCGCGACCAAGTCCGCGAGGGGCAACGGTAACGTGACCGCTGCGCGCGACCAGGCGGCGGACGTGTGCGAAAAGGTCCTGGCGGCGCTGCTCGGGTTTCACCTCGGGGGCGGCAGATATTTGCGGTTAGCCGACGCTCCCGGTCCTGAATACGATGGGGGCTACTGTCACGTCCCGCTCGCATTCACGAGCGCGGCATCGTTCAAAGGCCAACCATAACGGGGGATTGCAATGGCTGATTATTCTTACCTTGGCAGCGGCAAAGTCTACCTGCGCGATCGTTCTGCTGCGACCGGGCTGGTCGAGGTCGGCAACTGCTCGGCGCTGTCGTTTGCCGTTACCGAGGAAACGAAGGAGCTGCGTGACTATACGCAGCCCGGCGGCGGCACGTACAACGAGGTCAAGCGAATCACTTCGGTCGAGTGCCAGATCACGATGCACGACATGAGCGCTGAAAACCTCTCGCGCGCCCTGTACGGCTCGACCTCGGCCACGGCGACCGGCACTGTGACCGACGAAGCGCATGCGGATGTCAACAAGGGCGAATTCGTCGCAACCGCCTTCCTGCCGTCGGCAATCACGACCGTCAAGGTCGGTGCGACGACCAAGACCGCGAACACCGACTACGAAGTGCGCGCGGGCGGCATCTACATTATCCCCGGCGGCACGATCGCAGACGGCGACGACATCACGATCACTTACACGAAAGCGGTCGCTGATGTTGTCCAGGCGCTGACCAACTCGGGCAAGGAATACGAACTGGTTTTCGACGGCCTGAACGAAGCACGCTCGGGCAAGAAAACCCGAGTGCGCGCGCATCGCGTGAAAATTGGTGCGCTGGCAAACCTCGGCCTGATCGGCGAGGAATACGCAGCGATCGAGGCGACCGGCAAGGTCCTGAAAGATACCTCGATCACCGGCGCAAACATCTCGCAGTATTTCAAGGTCGAGATCGAGGCGTAATCAATGACTGATCTGTCAATCATCGCGCCCGAGGCAATGAAGGTCCGCTTTCATGGGCGCGACATCGACATCACCCCGCTGAAGGTCGGCCAGCTACCGGCTTTCACGCGGGCCATCAAGCCGATCGCCGGCGCGCTGCAGGGCGCGCTGTCGGACGGCGGGATGAATGCGGCGCTGATTATGGAAGTGCTGGCCGAGGGTGAGCATCTAGTCGAGGCGATTTCGATCGCGACTGGCGTGCCGGCGGCGGAATTGAATGAGTCAACGCCGGACGAGCTGGTCGGCCTCGCATCGCAGGCGCTGAAGGTGAACGGGGATTTTTTCAAGGGCCGTCTGACGCCGGCAATTCTGGCGGCCGTCAAGGCGCACCAGGCGCGGCCGGCGACGAATGGGGATGGGCCGACACCCTGACTGTGCTGATCGCTCACGGGCATTCGCTCGAGGCGATTAGAGGTTACACATTGGCCCAGGTGCGGGCCTTTTTGTTTGCCATCGAGCGCATGAACAGCGACCGACGGATCGGCGAGGCGGTCGCCGCCCGGATGGCGCAGGCCGATGGCAAGGCGTTTAAGGGCTACATAAAAACACTGCAGAGGGGTCGCAATGGCATCTGATCTTGAAATTCGAATCGGGGCCGAACTGACCGAAATCAAGGCCGCGCTCGCCGGCCTGCAGAAAGACCTGAAAGGCGTCGAGGACACGGCCCGTAATGCCGGCCGTGATTCCCTGGGCGGCATGACCGATGGCATTCGGACCGCGACGACCGCCATGCAGGGCTTGGTCGCCGCATTCGCCGCGATTCAGGTCGGCGGCAAGCTGATCGAGCTGGCCGACCAGGCGCAAAATCTGAGCGCACGGCTGCGGCTGGTCACGAACAGCGCCGCCGAGTTTTCCCAGGCGATGCAGGGCGTCACCGAGATCGCCAACAATACCCGCCAGCCGATCAAGGACGTCGGCGATCTCTACGCGCGACTGGCGCAGAATCTGGACGATCCGCCGAAGCGCTTGCTGGCGCTCACGCAGACCATCAGCAAGGCGGTCACGCTGTCGGGTTCGTCGGCAGAGTCCGCCCAGGCGGCCATCATCCAATTAGGGCAGGGCCTCGCCGCCGGCCAGCTGCGCGGCGAAGAATTGAACTCTGTCCTGGAGCAAACGCCGAGGCTGGCGCGCGCGCTCGAGGAAGGTTTGGGGCTGGCGCGCGGCGGCCTACGGGCATTTGCCGCCGAGGGGAAAATCACTGCCGAGGCGATCAAGCAGGCGCTCGAAAACCAAGCCGAAGTCATCGACCGGGAGTTTTCGCAGCTGCCGACGACCATCGGGCAGTCGTTCACGCTGCTGAACAATGCCGCGCTCCAGTTTGTCGGCGTGATGGATGAGGCCAACGGGCTGAGTCTGACGTTTGCGTCAAGCGTCAAGCTGCTGGCCGATAATTTCAACATCCTTGCCGGGGCAATTACGGCGGTCGTCACCATTCCCCTCGCGATCGCCATCGGACGTGCTGCGACGGCCATCGGTGCGGCGGTGGTGGGTATGGTCGCGCTCGGGCGGGCCGCTGGCACGGCGGCGGCGGCAACGACGCTGCTATCGCGTGCAGTCGGCTTCCTGGGCGGGCCGATCGGCGCTGTTCTGACCCTGCTCGGCCTGGCGTCAGCGGCCTACACGGCATTCGGCAGCAAGAGCGAGGAGGCGAACGCGAAAACGTCGAAATCGACGCTGCAATCGACGACCGACATCATCGCGGCGCTCGACAAGCAAATCGCGAAGCTCGAGGAACGCAACCGGATCGCTCGCCAGGGCGCGGCCATCGAGCCGACCGTCACCGACGCGGCCGTCAAAAATCTATCCGAGCAAGAAAAGCGGCTCAAGGATGCCGTCGAGCGCATTAAGACCGCTCAGGACGCAGCGCAGCGCGAGCAGTTTTCCATCCTGGCGCAGAACGAAGCGCGCATTTTTGCTGCAATGCGTCAGCGCGTGCAGAGGCTGGAGTCGGCAAACAACGAGTCTCAAGCAATTGAGCAGGACAAAAAGCGTGCCGAATACCTGAAGGAATACGCCAGCAACGCGGAAAAGCTGGCCGAAGCCCTTGCGAAAGCAAAGAAGGAACTCGGCGCAGCCTTTACGCCGGACATCGAGCGGCGCATCCGCGAGCGATTTGCGACGCAGGGCCAGAGCGTCACAAAGGCCGGGCAGGAAGCCCAGGAAAAGCTGCTGAAGGACTCGACGCAGCGCCAACTGGATATTCTCGGCGAGTTTTACGACAAGGGCCTGATCGACGCGACGCAATACTTTGATTCGCGCACGCAGATCGAAGTGAACTCAATCGATGCAGCGATCGCAATCGAGCGGCAACGCACGCGGGGAAGCGCGGCAGATCGGGTAAAGGCCCTCGCTGAAATCCAGATTCTCGAGGCGCAGAAAACCGAAGTCCTGCGCAAGGCGGAAACCGATCGCGCAAAGGCGATCCGCGAGCTGGCAATCGAGTCGGCTCAAAATCAGCAGCGGATCGACCAAGCGGCCAATCAGGGCAAGCTGTCCTCCCTGGAGCGGCTGAACGAGCAGCAGAAAATTTCGATTGCCGCCTACTATCAGCAGCGCGATGCAATCGAACTCGGCGCGCTCGACCAAGCGATCGCCGTCGAGCGACTTCGTGCGCAGGGTGGCGCAAAGGAATCTCGCGCGGCCTTGGCTCAGATCGCGGCCCTGGAAGAACAAAAAAAGCAGGTGGTCGAACGGTCCGCAGCGGATCGGCTGGCCTCAGAGAAGCGCCTGACGATCGAGCTGACCAATCTGCGCATTCAGCAACTGCAGAACGAGGGGAAGATTCAGGAAGCCGAGCGGCTTCGCCTGGAGCTGCAATATAGCGATCTCATCAATCGATTGAAGGTCGAGGGCAACACGGCCGGCGTCGAACTGATTCAGAACCTGATTAACACCGGGGCCGCACGCGCGCAGTTCGAAGAACTGAAGGCGCAGTTTGACCGCGTGGTCGACCAGATGCAGCAGCGGCAGATCACGATCAATGCGCAGCGGGATACTGGTGTTATTTCCGACAGCACGGCAACAGAGCAGACCAGCACGACGCGGCAGGAGGCAATCGACCAGCTGACGATCCTCAATACGAAACTGCAGGAACTGGCAGCGAATTCGAACGACCCGGCGATCGTTCAGGGCGCGACAGCTGCTGCTAACGCACTGCGACAGCTCGGCATTGACGGCGCGGTCGGCATCGAGAAGGCAGTTATCACGCTGCGCGCGAGCCTGGCGCAGATGAAACAGGCATTCGCTGAAAACGCCGTGAATGCCGGCGTCGACGCTCTGACCAATTTCTTTACCGACATTGCATCTGGCACGAAGTCCGCCGGGGATGCATTGAAGGACTTTGTGCGCAGCTTTGCTGCAAGCATGCTTCAGATCGCTGCCCGCGCATTAGCGACATTCCTTGTGCTGCAAATGCTCGACGCAGTGTATCCGGGACTCGGGCAGGCGACAGCCGCAACGATGGGGGCGAAAGTAAATCATGCCGGCGGAATGGCGGGGACAGGGCCAACACGGATGGTCAATCCGATGCTATTTGCAGGCGCCCCACGTTATCACTCTGGCGGCATGGTCGGCCTCAAGCCTGGCGAGGTCCCGGCGATCCTGCAGACTGGCGAGGAAGTGCTGTCGCGAAATGATCCGCGCAACCAGGCCAACGGCGGCGGCGGGGCAGGCGTGCGAATCATCAACACGATCGATCCGGAGCTGGCAGGCGAATATTTCCAGTCGCCGCAAGGCGAGCAGGTTTTCGTGAATCTCATCTCGCGCAATTCGGCAACGCTGCGCAACGTACTGGCATAAAGGGGCTGCGATGGCACTGGTATTTATGGATGGTTTCGACCATTACGGCATCAACGACTTTTTGCGCAAATGGTCCGGCTACAGTGGATCGACCATGAGCATTTCGACGACGCTTGGTCGGCGCGGCGGCGGATGCTTGGTTGGGGCAAGCTCCGCATTTAAAAATTTTGATGCGCTCTATGGAACGCTGATCATTGGATTCGCTGTACGCCACAACACGTTCTCGTCGAGCGGCGTTGACTACTCGCTAATGTATCTCGGGTCGGGTTCAACGCAGTACGTCAAAACATTGACCAGTACGGCGGGCGAAATTTACGTCATCAATGATGTCGGCTCAGTTATTGGCCGGACGCGCCCAAACGTACTGAACGCGAACACATACGCCTACGTTGAAATCAAGGTCGTCGCGAGCGTTTCGACCGGCGCAGTAGAAATCCGCGTCAACGGCAAAGTAGAACTGACGCTGACAAACGTGCGGACGTCAGCGAATTCGTTCGCATCATTCGGCTTTGGCGCAAGCCTCCCAGGAATTATTAACGACGGTGCGCTGCGCCTGGACGATCTCTATGTCGTCGATACATCTGGCGGCGTCAACAACGATTTCCTCGGAGATTGCCGCGTCGATGCATATATGCCTACGTCAGAAGGCAGTCTGCAGCAGTGGACACCAGTCCCGGCCGGCGTGCATTACACGACCGTGGACGAAAACCCGAACAATGATTCGGACTACCTCGAAACGGCCACGAGCGGCAATGTCGAACTGTTTGGTTACACCGACCTGGTTAACGTGCCGCTGGCAATTTTCGGCGTCCAGCTGAACACGGCCATTCGAAAAACGGATGCCGGCGCTCGAAACTTCAACGGCGCGGCAAAAGTCAGCGGCACAACGTATTACGGGCCGAATATCCCAATCAACGACTCCACGATCTATCGGCCTACCATATGGGACAGAAACCCGGCCACCAGCGCAGCATGGACTCGCGCGCAGATCGATGATGCAGAGTTTGGCGTGAAACTGGTATGACCGCTCGCGTAATCCAGATTCCGCTGGAGGTCGCCACTGCCGGCAACGAGATAACCGGCGGCGCGCCTGTTCGTGTTTTCCAGCAGGCCAACGAAGTCCAAAGCACGATGCTTGCGCCGGTCCGGCTAATGCAGCAGACGGCAGAGGTCATGAACACGATAGCTCCGCCTGTGCAGCTCGCGCACCAGGCAATCGAAGTTCTGTCTACCAGTATCGAATCTCTGTTCGATACGTCGTTCGGATTTTGGGCGCTGCCGCCGAATCGGGATTTCGTCGAGCGGTACGAATGGTCGACAGATTTGCAGACGGCGCGCTCGGGTACGCAAATCCGGGCTTCGCTGCGCAGCCAGCCGCGCGTGCAAATTGAATTCGACATCATGACGTCTGACGAGGACGAGATGACGCTGATCGATGCGCTCATCAACGGCTGGCAGGGGAGATCATATTACCTGCCGATATGGCAGGACCGCACGCGCCTGGGAATGACGTTGACTGGAGCTGAAACAGCGATTCCGATTGATCTGGATTTGTTCCAGTACACGGACGGCGGCCTGGTAGGCATCTGGACCTCGGCAAAGGATTTCCAGATTCTGCAAATTCTCGAGGTCGACGAGGAGGCCGGCGAGCTGATTTTCGCGACGCCGATCGGCGTTGGGTGGGAGCCTGACGCTTGGATTGCCCCTGTCCGGCGTGCCTGGCTGCAGGCAGAGGCAAGCGCATCGCGGTTCACCGGGGCCAGCCTTGAGGCCAGGATGGTATTCAGCGCGCGCGATCCGGTCCAACTGCAGCGTTTCGATTGGGACGAGCTGAACGGGGGGCCGTGGGCGGTCGATGGCCTGGCGCTGTTTGCGCACACGCCGAACTGGACGCAATCGCCGCGCATTACCTACCGTCGCCGGCTGGAAACGCTCGGAGATGAAACAGTCATCGACTGGCGGCAGGACCCGAGCGCGCAGGGATGGATCGTGCGGCAGGAGCTGCACACGATGACAAGCCGCGCCGAAATCAATCAGATGCTGCAATGGGCCGCATTTCGACGCGGCAGGGCTATTTCATTTCTCGCGCCGGTTCGCGACCAGGCGATCAAAGTCACTCGCGGCAACGGCATCGACGACTCGCAAATCTTCGTCGTTTCCCGCAACTACACGGCACTGCTGCCTGAAATCTCGCCGCGCGGCTATATCGCCCTGCGCGATGCATCGGGCTGGATTGTGCGCAGGATTACCGGCGTCGAATCGTTCGGCGGCGAGGAAGCATTCAACTTGAATGCGTCCATTGGCCGAGCTGGAACGCCGGCAGGATGGCAGGAAGCCTATCTGTGCGAGCCAGCGCATTTGTCATCCGATGTCATCGAGGTCCGCTGGTGGGACCGCGATACCGCCGACATCGTAATTAGCCATGAGCAGGTGAAGGCATGACCTATATCGCACGCGAGCGCAGCACGCAGGACGGACGACCTGTCGAGCTGTTCCAATTTTCTGACGGGCTGCAGACATGGCGCTATTGCACTGGAGAGGAAACGGTTCCGTATCTCGGCAACCAATACGCGCCTGCAACGATCATGCGAGGAGCAACGGAGGCCAGCCAGGAATTCGGGAAGTCGCAGCTGCAGATTATCGTTCCACACGATCTGCCGATCGCGCAATACCTAGCGTCGCAGATGCCGGGGAATTTCGTCAGCGTGACCATGTTTCGAGTGCATCTCGGCGACGGAGAATTCATTACGCATTGGCGTGGACGAATAGTCTCGTCTGCCTGGCGCAACCATCAATGCACGATCACATGCGAGCCGGTATTCACCGGCCTGCAGCGTGCCGGCCTGCGTGCGCTATACCAGAGGCAATGCCGGCATGCGCTGTACTCGGCTGGCTGCGGAGTCAATAAGGCGACCTATGGCATCGCCGGCACGATCGATACGGCAGTCAACAACCAGGTATTCGTCACGGCAGCGGCGAGCTTTGCCGACAACTATTTCACCGGAGGGATGCTGGCGACAGCCGAGGGTTCGCGCGTCATCGTCCAGCATGTCGGAAACTCGCTCACGCTGATTACGCCATTGCCAGATTTGAGCGGCGGGACGGCGTTGATCCTTTATCCAGGCTGCGACCATACATTCGATACCTGCAAGGCGAAATTCGAAAATTCGATCAATTTTGGCGGACAGCCTTGGCTTCCGAAAAAAAATCCATTTACCGGCGACGCAATTATGTAAGGAAAAAATCATGTGGACATACCTTGCCGTTTTTGTCATTTCGCTAGTCGTTGCGCGCGCGTTGGCTCCAAAGCCTCAAACGCCAGCGCCTGGAGACATTAGCAGTCAAATGCCAACTGCTGATGCAGGAAAAGAAATACCCGTGCTATTCGGCACGCGAATCATGGCGCAGCCGAACGTTGTCTGGTGGGGCGACCTCATGACAAAAAAAATCAAGTCGAGCGGTAAAAAATGATTATCACGATCAAACATACGAAAGCGGTCGGCTATTGCAATCGCGGTTTGCGCAAATGGTTTGATGGGCGAGATATTGCTTTTTCGGATTTTCTCGCCAATGGGGCCAGCGACGAATGGTTTTTAGCGCAGGGAGATGCGATGGCAGATCGATTGGTCGAGCATGCGCGCGCGAGCGCAGCCGCTGAAGAATCGTCCGAGGGGGAATAAATGGGCAGTAGCAGCAGCGTAACGGTCGGATATACATATTACGTCGGCATGCACATGCTGGTTTGCCATGGCCCGATCGACAGAGTGAGCCGGATTTTCGTCGGCGAGCGCGTCGCATGGGAGGGGAACGCAACGACCAGTTCTCAAATTTTCATCGACAAGCCTGATCTTTTCGGCGGGAAAAAGCGCGAGGGCGGAATTCAGGGATACGTCGATTTGATGTTCGGGGCTGCTGACCAGCCGCGCAATGATTACCTGCAGTCACACACATCGGTCGATGCGCCTGCTTATCGCAGGCTTTTTGGCATCGTCCTGCGGCAGTGCATGGTGTCGATGATGAACCCGTACATCAAGCCGTGGAAACCAGAGGTCACGCGCTGGCCGAAGGGCTGGTATGAAGCGAAAAAGGCGATCGGGACTTATGACGCGAATCCGGCGCACATCATCGTCGAGTGTCTGACGAATGCCGAATGGGGCCTCGGCTATCTGCAGACAGACTTGAACCTGGCATCGTTCACTGCGGCCGCTGACACGCTGTATACCGAAGGATTCGGGCTGTCGCTGCTGTGGGACAAGCAGAGCAAAGTCCAGGATTTTATTCAGAGCATTCTCGCGCACATCGATGCGGCACTGTTTGTCGACCCGGCGACCGGCCTGTTTTCTCTGAAGCTAATCCGCAACGATTACCTGCCATCTAGCCTGCCGCTGTTCGGCCAGGACGAAATCATCACGGTCGAGAACTTTTCCCGGTCGACGCCGGCCGACATGCCGAACACGCTGTCGCTGCGATACGTTGACAGGGAAGGCAAAACGCAGTCGGTCAATGTACATGACATCGGCGCGCTCGAGCAGACCGGGCAAATGGTTTCGACCAATGTCGACATGCCTGGCATTGCGACGCAGGAGCTTGCATTGCGCGTGGCTATGCGCGAACTCGGTCAGCTGGCGCGGCCGCTGGCTAAAATCTCGCTGACAGTCACGCGGGCAGCATCCAATGTCAGGATTGGCGATGCGGTCCGCATCACCAGCCCGGACCATCAACTGAATCAGCAGGTCATGCGCGTGATGAGTATTAGCTATGGCACGCTGCGCGACGGCGCGATCCGGATGGAGATGATCGAGGACGCATTCACACTCCCTCCGTATACATTCACGGTCGGTCAGGATTCGCTGTGGGAATCGCCGTATTCGACGCCGACTGCGGTCGGATCGACCTCGAGGGCTGTCATTGAAGCGCCGTTTTATCAAATCGTCCGCGCGCTGACTGGTGAATCGGCTGTCATGCAGGAGCAAATCGACCCGGAGGGCGGCGTCCTGATGGTCGGGGCCGCAGGACTAGCGCAGGACGTTCCATCGTTCGAGGTCCACACGCGCCAGGGAAGCGACGCTTACGTCGAGGAAGTCAGCGGGGACCCGACTCCGAGCGGCGCATTGCAGTCTGCGATCGGACTCACGGATACGTCGATCACGCTTTCTAACGGAGATCGCCTTGAGGACGTTGTAATCGATGGCGCATGGGCCATCATCGAGCCTGGCACGGCCAATGAGGAAATCATCGGTTTCACGGCGCTGAATCCGACGACCGGCGTCGCGACGATAGTGCGCGGCGGGCTGGATACGGTTCCACACAATCATTCTGCCGGCACGCGGGTATTTTTCATGTCGGACGGTGCGGCACTCTCGTCGACGCAATACCTGGCCGGCGAAGTCGTCAACGTCAAGATTTTGCCGCGCACATCGACGGGGCTGCTTGACCTTTCCTCTGCTCCGACCGATACGAAAACCTTCACCGGCAGAGCGACACGGCCTTATCCGCCCGGAAATTTCCGGATGAATGGAACGCGCTATCCTGCAACGATCACCGGCACGCTGGCGCTTTCGTGGGCGCATAGAAACCGTCTTTCGCAGACGGCCTACATTGTCGATCAGACGGCATCATCGTTGACGCCTGAGCCTGGGCTGACATACACGCTGAAACTCTACGATGCGGGCAATATTTTGCGCCGTACCGTGACCGGCCTAACAGACACCAGCTACACATGGAACACCGAGGCCGCAGATTCAGGGCTGGCGGCTGGCGCAGACATCGCGCTGCTGCACTTCAACGGCGCGGACGGCTCAACGACGTTTACTGATGACAGCGCGCGCACCTGGACACGCGGCGGCGATGCAGTTATCAAGACGGACCAAAGCGTATTCGGCGGCGCGTCACTTTACCTCGACGGAACGGGCGACTATCTGCGGCACTCGGATTCGCTGAAGGTTTTTTCGATTGCCGGCAAATACATGACCTTCGAATGCCGGTTCCGGCTGACTTCATACGCATCGTCGCCGCGATACCTGATCCGCGCTGGCGATGAAGGCGGAGCCTATACCGCCGGCTGGATCGTTGGCCTAGTGGGCGCATCTCCGAAAGTATGGGCGCAGTTCGGGACCGGCACGACAGAGGTTATTGCTACTGGAACGACGACGATTTCGACCGGAGTCTGGTATCACCTTGCTGTCGTTTACACACCGACTGGCGTGCGCATTTACTTGAATGGCGTACTCGAGGCATCTGCGTCCGGAGTCTCATCGAATTTCACCGGATCGCAGTTCATCAACATCGGGCGCGACCCGAACAGCTCATTGAGAAATTTTCACGGTCATATAGACGAGCTGCGCATCTCGGCCAGCGAACGGTACACGGCCGATTTCTCTCCAGCAGCTGCCGCCTACACCTACGAGCCGCCCGAGCTTAATGCATCTGTTCGCGCCATCCTGACGTCTGTTGTCAGTGGCCGTGAATCCCACCAGGCGCAGGACTGGACTGTAACGAGGACCTAATGAGCGATGACGCCGACCGATCCGATCTGAAAATCGAAGCAGCCATTCTGGAGGGCGTGAGAAAGGCGAGGGTAGCGCAGGCGCTGGCGTGGACCGGGGCCTGCCTTAATTGCGAGGCCGAAGTCGCCGAGCCGCTGCGATTCTGCGATGCCGACTGCCGCGACGATTTCGACCGACTAGAGCAGGCCAAGCGGCGCAGCGGTCGAGCTTGACCGAGGCCGGCAGGTGGGCGAGCGTAAGTAATCGGTGCCTTGCACTTTTCGAGGATGAAAAAAAGGCCGGCGGCATCGGGGACAACCCGGTTCCGCCGGCCTTTTCGTGCCGCGAATATTAGACAACCGTCTAATATACAGTACTGTGCATTTGTACAGCTTCGCCGCTAACTACTTGATTTCATTGGTCGGGGCGGCGGGATTCGAACTCGCGACCCCTTGCACCCCATGCAAGTGCGCTACCAGGCTGCGCTACGCCCCGACGAACCAAAGATTATAGCAGAGCCTTTCGGCAATTCCG
>JACCDS010264948.1_pt1 | contig 13751 bp, 8 predicted proteins | sample 7446441 | NCBI WGS metagenome assembly JACCDS01 (sample SAMN15323445, study PRJNA562643) | freshwater metagenome | isolation source: river surface water | place: USA:Blue River Watershed | collected 2017-08-17 | reverse complement strand
GCAGTTTCATTTCCATCATTTCCGCCTGACCAGCCATATCCAGTTGCTTTTCAAGTTGCGGAATAATGCCGTATTGCAATTCGCTCATGCGCGCGAGATCACCTTTGCGGCGTTTTTCTTCCAGCTCAAAGCGCGCTTGTTCGAGGTGACTTTTAATTTCGTGCGAACCTTGCAGCGCGGCTTTTTCCGCGCGCCAGATTTCTTCCAGATCTCCGTATTCACGCTCGATCTTGTCAATATCGAAATCAATTTTCGCCAGGCGCTTTCTGCTCGCTTCATCCTCGTCTTTTTTCACCGCTTCGCGTTCAATTTTCAACTGAATCAAACGGCGTTCAAGGCGATCCATTTCTTCCGGCTTGGAATCAATTTCCATGCGGATTCGGCTGGCGGCCTCATCAATCAAATCAATAGCTTTATCCGGTAGCTGCCGATCAGTAATGTAACGCTGCGATAATTTTGCTGCAGCGATAATCGCCGCATCGGTAATATCCACACCGTGGTGCACTTCGTAACGTTCTTTTAAACCGCGCAGGATCGCAATGGTATCCTCCTCGCTTGGCTCATCCACCAAGACTTTTTGGAAGCGGCGCTCCAGTGCTGCATCTTTTTCAATGTATTTGCGATATTCATCGAGCGTGGTCGCGCCCACGCAATGCAACTCACCGCGCGAGAGTGCAGGCTTCAGCATATTACCTGCATCCATAGCACCTTCACCTTTACCAGCGCCAACCATGGTGTGCAGCTCGTCGATAAATAAAATAATGCGGCCTTCTTGCTTGCTCAATTCATTGATAACAGATTTCAAGCGCTCTTCAAATTCACCGCGGAATTTTGCCCCGGCAAGCAAACCGCCGAGATCGAGCGACAAGAGACGTTTATCTTTTAAACCTTCAGGCACTTCACCATTCACAATGCGCTGCGCAAGGCCTTCCACAATCGCTGTTTTACCCACGCCCGGCTCACCAATTAACACCGGATTATTTTTACTGCGCCGCTGTAATACTTGGATGGTGCGACGAATTTCATCGTCGCGCCCAATCACTGGATCGAGCTTGCCCGCTTCAGCACGTGCGGTTAAATCCACCGTATATTTTTCCAACGCCTGACGATTGCCTTCGGAATCGGCATCATCCACATTTTCACCGCCGCGTACTTTTTGAATCGCCTGTTGCAAGCGCTGAGCGTTACCATGTTTTTTTAATAGCTCCGCGACTGCACCTTGGGACTCAGTCATTAATACCAACAACACCGAATCGCTGGAGACAAATTTATCTCCTACTTTTTGCGCGTGACGATCAGCGAGGTTTAGCAGGCGTACCATATCCGGCGACATAGTCACTTCGCCGGTGGGGTTTTTAATTTGCGGTAAATTTTCCAGGTATTCATTCAGAGCCGTGCGCAAACCGGCGACATCAAAACCCGCCTGGCTTAATAGCAAGCGCACACTGCCAGCACCTTTTTGATCGATCATCGCCAGCAGCAAATGGCCCGGGTCTAATTGGCTGTGATCTTGCCCCAACGCCAACGACTGGGCATCGGACAATGCGGTTTGTAATTGATTGGTTAAACGGTCGATACGCATGGATTACCTCAAGCGCGCTGTGACTAATCGGTTGAAGTAAAACTGGGGGCGCGGAGAGCTTTTTCAAGCGGGCCCGCCGGCCCGCCCAAAAAGAAATAGCAGAATTTGCGCTAGATCAATTAGCCGCTGGCACTGCCGGGCGCAGCGTTTCCTGCACATCAAAAAACTTGATGGTCATAGGGTAGTTTTTAACGATGCCCTTGTTAGCATCCATGGCCCCCATAATGGTAAATACCACGGAACAGACAAAGAGAATGGCGAACATCGCAAAGCCAATCAGAATGAAGCACAAGGGGATACAAATAATCGAGTAGATGACCGTACTAAAAACCCAATTCATCACCACCTTGCCTTGCTGATCCACGTAGCTGTCATCCTTTTTAGACTGCCACATAATTAACGGCACTATGATTCCCAGGAAAGGGAAAATCCAGGAGCAAAACTGGGTCAGGTGCAATACCATGGCGTAGTCATAATTATTGGTCTGCATGATGGTATGCGGCTGGGCTTGAGACTGAGCAGTCGCTTGCGCTTGCCCACCCAGAATTCGCTCTTTAGCCTGTTGGTATTCCTCTTCCGTAATTAGGCCTTTTTGTTTCAGTTCATTCAGCTTTTCAATTTGATCGAGATCCATGTTGATTCCCTGGTGTGAGTTGTAGAAAAGAGAGCTACCTATACTAAGACACGCGCTTCGCGTATTTGGATTCAAACTTCTTCAAGCCAGATCAAGCTCGCCATGCGACCAGTGGTTTTATCGCGCCGAAATGAATAAAAACGTTCCGCCTCCGCATAGGTGCAATAGCCACCACCGTAAATTGCGGTAACGCCCAGCGCGTTGAGTTCAGCGCGAGCCAGTGCATAAATGTCTGCAAAAAAATGTAGCGGGCGATGGGCGGAGATAAACGCCGCAGACATTTGTTCGCGGTGCTCGTGGCTGCGGGCGGCTTTAAAAAAAGCTTCCAGCACATCCACCCCCACCTCAAAATTCGGTTGCGCGATGGCCGGCCCGAGGTAGGCGATTAGATCGCCAGGATTGCCGCTGAATTTTTGCAGCCCACGCGCGCAAATACCCTTGGCAAGGCTGCGCCAACCACAGTGAAGCGCCGCTACTTGGGATCCTTTTTTATCGCACAGCAAAATCGGCAAACAATCGGCCGTCATTACCAAACAGGCCTGCCCTGGCTGATTGCTGTAACTGCCATCAGCAGTGCGCACTGCCCCATCGGCTTTGGCATTCACAACTTTTACACCGTGAATTTGCTCCAGCATTGCGGCGTTTTTAATAGCCCCAGATTTCTGCACAGTTGTGCACGATTTTTCTCTACGGCGAGCGGATCATCACCAACATGCAAACCGACATTATTACTGGTGTAGGGCGGCAAACTACAACCGCCCACACGGGTGCTGATAAACGCTTTCACGCCAGCAGGTTGGGGCCAATCGAGTGGCAGTCCATTCATTTCAGTCATCGACAAGGGTGTAACCAGTATTTAACGCATCAAGCAGATTTTTAAAATCTTCCGGCAATGGCGCGGTCCATTCGGTGTATTCGCCGGTACCAGGATGCTCCAACCCCAGCTTGAACGCATGCAAAGCCTGACGCGGGAAGTTTTTCAGGGTATCGATTAAATGCTGGTTGGCACCCTTGGGAATTTTGAAACGATTGCCATAGGTTTGATCACCCACCAGCGGATGACCAATGTGCGCCATGTGCACACGAATTTGATGGGTGCGGCCAGTTTCCAGTTTGACACGAATATGGGTGTGGCTCGGGTAGCGCTTGGCCACGCGATAATGCGTTACCGCACGTTTGCCACCCGCACTGAGAACAGCCATGAGTTTTCGCTGAACTGGGTGGCGCCCCATGGGCGCATTTACCGTGCCACCGCCGGTCATAGCACCCACAGCCACCGCTTCGTACTCACGGCTTACGGTGCGATCTGCCAGCTGTTCAACCAGATCAGTATGGGCCTCCAGGGTTTTAGCGATCACCATCAAGCCTGTAGTTTCTTTATCCAAACGATGAACGATACCTGCTCGCGGCAAGTTCACCAGGCCCGGAATATGGTTGATCAAGGCATTTACCAGGGTGCCGGTGTAATTACCCGCTGCCGGGTGCACCACCAGCCCTGCCTGCTTGTTGATAATGATCAGATCATCATCTTCATGGATGATATCCAACTGGATTTCTTCCGGCTCCCACTCGCCTTGGGCCTCCAGCTCCGCTTTCAACTCCAGGGTTTCGCCGCCGATTAACTTGTCTTTCGGCTTGGCAACACGGCCATCCACCTTCAGCTGGCCATCTTTGATCCAGCTTTGCAGACGCGAGCGCGAGAAGTCGGGGAACAACTCGGAGGCGATCTGGTCGAAGCGCATGCCGTTCATCTGGATCGGGACCTGGGCACTCAGGTCAAACACATCTTTCATTTAACAACCTCAAGTAAAGCTGTGCCGAACGAGCGCCAACACAGCGGAAATCAGGAGCTTTTGCTGCGGCCAGATTGGTATCCGCCAAGCTCTGTGTTTAAATACCCTGCCCCGCGAATCGGGGTCTACATTTGTCGAGATAAGAGTTTATAACCCTATGCGATTCCTGCCCTGTCTGTTGCTCAGCTCCGTCGTTTTGCTGACCGCCTGCTCTTCCAAGGAGCCTGAATACACTACCGAAGCGGATTTGTACAACGCCGCCACCAAACAACTTGAAAACAGCCAGTGGGAAGCCGCGATTAAAAACCTGAACTCGCTGGAAGAAAACTTCCCTTTCGGCACCTATGCCGATCAGGCCCAGTTGGAGCTCATCTACGCCCAATATAGCTCTGATGAACCAGATGCAGCCATTGCCACGGCCAACCGTTTTATCCGCTTGCACCCGCAACACCGCAATGTGGATTACGCCTACTACATGCTGGGAATGAGTTCCTTCACCAAAGACAAGGGTATGTTTGAGCGCGTAATGCCCGTGGATACGACCAAGCGCGACCCGGGAGCAGCGCGCGAATCACTCGCCAATTTTACCCAACTGCTCAACCGTTACCCGGATAGCACCTACGCCGCCGATGCCAAGAAACGCATGATCTATTTGCGCAATTATCTGGCTCGCTACGAGATCCATGTAGCCAACTACTATTTTAAACGCGGCGCCTACATTGCTGCACTGGGCCGCGGTCGCTATGTATTGGAAAACTTCCCGCAAGCACCAGCGACTCCCGATGCATTAGCAGTAATGACCCAGGCGTATTACCTGTTGAAAATGAATAGCCAGGCCAATGAAACATTGGAAATCCTGAAACTCAATTACCCCGATTACCCAGCCCTGAATAAAGATGGCAGTTTTAATCAGGAGTTTATGTACAACAATGGCAGATCACGCGTTCTGGCCTGGATGACCCTGGGGGTTTTCAGCAAAGACGAAATTACTGGTTTTGATACCCGTGAGATTTACGATCCACAATACAAAGACTCAACGTTAGTATCGCGTCCCGACTAAGTTACGCCAGCCACTACGAAAGGCCGCTCTTGCGGCCTTTTTTATTAGATGAAACAGCCATCAGGCTAGGTTAATCACCCATTTTCCAACCAGACGTGATCGGATAGCGCCTATCGCGCCCAAAACCACGCTGGGTGATACGTATACCAACCGGGGCTTGGCGACGCTTGTATTCATTGACATCGACCAGACGCACAGCGCGTTCTACCTGCTCGCGATTAAAGCCAAGCGCGATAATTGCCTCGGCACTCAGATCCTGCTCCACATAGAGCTCCAGTATCTGGTCGAGAATTTCGTAAGGTGGCAAACTGTCTTCGTCTTTTTGATCCGGCGCGAGCTCCGCTGATGGCGGGCGCGTAATTACCGTCTCCGGAATCACCGGGCTGATCGTATTGCGGTACCGCGACAACGCAAACACCAGGGTTTTGGGTACATCTTTCAGGGCATCAAAACCGCCGGCCATATCGCCGTATAGCGTGGAATAACCCACTGCCATTTCGCTCTTGTTACCCGTCGTCAGCACCAAGTAACCCTTCTTGTTGGAAATCGCCATCAACAAGACACCGCGACAACGAGCTTGCAGGTTTTCTTCGGTAGTATCGCGCTTGGTGCCAGCAAACTCATCGCTCAACGCGGCCATAAAAGCTTCGTACATAGGCTCAATAGAGATAGAGCTGTAGCGCACACCTAGGCGGCCCGCTTCATCGGCCGCGTCATCCTTACTCAGGTCAGAGGTGTAGCGGAACGGCATCATTACAGCTTCAACTCGATCAGCCCCGAGAGCATCTACCGCTATCGCGAGCGTTAACGCCGAGTCAATACCGCCAGACAATCCAAGCACCACACCTTTGAAGCGGTTCTTGGTGACGTAATCACGCATTCCCACTACCAAGGCTTTGTACACGGCGGCGAGATTGTCTGGGATAGGCTCCAGCGCTTGCACCGGAACAGAAATTTGCTGTTGATCCCAATGCAGTGCAATTGAAAATTGCCCTTCATCAAATGCGGGTGCACGGAAACAGGTTTGTCCGCTGGCGTCGACCACCACTGAACCACCATCAAAGACAAGCTCGTCCTGCCCCCCGACCAGATTGGTGTAGACCACCGGCATTTGGCCTTCGCGCGCGCGCGTCGCCACTACCGCCTCGCGCTCCATCTGCTTACCTTGATGGTAAGGGGAGGCATTGAGGTTTAACATCAATTTGGCGCCGGCCAGCTTCGCCTGGGCCATAGGCTCGGGATGCCAAATATCCTCACAGACGCTCAGAGCGGTAGGCACGCCCTTTAGATCAAAGACGCACGGCTGATCGCCTGCCGCAAAATAGCGCTTCTCATCAAACACCTGATAATTGGGCAAGCACTGCTTGGCATACTCAGCGATCAACTTTCCGTTCTGAATCACACCCGCCATATTGTAGAGTTTGCCAGCGCGAAAACGTGGATAGCCAATCACTAAACACGTCGCCAAGCTTGCCGCCTCAAGTTCCTGCAACGCGCGCTCAATCCGCAACGCTAAACTAGGCCGTAGAAGCAAATCCTCTGGAGGATAGCCCGTGAGCGTTAACTCGGGGTACAGGATCACATCCGCCGGCCCCGCCGCCAACGCCTTCCGCGCTTCCGCAACAACCTTGGCGGTATTGCCGGGAATATCACCAACCAGCGTATTTACTTGGGAGAGAATCAACTTTAATGGCAACATAAGCGCCCTGAAAATAACCGGGAAAAAGAGAGATAGGCGTAACTCTTGACCTGTAGCTCAGCAACTTGCCTGCAGGTCTTCTACACTCGCCAAAGGCGCGCATTGTCCGCGATCCACGCCGATAAAGCCAAGCGGATTTTGCACAACAATTCGACGACAGGATCACCGCACCCAATGAACGCTCCGCCACCTAACGATATTCGCAATTACAATCCCTATGATTTGCTGAAGATCTACACTTATTACCGCACGCTGCTGGGTAGCCTGCTATTGATCATGTTTGAGTTGCAGTTTGCGCCCAAAGTGCTAGGCAACGACAATCCAGCTCTCTTTTTCTACACCTCTGCCATTTACACAACAATCAACTGCATGACCTTAATAGTCATGTGGCAACTCAAGTTTTCCCCCTCCCAGAGGAAGCTGTTCAGCTCATTAGTTGTGGACGCTGTAGCCATCAGCTTATTGATGCACGCCAGTGGTGGCGCCGCCAGTGGCCTGGGTTATTTATTGCTAGTGGCAATTGCGGCCGGCGGGATTATGCTGAGTGAGCGCATCTCATTTTTCCTCGCCGCGATTACCACGCTAATCGTTCTTAGTGAAGGTATCTATCGATTCCTGATCCTCACCCAGGAAAACAAAGCCATTTTTGCTTCGGGCACACTGGGTGCTCTGGCATTTTTGACGGCACTCCTATTCCAACACTTAACCAAAAAAATTCGCCTCTCTTATGCCGAGGCAGAGGCGCAGGCGGCACAAGCAGCACACCTACAAAAACTCGCCCAGCTCATCGTCGAACGCATGCGCACCGGCATAGTGGTGTTAAATAAAAATATGGAACTGGAACTGTGGAATCAATCCGCCACCAAACTTTTGGGAGCACATTTAAACACCAACTCAATTACTAAGCTGGATCGATTTCCTGAACTGTATAAGAAATATCAATCTTGGCTACATAATGCAGGTAATCATGCGCCGCAAATGAAAGTTGAGGGTCAAGCAACAATCGAGATTAAAGTAAATTTCGCTCACTTAGAACCTGGGAACCCAGCCGAGACACTTATTTTTTTGGAAGATGTACGCTCACTCAACCAACAAGCCCAACAATTAAAACTCGCATCACTTGGCCGCTTGACCGCCAGCATTGCGCATGAAATTCGCAATCCACTGGGTGCCATTAGTCACGCCAGCCAGCTATTAGGCGAATCCCAGACGCTACCCCAAAGCGATCTGCGCTTACTTGAAATAATTAACAACCACAGCAAACGAGTGAACCAAATCATTGAAAACATTTTGCAGCTCTCCCGCCGCAAAGCAGCAAACCCGGAGCAAATCAACTTACAAACGTGGCTACCCACATTTGTTGCAGACTACAAAGCCGGAAAAAGTAATGGTCAACAACTAGCCATCTCCGTGGTTGAAAAGAATATTGGCGATTCGTCCATACAACACGAATATGATGATTCAAGCGTGGGCTTGAACCTCAAAGCCAAGTTTGACACTAGTCAACTGCAACAGGTATTGACCAATTTGTTTGACAATGGGATACGTCACGGAACCCCATCTTTACGCATTGAAATTGGCGTGGACATAAGCCACCTGCAACCCTATATTCGCATAGTGGATTTTGGACCGGGGATTAGTGACGACAATATCCGTCATCTATTCGAGCCATTCTTTACTACGGAAAATACCGGCTCCGGCTTAGGTCTTTATATTTGCAAAGAGCTTTGCGAAGCGAATCAGGCAATTATTTCTTATAAACGCACAGAAGCCGGCGAAAGCAGTTTTCATCTACAGCTCGCCCACCCGGAAAAAGCGACCTAACAGTGGAATTAACCATGAGTGCAAAACGCGCGCTGATTATCGATGACGAACCAGACATTCGTGAACTCTTGGAAATTACCTTGGGGCGAATGCAAATCGATACCCAAAGTGCTGCAGGAATCCAGCACGCGAAACAACTACTATCCGAAAATACTTATGACTTATGTCTGACTGACATGCGGCTGCCGGATGGCAATGGACTGGAAATCGTCGAATATATCCAACAACGGCAACCGCAACTTCCCGTTGCGGTAATCACTGCCCATGGAAGTATCGACACAGCGATCGAATCGATGAAAGCAGGAGCATTTGACTTTATCTCCAAACCGGTAGATTTGGCCACATTGCGCAAACTAGTGAACACCGCCATAGAGTCAAGTCAATTAACACCGCAACCCGTTCCCAAACTAACGCCGATTATTGGCGAATCAAAGGCCATTCAAGAGTTAATCCGAAGTATTGAAAAATTGGCGCGTTCACAAGCCCCGGTTTATATCAGCGGAGAATCAGGGTCGGGCAAGGAACTTGTCGCCCATTCCATTCACGACCTGGGGCCGCGCGCAAACAAACCTTTTATTGCCGTTAACTGTGGAGCAATTCCACGTGAGCTGATGGAAAGCGAATTTTTTGGCCATAAGAAAGGGAGCTTTACCGGTGCCCATCAGGACAAAGTGGGACTATTTCAAGCTGCTGAGGGCGGCACTTTGTTTTTTGATGAAGTCGCAGATTTACCGCTCGATATGCAAGTTAAATTATTGCGCGCAATTCAGGAAAAATCAGTTCGCCCGATTGGCGCAGCCGAAGAAGTTGCCACTGATGTGCGGATTTTATGTGCAACTCACAAACATTTGGAAACTGAAGTAAAAGAAGGGCGCTTCCGGCAAGATCTTTTTTATCGTTTAAATGTAATTCAACTAGCTGTTGCCCCATTACGAGAACGCCGGGAAGATATTACTCTATTAACTCAGCATTTGTTAAATAAGCTCGCCACGGAAATTGGTTTACCCGCACCAAAACTATCACCACGAGCGCAACAATCATTGGCGAGCTATCATTTTCCTGGCAATGTACGCGAATTGGAAAATATTCTTGAGCGCGCCTTCACACTCTGTGAAGCCAACGTAATTGATGCAGACGATTTGCAGCTGCGCGACACGCCGGCTCCAGAATCCTATGAAAAAACCTATGTCAGCACCAGTAATAAAGCAAATGTTCGCAGCAATAACAGTATCGTCGATTATCCCGCCCGCTGTGCGGAGTACCCTTCTCTCGACGATTACCTGCAAGATGTAGAAAAAGAAATTTTATGCAACGCGCTCGAACAAGCCAGATGGAATAAAACATTGGCAGCAAAACACTTGGGGATTAGCTTTAGATCTTTAAGATACAGGCTGCAAAAACTTGGACTTGATGATGAATAAAAAAAGCGGCCAATCTGGCCGCTTTTCTTTTTATAAAACGGCTACCAGCATCCATCTGGCAATTGAACACCTTTGCTGGATAACGTTAGTTCCTTGCAATCACCTTCCGTTTGTGGAGACTTAATAGCTTTCGCTTTCAACAAATAGGCCGTTCGAGTTGGTTCGGTCTCAAGTGCACCAATAGTGATTTCATAAAAGCCCGACCCACGAGTCACAACACCGCCATCCGCAAGATCCTTGTAGACAGCGCAATTATCTTCATCATCGAATCGCGCTAAACCGGTATAACAACGCTGCAATCGCTGAGCAAGATCCATCAATTCAGTTTTAGCTTCGGCGCGATTACTCCTGCGGATAGAGTCCAAATACGACGGATAGGCCATAGCAGCAATTATTCCGATAATTGTCACTGTAATCATCGCTTCGATCAACGTAAAACCCATGGCTTTTTTCATCTAAAGCACCCACTGTTTATTGAAGTTGCCGCCAGGACTGCCTACCTTCGCCACAGAGGCTATAGGTAGTTGCAGCATTCATCAGGGTGGCATTACTGCCACTTCCGATAACAGCGGCCTGACCTGTTGATCCATTTGTGCACTCGTCACTAACACTGGACGAAGACGCGGATGACGGTGAGACCGGCAAACGACCCAAACCCAAATCGCCCAAGACAAGATAATCGTTCAGCACCGCAGTTCCATCATCTGGATGCAACGGATCCGCAGGCGGAGGAGGCGTATTTTTCCAACCAACGCCCGTGACCTGCATTAACCAACTTTTCCCACCGTATTCGCATGCGACACCCGAAGGTATTAAGGTTGGGAAAATTAACCGATCCTGCAATAGAATCGCTTTTGTTGTTACGCGTTCACCTGCGGTGTCATTAAAATCCAAATACCACCCTTTCTTAGCAGACCAATCCGGTGCGCTTACCGGTGTAGAAGAATCTTGCACAACGCTTCTTGTCCTTGATGAATAATTGGTCGTGAGTGTTTTCGCAAACATATCTGATCGCGTAATCAACGAGCCTGTATCCGCAACAGCGTAGAAACTGTATTGAGGAGAGACTGGAGTCGCATTATCCCCAATATCAAAATATTTCCCGGTACCAAAATACACCATAATTTTGTTATTCATTTTAGGGTTTAAGCCTAGAGTCGGAGCCGCGCTGATAGGTTGCGCATTACCGCCGGAATCAACTGCTTTAAATATCAAATAATCTTTTTTCCATGCACTTCCACCACTTGTGCTCGATAGATCAAAGCGCCACAAATTACCACTCAAATCACCCGCATAGGCTACTTCGATTTGCCCAATAGCGTTGGGAAGCAATTCTGGAGCAGACAAACCAATCCCAGCTCCCGTATTCAACACGCGAGTGTAACTAGTGCTTTTGGGTTGCTCGATATCGATAACAAGTAAGCTTGAGAAGCTACTGCTTTCACTTCCATTCCCCATAATTACCGCCCAGCGATTATTCTTCATCGGCGCAATTAACGGCTTACCCATCACATAGCCCAACTCTGGAATATCAGCAGCGCTTAACTCCCATAACACCTTCGGATCCAATTCATCTGTCACATCCAGCGCGTAAATACCCTTACCACCAGCACCCAAGGTACCTACTACAATTGTGCGCCAACTACCGCCAATATAGACATCGCCTACGGTAATCGGCCCATCGACAATAAATTGATGCGGGTTCGCACTGGTACCGTAGTCTGGTTGCGTAAGTTTGGCTAATTTTGAAAATGCAATGTTGGGAATGTATGCATAGAGCTCTTTGAAAACCTCGCCGCCAGAAACATCTTTAGTAGGAGCCTGAAACGCATGCACCATGCCGTCGTTGGCACCAACAAACACGCGCGGGATTCGTGTCTTTTTGCTTTCAACAAATGCTGTATAGCTACTCCCGCCTACGGGTAAGCGCTGATATCTGAAATCCCACGCTCCAACAAAAGCGGGGCTTGAGTTAACAATATCGCCCAATATGACACGAGCGTCGCCGGTACCACGCTCGCGCAAACCAGCAGCATTGCTTTCGTGGGTACTATTACCTAAAAGCCAATCAACTCGCTTTTGTGCGTTGGCATCTGTGGTTTCAGAACTGAGTTGGAGTGCGAGCTTTTGCGCAGCAGTTAACTGATCCCATGCGAAGTTTTTGCGATTTGTGCCGTCAAATGTATAAACATTTCTTCCTGAGCCACTACGAGGCATTGAGGCCGAATTATTAGTTGAGAACGTAGGTAAAGTAGGTAGCTTGCCGTCTTTATCAAACTCAAACGCATTCAGAGTTCCACTCCAACTCTCACTATTAAACTGCGCCTGATAAACATAGGAGCCTTCTGAGAGACGAGTCGAATTCGTTGCAACCGCAGAAGAGGACCCGATACTTGCAGCGATATCATTCAACGCCGCAGCCAGAGAGGCCTCCAGGGTTCTAGGGTCAGTCGCAAAATAATAAGACTCGGGCTTTGCAAGACTATTAATTTTTGCGAGCACATTGTCTTGAGTGTAGTAATTCAAACGATTATTGGAATTATAACTACTGGACCCGATAACACCTTTTACCAAAGACTCGCTGAACCCACCCCATTTGGCCGCGTAGTATAGCGGTGTCGCCAGAAACTTATCTGTTGATGTTCCTACGGGCCAACTCTTATAGACCATACTATTTCCAACGGAGCAACCTGAAGAACACTCATACTCATTGTAGTTGTTGATACCACTATGGAAGTGCGGCCCATCTTTTTCATTAGTCCCACTGATTACATAACCAAATCCAATTTTATTGGAGCCCACCGAGGAAATAAGCACATCCGTTCCAATGGTAGCAGTTGAAGCAGTTACGGAATAATCGATAATTCCCCATAAGTCCTGGTCATAGTCACCACCCTGCTCACTATCTTCCCAGTTCACATAAAGCCGGCCAGAGTTAACAGTTGAAGTACTTGTTTGCGATAAAATTTTAAAATCCACAATCGCACAGGCACCGTTATTAGGAGCAGTTCCCACCCCCTTTTCGCGACATGCAGGCAAAATCGTGATTTTTTGCGTGCTGCTACCGGGCACTGGGATTTCAACTTTGGGCAGTGCTGGAGCAAGTGCTACTCCATAGGTTCTGACAGTCTGGGTCCCGCTTACGCCAGAAATAAAATCATTCGTCCGCGCATAGTAAGCCAATCCTGCTAAATGATAGCTTCCTTCCAACCTGGGAGCATCCGGGCAAGTTCCTTGAATATCCGATAATACGCCGAGAGATTTTGCTGTACATAAGCCATCTGCTAAGGAAGCATTTTTTCCAACAAAATAATTTCCCGAAAGCGCTTCGCGCTTTGAATCAGCAATAATATTTGTCCATGCATTTAATGTACTCGGACTCGCAATAACGTCAGTAGCGAGCCCCAAACCGTCTCCATCGTATGAAGTAGTAGAAGCGTTAAACTGGAGCACGCTTAGCGGAGCACACGCGTTAGCGGAGGTCACTGGCGCAGACCAAGTAGCAGTGGCCAACCCGGAAATTTTGGATGAGTCATCTGCTTTAAATGCGTCATTTACCGATTTGCCAGCCAGATAACGTAGTGACTCCAAATAGATTTCTGCTTGTGGATTACCCCAATTGGTGCAACTGTTATTTGAAAATCCTCCCAAACCCCACGAACAATTATCACTGCCTGTGGTATTAAAGTAGGTTCCATCTTCGTAGCGATAACCGTATATTCTCAACAAGTTTAAAGT
>JACCDS011620745.1_pt1 | contig 13752 bp, 13 predicted proteins | sample 7446441 | NCBI WGS metagenome assembly JACCDS01 (sample SAMN15323445, study PRJNA562643) | freshwater metagenome | isolation source: river surface water | place: USA:Blue River Watershed | collected 2017-08-17 | reverse complement strand
CCGCGCAATCACCAGCCGCAAGCCGTTTTGGCCGAGCACCATGACCGCGTTTTCAATGTTGTGGATCGGCTTGGCCGGACGGTAAAACGGGCTGTTGGCTTCGTGGATCACCTCGGCGACCAATACAATGTCGTGCGAAATCTGGCGTGCCAAATCGAGCGCCGAAATATTTTCATCACGCAGGCTTTTTAATAATTGCGGGATAACCGCTGGCACGCGCGGCACCAGATTGGCCCCGCCCATTTCAGACTTTGACAGCGCATCGAGCGCTTCGAGTACTTTTTTCTCAAATTCACTGGCCTGCAATGGGGTTTTTTCGTGCTGTTCGATCATCCAGCGGAAAAACAGCGTGTTCACATCGGCCGCATGATGAATGCGCAGCGTATGGGCCACTTCGGCCGAGGGCACCGGCTTGGGCTCGCCCTCACGCGGACGCGGCTTCTTGGCCTGCGGGGCGGGGCTGGCAACCGGTTCGGGTTTCTGTTCAGCACCGCCAAACAGGCGGCTAATCCAATTTTTCATGATACGAGACTCGGAACGGCCATCGGTTGTTAAAACGCTCATCAGTACAGTTTGCCTGAGCCATTGTACAAGCATTGGCGAAAATAAAGTGATGATCAGCCGCTTGATGGCACATGTTGTTGTAAAGCCCACGCCACGTGCTCGCGCACCAGCGCCGATTCATGCTCGGCCCGGGTTTTGAGCGCTGCCACCGCCAGCGCCGATACCAGGGCGGCCTCGGCTGCCTCGGCTGCCCCCACCGCGCCATCCCCCTGCCCGCCCGTGCCTGGCCGCGCCGCATTGCCCAGCGCCACCGCCAGATTGCGCAACCAGCACTCGTAGCCAATGCGCCGGATCGGGCTGCCTTCAAGCCGGGTGGCAAATTCCTCCGCGCTCCAGCCAAACAATTGGCACAGGCTGGCGCTATCGAGTCCATTTCTTACCGCGAAATCGGGCACACTGGCCTGCTGGGCAAACTTGTTCCATGGGCAAACCAGTTGGCAATCATCACAACCATAAATATGGTTACCGAGCAAGGGCCGCAATTGAAGCGGGATGCTGCCGCGAAATTCAATGGTCAGGTATGAAATACAGCGCCGCGCATCAAGCCGCCCCGGCCCGAGAATGGCCGCAGTTGGGCAAACATCAATGCAGGCGCGGCAATTGCCGCAATGCGCCGACACCGCAGCATCGACCGGTAGCGGTAAATCGATAAAAATTTCACCAAGGAAAAACATCGACCCGGCCTCACGCGTCAACAGCAGCGTATGCTTGCCGCGCCAGCCCAGCCCAGCCTTTTGCGCCAGTGCCGTCTCCAATATCGGTGCCGAATCGGTAAACACCCGATGGCCACGCGGCCCGACTGCGGCATCAATCCGGCCCGCCAATTGCGCCAGCCGCTGGCGCAACACCTTGTGGTAGTCGCGCCCGCGCGCATACAAGGCTACCTGCGCCTGCAACGGTTGTCCGTTGCGCGTCAGTTCCTGCGCGCGCCAGTTGGGTTGGGTCGATTGTGGCAAATAATCCATGCGCGCGCTGATCACGCGCAAGGTGCCCGGCACCAACTCGGCAGGACGAGCACGTTTTAGGCCGTGACTTGCCATATAATCCATCTGGCCATGGTGTCCGGCCGCCAGCCAGGCCAGCAAACCGGGTTCCTGATCGGTCAGATCGATATCAGTAATCGCGATATCGGCAAAGCCCAGTTCCCGGCCCCAGCGCTTGATTGCCTGCGCCAGTTGTGCCAGTTCAGCCAGTTGTGCCAAGTCGGCGGGATCGGTCAGATCGACAGGGTTCTTGCCCGAAAGCCGGGCAGATTCGTCAGGCATGGCAGAAGTTGGCACGGGAACAACAGGCATTGGTTTGATCCATTTTGATTGTCACAACGGGTATTGTATTGCATGCAGCACTTTGAAACCTATCTGGCCGATGAAGCGGCCACCATGGCGCTGGGCGCGGCCTTGGCGCGCGCCCTGCGACCGGGCATGAGCCTGTTTTTGCATGGCGATTTGGGGGCCGGTAAAACCACGCTGACGCGCGCCCTGATCCATGCCGCCGGGTATGTGGGTTCGGTCAAAAGCCCGACCTACACCCTGGCCGAAAGCTATGCCGTTACCCTGGCTCAGGAATCGGTCGACATCATCCATTTTGATCTGTACCGGATGGCCAGCCCGGAAGAGTTTCTTGAGGCCGGATTCCGCGAATATTTCAACGATAACAACATTTGCATCGTCGAATGGCCAGAAAAAGGCGATCGCGTGTTGCCCAGCCCTGATTTGGAACTGTTTTTGCATGTTGCAGACGCAGCACGTCGTGTAGAATTGGCAGCGTTGTCTGCCAAAGGTTCGCTATGTCTGTCCGCCCTACACTTCGCCCCAAATCTGTAACTCGCCGCACACTGCTTCGGGCGGGCGGTACGCTGCTCGTTTCGCTGCTGGCACCGAGTCTGGCCAATGCTGCGCAAATTCTGGCGGTGCGGGTCTGGCCAGCCGAAGATTACACCCGCGTCACGCTGGAAAACGATACCGAATTGAAGGTCAGCCATTTTTTGGTGAAAGACCCGCACCGGCTGGTGGTGGAAATTGAAGGGCTGGAACTGAATCCGACGCTGAAGAGTTTGGTTGCCAAAATCGAGGCGAACGACCCGTATATTCAGCAAGTGCGGGTTGGACAAAACCGGCCGTATGTGGTGCGACTGGTGTTTGACCTGAAGGAAGCGATTATACCGCAGGTGTTTACCTTGGCACCGATTGGCAATTACCGGCACCGGCTGATTTTTGATCTGTACCCGGTGCAACCAAACGACCCGATTGCGGCCCTGATTGCACGCGGCGACCTGAAAACCCCCAGCCCCGGCGAAACGCTGCCCGATGGCAAAATCGCGGGCAAGGATGAGGCCAAACCGGGCAACGCCAAGCCGGATGGCAAGATCGAAACAACGCCGGATACTAAGCCGGACGCTATAGCTGAACTCAAACCCGAACTGAAGCCCGAACTCAAACCCACCACCAAGTTGGGCGATGGCAAGGCACCGGATGCCAAACCGGGTGAACTGGCAGCACATGGCAAGCTGGCGGGCGATGGCAGCGCCGAAGCCAGTGCCGACCCCAATTGCTGCCGTCCGGCGCATGGCAAGCACGGCAAATCCGGCAAGTCGTCACGCATAATCACGATTGCGCTTGATCCGGGCCATGGCGGGGAAGACCCGGGGGCCATCGGGCGCGGGGGCAGCCGGGAAAAAGATGTGGTGCTGGCGATTGCCAAGCGGCTCAAGGCCAAAATTGAAGCGCAGCCAAATATGCGCGTGTTGCTGACGCGCGATGCCGACTTTTTCGTGCCGCTGCACGTGCGCGTGCAAAAGGCGCGAAAGGTGCAGGCCGATTTGTTCATGTCGATCCACGCCGATGCGTTTGTCGAGAGCAGCGCGCGCGGCTCTTCGGTGTTTGTTCTATCCGAAAAAGGGGCCAGCTCCACTGCGGCGCGCTGGCTGGCCAACAAGGAAAATGCGGCTGATTTAATTGGTGGCGTAAATATCAAAAATCAGGATAGCCAACTGGCCGGGGTGTTGCTGGACCTATCGACCACGGCCCAGATCAGTGACAGCCTGAAACTGGGCAAGGCGGTGCTGAGCGAAATCGGCGGCATCAACCGGCTGCATCGTGGCAGTGTTGAAGAAGCCGGGTTTGCGGTATTGAAAGCGCCTGACATTCCTTCGATTTTGATCGAAACCGCGTTCATTTCCAATCCGGAAGAAGAAGCCAAGCTGACCGATGAAGGGTATCAGGATCAAATGGCCAATGCGGTGCTAAAAGGCATTCGGCGCTATTTTGCGCGCAACCCACCACTGGCCAAAAATCGCACGACCTGAGTTTGCCATGAAGCCTGTCATGCCAGCCGATTTTGCCAACTGCCGTTTTGTGCCTGCCGAAGCCAGCCACTGGGGTGATTTGCCCGCGATTGTGCTGCATCACCCGTCCGGTGCGCGTGCCACCATCACGCTGTATGGCGCACATTTGGTCGAATGGTATAGTGCTGATGGACAAAGCCGGGTGTTTTGCAGCCAGCGCAGCAGCCGCGATGGCTCGCGTGCGATTCGCGGTGGCGTGCCAGTGATTTTTCCGCAATTTGCCGAGCGCGGCGACGGTGTGCGGCATGGCTTTGCCCGGATTCTGAATTGGCAGCATGGCACATCGGGCAGTGATGACAGCGGGGCCAGTTACACCGAATTCACACTCGATCAGAACGCCCTGCCCGCTGCCATGCGTGCGCAATGGCCACACCAGTTCACGCTGACGCTGCGCGTGACGCTGGACGCACAAACCCTGCAACTGCAATTACAGGTTGGCAACCACGGCAGCGAACCATTCGACTTTGCCTGCGCCCTGCACAGCTACTGGCAGGTGGCCGATTTGGCGCAGTGCCAAATCACCGGCCTGCAAAACGTAGCGTTTTTCGATCAACTCAGCCATGCCAACACACCCGCCTCGGGCCTGCCACGCTTGACCATTGATGCCAAAACTGACCGGATTTACCATCCGCTTCACAGCGCGATTGGCTTGCAGGATGGATCCGGCCCAACCCGCCTGCAATTGCAGCAACAGGGCTTTGCCGAATTGGTACTGTGGAACCCGGGCGCACAGGATGCGGCCGCGATGGCTGATTTGGCCGACGATGAATATGTGCAATTCGTTTGCCTGGAAGCGGCGCAGGTGACGCCGATTCAATTGGCTGCTGGCAGCATCTGGTGCGGCAGCCAAACCGTACAGGCTGGGTAGCGCTCGGCCGTTGGCCTTTTGCCCGGCAGCGGGAACAAATTGCGTGGCTATGGCATAATAACCGCCCGATTCAATCGCACCGCCATTTTGGCCCCAATCACCAAGAACAGCACCAGGAACCCTACCATGAGCGCCACCATTTATGATTTTCCCGCCACCGGTCTAAACGGCCAACCGGTCGATCTCAAGCAATTCAAGGGCAAAGTCTTGCTGATCGTCAACACCGCCAGCAACTGCGGTTTTACCCCGCAATACAAGGGACTGGAGCAGGTGTATCAGCAATTCAAGGACAAGGGGGTCGAGGTACTGGCCTTTCCGTGCAACCAGTTTGGCGCGCAAGAACCGGGCAGTGCCGATGAGATTGGCAGCTTTTGCGAGCGCAATTACGGCGTGACGTTCCCGCTGTTTGACAAAATCGAGGTCAATGGCGATGCCACCCACCCGCTGTTTGCGCACCTGAAAGATAAAGCGCCCGGTTTGCTCGGTAGCAAGGGCATCAAGTGGAATTTCACCAAGTTTTTGGTTGGCAAGGATGGCACGGTGCTTGGCCGCTATGCCCCGACCACTACGCCGGAAGAATTGGTTGGGGATATTGAAAAGCTGTTGGCAAAGTAAAATCTCCCCACCGGCACCACCACGCCCCCCCGTTTGTACCGAGCATCTTCCGGCAAGGAACGAAATGCATCAGGCAAACGGGGTTCTAGCCCCGAGCTGCAATTCCCACCACAAAAAATGATTCGTCATAAGGGCAACAATCCATTCGCCCAAAATATCAGCCAAGGGTATTCAAAAAAGGGATTTAAAGAAGGGGTTAAAAAAGGAGTTTGAAAAGCCAAAAGGGCTACAAGCATAAACTTGTAACCCTTTAATTTTACTACTGAATTCTGGCTCCCCGACCTGGACTCGAACCAGGGACCTGCGGATTAACAGTCCGTCGCTCTACCGACTGAGCTATCAGGGAATAGCGTGAAACTATACCTACTTTTTTTAGCCCTGTCAAGCGATCCGTATCTCGGATTCACTGACAGCGCTCTTCTTCGCGCCGCGCTGTTTATGGCTCAGCGCGAAGAAATGAGATATTAAAGCACTTTCGCGATTGCGTCAACAACTGCATCAATATTTTTTGAATTTAATGCGGCAACGCAGATCCGGCCCGTGTCCACTGCATAAATTGAAAACTCTTCACGCAGCCGTCCGACCTGCTCTTTGGTCAGACCGGAATAGGAAAACATGCCAACTTGCTCAGTAACAAAGCCAAAATCATGATTCGGAGCCTTGGCTTTGAGCTTGGCGACCAAAGTGTGGCGCATTTCACGAATCCGTACCCGCATCCCAGCCAATTCATCTTCCCATACCTGGCGCAGTTCCGGGCTGGACAACACGGCGCCGACCACTTGCCCGCCATGCACTGGCGGATTCGAGTAATTGGTACGGATCACGCGCTTCAATTGCGACATCACGCGCCCTGCTTCTTCGGTGTTGGCCGCCACAATCGACAAGGCACCCACCCGTTCGCCATACAGCGAGAACGATTTGGAGAACGAATTCGAGACAAACAGCGGGCCACCGGCAGCGGTAAACATGCCGACCACCTTGCCATCTTCAGCAATACCACTGCCAAAGCCCTGATACGCCATGTCGAGGAATGGAATCAGGCCATTTTGTGTGATCGCGAAAATCACCTGTGCCCATTGCGCTTCAGTCAGGTCAGCCCCGGTCGGGTTGTGGCAGCAGGCGTGCAGCAATACGATGCTGCCCTTGGGCAAGCCCTTCAGACAATCGAGCATGCCGCTAAAATTCACGCCGTGGGTGGCCGGATCGTAATATGGGTAGTTATTCACCTTGAACCCGGCAGACTCAAACAGGGCGCGGTGGTTTTCCCAGCTTGGGTCCGAGATCCAGACCTCGGCACCGGGTGCGAAGCGCTTCAAAAAGTCGGCACCCAGTTTCAGGGCGCCGGTGCCGCCGATGGCCTGGGCGGTAATAGCGCGCTTGTCGTTGATGACCGGGCTATCCTTGCCAAACACCAGTTCCATCACCGCCTTGTCGTACAGCGCCAGCCCTTCGATTGGCAAATAAGTGCGGGGGGTGGCTTTTTCCGCCATTTGGGCTTCGGCCTTGCGCACGCAATCGAGTAGCGGCACCTTGCCATTGTCATCATAATAAACACCGACCCCAAGATTGGTCTTGTTCGGATTTTGGTCAGCGTTAAACGCTTCGGTAATGCCCAGAATCGGGTCGCGCGGGGCCATTTCAATGGCGGTAAACAGGGAAGCAGGTGCGTTCATCGTGTAATATCCAAAGTTGGCTGCAACATCGGTTGCAGGGGGTTGAAAACACCGCCTGAAAAACTTCTCCAGGGCCGATTTTTGCTGCTGTCCATTCTAACAAAGGTTCTCCCCAAATGGCTGACTTATCCGAAGTTTCCAAACAGCAAGACAACACAACAATTGTTACTTTTGCTGATTCGCCGTTCAAACTACACCAACCGTTCCCCCCGGCCGGTGACCAACCGGAAGCGATCCGGCAACTGGTGGAAGGGGTGGAAGACGGACTGGCGTTTCAGACCCTGCTCGGCGTTACCGGGTCGGGCAAGACCTATACCATGGCCAATGTGATCGCCCGGCTCGGTCGTCCGGCGATTGTGTTTGCCCCCAACAAAACCCTGGCGGCGCAACTATATAGTGAATTTCGTGATTTTTTCCCGGAAAATGCGGTCGAATACTTTGTTAGCTACTACGATTATTACCAGCCGGAAGCCTATGTGCCACAGCGCGATTTGTTCATTGAAAAGGATTCGTCGATCAATGACCATATCGAACAGATGCGCCTGTCTTGCACCAAGTCGCTGATGGAGCGCCGCGATGTACTGATTGTGGCAACCGTATCGGCAATTTACGGTATTGGCAATCCAAATGAATACCATCAAATGATTCTGACGCTGCGCGCCAAAGACCGGGTGTCACAGCGTGATGTGATCGCCCGGTTAATCCAAATGCAGTATACGCGCAACGAAATTGATTTTGGCCGGGGCAGTTTTCGTGTCCGGGGCGACACAATTGATGTGTTTCCGGCGGAACACGCCGAACTGGCCGTGCGGATTGAGACCTTTGATGATGAAATCGACAGCCTGCAATTGTTTGACCCGCTGACCGGCAAGGTGAAACAAAAAATCCCGCGTTTTACCGTGTATCCGGGTTCGCATTACGTCACCCCGCGCGCCACCGTATTGCGCGCGATTGAAACCATTAAGGATGAATTGCGCGAACGGCTGACGTTTTTCCGTGAAGCAAATAAATTAATTGAAGAACAACGGATTGAACAGCGCACCCGGTTTGATCTGGAAATGCTGACCGAAGTTGGGTTCACCAAGGGCATTGAAAACTATTCGCGGCATTTGAGCGGGGCCAAAGCCGGTGAGCCGCCGCCCACCCTGGTCGATTACCTGCCGCGTGATGCGCTGATGTTTCTCGATGAATCGCATGTGTTGATCGGGCAACTTAACGCGATGTACAACGGCGACCGCTCGCGCAAGACCAATCTGGTCGATTATGGCTTTCGCCTGCCCTCGGCGCTGGATAACCGGCCGCTGCGCTTTGACGAGTTTGAGGGCAAGATGCGGCAAACCGTGTTCGTTTCGGCTACACCGGCCAGCTATGAACAGGAACATGCGGCGCAGGTGGTGGAACAGGTGGTGCGCCCAACCGGGCTGGTTGACCCGCAACTGGCGGTGCGCCCTGCCACCACTCAGGTCGATGATTTGATGGGCGAAGTGCGGTTGCGGGTGGCGCAAAACGAACGGGTGCTGGTGACCACGCTGACCAAGCGCATGGCCGAGCAACTGACTGAATATTTGTCCGATCATGGCATCAAGGTGCGCTATTTGCACAGCGATATTGAAACCGTGGAGCGGGTTGAGATTTTGCGTGATTTGCGGCTTGGCACGTTTGATGTGTTAGTTGGCATCAACTTGCTGCGCGAAGGGCTGGATTTGCCGGAAGTGGGGCTGGTGGCGATTTTGGATGCCGACAAGGAGGGTTTTTTGCGCTCCGAACGCAGCCTGATCCAAACCATTGGCCGGGCTGCGCGTAATCTGAACGGTACTGCGATTTTGTACGCGGATCGGATTACTGATTCGATGCGGCGCGCGATGGATGAAACCGAGCGGCGGCGCAACAAGCAAATTGCGTTTAACACGGCCAACAACATCACCCCGCTTGGCATTAAAAAGCAAATTCGGGAAATGATTGATGGCGTGTACAACCCGCAGGAAGCACGCGAGACGCTGAAAGTGGCGCAGGAGCGTGCCAAGTATGAGGTGTTGAGTGAAAAACAACTGGGCAAGGAAATCAAGCGCATCGAAAAACAAATGCTGGAACACGCCAAAAATCTGGAATTTGAAAAGGCGGCGCAGTTGCGTGATCAGTTAAAGAGTTTGAAGCAGCAGGTGTTTGGGGCCAGTGTGGCGGATCATCCACTGCCCTGACCTGCCAAGACCCGCTTGCTCATCTACACGCTTAACCAATAACTTGTGTAAGCTAATGCCGGAATGGCAGACCAAATGCGTGCCCGCTTGCCCAAGGCAGGTCGGCGGTGGCTTGGCCTGCCGCGCTTGTTTCGCCAAGCCTGCAGCAGGCGCAAGTAGCGGGTAGCGGGTATTGGCACGCCAGTGGCTGAACTTTGGCGCTGGCGTGGCGCAATTCCGGCAGCAACCATGCCGCGCCCTGATTCAATCAACCGAAGCGCGGCGGCTGCCAATGAGCTTGCAGCCGCACTCGGTCGCACACCCTTCCACCGCAACCGCAATCCCATCCACCGTTACCGTGGCATGGCCGCTCACAATCTTGTTCACCCCGTGCGGCTTACCACCCGGATACACCAGCGGACACGAAACCAAATCGCCAATCCGCGCAATCGGCTTGCCATCAATATCGCGCGTGGGCGAACCACTGATCACACTGCCGCCATGGTCGGTCTTGTCGCCGAGCGTAATAATTTTCAGAGACATGATTTACCCTGCCTAATTAGCAACATTGATAATATTTTTGCTTTCTGCCTCCAAAAGCACTAGCGAACCTTCCTGTTTTTTCTTTATTCCATTGAGCGTTACATTTTTGGATGGGGTTTTTATATTCACGCCAATTGAATAGAACTTCGTTGCATCATCCCATTCTTGGAATACCGTGTACTCGTTACCCAAATTTGAAAACGAAATGGAGTAATCACCGAATCCGGCATTATTTAATCCCAAACGCCGCTGGCCACTGAATTCAAATGCTTTCCATGAATCCGCATTTATATTTTTTGGGAACTGGAATTCAACATTACCAGCCACACCAAATCGATAAACCAGATATCTATCCTGACCTTCCTTACATAACGAAAGAATTTTATTTATCTTTGTCTCGAAAGCGAAAATAACTTTCTCCTGTGGCAGACATAAATTTACCGCCATAACATCACTGCAATGAAATATGACCAACAACCATAGCCAATTAAACTTCATACTTCACCAAACATATATAGTTTATTTTTTTCATTTACAATTTCCCCATTCTGGTGCCAGTTTTTTTTCCCGCTGCCTAGTTACCGGTGCCTGCCAAGGCATCAGTTTTCCTTATCCAACCCACGCTTTCTTTTTTCTTTCCCTTAAACTTCACGTAATACCAATCCGGTCTCTCATCATAGATATACATGACATCCCCCGATACCAAAAAAGCCTGGCTACTACTTTTTTCATCCGGTTCGCTGTGAAAATGCGCCTTCTTTGCACGAACCAGCCGAACCATTATCCAATCACCTTTTCCCAAATCGCTCATATTGACCGTGGTTTCCCTCTCACCAATACTGATTTTTTCTTCATTAGTGAATGGCAGAATCCAATCGCAGTCTCCTGGTAGAGTCTTGTTGTCAAAGCTAATTTTTTTCTGACCGTTGATGCTGAAAAAATTGGCACGACCGACATTTGCCGTCACCAATTTCAATCCACTAGTGGCTACATGATCAACCTCACTAATGGTAATTTTGCTAGCCCCATTGTTTTCAATCGTCCCCTCAAAAATGAACTCGCATGAATCGGTACGCCCCGGTGCAGTTCTTAGCCCATGTACGTAACCGGTCAAAAGTTTATTTTTTGGATTGAACCCAACAGAGACAAATGGGTTGTCGAAGACTTCATTTTTCCGGAATATATAAAATCTCCCGAAAAACAATAATTGCCTATGCTCATCAAGCATAGAAAAAGAGTACTTTTTATTTTAAATAGTGTTGGCATTTTTAGGGCAATGGAATGTAATCTGTCATGCTGCGTTTACTTGCAATTTAATATTTTTTTGGCTTTTGCGACTGTACTGATATCACCGATTTTTTGGGAAAGCGTAGTATTTTCGCTTAGCGCTCCACTCGCGTTAATCTCAAAATAGCTTCCCCGCTCATAATGGTTGTTGCTTCCAAGACGAATTCCGTAAATTACGCCGATCCCATTTCCTGCTGCCTGCCGACAGCCATAGACTGCAAGCACTGTGACACACAATTGTGGGATTTCAGTTTTCTCAATTAATATTGGAGTTCCGACTTGCTTTTCACCACTTAATGCGTGCAAATAACATCCACCATTTTTTTCATCAGTAGCGATTGTCGGTGCAACTATGATGTTGGCTTGATCAAATGCAACAGCAACAATTTGCTCCCTTACGACTGTGTGATTAGCATGTTTCTTTTCAATTAATTTTACTACTTTTTGTTGGATGTCCTTGTCTTTAAGAAGCGCCAAGCCAAAAACCTGCGCCATGACAATATTGGAACATGTAAAAAGCATCAACACTGCAAATAATCCATTTTTCATATTCATTCACCAAGTAACACATCACTTGCAAACTCATTAATATCAGATTAAAAAATCGATACCGATGATCCTGCCATGAGCTTATTTTGCCGACGTATTCGAACCAACCATCCCAAAGATTTCACTATTGTAATTGGCATTTTTGGGAATAGCCAAAACGACTTTATATTTTGCAAAATTACCACTACTTCCCAAACCACTGAACGGCATGCTCAAACAGTACCATATTTTTCCTGCCTTTATTTTACTTGCTTCTGCCAACATGGTGTTTACATCGTTATTATTTACTTTGATTTCGGTAGTGATACCGGGTCTGAATTGCCATTTAATTTCTGATAGATTTATTTCCAATTTATTGATTCTGATGAGACTATCTTGTGATTTACTTTTCACACCAAATTCCAATTTTTCAAACGAAAAATAATGCGTCCCCTCATCTTGGTCTTCAGTCAAAACAACCGTCTTGGTTGTAATGGGCTTAACGCTGGCGCGCCAACAGCCATCAATCGGGTTGGCTATGGCCAACGTGTAATTTCCGATACAGGACAGCAATACCAGCGCCTTACTAAAATTCCCGCCCCACTTCATTATTTGTACTCCTTTGCCTTCACAAGGCTCATATATTCAGGATTATGCTTCCAAAATATTGTTCCACCTTGTGCAGCGGTTGATTCATAAATATGATCGTAACGCCCCACTTCTGTTACGATCGTTGTTTTTTTACCAGCAGCATCTTTTTTTACCACGTTCTTATTGATGATAACGAGTCTGATCGAATCTTTTAAATCATAAATATTGTGACTGGGATCCATTATTTTTATACCATGCCTGACTTTAAAATGGTTTTTGTAATTGGTTTTTATGTCTGCGCCATCCCAAAAAAATGCACCATTTGAATAATCGGTACCACCATCAAGCGCATTGTGTGCGGCTTTGTATGCGGTAACAAATGCCTCGGCGTCCAGCGTTTGCTTGGCTTGACTTTGATTCTTCTTCTTCAGCTTTTCCAACTCGGCCAGTTTGCTTTGCTTTGTCTTGGGGTTGGTTTCGGCAGCAGTTTCGGGTTCCAGTTTTTTTATCATCTCTCGGGTTGTGGCGTGCCGACTCTTAATATCGGCCAGTGCAGTTTCGGCCTGTTTTTCATCGAGAGCCATGAGGGCTGCATAACGAGGGCTACCATCCTTTACCACAAACGAAAAAGTCGGTTCGGCTTTGACAAAATTCTGCATGGAACTATAACCACGGGCATTACGTTGCCGCAATAAAACACTGGCTATCCCGGACATTTCCTCATAACTATTAAAACGATATGAAGCTTCTCCATACGCCATCGCTGCCAATAATTGTACTTCTTCTGCATCTTTACTCATTTATTTTCTCCCATACCTCTTGGGTCAAGCCAGGCTATCAACTTTGATCCGGGTGTAACCCGTTCGGTTTCACCGGTGGCACCCACTTTTCCTTTTGCTTTACCATCAACAGTTTCAATTTTATAGTTGTATCCGTCAACCGGAAAATGATGCTCATCCAAGAATGAATAAAACTCTTCGACCACCTCTTCACCCGGCTCATTTAGTACGGGCGGTATAGAAACAGTTTCGGCTATATTCTTTGGTCCAACAAAACTATGCGTGCTGGCATGCGAAGAATATGCCCCAGAAGTGCCTTGCTCGATTCCACCGGAATTAAATTTCATATAACTTCCGCCGCCATTAATCACAACCTCTTCCTTGGCTGTAATGATAATTTTGTTAGCTGTTTGCCGAATATCGAGTTTGGCCAACAAATTAATACTATCGGAAAGCGCCTGGATATCGATATTCCCGGCTGCAGCAATCATTTTCATACCAGCTTTGTGAACAAACAAGCGAAACGTGTTTCGAATGCTGGCAAACCAGCTATCCCCGCTTGCCACAGACAAGTTTTCGCCGCTGGTAAGTGCAATATGTTCGTCACTGGCGATATGCGTTGAACCAGTGGTGGTAGTTTCAATGCCAACCGGGCTGGCCAAGATCAAATGTGGCTTGCTTAACTCTGGAAAGGTAGATTGGTTACCTTTGATTTCTGTATTTTGGCGCGCTAAAATATCTGCGACCGCGCCTTGTTGGCCACTTTTTTCTTGCGCACCATGAT
>JACCDS012346927.1_pt1 | contig 13753 bp, 11 predicted proteins | sample 7446441 | NCBI WGS metagenome assembly JACCDS01 (sample SAMN15323445, study PRJNA562643) | freshwater metagenome | isolation source: river surface water | place: USA:Blue River Watershed | collected 2017-08-17 | reverse complement strand
GGCCGCGATGCCTTCCTCGCCGGTCGCATTCCGCGCAAGTTCGCCGCGTCGCCGTCGTCGCCGATGGCGGGACGGATTGCCGGATGAAGCCCTGCGTGCTGGTGTTCGCCGGGCTCGATCCGAGCGGCGGCGCCGGCATACAGGCGGATATTCAGGCGATCAGTGCGGCCGGTGCGCATCCGCTGCCTGTCGTCACGGCGCTGACCGTGCAGGACAATCAGCATGTGCATGCGGTGCATCCGGTGGAGCCGGCGATCCTGCGCGAACAATGCCGCGTACTGGTCGAGCGGCACACACGTATCGACGCACTCAAGATCGGCATCGTCGGCAGCGCGGCGAATGCACTGGCGATTGCAGAGGCCATCACTGCGCTGCGCGCGCACAATGGCAGCTTGCCCGTGGTGCTCGATCCGGTGCTCGCGAGCGGGCATGGTGATGTGCTGACACGCGGCGATGCGGTCAGGGCGCTGGAGCCGCTGCATTCGCTGGCCACGCTGGTTACGCCGAATCTGCCGGAGGCACGATCGCTGTGCGGCGTCGACGGCGTGGATGCCCAGGCGCGCCAGCTGCTTCAGCGCGTGCCGCATGTATTGATCAAGGGAGGGCACGGCACTGGCGACACTGTCATCAATCACTGGTTCAGCGGCGGTGTACAACGCAGCTGGTCATGGCCGCGCCTGACTGGCGAGTTTCATGGTTCGGGCTGCACACTGGCCTCGGCAATTGCGGCCCGGCTGGCAAGCGGGATCGACATGGAAGCTGCGATCGATGCTGCACAAATGTATACCCAGCGCAGTCTCGCGCAGGCATCTGCGATCGCGGAGGGACAATCCATTCCCGATCGTATTCAGGAGTTGCGATGAAAGGTCTTTATCTCGTCACGCCCGATTGGGATGACACCGAACAATTGCTGGCAACGACCGAGCAGGCGCTGCTAGGCGGCGCCACCGTGCTGCAGTACCGGCACAAGACAGCCAGCGACACCCTGCGCAGCGAGCAGGCGCAAGCCTTGCTGAAGCTGTGCCGGAAGAGGGATATCCCGTTGATCATCAACGACCATATCGCGTTGTGCGAGGAGATTGATGCCGATGGCGTGCATGTCGGCGGCACGGATGCATCTGTCGCCCAGGTGCGTGCGCGTCTCGGTACGGACAAGATCGTCGGCGCTTCCTGCTATGGCGACCTGCAGCTTGCGCGCGATGCCCATGCCGCAGGCGCGAGCTATGTGGCGTTCGGCGGTTTTTATCCGTCACGTGTGAAGAAGTACGCGGTGACGACCGCGCCCGACATCATCACGCGTGCGAACAGCGAGATGGATATTCCTGTGTGTGTCATCGGTGGCATGACTGCGGAAAATAGCCAGCCCCTCGTCAAACTCGGCGCCCATTTGGTTGCCGCGATCAGCAGTGTCTATTCCGCAGGGGATCCGCAAGCGGCCGCGCGCGAGTTCGCTAGTCTTTTTCGATAATCGCATCAATGGAGTGATCAGTGATGATCACTCCGTCTCCACCGACTGATTGTCTCAGTCGAGTTTCCTTTTTTCTCCGATTCCCTGCCTCATCGGGCGAGTGCTCTCGCCCGATGAGGAACTCGTCTGTGTGCGCTGCTACTTAGCAGCGGTCTTGTGCGTTGCCTCAGTGGGAACAAAGCGTAGAAGCATTCACGAACTGGCCTTCAACACGGGAGCGGCGATTGGCATTTGGCTTATCAGACTTGCAGTACCTGATGCATCAGCTCGGACCGGCGATTCCCGAGATCGTCACCATCATTCAGGAAGACATCGATAGCTGGCAGATCGAATTCGATGAGGGCGTCTCGATTCAGCTGAGCTGGCAGCCACAACCGCCGCGCGCTCTTCTGAGCTGTGCGATTGGCCGGCCGGACGACACGCGGCGCGAGGCAGTTTATGCGGCACTGCTGAACGCCAATCTTTTGCTGACGGGTGTCGCTGGTCTGAAGCTGGCGCTCAGCGAGCCCGATCAGGAGGTACTGCTGATCGGCGATTACGACAGCGATGAGGGCACCCTCGACGGACTGAAAAAATGCGTCGCTGAGTTTCTTAACTTCGCTGCGCGATTTGCTCACATGGTCAGCGAGCCGGTGACCTGTGATGACCATGACCGTCCGACCGACGGTATCGGTTCGCATTGTGTGTGACGGCCGCAGTGTCCGGCTGATGTCAGGTTCTGCGATGCCAGGCGCCATGTCATCGCACTCATTTTCGAAGCGCTTCCAAGGAAAAACCATGAATGTCCAGTCCCCCCCGCGATTACTGAAGCCCGTAGCCCAGAGTTTCAGGCCAGACGGTGCGTCCTTTGTGCGGCTCAGTCCGCACAAGGGAATGAGAAATGCGTCGATCATTTATGAAGCAACCAGGAACTTGCCAGATTCCACGGCAATCCGCGGCGACTTCGACAAGCATGCCTACCCACTGGCCTATTTCCCTGTGCATGTCCGCAAGACGATGAGAGGGAGCCCGGGGGCACAGGCCATCAGGGCACGCAATGTTGAAGCAGACAGAAAAGAGTTTGCCAGCTTTTTGTCATCGATTGCCGATGCAGCTTATCGATCGAAGGTGTCGGGCAAGGCCGTCGTGCGCGCGTGTACCGAGTTGCGGGCCGTGATAGCGAGTCACGACGAAAGCGGCCGTGAATTCCGGGTTGGCGAAATCCGCGAATCCTTGCGCGTGATTGCGCGTGCCTATGCAAGCAAGAATGTGCCCGTCAAGGAGTCGCCATCACAGGCCGCTGCACGGCGTGCGTCAGCCCGCCAGCTAAAGCAGCTCGAAGGTTTTCTGAGCATGAGTCCGGACACCTTTCGCCGGCTCGTGGCCGCACTGCATCCGGGGCATAGTGAGAAGTACGACATCGGATCCGACCATGCCGTCATTGAAATGAAGTTGGTGCTGAAGGCATTTCATCAGGCCCAGTCGCATGGCAAGCTGAGTTTTACCGATTTCCTGCGCCGCAACGGAGTGTCACCGTATTTGCAGACCTTTGCTGTGCGCTGGTTGCGAATCTCGACACCTCAGCCATCGCTTGCACGGACTCAGCTGAATGATTTGCCCTGGGCTTCCGAACTCGATGATCTGTGCAAGCGAATCGTTTCCGAATACCGGCGCCATTCGCGCGTCCGCCTGTCGGATGGGCAGGAGGCCGAAGCCTATTCGCTGGTCTATCAGCGCGGAGTGAATCAGACGGCATTTCAACTGCCGCCCTTGCCCATGACACCGGTCCAGTCCCCGGTAGCGATCTCGCCGTCATCGCCGGTACGCCAGCCGGGCACGCCGATGAAATCCACGACGATGTCGGGCGTGTCGCCAAGGGAAGTCGGCACGCCGGAGGATGAAGTGGCATTGAAACGTGTGCTGTCGCGAGCCGAGGCCTTGCCCCTGTTCGATCTCGACCAGGACATCGATAGCGACTCGACTGTCGAATCATCAGTGAAGTCACAGCGCGACGATACCGCGAGCGTAACGGAAAGCCTCGATGCGGATGGCTCCGGTTCGTTCGATGCGACCGAGGAGGATCCGGCGGACCAGGCCTTGGCCGTGCTGCTGGCCAAGGCCATGTCAGGATCGGTGGCGACCATTGACACGATTCCCCTGCCGACCCGCGACAGCGGATTGCTGGACATGCTGGGCGCCGAAGCCCTGACCTCCGAAAGCACGATCGTGGAGCACTCCGGTTCCGACGCTCGCACCGACGACACACAGACCTCCTCAAGCTGAGGCATCGCTCCGGGGCAGTACTGGCACGCGCGGTTTTCCGCCGCGCGTGCGCAGCGATCGCCGCCGCTTCCCCAGGGTGCGCCGGCATATAATCGCGGGATGCAAAATCTCCTGCACAACCTCAATCCCGAGCAGCTCGCCGCCGTCACCCTTCCCGCGCAACCGGCGCTGATACTCGCCGGTGCGGGCTCGGGCAAGACACGTGTGCTGACCACGCGGATCGCCTGGCTGATCCAGACGGGACAGGTATCGCCCGCCGGCATACTCGCGGTCACGTTCACCAACAAGGCGGCGAAGGAAATGCTGGCGCGGCTGTCGGCGATGTTGCCGATCAATACGCGCGGCATGTGGATTGGCACCTTCCACGGCTTGTGCAACCGGCTCTTGCGCGCGCATTACCGCGACGCCGCACTGCCGCAGACCTTCCAGATCCTCGACTCGGCCGACCAGCTGTCCCCGATCAAGCGCCTGCTGAAGCGGCTGAATGTCGACGACGAAAAGTATCCGCCGAAGCAGCTGATGTACTTCATCAACAGCGCGAAAGACCAGGGACTGCGTGCCGGCCAGGTCGAGGCGGGCGATGACTTCACCCGTAAATTCGTCGAGCTGTACGCCGCCTATGACGAACAGTGCCAGCGCGAGGGTGTCGTTGATTTTGCCGAGCTGCTGCTGCGCAGTTATGAACTGCTGTCGCGCCATCAGCCGCTGCGCGAGCATTACCAGGCGCGCTTCCGGCACATCCTGGTCGATGAATTCCAGGACACCAATGACCTGCAGTACCAGTGGCTGAAGCTGATCGCAGGCCAGCATAACGCGGTGTTCGCCGTGGGCGATGACGACCAGAGCATTTATGCGTTTCGTGGCGCGAACGTTGGCAACATGGCCGCGTTCGAGCGCGAGTTCCGCGTGCAGAACCTGATCAAGCTCGAACAGAACTATCGCTCGCATGGCCATATCCTCGATTCGGCCAACGTGCTCATCTCGCACAACACGCGCCGCCTCGGCAAGAACCTGCGTACCGATGCCGGACACGGCGAACTGGTGCGCGTGTATGAAGCCTCAAGCGACCTGCAGGAAGCGCAGTGGCTGATCGAAGAGGCGAAGAGCCTGATCGCCGAGGGCTGGCTGCGCAGTGAGATCGCAATGCTGTACCGCTCGAATGCGCAGTCACGCGTGATCGAGCATGCGCTGTTCACGGCGGGGCTGCCCTACCGCGTGTATGGCGGACAGCGTTTCTTCGAGCGCGCCGAGATCAAGCATGGCATCGCGTATCTGCAGCTGATCGACAATCCGCACAACGACTCGGCTTTCCTGCGCGTGGTGAACTTCCCGACCCGCGGCATCGGTGCGCGCAGTATCGAACAGCTGCAGGATGCGGCGCGCCAGTTCGGTATTTCGCTGTATGCGGCTGTACCGCATGTGGCGGGCAAGGCGGGCAGCGTGCTCGGTAGTTTCGTGAAGCTGATCGAAGGCATGCGCTTCGAAACACAGCAGCTGCCATTGCCGGAGATGGTGCAGGTGATGCTGGAGAAGAGTGGCTTGCTGCTGCATTACCAGACCGAGAAAGAGGGCGCGGACCGCATCGAGAATCTGGAGCAGCTGGTTGCTGCCGCGACCGTGTTCGTGTCGGAGGAGGGCTTCGGCATGGACGCGCCCGCGCTGCTCGGCCCGCAGGCGCAGCCGGCCGGCGCCGCGCTTGTTGCCGGCGACGGCACGGAGATTATCGACGCTGATGCGCCGCTGGTCACCGTGATGTCGCCGCTATCGGCTTTCCTGTCGCATGCGTCGCTGGAGGCCGGTGACAATCAGGCGCAGGCAGGGCAAGACGCTATCCAGCTGATGACGGTGCATTCGGCAAAGGGACTGGAGTTTGATGCCGTGTTCATCACGGGTCTCGAAGAAGGCCTGTTCCCGCATGAGAATAGCGTGCAGGCCGATGCGGGTGCCGAGGAGGAGGGGCGGCTGAAGTCTGTGGCGATCACGCGCGCGCGCAAGCGGCTGTATATGAGCTTTGCGCAGACGCGCATGCTGCACGGGCAGACGCGCTACAACATGAAATCGCGTTTCTTTGACGAGCTGCCCGAAGCGAGCCTGAAATGGCTGTCACCGAAGGTGCAGTCGCACTGGTTCGGCCTGCCGCAGCAGAAGGCGGCGTGGATCGACTCGCCGGAGGTCGGCAGCAACCAGATTGCGCAGAAGATGCATCGTGACGTCGGCTGGCGGATCGGCGAGAGCGTGCGTCACGCGAAATTCGGCGAGGGCGTGATCGTGAATATCGAAGGCAGCGGTACGCAGGCGCGCGCGAATATCAACTTCGGACGCAATGGCATGAAGCTGCTGGATCTCGGGATCGCCAAGCTGGAGCGCATTGGCTAGATCCCGCCTTGCCGCAGCGCCCGCGGTGTCCCCTTGCCAGTTATCCAGTGAGTTCCGGTGCCCGGGCGGGCAGGTGGTTCCTCAGCAGCAGTCCTTCAAAGTCCACCGCCCGGATGGCGCCCGGGCGGCCATGGATTGACAGCGTGGCCTGATAGGCGGCCTGCGGTGACATGCCCCGGCTTTCCAGAAAGGCCTGCACATGCTCCGGTGTAGCGATGGTGAAATGGTTGGCCGTGTTGCGCATTTTCTGCCACAGGGATTTGTTGCCGACCCGCTCGAACGTCACGACGGAACGGCCGTTGAATTCCACCTTTTTTTCCAGCAGCACGTCGTCCGGTTTATTCATATCGGCGCCGCCGTGTTTGCCAAGGTAGTCATACAGGTGGGGCGAGTTCGTCGCTTGCATGATGGAATCTCCTTGCGTGTCTGATGATGTTGTTCTGGCTTGCGCGTCTGCGCTTACATGTCATCGTTATCTGCAGCATTGGACTTCGTCGGAACGTCAGGACGGATGAATTTTTTCTCGAACGCAGCGATGTCGTGGCTCAGGCGCTGCAGTACGTCCCTGGCGGTTTGGTCCATGGATTTTCCCAGCGGGACACTCTGCTGCCATTGTTCACGGTGGTCATAGATATAGCGGAGGCGCATCCATGATTCCGGATTCAGCCTGTGCATGTGAGCCTTTGATGCAGGCATGGATGTCCCGGGCCGGCTGATCAGCAGGTACTCGGCCAGTGCGAGCACGCAGGATGGCGAGAACCTGCTTGCCTGTAATCCCTTCAATAATTTGTACTCTTGCTTGCTGGTGTGGAGGTTGATGACCTTATCCAGATCGTCCGGGTCGAGCAGGGCATCCTGCAAGGCGATCACCGAGGGGCATAAAGCGACGAGCTCACCCGGGTTGCGGGGAAAGGCGAGCTCGAACCGGCCGAGGAACTGATTCAACAGCCGCTTCTGGGACCGGGAGAATTTGTCAGGACTCGCCGGCCTGTCTTTGGCTTCGATGAACTCGGTGAATGCCGTGACGAGTTCGGGACGGTGGATAAATTCGGGCAAGTTGCGAAGCTGATCGTAGGCTCCACGCGATGCGGTGTCAGCCCGACGCTGCATGGCGGGCGTCGCCAGCTTCTGACGTGATTTTTCCACCACCCGATCGGGGTCTTTCAGCGCACTGGTATAGCGCTCGTAAATTTGGGTCAGGGCTTGAGGGTAGCGCGGGCCGCTGTGGGTGGTTGTGTCAAAGTCTTCGCCTTGCAGCGCATCCATGAAGGCCTGCACGGCTATCGATTCCTCGATGCTGACAGCGCTTCCGGGGGTTTTGGCAAACTTGATCAGTGTGCTCAAGCCGGATGAGCGCGCAGACGCTTCCGTACCCTGCTTGTCCGTCGGGTGGCGGCCCTGGCCGCTCAACCGGGTTTGATACCAGGCCTGCATGCCGTCGAGATAGTCGTTGAGCGTCTTGCGCCAGCGCTCATCTGGAATCACGCCACTCAGCATCATCTCGATGGCGGCTTCCGTGGCCTCGTGTTCGGTAATCCCGGCCTTGGTATCGAACTTCTTTTGCAGACGCCGGACTGAATCTAGTCCATCGAGTCCGTTTGTGCCCGCGTATTCAAGTACTTTGGCCAACTGCTGTCGCGCCCAGTAACGGCGCAGCGGCATCAGCAGTGCGTGCGTGAATTTTTCCCAGGGCGAGCTTGCAGCCCGACGCCGGAACAGCTCGGTGAATGAGCCGACGCGCTGCGATTCGCTGCAGGGTGCGTCGGCCAGCAGCTCGCGACTGGCGGCCGACTGCGTAGTGCCGGTAGTGGACTGCATAGGTCCTCGCAAGACTGGCCACGGCAGACTTGGAAGTTGCCGTGGATGAAAAGTCAATCGAAATGTTGCGATTTGGCGACGTAATTGCCGTGGTCAACCGGCAATTGCCAAGGTGATGATGTGTGTCGCTAGGACAGCTTGGGTTCCGGACGGTCGAATACCGCGGTGTAGGTGGGGTAAAACGAGCAGTACATCACCATGGTGAAGATTGCCGAGAGCGGCATTAGCAGCATCGGCAACAGCGTGCCCAGAACGGCCTTGTCGACCAGCAGGCCGAGCAGGGTTCCCAGAAAGAGCGGGCCGATGATGCCGATCATGAACCAGCCCAGCGCATACGCGAGGAAAGCCTTGCCGCAGCGACGTACCGCGAAAAAGCTGTAGAAGATCGCCTTGAACAGGCTCATCCGCTGCCAGCTGACCAGCGGCGCCGCATGCCAGAAGCCCATCGCGAACGGCAGGTAGACCAGCGCGGAGAACAGCATGGCCAGCGGCAGCCGGGCCGTGGCCACGCCTTCCGCATCCGCCTTGATTTGTCCGGACAGCAGTTTCCACAGGATGCCGCCATCGACCAGCGCAGACGCTGCCACGGCACCGATGGCGGCCAGCAGGTACAACGCGCCCAGCCGCAGCAGGCTGCCCAGCGCAGGCGAGCGGAACGCGGTCAGCAGCAAGCCGGGCCGCACCTTGCGGCCGGCTTCGATATCGACGCAGGCCTGCAGGAAAGCCATCGAGAACGCCGGCATCAGCAACAGCGGCAGCAACTGACCGAACAGGGGAATCAGCATCAGCGAGTACATCAGCAGCATGTACAGCAGGAACAGCATCGACAGTTCGGCTGGCTGCTTGCGGAACAGCGCAAGGCCCTGCCTGATCCAGCCGATTCCGGCGCTGGCGGGTAGGCGCTGCATCAGGCCAGTGCCTCGACGGCGTGTTCGATCCGGTGGCGCAGGATGCGCTCGAAATGCGTGGGATCGTGCGGGGTCAGCATTTCGGCTTCGCGCGGCAGGTAGTAGTCATACAGCCGCGACAGCCAGAAGCGCAGGGCTGCGGCGCGCAGCATCGCCGGCCACGCGTCTTCCTCTTCCGGGGTGAACGGTCGCACGGCACGGTAGGCATCGAGCATTGCGCGCACGCGCACCGGATCGGTTTCGCCAGTCACGAGGTCGATGCACCAGTCGTTGACCGTAACGGCGACATCGAACAGCCAGGTGTCGCAGCCGGCGAAGTAGAAATCAAAGAAGCCAGACAGCCGCTCGCCGTCGAACATCACGTTGTTGCGGAACAGGTCCGCGTGGATAGGGCCGCGCGGCAGCGTGTGATACAGCGCCGACGCGGCAAACGCTTCCTGGAAATGCATCTCTGCGCGCAGCAGGTCCTGAGCGTCTGCCGGCAGGTAGGGCAGCACCACCGGCGTGGTGTCGCGCCACCATGCGAGACCGCGCAGGTTGGGCTGGTATAGCGGATAGTCCTGTCCCGCGAGATGCATCTTCGCGAGCATCGCGCCGACCTCACGGCAGTGCACGGCCTGCGGTGAAGGCTGCCAGTCGCCGTGCAGCTTGGTGACAATCGCCGCCGGCTTGCCATGTAGCGCGTTGATGATCTCGCCGCGGTCGCTGGCGATCGGCGCCGGCACCAGCACGCCGCGCTCGGCGAGATGGCGCATCAGGTTCAGGTAGAACGGCAGTTGCTCGAAGCTGAGCTTCTCGAAGATGGTCAGCACGAATTCGTCCCGGTCGGTACCGAGGAAGAAATTGCTGTTCTCGATGCCGGAGGAGATGCCCTTCAGTGATGTAACGGTGCCGATCGGGAATCGGGCCGCCCAGGGAGTGATCTCTTCCAGGGTGACCGGAGTAAAGACTGCCATAGCTGTATAAGTTCGTCGGCGAAGCCGGAGACGGTGGGTTTATCGTTGTGGCGGCGGCAAGGCCTTCTTGTCCGACGATGAGCCGGAGCGGAACTGGAAAATTTCCCAGGTGGCGGCGCGGCCGCCTTCCTGATAGTACGGAATCTGTTCAGTCGGTGTGACGTGGTACACGTTGCCGCCACGTTGCACGCGTACCGAGGTGACCGCATTCTGCTCCCGCGTCTGCGTGATGCGGGTCGTGCCGTCCGGCACCCGGGTTGAGGCGACCGGATTGTCCGGCGAAGCAGCATCACCCGCCGGTTCTTCGGCAGCGGCCATGGCTGATGCGACCGACAGCAGCGCGCCTGCGCAGGCCATTCGCAGGGCAGACGGGAGGCGCAGGTAAGACAGGGGCTGGTTCATCGGGATTCGTGCAGTGGACGCCGCCAGCGGGCGCGAGGCACTCATTCTAGCAAACCGTGCCAATTCGTCTCCAGCCGCGCCAGAGCCGGCGGCAAACTCTGCCATAATCGGGCGCGCCTGCCGCCCTGCGGCACACCTCTTTTCCGTGCCTGCCGTCGCTGCGGCAGGACTTTCCGGTCGCTTTTCACATGAACAATACCCTGCTGCTGGTCGACGGCTCCAGCTATCTGTACCGCGCCTTTCACGCGATGCCCGACCTGCGCAATGCCGACGGCGCGCCCACCGGCGCCATTTACGGGATGATCAACATGCTGCGGCGTCTGCGGCAGGACTACGACGCGGCCTACATTGCCTGCGTGTTCGATGCCAAGGGCAAGACTTTTCGCGACGACCTGTACGCCGACTACAAGGCGCACCGGCCGCCGATGCCGGAGGATCTGGCGCGCCAGATCGAGCCTATCCATGACGTGGTGCGCGCGCTCGGCTGGCCTATCCTGATGGTCGAGGGCATCGAGGCCGATGACGTGATCGGCACGCTCGCCTGCGAAGCCACCGGGCGTGGCATGAACACCATCGTGTCGACCGGCGACAAGGACCTCGCGCAACTGGTCAACGAGCACGTCACGCTGGTCAACACGATGAGCAACGAGACCCTCGACCGCGCCGGCGTGATCGCGAAATTCGGCGTGCCGCCCGAGGGCATCATCGATTACCTGACGCTGGTCGGCGATACGGTCGACAATGTGCCGGGCGTCGACAAGGTCGGACCGAAGACGGCCGTGAAGTGGCTCACGCATTACGGCAGCCTCGACGGGGTGATCGCGCATGCCGCCGGGATCGGCGGCGTGGTCGGCGAGAACCTGCGCCGTGCGCTGGAATGGCTGCCACTGTCGCGCCAGCTGGTCACGGTGAAATGCGATTGTGACCTGTCCGGCCACCATGTCTCCATCCTTGATTCGCTCGGGCAGCAGCCCGAGGACAAGCTGGCACTGAAGGCCTTCTTCGAGCGCATGGGCTTTCGCAGCTGGCTGCGCGAACTGAACGCCGAACTGGCCCGCGACGCGCAGCCGCAGCCGGGTACTGGCACTGGCGCCGGCGCTGATGCGCAGGGCAGCCTGTTTGATTCCGATGCGCCGCCTGCCCCGCCGCAAGAAACGCACTATGAGACCGTGCTCAGTGAAGCACAGCTGGACCAGTGGATCGCTGCCATCCATGCGGCGCCGCTGACCTCGGTCGATACCGAGACTACATCGCTGGACGCGATGCGGGCCGAACTGGTGGGCATCTCGCTGTGCTGCGAGCCGGGCCGGGCCGCCTATATTCCGCTTGCGCATCGTTACCCGGATGCGCCTGTCCAGCTGGCGCGCGAGCGGGTGCTGGCGAAGCTCAGGCCCTGGCTCGAGGATCCGGCGCGTCCCAAAGTCGGCCAGCATCTGAAGTACGACTGCCATGTGCTCGAGAACTATGGCATCCGCATGCAGGGCATCGTGCATGACACCCTGCTCGAGTCGTATGTGTTCGAGTCGCATCGCAGCCATGACATGGATAGCCTGGCGCTGCGCTGGGTGGACCGCAAGACCATTACGTATCAGGAAGTGTGCGGCAAGGGCGCTTCGCAAATCGGCTTCGACGAGGTCGCGATCGACCGCGCGACCGACTACGCAGCCGAGGATGCCGATGTGACGCTGCAGCTGCATCAGGCGATCTGGCCGCGCATCGAGAAGAACGACGGACTGCGTTTCATCTACGAGCGTATCGAGCTGCCGACGGCGCGCGTGCTGCAGCGTATCGAGCGCAACGGCGTGCTGGTCGATGCCGACCGGCTGGTCGCTCAGTCACATGAGCTGGGTAGCAAGCTGTTGGAGCTGGAGCGGCAGGCCTATGAGCTCGCCGGACAGCCGTTCAACCTGAATTCGCCGAAGCAGATCGGTGAGATCTTCTTCGACAAGCTGAAGCTGCCCGTGGTGAAGAAAACCTCGGGCGGCGCGCCCTCGACCGATGAGGAAGTGCTGCAGAAACTGGCCGAGGACTACCCGCTGCCACGGCTGCTGCTGGACTACCGCGGCCTCGCCAAGCTGAAATCCACCTATACCGACAAGCTGCCGAAGATGATCAATCCGGCCACCGGGCGCGTGCATACCAATTATGCGCAGGCGGTCGCGGTGACGGGTCGGCTGGCGTCGAACGATCCTAATCTGCAGAACATTCCCGTGCGTACCGCCGAGGGGCGACGCATCCGTGAGGCTTTCGTCGCCTCGCCCGGCAACGTGATCGTGTCGGCTGACTATTCTCAGATCGAGCTGCGCATCATGGCGCACCTGTCGGAGGACGAAGGCATGCTGGCCGCCTTCGCGTCCGGCGAGGACATCCACCGCGCGACGGCAGCCGAGATTTTCGGCGTGCCGCTGTCCGAGGTGCAGGCGGAGCAGCGGCGAGCCGCGAAAGTGATTAATTTTGGCCTGATCTACGGCATGAGCGTGTTTGGCCTGGCCGGCAATCTCGGCGTCGAGCGGGCCGCCGCGCAAATGTACATGGACAAGTACTTCACGCGCTTCGCCGGCGTGAAACGCTTCATGGACGATATACGGCAGCAGGCCAAGTCGCAGGGCTATGTCGAAACGGTATTCGGCCGCCGGCTGTGGCTGCCCGAGATCAATTCGCCAAACGGTCCGCGCCGGCAGGCGGCCGAACGAGCGGCGATCAATGCGCCGATGCAGGGCACGGCGGCGGATCTGATCAAGCTTGCGATGGTCGCGGTGCAGGACTGGCTGGACAGCGAGCAGCTCGGCACGCGGATGGTGATGCAGGTGCATGACGAACTGGTGCTGGATGTGCCGCAGGGAGAGCTGGCGCGGGTGAGGGAGAGACTGCCGCAGCTGATGGCCGGTGTCGCGAGCCTGAAAGTGCCGCTGGTCGCCGAGGTCGGTACCGGCGCGAACTGGGAGGAGGCGCACTGAGCGCCTTTGCCTGCTGATCTACGCAATTTGGCGCATTGCCCGAGCGGCGATGCCCGTGATTTAATCGGCGGGCACGTAAAATAGCGGGCTTTGCGGCGGCGAGATGCCGTCGGTGCGCTCTCAACGGGAAAAAAAATTAACACGCTGTCCTACATCCTGCTGGCCACCGCTCTGGGCGGCGTCCTCAGCATTTCGGCCGCCGCCTTGCTGTCCTACCGCCTGCTGTCGCGGATGGTGGAGCGTATGGTCAGCCTGTCGGTCGGCATCCTGCTGTCGACCTCGCTGCTGCATGCGCTGCCCGAAGCGTTCGAGTCGGACGCGAATACGCATGTGCTGTTTGCGACCCTGCTCGGCGGGCTGCTGGGCTTCTTCCTGCTCGAAAAGCTGGCGATCCTGCGCCACTCGCACCATTACGAGGGGGACGGGCACGGCCATGAACACGGGCACGACGCGCACGAGGCCGGCAAGGCCGGCTGGATGATCCTGGTCGGCGACAGCCTGCACAACTTTACCGACGGAGTGCTGATCGCCGCTGCCTTCCTCGCCGACCCCAAGCTCGGCGTGATCACCGCGCTGGCCATCACCGCGCACGAGATACCGCAGGAG
>JACCDS010091017.1_pt1 | contig 13754 bp, 13 predicted proteins | sample 7446441 | NCBI WGS metagenome assembly JACCDS01 (sample SAMN15323445, study PRJNA562643) | freshwater metagenome | isolation source: river surface water | place: USA:Blue River Watershed | collected 2017-08-17 | reverse complement strand
GTCCTCTCCGCTGCCCGCTCCCCGACGGCCCCACGCGCGAGCACCTGGATCCAGTACCTCTCCTCAGCGCCGCCGCGAGGCGCAAAATGGGCCGCGCGCTCGCCGCCGCCGCCGCCGCGCGCGGCTGGACCGTGGATCTGGTGAGCGGGCCCGTCGCGCTCCCGGCACCGGCCGGCGTCGCCGTGCGGCGCGTGGTGTCGGCCGCGGAGATGTTCGCCGCCTGCGAGGCGCCCTTCGCCGCCTGCGATCTGTTCATCGCGGTCGCCGCCGTGGCGGACTACCGCCCGCAAACGGCCGCGGCGCAGAAACAGAAAAAACAGCCCGGGCCCGTCGTGCTCGAATTGGTGCCGACGATCGACGTCCTCAAAACCCTCGCCACCCGGAAAACCCCGCGCCAGACGGTCGTGGGCTTCGCCGCCGAGACTAACGACGTCGAGAACTACGCCCGGCGAAAATTGGCCGAGAAGCGCCTCGATTGGATCGTCGCCAACGACGTGAGCCGGCCCGGCCTCGGCATGGACGCGGACGACAACGCGATTGTTCTCCTCGGTGCCGCCGGCGAACGGGCGGATTTCGGACCGGCCCCCAAGTCCGCCGTGGCCGAATTCATTTTGAGCCGCCTCGCGCCCGCGAGCGCGGCAAACTCACCCGCGTAGGGGCCAGCATCACGGCCCGGTGCATCGCCCAACGCACCGGCTCGTAGCGAAGGCCGACCTGATCCGGGCGCACGGTGACGTGGATAACGCTCCGCGTGGCGGCATCCGGTCGCCGCATCAAAACGGAGTACGCGCTCTCGCCCCGCTCGTGCTGCCGGTGGAACGCGGCGAGTTCCTCGACCGCGGGCCGGTGCGGCGAACGCACCATCGCCCGGAAACACGCGATGCGCCGCGCGATCACGGCGGCGGTGTCGAACGACGACGACGAAAGCAGCGGCAGGCCGCCCGCGCAGACCCGCGACTCGAGCCGGGTTCCGTTCCAGTGCAACACGAGCGCACCTTCGTCCGGAGCCAACGCCAGAAGCTGGAACGCCGGCGCGCGCGCGAGCGGTTGCCGTTGCAACAATTCGGTGACGCCCGCGTGGTCGGCCGCCGACGCACAAGCGAGCACCACGTGGCCGCGGCTGATGCGGGGCGCGGAGTCAGCGGGGCGCCACGTCGACGCGTAGTCGTTGAGCAGACAGATCGTCAGGCCGAATTCGTTGGCGAGCAGCCAGGTGCCGCCGTGGTCGCCGTCGCGCGGCGCCGCGTAGGTCGCGCCGTCCCGTTGCGCCGCGGCCGGCGGCAGTTCGGGCGCACGCGTCGCGAGTTCGTCCCGGTTGAAGAAGAGATCGTAGCCCCCGGGCCGGCCGGTCCAGCTCACCGTGCACATGCGGCCTGCGACTGCTGGAATTTGAGGGTGGAAGGCGCGACCCCGAAGGTCGCCTCCGGTTCGCACCCTTGCAGGCGCGCCATGACCGCGACGAGCGCGTAGTGATGGATCGTGTGGCTCAGCAGGAATTCAAGTTCGCGCAGCACCGATGTTCCCGTCAGCTCGCCCGCCGTCGTTTCCGCGCAAAGCGGCAGGCCGCGGTTCGGCAGGGTCGCCCCCGCGGCTTGCAGGCGGACGCAGATGTCTTCCAGGGCGGCGACGGCGACGGCCGCATTGCCCTCGATCAAGGCGTCGCGGGGCCGGTGCTCGTAATCGAATTTCCCCTCGTCCAAGCCACGGAGAAAACTTTGGTAGTGCTCGACGATATGGCGCACGTGGCCGCCGATCGACGCGTCGAAACAGATCGGAATGCGCGCCGTGAATCGCGCCTCCCCCAGCGGCGAGAGCAGGGCGATGCCCTGCCGGATGACGGCCAGATTGGCGAGCGTGGCGACGTGGATGGATGAAAGCGGAGTCACAACTGAAGGATTGGAAAAGCACCGTTGGGAGCGCCCGCCGCGGCCGTTTATTCCCGGCCGGGAATAGTTTCCGGTTCCCTTGCTCCCATTCGCATGCCCCGTGAAAACCACCCGCACGCCCTCCGCCGATGAAGCCGCCTACCCTCGCCCGCTTGCACCTCGGAGTTTGCTTGGCCGCCGCGTTGGCCGCCGGCGCCGGATCAAGCCTCCGGGCCGCCGACTCCGCGTTGCACTTCCGCAGCGGCCCGAAGCAGACGGCGCTCGTGGAACTCTTCACCTCTGAAGGCTGCAGCAGTTGCCCGCCGGCGGAAGCCTGGTTGAACCGCCTCGGCGCGCGGCCCGGCCTCTGGTCGGAGTTCGTGCCGGTGGCCCTGCACGTGAACTACTGGGACCATCTCGGCTGGCGCGATCCTTGGGCGGCCCGCGAATTCACCGCGCGTCAGCGCACCTATGCCGCCGCGTGGAACAGCCGAACCATCTACACGCCGGGGATGGTTTTGAACGGTCAGGAATGGCGGACTTGGGCCCGGAATGACGCCGTTCCGCCCGCCGCTGCCGCCAACGCCGGCCGGCTCAGCGCGCAGTCGGCGGACGGCCGAAGCTGGCAAATCGAATTCACCCCGCCGGCCCCCGGCGGAAACGTCGAGGTGCATCTCGCGCTGCTCTCGCGCGGGGTCGCTTCCGATGTCCGCGCGGGCGAGAACCGCGGCCGGCGCCTCAAGCACGATTTCGTCGCGCTCGGCCTGACGACGCAGCCGATGGTGCCGGCAGGAGGCCTATTCCGCGCCGAAGTTTCGCTCCCGCCGGAGCACGCCTCTCCGGGCGGCGGCCGGGCGATCGCCGTGTGGGTGACCCCGGCGGGACAACTCGCGCCCCTGCAAGCCTTGGGCGGCGAACTGCCGCCGGCCGGGCCGTAAGCGCCGCGCTCCCGCGGCTCGACCTCGCTTGCCGCAACGCCGATTTCTGCCAGACGAGCGCGGTGAGCCCGCGTTTTATCCACCCACCGCGCGCCGTCCCGAAATTCCCCGGCCTTGTTCTCGCGCTGCTGGCGCTGGGCGGTTGCGCGGAACCGCCGCCGAAATGGATTTTCGTGCCGGCGAGCACGTATCGCTGCGAAGTCGTCATCGCCGTGCCCGCCCGCATCAAGGTCGGAGAGGAAGTCCTCCTGCAGGCAACGCGAACGAACGGACCGTGGCAACGCGTCCGGCCCGACCAGGCCGTGCCGGGGTTGACCCCGTGGACCAAGGAACCTCCGGCCCGGCAGAGCGGATTCGATGTGACCGGCAATTTGCATTGGCTGGTGGCCCCGGCGGGATTCGCCACGTTCAGCGGCGAAGCCCGGCGCGAGAGAACCGTCCGCTTCAGCCAAGCCGGACGCTATCGCATCCAGGCGCGCAGCGCGTTTCCGACACCGGCGACATCGAACGAAATCGAAGTCGTCGTGGAATGAGCACCGCGCCGCCGCGCCGATCCCGTTTCCCGTTGCGGTTGCGGCCAGCTGGCCTGACCTGTCGCCCGCGAAACGTTTTTATCCCACGATTCCGGCCAACCTTCCCCATGAACCGCCCCCTGACCTTGCTGGCCGGTACCGTCGTCGCCGCGGTCGCGGTGATCGGATCCGGCGTCTCACCCTACGACCGCATCACGTGGGCCCTCGAAGTCGCTCCGATCATGGTCGTGTTTCCATTGCTCTGGGCGACGCGCACCCGTTGCCCGCTCACGCCGTTGCTTTATTGGTTGATCGCGATCCACGCCGTCGTGCTCGCCGTCGGCGGCGCCTACACCTATGCGCGCGTGCCGCTCGGTTTCTGGGTCGCCGATTTCTTCGGCTGGCAACGCAACCCCTACGACAAGCTCGGCCATTTTTTCCAGGGCTTCGTGCCGGCCTTGGCGGCGCGGGAAATCCTGCTGCGCGGCGCCTTTGTGCGCGGCCGCCGGATGCTCGTCTTCATTGTGGTGTGCATCGTCCTCGCCGTGAGCGCCGCCTACGAACTCATCGAATGGGCCGCGGCCTTGGCCCTGGGCCAGGGGGCGGACGAGTTTCTCGGCACCCAAGGTTACCAGTGGGACACGCAGTCGGACATGTTTCTCGCCCTGATCGGGGCGGTGGCGGCGCTCGTCGTGCTGGCAAAATCGCAGGATCGCCAGATCGCGGAAATCGACGCGACGCGCCGTCCCTGAGCCGATGCCACCGGCCCCTGTCGCGTCCGCCGTTTCCGGCCGGGCTCATTCCCGGCGACCGCCGGGGAATTTCGAAGCTTGGCTCTTTTTCGTGGCACCCACATTCCGGTTCACCCTTGGCATGAGCGCGGACGACGACGAATCGGACCCACCGGAAAAGAAGAGCTACAACTTCATTTTCCGCTTCATTGTTTTCACCTTCATCGCCGGGCCGGCCAGCGTGTTCGGCTTCGGCATCTACGGCCGCATGGGCGTCCGCAACGCCGTGGCCGCCTTCGAAAAGGGCGAATACTCGCCCGCGGTCATCCTCGGGCTCTGGCTCATCGGACTGATCGGCACCGCCGTGATGGTGTTCAAACGCTGAGCCGCCCCCGCGCGGTCGGCGTATCGGGAAGTCCGTTACAACCGCACCGGGCCCGGCGGCGCGAAATCGGCCGCGCGCACCGCCGGATTGGGCTCGATGCGCGTGAACGCGGCCCGCTGCGTCCGCCGGCCGTCCTCGAACATCTCCACGGTGTGCGCGAGCATCACGCCCTGCACCGGCCGGTAGTCCGAGTACCGCGTCGCCAACTCGATCCTCCGCCCGTCCCGGATGCGTTGCTGGATCCGTTGCCGGATCAGGTAGGTCGTCGGATCCAGGGTCAGCAGGACCGTTTCGGCCGGCGACCGCACGACGAACACCCGGATCTGCCGCTCTCCGCCAACCAGCGCCTCGCCGGCAAACTCCAATCGCGGGCCACCCTCGGACCTTGGCACGAGCGGATCGTCGAAATCGGCGTCCGCGACAAAATCCTCCGCCTCGGAACCGCTCAGTACCGAGACCCGTACCGGACTCGCCGGATCAAACTGCCACGGCGGTCGTACGCCGTCGGTCCCGCGCACCACGGTCCGGCCCGCGAGCTCCATTTCCGGCCGTAGCTGCCGGGGCCGCGCCGCCAGCAGGACGATCGGCACGGTGCGGCCGTCGGCCGTGACCACCGTGCCGGCCATGCGCACCGCAGTCAGCGCCGCGACGCGCTCGCGGCCGCCGAGCGCCTCCAGGTGAATCGCCGCGATTTCCGCCGTGCGCTCCGCGGCGGACGCGGTGCAGACGAGCGCGGCGGTCAATGCCCAACGAAGCAACGAACGCACAATCCATCGGCCGCGAACCATGACGCACTGCACCGCAAACCCGCGGTGCGGCGCAAACCGAAACCGGGGCGGCGCGGCGGCCGAAACCGTCAACCCAAGGCCGTCTTCAGGCGCTGGAACGTGCGCTGGGCGCGTTCCGTCACGGTTTGGAAACCGCGGGCATCGACGCCCGCCTTGGCGAAATTCTCCGGCGTGAATTTCCAATATGCCTCCTCGCCCGGCAGGCCGAAGCAGCGGTGTTCGGCGGAACCGGCCGCAAGACTCAGCAAATGGATGATCGGGTTGTGGCGTTTCTCCGGGAAGTAGTGGTGCCGGATCGAAATCACCGTGTCCGACGGCAACCGCCAATGCAGGAGGATGCGCTCGGCGATTTCGCAATTGGTCACACCCCAGTATTTCTGCTCCCAGGCATCCAACGTCGAAAATCCGCTGCCGGCAAACGGCGGCAGTGCCGGGTCGCGCCGCCCGATGAGATCCAGCGCCATCTTCCCGATCGAGCGCAGCAAGCCGACGGTGTAGCAGCTCCGCGGATCCTCGTCCGCGTGGGCCGCGAGTTCCTCCATCAGCACCGCGACGAACAGGGCGTTCTCGCGCAGCAAGGGCCCGCCGATGCCGTAAAGGCCGAGCTTCTGATCCGAGATTTGCGTGGCGGCAACGGCGCCGACGAGCCGGTGGACTTCCTGGAATCCCACGCTCATGACCGCGTCCTCGATCGAACCCGCGGGCTCGGCCCGGCCGTAGGCCGCGGAATTGGCCATGCGGATCAGCCGGGCGACCAGCGCCGGATCCTGCCGGAGCAAGTGGACGATGTCCTTGCTCTCGACGCGGGGATTCCGGATCGCCTGGCCCAATTCGACCAGCAGGCGCGGAGCCGACGGCAGCTCTTTCGCCACGGCAAACAGCTCGGCATCGGAAAGGGACGTAGCCAACATTTGGAAGCAACCATCGGCGCGTTCCGCCCCGGAGTTTAGCCGGCCGGCGGGAATTTCGCCGGGCCGGGCCGGCGGAAATTGCTTACTCCCCGCCGCGCCGCGCCCTCAGAGGATCGATCCCTCAACTCTCAGCTCTCAACTCTCAACTGGCAGCCCCCGGCTCCCCGTCTGCGGAAAACAGATCCGGCCCACGGCTTCGTCGAAGTCGGCCGCGCCGCGCAGGATCTCGATTTCGAGCCGCAGGTAATACAGCGGCAGCGGGCATTCCAGATTGTCGGCGATGCGGACGGCGTCCTTTTCCGTCGTGACGAGACAGTCCGCGCCCTCGGCGCGCGCCAATTCGAAGAGCCCGGCGAGGTCCTCGGGTTCGAAGCGGTAGTGGTCGAGGAAGCGCTCGCGGCCCACGATCAGCGCGCCGAGGTCGCGGAGGAATTTCTCGAAACTCTCGGGCGTGGCGATGCCGCTGAACGCGAAGTCGCGGCGGCCTTTGAGAAACGCTAGCGGCTCGCGCGCGCCGGGCGCGTCGGGCGCCGCGCCGAACCGCTGCAGGTGCTGCGGCCGGTGCGCGCACTCGATGATGTCGGCCTGCGGGTTGTGTTCTTTGATGAGCGCCTCGAGCTCAGGGTCGCGCTGGCCGTTCGACTTCGTGAGGAACACGTAGCTCGCCCGCTTCAGATGCTTGATCGGCTCGCGCAGAATGCCGCGCGGCAGCAGGTGGCCGTTGCCGAAGGGATTGGTTTTGTCGACGAGCAGCAGGTTGAGCCGGCCCTTGAGGGGAAGGTACTGGAAGCCGTCGTCGAGCACGAGGGTGTCGCAGCCGAATTTCCGGATCGCGAACTCCCCCGCTTTCACGCGGTTCTTGTCCACCAGCACGATCACGCCGGGCAGATTCTTGGCCAACATGAAGGGTTCGTCGCCGGCCTGCTCGCTGTCGAGCAGCACGCGCTCGCCGTCGCTGACGATGCGCGGCGGCGGCTCCTCCGCGTGCGTGAGCGACCACCACCATTTTTTCCAGAGCGGGACGGATTTGCTTTTGTAGCCGCGGCTGAGGATCGCGACCTTGCGGCCGCGGTCGCGCAGGGCGCGGGCGAATTTTTCCACCACCGGAGTCTTGCCGGTGCCGCCGACGGTGAGGTTGCCCACCACGACGACGAGGCAGCCGAGCGGCTGGTCGTGGAAAATGCGGTGCCGGTAAAGCCAGAGCCGCGCCTGCGCGATGCCGCTGAACAACCAGGACAGTCCCTGCAAAAATCCGCCGTACACCGCGGCGCCCGCCCCCGCGCGCCGCCCGTAGATCACATCGATCGTGTAGAGTTCGAGGGCGTTGACTTGTTTCTTCAGCCAGGGCTGCGACATCGCAAAAGGGGAATGAAGGTTGACGCCTCCGGCTCCGCAATCAGTTTTCCGAGCGCCTACGCGCACACATAATGAGCTACAAACTCTTCATCCCCGGTCCCATTGCCGTCTCGGAGAAAACGCTCCGGGCCATGTCGCAGCCCATGATCGGGCACCGCAGCACGGACTTCGTGGCGTTGTACAACTCGATCCAGCCCGACCTGCAGGCGATCGCCTCCACCAAGGATCCCGTTTACCTCTCCACGAGCAGCGCCTGGGGCGTGATGGAAGGCTCCCTCCGCAACGTCGTCAAAAAGAAGGTGCTCAACTGCATGAACGGCGCCTTCTCCGACAAGTGGTACGATGTCGCGCTCCGCTGCGGCAAACAGGCCACCGCCCTCAAATTCGAATGGGGCCAGCCCGTCGATCCCGAGGCCGTCCGCAAGGAACTCGCCACCGGCGCCTACGACGCCCTCACCCTCATCCACAACGAGACCTCCTGCGGCTGCATGAGCGACCTCGCCGCCATCATGAAGGTCGTGCGCGAGTTCCCCGATGTCATCGCGATCGTCGACACCGTCAGCTCCTTCAGCGCGCTGCCGATTCTGAAAGACGAACTCGGCATCGACGTCCTCGTCTCCGGCTCGCAGAAGGCCCTCGCCCTGCCCCCGGGCCTCTCGTTCCTCTCCGTTTCCAAGAAGGCCCTCGACCGCGCCGCCACCATGGGCGACCGCGGCTACTATTTCGACTACGTCGAATTCCAGAAGAACCACGAAGCCGGCATGACGCCGAGCACGCCCGTGATCTCGCTGATCTACGCGCTGCGCTCGAAGCTCGACGACATCAAGGCCGAGGGCATTGCCAACCGCCACGCCCGCCACGCCCGCCTCAACGCGACGGTCCGCAATCACGTTTTCCAGCACGGCTTCAAGCTGTTCCCGAAGGAGGGTTACGGCTCCGTCACGCTCAATTGCTTCGCGAACAACCTCGGCTTCGACCTCGCCGCGCTGAACAAGACGCTGAAGTCGAAACACCACCTCGTGATCGACGGCGGCTACGGCAAACTCAAGGGCAAGACCTTCCGCATCTCCAACATGGGCGACGAGACCGACGAGACGATCGCTTCCATGCTGAAGTCCTTCGACGCCGCCCTCGCCGAAACGCCGAAGGCCGCAGCCTGAGGCCGCCGGCCGCGCTCCGCGCGGCGGTTGAAAGTTGAAAGACCCAAGTTGAAAGTTCGAGCCGCGGTGCCCTTTGGGACCGCGGCTTTTTCGTGCCTGGGCTTTCCGCTTAATGCTTTGAGCTTTCCGCCACGCTCCGACTCGATTCCCGAATCATGAAGTTGCGGTCGTTGCGCGCCCTTCGGTTCGTCGGTCTCGCGGCCCTCGCCGCGTTCGTCCCGGCGCTGCTGCCCGCCGCGGAAATCTCGATTCTGCACGTGCGGCCGAGCGCCACCGACCCGGCGATCAAGACCTTCGACACGCCGAATCGCATCTACCTGCGGCCTGCGACCGCCGAAGCTCAGACCGACCTCTCGCCGCTCCGCGGCGAATTACTCTTGTGGATACCGGGGACCGTCGCGCCCGCCGCCAATGCCCAAGGCAAGGTCGACGCCAAAGCCACAGCGAAATCCAAGTCCGCCCCCGAACCCGCCCTGCCGCCCGCCGTCGTAGCTCCGCCCGACGCCGATGCCCCCGCCGAACCGCGCGGCGCCGGCCGCGAGGGCGCGGCCGCGTTTTGCGAACTGGCCGCGCGCCTCGGCTACCACGTGATCTCGCTGCGCTATCCCAACGACCGCTCCGCCTCCGTCGCGCGCTTCGACGAAGATCCCGCCGAATTCGAGCGCTTCCGCCTCGCCCTCATCGTCGGCGGCAAGTCGAAGCACCTCGAGATACCCCGCACCGAAAGCATCGAGCACCGCGCCGAGAAACTGCTGCAGCACCTCGCCCGCACGCGCCCCGACGACGGTTGGTCGCAATTCCTCGCCGCCGACGGCACCCTCCGCTGGGAAAAGATCGCCGTCGCCGGCCAATCCCAGGGCGGCGGCCACGCCGCGCTCATCGGGCTCCGCCACCGCGTCGCGCGCGTGATCTGCACGGGCGCGCCGAAGGACTACAACCTCCGCCTCGACGCGCCCGCCCCCTGGCTCACGCAGGAATCAGCCACGCCGAAATCCCGTTTCTTCACCTTCAACCACCTGCAGGACCGCCAGGCCGCGACCTTCCCGCAGCAACTCGCCAACCTCCGCGCCCTCGGTCTCGGCACCTTCGGCAATTTCGTCATCGTCGACACCGCCGCCCCGCCCTACCGCGGCGCGCGCATGCTGTTCACCAACTATCCCGGCGGCACCTTGTCGTCGCAGGAAGCGCACACGTCCGTCATTTCGTGGCGCAACGCCGACGTGTTCGGCCGCGTGTGGCGGCATCTGCTGACGGCGCCGACGGAATAGTTTTCCGCCGCGGTTTTTCGGTCGCGGCGCGCCGCGGATTTCGCGCGCGTTTCGGGGCGCACCTTAAAACTAAACCTTGAAATCGCCGCGGGCGCTGCGTAACCGCTCGCGGCTCATGAAGTCTCTTGTCATCGCCGAGAAGCCGTCCGTCGCGGCCGATCTTGCGCGCGCGCTCGGCAAAGTTCCCAAGAAGGGCGACCAGTACGAGAACGACGAGTATGTGATCTCGTACGCGCTCGGCCACCTCGTGGAACTCGAGATGCCCGAGGACATCGACAAGAAGAAATACGGCTTCTGGCGCCTCGAGACTTTGCCGATCATTCCCTCGAAATTCGGCCTCAAGCCGATCGAGGATTCGAAGGAGCGCTTCTCCGCCCTGAAAAAACTGCTCGCCCGCAAGGACATCGACCAGGTCGTCAATGCCTGCGACGCCGGGCGCGAGGGCGAATTGATTTTCGCCTACCTCTACCAGCTCACGAAGAGCAAACTGCCCGTGAAGCGCGCGTGGATGCAGACCATGACCACGGGCGGCATCCAGGAAGCGTTCAAGAACCTGCGCGACGGCGAGAAACTCAAGGGCCTCGAGGACGCCGCCCGCTGCCGCAGCGAGAGCGATTGGCTCATCGGCATCAACGGCACCCGCGCGCTCACCAAGCGCATGTTCGGTTCCCGCGCCGGCAACGTCGCCTCCGTCGGCCGCGTCCAGACTCCGACCCTCGCGATCGTTTACGCGCGGGAATTGGAAATCCGGAATTTCAAACCGCGCGATTTCTGGCGCGTCACCGCCACCTTCGAGGTCGCGAAGGGCCGCTACGAGGGCGTGTATCAGCGCCCCAATTTCAAACGCGCGGAGAACGACGACCACGACCGCATCGACCGCGTCTGGGTCAAGGCGATGGCCGAGGCCGTCGTCGCCGCCGCCGCCGGCGCCCCGCTCGCCGCCGTCACCGAGGAAAAGAAAGCCAGCACCCAGGCTTCGCCGCGCCTCTACGATCTCACCACGCTCCAGCGCGAGGCCAACAACCGCTACGGACTGCCCGCCCGCCGCACGCTCCAGATCGCCCAGGCCCTCTACGAGCGCCACAAGATGATCACCTACCCGCGTACCGATTCGCGGGCGCTGCCGGAGGATTACATCCCGACCGTGCGCGAAACGATGCAGAACCTCGGCGGCGATCTCGGCACCCACGCCGCCAAGGTCCTCGCGTCCGGCTGGGTCCGGCCGAACAAACGCATTTTCAACAACGAAATGATCTCCGATCACTTCGCGATCATCCCGACCGCGTCCGAGGCCAAGAACCTCGACGACATGGAAGCGAAGATCTACGATATGATCGCGCGCCGGTTCGTCGCGACGTTCTATCCCGCGGCGGAGTTCGACATCACCACGCGCATCTCGACCGTCGCGCCCGGCCACGATTTCAAAACCGAGGGCAAGGTCCTCACCTTCCCCGGCTGGCTCGCCGTCTACGGCAAGACCACGGTCGACGACGATTCCCCGGATTCCAAGGCGCTGCCCGCGCTCTCCGACGCCGACGGCAAACCCGCCAAAGCCAAGACGCTGGATCCCGTTCTCCATTCCGAGTCGACCAAGCCGCCGCCCCGCTACACGGAAGCCACGTTGCTCTCCGCCATGGAAGGCGCCGGCAAACTCGTCGAAGACGAGGAACTCGCCTTGGCGATGAAGGAACGCGGCCTCGGCACGCCGGCGACGCGCGCCGACACCATCGACGGCCTGATCAACCAGAAGTACATCGACCGGCCGCAACGCGAACTCGTGCCCACGGCCAAGGCCGAACAGCTGATCCAGTTTCTCGGCGCCGTGAAGGCCGACGCTCTCACCCAACCCGCCATGACCGGCGAATGGGAATTCAAACTGCGGCAAATGGAGCACAACAAGTTCTCCCGCGCCCAGTTCATGGAGGAGGTCATCGAGCAGACCAAGGGCATCATCGAGCGCGTGAAGGGCTTCGAGGAAGACGACTCGATCGCGCGCGAGACCGACATCCCCTCGCCCACCGACGGCAAGCCGCTGCGCGAAACGTTGCGCGGCTACAAATCCCAGGACGGCGAGTTCATGATCTACAAGGTCATCGGCGGCCGGAAAATGGAGGAAGACGAAGTCCGCACCCTCGTCACCACCGGCCAGATCGGTCCGCTCGACGGCTTCATCTCCGCCAAGACGCGCGCGCGTTTCTCCGCGTTGCTCAAGCTGGTGAAGGATCCGGAAAAAGGAAAATGGCAGGCGCAGTACGACTTCGGCGACAAGGTCGATCTCGGCACCGTCGAACCTTACTGGACCGATCCGAAAACCGGCGGCCAACTCTGCGAAGTCGGCTCCAGCCACATTTTGCGCGAGCGCGACGGCGAGGGCTGGAAGCAGACTTTCCGCATCGGCCGCCTCATGTGCCAGAAGCCGATCACGCGCGAGATGGCGATGCAGCTCGTCGGCGACGGCAAAACCGAACTCATCAAAGGCTTCATCTCGAAGAAGGGCCGGCCCTTCGACGCGATTCTCAAACGCGAAGGTCCGAAGTTCGCCTGGGAGTTTCCGCCCCGCGCACCGAAGCTCGACAAGGACGGCAACCCCATTGCCCGCAAAGCCAAGGCCCCGCCCGATCTCTCGAAAGCCAAGGTCATCGGCCAAAGCAAACTGCACAAGGGCGGCGAGGTCGTGGAAACGGCCGACGCCTTCTACGTGCGGCGCCCGGACCAGGACAACCGCGTCGTCTTCACGTTGAAGAAACAGCTCTGCGGTCTCGACCTGCCGGCCGACGAAGTGAAACGCCTCTTCGAGGACGGCCGCACGAATCTGATCCCCGGCTTCATGTCGAAACGCGGCATCCAGTTCGGCGCCTACCTCGTGCTTTCCAAGACGGGCACGAAAGCGGAGTTCGAATTTCCGCCCCGTTGACGCCGGCCCGCTTCCGGGCGACGGTCGGGAATTCCCGTGGCGGCAACCCTGACGTTGCCGCCGCTCCCCGTTCGCCCCAACCCCTCCGTCCCGTCCTCCCGTGAAGCACCTCAAGTCCATCCTCCTTTTGCTCCTCGCGCTGACTACGCTCGGCGGCGCGGCCCTGGCGTGGAAGCAATACGGCGAGCTCGTCCAGTTGCGCGCCATCGCCATGAACCGCGAGGAACGCGCGGATTTCCAGAAACGCGTCTGGGATCTCGAGAAACTGAACCGCGACTTGCAGGACCGTCTCGCCGCCGCGCGGATTCCCGGCGCGTCCGAGGGAGCCGCAGGCGCCGCCGACGAACGCGCGCCCGGTCCGCGCAGCGCCGGCGGCCGCGGCGATCCCGCCAACCGCCCCGATGTGCGCCAGCAGATGGAGGCCGTGCGCGAGCTCATGGCCAAACCGGAATTCCAGGCCCTGATCAACGTCCAGCAACGCGCCGCCATCGAGGCCCGCTACGGCGCCCTTTTCCGGAATCTCAATCTGAACGACGAGCAAACGCGCAAGTTGACCAATTTGCTCGCGGATCGCGGCAACGTCCGCCGCGACGTCGACGAAGCCGCCCGCGCCGCCGGCATCGACCCGCGTTCCAATCCCGAAGCCTTCCGCAAACTTTTCGCCGACGCCCAGAACGAACTGAACTCCGCGATCAAATCCGTGATCGGCGAACCGGGCTTTGCGCAATTGCAGACCTTCGAGCAGACGATGCCGCAGCGCACCCTCGTCGACAACCTGCAGCAGCGCCTCGCGAGCACCGGCATGCCGCTCACGCCGCAGCAATCCGAACAGCTCGTCTCGATTCTCGCCGCCAACCCCGCGCCGCGCGCGCTCCAACCCGCCGCCTCGACCACCGGCACTCCGCCGCCCGCGCGCCCCGCGGCCG
>JACCDS010335558.1_pt1 | contig 13757 bp, 15 predicted proteins | sample 7446441 | NCBI WGS metagenome assembly JACCDS01 (sample SAMN15323445, study PRJNA562643) | freshwater metagenome | isolation source: river surface water | place: USA:Blue River Watershed | collected 2017-08-17 | reverse complement strand
GCGCAACACCATCGTGCTGGCCGGTTGCGAGGCGCATGTCTGCCTGTTGCAGACGGCACTGGATCTGCTGGACGACGAATTCGAGGTCTGGGTCGTGACCGACGCCTGCGGTTCGCGCAGCGAGCGCAACCGTGATGCCGCCTTCGATCGCCTGGCCGGTGCCGGTGCCGAACTGGTGACGACCGAGATGGTGGCCTTTGAGTGGCTGCGCTCGGCCGAGCACCCGGCATTCGCGGATGTGCTCCAGCTGGTGAAATAGTCCCGGGACCCAAGCCATGAAACGCCGCCTGTTTTCCCATGGCCTGCGGGTGCTGCCCGGCCTGCTCGTCGCCGGCCTCAGCACCCTGGCCGGGGCCGTGGATGCCCCCGCACCCCCGGAGCTGAGCCTGTCGGAGGATGGCGCCTATGTGGTCGATGCCCGCAGCAAGCTGGCCTGGCCCCGCTGCGTGGAGGGCATGGCCTGGAACGGCAAGACCTGCACGGGCGCGGCGCGCCTGATGACACATGGCGAAGCCACGGCGCTGGCGGCGGCGCGGGCCAAGGCCGAGGGCGTGGCCTGGCGGCTGCCGCGTGTGCCCGAACTGCGTCGCCTGGCCGGCAAGGTCGGCAAGCCTGCGGGTCCGGAGGCTGCACTGTTCCCGGCGGCTCCACAGGACTGGCACTGGTCCATCACGGCCAGCATCAATGCCGTGCGGATCAATCCCTACGACTACGACAATATCCGGCAGGGCCGCACGGGCGGCAACACCGACCAGCTTGGCGTGCAGCAGGGCTGGGCGGTGCACATGGGCTCGGGTGAGGCGCGCGGTGATGTCACCAAGCGTTCCATGCTCACGGTGCGGCTGGTGCGTCCGAACTTCTGAGTTCCTTTTTGCGGCTGTCCTCCCCAACAGGAGCGTCCCATGCAACATGAACGGAATCTGCGCAGTGCATGGGCGTCTGCCGTCCTGGTGCTCCTGACCGTGGCGGTGGTGCAGGCCGGGCCTTGCGGCGAACTCGTGACGATAGGCACCCACGACGGAACCAGCACGCGCTATGCGTTCGCGCATGCAGCGAACGCGGCCCAGGGCAGCCGGGTGGCGCTGGTCTTGCTGGTGGGTGGCGGCGGCCATCTCCGGCTCGACGAGCAGGCTTGCCCGCAGGCCCTGGCGGGCAATTCGCTGGTGCGCTCGCTGCCGCTTTTTCAGGCCGCCGGTTTCGCCACGGCGCTGGTGGACGCGCCACCAGACCATACGGGCGAGGACGGTCTGGCAGGATTCCGGACCTCGACCAAACACGCCCAGGACCTCGGGCGGGTCATTGCCGACCTGCGCCGGCGGACCCAGGCCCAGGTCTGGCTGATCGGTACCAGCCGCGGCGCGATCTCGGCGGCCAACGCCGCCAGCCGCCTGAGCGGCCCGGCGGCGCCCGACGGCCTGGTGCTGACCTCGCCCGTCACCTCGGGCAATCCCAAGGGGCAGAAGTCCTGGGTGGCACAGACCGTGTTCGACCTGCCGCTGGAGTCCATCCGCATGCCCGTGCTGGTGATCGGCCATGCGCAGGACAAATGCCTACGGTCCCCGGCGACGCAGAACGAACGCATCACGGCACGCACCGAGGGCGTGCGCGAGCAGCTCGTGATGGTGGACGGCGGGCCGGGCCGCGTTGGCATGTCGGCCGTGGAGGCTTGTGAAGGGCGTTCGCCGCATGGCTTCCTGGAGCAGGAGGCCGAGGTCGCGGCGGGCATCACCCGCTTCATCAGAGGTGCTCGTTACTGAGTCGCCGCTTGCTGGGGGCCTTACATCTGGGGTTTCATCTTGCATGGACACATCTGTGGTCTGGATGTCACATGGGAGGTGGTAACCCGGGTTGGATTTGGTCTGGCCAGCGCGGATTCCTAGGCCTGCGTTATAGGATGTAGTCCATTCTCAAACTACATCGGGGAGCAACAAGACATCATGAGCATTTCCAAATTCAGTCTGATACTTTTTGTGCTGCTGGCAGTGGCAACAGAGACCATGGCCCAGCCCGCGAGTCAGAGCAAGGCGGCGGCCCCGTCCACGGCTGACAAGGCCTCAGTCGAAGTGGATTTCTGGAAATCTGTGGAGCGCATGGACACAGCCGATGCGTATGCAGCGTATCTCGATGCTTACCCTAACGGGCGTTTTGCTCTCCTTGCGCGGCTAGCGATGAAGCGTTCATCTGGCAGCGCACAGCCCACGACCGCCAGTACCGCTCCGGTGGCCCCGGCTGTGGGAATCAGTGCGCCTGCAATGGCTGCTGCCAGCAAGCAGCCCCAGGTCTCCACTGCCGCTGACAAGCTCAACGCCTGGTCCGAGCCGGCTTCAGGAGCCATCCCCCTCGATGCTGGCCACAGGGTCCGCGGGCCAGGGGTGATCACGGTCGGCCGCTTGGGTGCCAGGAAACAGCTGCCCATTCCTGAAGGTGAGTGGACGGTGGTCGCGGCGACTGACCATGACAGCGATACCCAGCCCAGATATACGGCGACCTCGACCTCGGTGGGTCCTGGCGCGGTCAAGCTGACGACGCTGACGCTGGCTCAATTCGAGGGGACGACAGCCAGATCCCTGCTTGTTGTGACGTTCAATCGCATAGTGAATGATATGCCCCGCTTCTCCTGGAAAGGTGCTGAGCAGTGCGTCGCGGCCGGTGCTGCTGATCAGGCCAAAAAGCCCGACTACCACCATATCCAAAACAGCAGAAGCCTCAATCTTTGCGTACAAATCCGCCATGAGCCCGATGGCGGAATTCAGGCTGTTTTTGTGCCAGTACACCACAAGGAGGTCAGCCAGAATCTGGACAAGCTCGGAGGGCGGTTGGGGGTCTACAACACCGAGTTGGATCTGTACCTGGTAGACCGGTACGCCGCCTATATGCGCATCACCCGACTCGATTGCACGGAAGCTCGGCAGGGCCGCCCGGCCTGTGGCTTGCCAGGGAGCCAGCCGGTCGGCCTTGCAACGCAGGTCACCTGGTCCAAAGCTTATGCGCAGCAGGCATACACAGGATTTGATCGCAATTTGGTGCTGCCCGAACTCAGTGCCCAGGCGGGGACGGGCGGCACGAACTGAGTCCGGTACGCTGATCATCAGGCACAAACTCGGAGGCGAGAAAAGCAAAAAGCGCCCATCAGGGCGCTTTTTGCTTAAGGCTGGAGAGGACTATTTGCCGTGCTTGGCGATCAGGGCCCGGGCACCGTCCAGCAGTTTCTTGCCGTCAAAGCCGCGCTTGTTCATGTCGGCCACCCACTCGTTGTCGACTTCGCTGGAGCGTTTGACGAACTCCTGGGCCTCGGGTTTGCTCAGCGTGTAAATGGTATTGCCGCGTTCGACCGTGGTCTTGCGGCCGGGAATATCGCTCTCCTGCTGCTGCCTGCCCAGCCAGCCCGAGGTGGCCAGGCCGGAGTTGTTGTCGATGACCTTCTTGAGGTCGGGGGCCAGCGACTCGTACTTGGCCTTGTTCATGGTCATGACGAAGGTCGTGGTGTACAGGCCAGGATGGCCGGCGGGAAACTCGGTGTGGAACTTGGTCAGTTCGTGCACCTTGACGGCCGGCACCACTTCCCAGGGGATCACGCAGCCATCGATGGTGCCCTTGGACAGGGCGTCCGGGATCTGCGGCAGCGGCATGCCCACCGGCGTGGCGCCCACGGCCTGCAGCAGCTTGGTGACCTGGCGGGTCGGGCCGCGCACCTTCATGCCCTTGAGGTCGGCCGGGCTCTTGATCTGCTTGGCCTTGGCGTGGAACATGCCGGGGCCGTGCACGTGCAGGGCGATCGGGTGCGTGTCCTTGAACTCGTCGACGGCCACCGTCTGCACGTAGTCCCAGTAGGCCTTGGAAGTGGCCTCGGCATTGTTCAGCATGAAGGGCAGCTCGAAGACCTCGATGCGCGGGAAGCGGCCGGCGGTGTTGCCCGGCAGCGTCCAGACGATGTCGACCACGCCGTCGCGGGCCTGGTCATAGAGTTGCACCGGCGTGCCGCCGAGCTGCATGGCGGGGTAGGCCTCGAACTTGATGCGGCCGCCCGACTCTTTCTCGACCTTGTCCATCCAGGGCTTGTGCATGGTCAGCCAGACCAGCGACATGGGCGACATGAAGGTGTGGAACTTGAGTGTGACGCTCTGCTGGGCCAGGCCCAGGGTGGGGGCGCCCAGCACGGCCGCGGTGGCAGCGGTGGACTTGAGCAGGGTACGGCGCTGGATCATGGTCTCTCTCCTCGGGTGATGCCTGCCGGCACCATAACGGAAATCGGTGCGCGCGCCTGCTGGGGCTTTCCCTCAAGACCGCGCAGGCCTGTTCGAGCTGCTATGACGCTAACCGACGTACTGCACCAGCCACAGCGAGAGGGCCGGGAAGAACAGCAGCAGCAGGGTGCGCAGCACGTCGCTGGCCAGGAAGGGCAGCACGCCGCGGTAGCTCTCGGCGATGGGCACGTCCCTGGCCATGCCGTTGACCACGTAGACGTTCAGGCCCACGGGCGGCGCCAGCAGGCCGAAGCCCACCGTCATCAGCACCATGATGCCGAACCAGATGGCGACCGACTCCCTGGGCAGGCCGAAGTCCAGGCCCATGACCAGGGGGAAGAAGATCGGGATGGTCAGCAGGATCATGGACAGCTCGTCCATCACCGCGCCCAGCACCACGTACAGCAGCAGGATGGCCGAGACCACCATCAGCGGCGGCAGGCCCCAGCCGCCCACCAGCGTGGCCAGCTGGGCCGGCACCTGGGTCAGGGCCAGGGCGGCGTTCATCAGGTCGGCGCCCATGAAGATCATGAAGATCATGGCCGAGCCCTCGGCCGTGGCGTAGAAGCAGTGCCGCAGCTTGGCCCAGCTCAGTTCGCGCCTGAGCAGCGCGGCGACGAAGGTGGCGGCGGTACCGACGGCCGCGCCTTCGGTGGGCGTGAACAGGCCGCCATAGATGCCGCCGAAGACCAGCAGGAAGATCAGCGCGATCGGCAGCACGCCCAGCAGCGACTGGGCGCTGAGGCGCTCGGTCACGGTGTCGTGTTCCGGCGCCTGGCCCGGCACCAGCCGCACGTAGACCGCGATCGCCAGCATATAGCCCAGCATGGCGATGAGGCCCGGCACCATGGCGGCGGCGAAGAGCTTGGCGATGTTCTGCTCGGCCAGGATGGCGTAGATCACCAGCGGCACGGAAGGCGGGATCAGGATGCCCAGCGTGCCGCCGGCGGCCAGCGTGCCGGTGGACAGGCGCCCCGAATAGCCGTGGCGCTTCATCTCGGGCAGGGCCACCGAGGTGATGGTGGCCGCGGTGGCGACCGAGGAGCCGCAGATGGCGCCGAAGGCCGCGCTGGCCATGACCGAGGCCATGGCCAGGCCGCCGCGCACGCGCGCCATCAGGGCGGCGGCGAAGCCGAACAGGGCCTTGGAGATGCCGCCCTGGGTGGCGAAGTGGCCCATCAGGATGAAGAGCGGGATCACCGACAGGTCGTAGCTGGCAAAGCGCGCGAAGGCCTGGGTGTTGAGGAAGTTGGCCAGCGGCAGCCAGCCGGCCTGGGCCAGGTAGCCGGCGCAGCCGGCGGCGAACATGGCGATGGCGATCGGGATGCGCACTGCCATCAGCAGCAGCATGACGCCGAAGATCATCAGGGTCAGCAGCAGGGGACTCATATGCAGGCCCCCACGCTTGCCACTTCGTGTGCTGCGCTGCCCCCCGAGGGGGCTGAGGCCCGCGGCTCCGAGCCCGCCTGCGCAGGCTCGGACGGGCCGAAGAGACGCGCACGTCTCGTGCCGTCACGTTTCGCGCCTTGGGACGGCCCGGCGGCGCTCATACCTGACCCTCCGCTTCGAAACCAGCCGCGGCCTGCCAGAGCCCGATCAGCGCCGTCAGCACCAGCGGCGGCACCATGAAGGTGTAGACGATCCATTCGGGAAAGCCCAGCATCATGGTGGCCGACTGCGTGCTCCAGGCGCTCAGGCCACCCAGCACGGTGCGCCAGGCCAGCAGGGCCATGGCCAGCGCCAGCAGCCCGGCACCCAGGCGGTCCAGCGCCGCATTCGTGCGTTCGCTGGCGCGCTGGGTGAAGAAGTCGACGATGATGTTGCCGCGCCTGAGCTGGCACCAGGGCAGGAAGAGGGCGATCGCCGCGCCCGCGGCCACGCCCGTGAGTTCGAAGTCACCGACCAGCGTGGTGCCGGTGGTGTTGCGGCCCAGGACGCTGGCGCAGGTCATCAGGGTGATGACGGTCAGCAGCAGGCCGGCCAGGATGGCGCAGAGCCCGGCCAGCTTGCCCAACAGCTTGTAGATCATGGGCCGCGATTGTAGGGGCGGCCCGCGCAGACGACCTTGAGGGAGATCGGGGTCAGGCCGGCCACGCCGCCTTCCAGCACGTCGCCGGGCACCACGGCCGCCACGCCCTCGGGCGTGCCGGTGTAGATCAGGTCGCCCGGGCGCAGCTCCCAGGCCGTGCTCAGGTGCTCGATGATCTCGCCGATGTTCCAGATCAGCTTGGAGACGTCGCTGCGCTGGCGGTCTTGGCCGTTGACCTGCAGCCAGATCTCGGCCTGCTCCACATAACCGGCCTGGGCCGCCGGCGTGATGGCGCCGATGGGGGCGGCTTCGTCGAAGGTCTTGCCGATGCACCAGGGGCGGCCGAGCTTCTTCTGCTCGCCCTGCAGGTCGCGGCGGGTCATGTCCAGGCCGACGGCGTAGCCCCAGATGTGCTTCCTGGCGTCGGCCGCCTTGATGTTCCGGCCGCCGGTGCCGATGCAGGCCACCAGCTCGATCTCGTGATGGAAATCCTTGGTCAGGCTCGGGTAGTGCAGGCGGGCGGTCTGGCCCGGTTCGATCACCAGGCAGGTGTCGGCCGGCTTGATGAAGAAGAAGGGCGGTTCGCGGCCGGTGAAGCCCATCTCCTGCGCATGCGCCACGTAGTTGCGGCCCACGCAGTAGACGCGGCCGACGGGGAAACGGTCGGTGCTGCCGACCACGGGCACGGAGACGGGGGCCGGGGGGGTGATGACGAAACTCATGCGAGCCTTTCTTCGCGGTGGATGCCCAGGGCCTGCTGCACCGGGCGGTCTGAATAACTGAACAGCACGCAACCCGTGGCCGACTGCAGGCGCAGCGTCTGCCAGGACGGCACGACGAAATGGTCGCGCGCTTCAAAGTCGTATCGTAGCGGGCCCTGCGGGCCCTCGATGGTCGCGGTGCCCGCCCCCTCGACCACGCTGTAGACCGCACCATCGGTCTGGCGCCAGGCCTGGCCATCAAAGCCGGCCGGCAGGCGTTGCAGGAAGGGCTGGAGGGTGGGCATGGGCGTGCCGCCGCTCAGCGGGTTGATGTAGCGCAGCTTCCAGCCGTCCCAGGCGTCCAGGGGTGCGCTGCGCTCCAGCTGGTGCAGCGCCTCGCGGCTGCGCGCGTAGGGGTAGCTGAAGAGGGGCGAGGTGGCGCCGAAGGGCGCATCGCCCCGCACCGGCGCCATGTTGTGGCCGTAGCGGGCATCGCTGGCGCCTTCGGGGCGGGTGATGCGCTGCGACTTCTCGGCGCTGTTCTCGGCAAAGCCGGCGTCGAAGAAGCGGATCATCGGAATGTCCAGGCCGTCGAGCCAGACCACGGCGTCGTCGACTTCATTGCCCTGCGCATCGGCAGTCCCCCGGCCCGGATGGCCGTGGTCGTGCCAGGTCCAGCTCGGCGTGATGATGAAGTCGCCCGGGTGCATGGTGCTGCGTTCGCCGTCCACCGCGGTATAGGCGCCCGTGCCCTCGATGATGAAGCGCAGCGCGCTTTGCGTGTGGCGATGGGCCGGGGCCACCTCGCCCGGCAGGATGAGCTGCAGTCCGGCGTAGAGCGACTGGGTGATGGCCGACTGGCCGCGCAGCGCCGGGTTTTCCAGGATCAGCACGCGGCGCACCGCCTCCTCGGCGCTGATGACCGCGCCGGCGCGGCGCAGGAAGGGGCGGATGGTCCGGTACTTCCAGAACGCCGGCACACAGGGCGAGGCCGGCTGCGGCGGCACCAGCGCGTGCAGCACCTCCCACAGCGGCGTCAGGTGGTGGGGCGACATGTCGCGGTACAGCGCCTGTCGGTCAGCGGCAGCGGGGTGGGGGGGCTTCATGGTGCTTCCTGCGGTGCGGGCCGGATTGTGACAGCAGCGCGCCCACGCAATCAGTATGCATGCTTATCAATTGACGGGGCATCGGGTTTTCCCGCAGCGGGTGCCGCATAAACTAGCGGCTCTCCCTGACCACACCATGAGCAAGAGCTTCGATTTCCAGCAGGCCCCCGGCCACCTGATCCGCCGCGCCCACCAGTTGTCGGTGGCGATCTTCATGGAGGAGACGGCCGACTACGACGTCACGCCGGTGCAGTTCGCCATCCTCAATGCCCTGATGGGCACCAACGGCGTCGACCAGGTGACGCTGGCGGCGCACGTGGCCTTCGATGCCGCCACCTCGGGCTCGGTGATCGGCCGCCTGGAAGCCAAGGGCTGGGTGCGGCGCGAGGCCGACCTGCACGACCGCCGGCGCAAGCTGCTGTGGGTCACGCCCGAAGGCGAGCAGGCCGTGCAGCAGATGAAGCGCGCCGTGGCCCGGGTGCAGACGCGCCTGCTGGGGCCGCTGAACGCTACCGAGCGCGAGCAGATCGTGCGCCTGCTGGGCAAGGTGGTCGCCGGGCATGAGAAGGGTTGAGACCCCCAGGCTCCGCGCTCTACGCGCGCTACGCCACCCCCCTTAAGAAGGGGGCAACGCCAGTGGCCCGGCGAAGCCGGTTCCACGGCGTTTCGCGAACATGCCTCGGCCTGGCGGCCTTAGGCAACGGTTGCTCTCGCCGCCTCAGCTGGATTTCGCGAGGAGCGTAAAGTGCTCAACCACGGGCGGGGCGGCGAAGAAGGGGCCGACGATGGCGCGCCACTCGGTGAAGGCCGGTGACTGGCGGAAGTGCACCGTGTGGTCTTCCAGCGTCTCCCAGAAGATCATCAGGATGTAGCGGTCCGGGTGCTCGACGCCCTGGTTGACCTTGTAGCCGCGGTAGCCGCGGGCCTTGCTGATGACGGTGGCCAGGCCGCGCTGGATCGCTTCGTCAAAGGCGGCCTGCTGGTCGGCGTGGATGCGGATGTCGGCGATTTCGAGAATCATGGGGGCTCCGGAAGGGCTGCAGGGGAAGGGCGCAAGTCTACGTGAGCGTGCCCGGCGCCGGCGCTGCTGCGCCGGCCGGCCGCGCCGTCCCGGCGAAAAAGCGCAGCGCGTTGCGGCCGGCGCCCTTGGCCTGGTACATGGCCAGATCGGCCTGCTTGAGCAGCTCTTCCGGGGCATGGCGCTGGCCGCAGAACAGGGTGGCGCCAATGCTGGGGCTGCTCGCATGCGTGTGGCCGGCCAGCTCATAGGGCCGGTTGAGGCGCTCGAGGATCTTCTGGCCGACCTTGGCGGCCTGTTGGTGCGCAACGTCGGGCGCCGGGTCGAGTTCCTCGAGCAGGACCACGAATTCGTCGCCGCCCAGCCGGGCCACCGTGTCGGCCTGGCGCACGCATTCGCGCAGCCGCAGTGCCACCTGCTGCAGCAGCAGGTCGCCGATGTCGTGGCCCAGGGTGTCATTGAGCTGCTTGAACCGGTCCAGGTCGATGAACAGCAGGGCGCCATGGTGGCCGTTGCGCATCGAGGTTCGCAGGGCCTGCTGCAGCCGGTCCTGCAGCAGGCGCCGGTTGGGCAGGCTGGTGAGCGGGTCGTAGAAGGCCAGGTCGTGGATGCGCTGTTCGGCCGCCTTGCGTTCGCTGATGTCGTGCATGGTCGCCACGTAATGGGTGACGCTGTTGTCCGCGCCGCGCACGGCCGTGATGGTGACCAATTCGGGGTAGACCTCGCCGTTCTTGCGCCGGTTCCAGATCTCGCCCTTCCAGGCGCCGCTCACCCGCAGCCGCTCCCACATGGCGGCGTAGAAGGCGGCGTCGTGCCGGCCCGAACTGCGGTAGCGCGGGTTCCGGCCCACGATGTCCTCGGCGCTGTAGCCGGTGATCTCGGTGAAGGCGCTGTTGATGCGCAGGATGACGCCCTGCTCGTCGGTGACGAACATGCCCTCCTGGGTCTGGAAGGCCTTCTCGGCGATGCGCAGCTCCACCTCATCGTGGCGCTGCTGCAGCACGGCACGGCCCAGCAGCCACAGCGCGCCGACGACGATCAGGCTGATGCCTGCGCCCAGGGCCAGCATCACGCGCTGCAGGCCCTGGATTTCGGCATGGGCCGCCTGCGGCGAACGCGACACCACCAGCAGCAGCGGGTAGCCGCTGAGCCAGCGGTGGGCGATGCCGCGCTCGACCTGGTCGAAGACGGAACGCCGCAGGCTGAAGCCCGCGGGCTGGCGCTGGTAGTCGGCCAGCAGGCTGGCGTCGATCCGGCTGCCCTGGTACTTCTGCAGCTCGACCGAGCGGCTGAGCAGGGTGCCGCGTTCGGACAGCACCGCCATGATGGTGTCGGCCCCGATGGGCAGGTCCTGGAAGAAGCGGGTCAGCTGCTCGGGCGGCAGGAAGATGACGATGACGCCGAGAAAGCGGCCGTCCTTGGCCAGCACGGGGCGGGCCAGCTGCATGCCCCAGCGCTTGCTCAGGCGCCCCAGCACCGGGTCGCTGATGTAGAGCTGATCCGGGCCGCCGTCGGCGAAGACGCGGAAGTGCGCGCGGTCGCCCAGGTAGGCGGGGGCGGGCCGGCCCGGGATGTCGGTGAAGCGCGGATAGCCGTCGGCCCCGATGATGGTCACATGGACATCCAGGCCCTGCAGCGGACCCTGGCGCAGCAGGCCGATGGCGCGGTTCAGCTCCTGCGGATGATCCTGGTATTCGGCGCGCAGGAACAGCAGCGCGTGGTCCAGGCTGGCGATCTGGCGCAGCAGCGTCACGTCCACCACCTCGGACAGATGCACCAGATCCTTGCGGAACTTGTCCAGGTGGTCCTGGCGGATGCGGCCGGACTCCCACAGGACCGTAGCCCAGATCAGGGCCAGCAGCAGCGCGCCGAAGCCGAGCAGTTGCCAGGGCCAGGCCGTCCAGGCGGGGCGTCTGCCATGGCGCCCGTGGCCGGCGGCCCGGGCGCGGAAGGCGGCGGTCATGCGCGTCAACATGCCAACGAATCAATCATTGAATAAGTATGGGCGAATTTTACGCGGCGCCTGCCGCAGATTTACCCCCGAGGGGATGGCGCCGGGCGCAACTGTTTCCGGTTTATGCTCCCGCCCAGGGACACCCGACTGCCAATCATGAAACTGCACAACTACTTCCGCTCTTCCGCCTCGTTCCGCGTGCGCATCGCGCTGGCCCTCAAGGGCCTGAGCTACGAATACATCCCCGTGCACCTGGCGCGCGGCGACCACAAGCTGCCCGGCTATGCCGGCATCTCGGCCGACGGCCTGGTGCCGCTGCTGGAGACCGACGGCGAGCGCCTGTCCCAGTCCATGGCCATCATCGAGTACCTGGACGAGACCCATCCGCAACCGCCCCTGCTGCCGGGCGACGCCCTGGGCCGCGCCAAGGTGCGCGCGCTGGCGCAGATGGTGGCCTGCGAAATCCATCCGCTCAACAACCTGCGCGTGCTCAAGTACCTGACGCGCGAGCTCAAGGTCAGCGAAGCCGACAAGAACGCCTCGTACCGCTAGTGGGTGCGCACCGGGCTGGAGAGTTTCGAGCGCCAGCTCGCCGCGCTGGCGGCGCAGCGCAAGAAGGCCGGCCTCCAGCCCTCGGTCTACTGCTGGGGCGACCAGCCCACGCTGGCCGACTGCTGCCTGGTGCCGCAGATCTTCAACGGCAGGCGTTTCGCCGCTAACCTCGAGGGCCTGCCGCTGACCATGGGCGCCTTCGAGGCCTGCATGCAGCTGCCGGCCTTCCAGCAGGCCCAGCCCTCCAACTGCCCGGACAACGAGCCCTGAGCCGGGCGAGGGGCGCGCCGTGCATCCGGACTGGCTGATCCCCCAATGGCCGGCGCCGGCCACGGTGCGCGCGGTCTGCACCACGCGCGCCGGCGGCCGCTCGGCCGCGCCCTATGACAGCCTGAACCTGGGCGACCACGTGGGCGACGATCCGCTGCACGTCGGCGCCAACCGCGCCGTGCTGGCGCAGGCCATCGGGGCGCACCCGGTCTTCCTGCAGCAGGTGCACGGCAGCGGCGTGGTCACGCTCGATGCGCACACCCCGCATGGCACCGCGGCCGATGCCTGCCTGACGCGCGAGCGTGGCCTGGCCTGCACCATCATGGTGGCCGACTGCCTGCCCTTGCTCTACACCGACACCCGCGGCAGCTTCGTGGCCGCCGCGCACGCCGGCTGGCGTGGCCTGGCGGGGCAGGGGGGGACGGGCGTGCTGGAGGCCCTGCAGGCGGCGCTACCGGTGCCGGCACAGGAGGTCATGGTCTGGCTCGGCCCCTGCATCGGGGCGCAGGCCTTCGAGGTCGGCCCCGAGGTGCGTGCCGCCTTCGAGGCGCACGAGCCGCAGGCCGCGGCCTGCTTTCGCGCCGCCCCGGCGCCCGGCAAATGGCTGGCCGACCTGCCGGCCCTGGCGCGCCAGCGCCTGGCCGCGCTGGGCATCAGGCAGATCTATGGCAACGACGGCAGCACACCCTGGTGCACCGTGGTCAACCCCTCACGGTTCTTTTCGCACCGGCGCGACCGCGTCAGCGGCCGCCTGGCGGCCTGCGTCTGGCGGGTCTGAGGCGGCGGCGGCCTGCCCGGCCTGCTCGGCTTCACGCTGGCGGCGGATCTTCCGGCGCAGCGGCGTGCCCAGGATGTAGAGCACCAGTGACACCGGCCCCACGCCGTAGAGCAGGAAGGTGAAGACGGCGCCCAGCACGCTGCCCACCGGGCTGGTCGCTTCGGCCACGGCCATCAGCAGCGCCACGTACAGCCAGCCGATGGCAATCAGTATCAGGAACATGGTGGGGTAGTCGATCGGAACAGGGGTGAATTGACGTCTGTCAGGCCGGCGTAGGCTCAGGCCTGACATACTGGGCCCAGAATCATCGCGACGCGAGGACCCGGAGTGAGACAGGATACCCCCGATTATTGGGCCCAGATGGCCCGGCAGTACCAGCAGGCCCTCGGCGACAACTGGCTCAAGCTGTTCCAGTCCTTCCAGGGCCTGGACCTGGGGCAAGCCCAGGCGGCGGCCGCGCCGCCGGCCGAACACCCGCTGCGCATTGCACCCGAGAAGCTGCAGGCCCTGCAGCAGCAGTACCTGCAGGACTGGACCCAGCTCATGCAGCACGGGGCCGGCAGCGCCGTCGCCGCCGACAAGCGCTTTGCCGGCGCGGCCTGGGCCGGGAACCCGCTGGCGGCCCTGGCGGCATCCACCTACCTGCTCAACGCCCGGCTGTTGATGGACATGGCCGAGGCCGTGCAGGCCGACGAGAAGACCCGCGCGCGCATCCGCTTCGCCGTCGAGCAGTGGGTGGCGGCCAGCGCGCCGAGCAACTTCCTGGCCTTCAATGCCGAGGCGCAGCAAAAGGCCATCGAGACCAAGGGCGAGAGCATCGCCAAGGGCCTGCAGAACCTGCTGCACGACATGGGCCAGGGCCATGTGAGCATGACGGACGAGAGCCGTTTCGAGGTCGGCAAGAACGTGGCCACCAGCGAAGGCGCCGTGGTGTTCGAAAACGAACTCTTCCAGCTGATCGAATACAAGCCGCTGACCGCAAAGGTCTACGAGCGGCCCCTGCTGCTGGTGCCACCCTGCATCAACAAGTACTACATCCTCGACCTGCAGCCCGAGAACTCGCTGATCCGCTACGCCGTGGTCCAGGGCCACCGCACCTTTGTGG
>JACCDS011660279.1_pt1 | contig 13760 bp, 11 predicted proteins | sample 7446441 | NCBI WGS metagenome assembly JACCDS01 (sample SAMN15323445, study PRJNA562643) | freshwater metagenome | isolation source: river surface water | place: USA:Blue River Watershed | collected 2017-08-17 | reverse complement strand
GCTGGTAAGTGGGACAGGTGGCGGTGCAAAAACCGCAGTGCACGCACTTGCGCAAAATGGCTTCGGCTTCGCGGCCTTCGGGCGTGTTCTGGTATTCGGGGGCGAGATGGGTTTGCATGGGAGATCGCCTCAGAGCGGGTGCATGCGACCGGTGGCGAACACGCCTTTCGGGTCGAACTGTTGTTGCAGCTGTCGCTGGATGCGCTCTTGCACGGCGTCCAGCGGGGTGTTCACACCGGCGACCTTGTCGACTTCGGCATGGGCGGCACTGGCGCGGAACAGGCTGGCGTGACCACCCACCGACTGCGCCAACTCGCGCAAAGGCACCGCCGCCGAGGCCGGTGCCCACAACCAGCGCTGCGCGCCTTGCCATTCAATGTACTGCGCACAGGGCAAATCCAGCTCCGGCGCGGTCTGAGGCACCGACAGGCGCCACAGGCAGGCGTCTGGCGCGGGGGCCTTGAAAAACGGCAGGGTTTGCTCTGCGCTGGCACGCCAGTCGGCAGCCGCTTCGGCGTGGCCCATCACCGTCACCTGGGCGCCCAGGGCGGTGGCATCTGCGCTCATCTTGCCGGTGGCCGACTGCACCGCCGCCACCGCGCCACGCAAGCGCACAAACAGACAGTCCGCCACCGGCTGCGCGGTGGTGTCGCGCACCCAGGCGCTGGCATTCAATGGCAAGGGCTGACCGCCCCAGCGGTGCAGCAAATCGAGGGCCGTTTTTTGCGCCAGGCCCGCGCACATGAGCGTGGCCTCGGCAGGCGCCACAGGCAACACCTTCAGGCTGACCTCGGTGATCAGGCCCAGCGTGCCCCAGCTGCCCGCCATCAGGCGGCTGACGTCGTAGCCGGCCACGTTCTTCATGACCTGGCCGCCAAAGGTCAGGTGCTCACCCAGACCGTTGATGAAGCGGGCACCCAGCACATAGTCGCGCACAGCACCGGCGGTGGCGCGGGCGGGGCCGCTCAGGCCGGCGGCCACCATGCCGCCCACCGTTGCACCTTCGCCAAAGTGCGGCGGCTCAAACGCCAGGCACTGGCCTTTTTCGGCCAAAGCGGCTTCCAGCTCGGCCAGCGGCGTGCCACAGCGCACCGTGACCACCAGCTCGCTGGGCTCGTAACTGACGATGCCCCGGTAGCCCCGGGTGTCCAGCACCTCGCCCGCGAGGCTTTGACCCCAAAAATCTTTGCTGCCGCCGCCGCGCAAACGCAGCACACGGCCATCCGCACCGGCCTGGCGCACGGCGTCGATGAGGGAATTGAGTTGAGCTTCCATGGGCAAAGATGGTAACCCTCACCCTACGGCGGCTGTGTGAAGTTTTTTAACGGGGGGGTTGTGGGAAATTCCCGGCGCCAGCATGCCTGGCGCCATCTGAAACCTGATCCAGGCGCATGGCGGCGCTCTGGATGCCGGATCGGGTCCGGCATGACAGCCCGATCAAAGCTTGTAGAAATTGACCGGCAAACCTGGCACGTCCACCCGCATGGCCCAAATGCACCCCGATCCGGGCAGAGCCGCCAGCTCGGCCTCGCTGCGCCCATGGCGCGAGCTGGTGATGAACAGGGTCTTGAGGTCCTCGCCGCCCAAGCACGGCATGGTCGGACACTGCACCGGGGTGGGCAATTCGGCCAGCACCTGGCCTTGCGCAGAAAGCTGGAGGATGCGCTTGCCCTCGTACATCGCACTGTAATAGTGGCCCTGCACATCGACCGCTGCGCCATCAGGTCGCCCGCCATAACCGGGCCCGCCCACCTGGCCCCAGGCCCAGGCGACAGGCTTGGGGCTGGCCTGGTAAAAAAGCCGCTCGTTCGACAAACGGTTATGGGTGGCGTCCCAATCCCAGGCCCGCACCTGGTGGCTGCCGGTGCACGACCAGTACAGGGTTTTGCTGTCCGGTGACCAGGCCAGGCCATTGGCCACCGTGGCCCGGTCCATCATGGGCCGGAGCACATGGCCATCCAGGCAATACAGCACGCCATCGGCTTTGTCGCGAGGCTCGTACATGCTGCCCACCCAGAAACGCCCCAGCGGATCGCACTTGCCGTCGTTGAAACGCACACGGGTGGTGTCGTACGGCGCTGCCGCCAACAACTGCAGCGCACCGCCCCAGGTCTTGCCCAGGTAAATGCCATCGCGCAAAGCGATGATCAGTCCACCGCCCTGTACCGGCGCGATGCAGCCAGGCTCTTCGGCCATGGACCAGTATTCAACCGGGCCTTGCGCCCGCATCTGCCCCTGAATCGACAGGCGCGCCAGTCGGCGCCCGGGAATGTCAACCCAATACAGGCGGTTTTCCTGCGGGTGCCAAAACGGCGATTCGCTCAGGCCGTCGGGTTCGGTGGTGATGGCGGTCCAGGTGGGTGCGGTGTTCATGCGGGCATTGTGCCGCGCCGGCTCGGGTTTTCCGGGTGCGCGGGCGTTTGGTCCCTCAAATGAAACAGCCCGCAGGGCACGGGGCGCTGCGGGCTGTGGATGGGTGTCGAGCCAAGCCCGACGCCGGTCACTTCTTGCGTGCGGCGATCGCTTCCTCGGCTTCTTTCACCAGGGCAACGCCCACGGTGTTTTTCCACTTTTCATAGACCGGGCGGGTGATTTGCACAAAGGCGTCGCGTTCGGCGGGGGTGAGGTGGGTGACCGTCACGCCCATGGCGGCGATCTCTTTGAAGGCGGGCTTGTCGGCTTCGGTCAGGCCTTTGCGGGCGATGGCGATTTCTTGTTTGCCAGCGTCGATGGCGGCCTGGCGCACGATGGCCTGGTCAGCCGGTGTCCACGAAGCCCAAATGTCCTTGTTGACCACGAAGATCAACGGGTCGGCCACAAAGCCCCACGAGGTCACGAATTTCTGACCGACGTTTTGCGTCTTGAGCACGTTGAACAGGAACAACGGGTTTTCTTGACCGTCCACCGCGCCGCTGGACAAGGCAGGCTGGGCATCGGCCCAGCTCATTTGCGTGGGGTTGGCCCCCATGGCGCTGAACATGTCAGAGTATATGGGCGAGCCCACCACGCGGATTTTCATGCCCTTGAGGTCAGCGGGTGACCTGATCGGCCGCTTGGAGTTGGTCACTTCGCGGTAACCGTTCTCGCCCCAGGCCAGTGGCACCACGCCGGCTTTGTCCAGGGTCTGGAAGATCTTCTTACCGACCGAGCCTTGGGTCAGCGCGTCGATGGCCGCGTAGTCGGGCATCAGGAAAGGCAGCGAGAACAGGTTGAGTTCCTTGACCTGGGGTGACCAGTTGATGGTCGAGCCCACGGCCATGTCGATCACGCCCTGGCGCAGGGCGCTGAATTCGCGGGTCTGGTCGCCCTGGATGAGCGAGACACCGGGGTACAGCTTGATGTTGATGCGGCCCTGGGTGCGCTCTTTGACCAGATCGGACCAGATCTTGGCAGCCTGACCCCAAGGCGTGGGCGGTGCCAACACGATGGACAGACGGTATTCGGCTTTGTAGTCGGCGGCCGCAGCAGGGGCCGAGAATGCGCCGAAGGCGGTGGCAGCAGCCAGCAGGCTGAGCAGGTGACGGCGAAGTTTCATGAAAAGTCTCCTTGTTTGAAAAAGTACAACAGCGATCTTAATAGCCCAACTGGCGCGGCAACCACAAGGCCAGCTCGGGCCAGGCGATGACGGCCAGCATGACCAGGAACATCGAGAACAGCATCCAGCCAACCCAGCGCACGGTCTCTTCCATGCGCACACCGGCGATGCGGCAAGACACCATCAGGTTCACGGCCAGCGGCGGCGTGAACTGGCCCAATGCCACCTTGAGCGTGAGGATCACGCCAAACCAGACCGGGTCCCATTTGTAAAACTGCACGATGGGCCACAAGAGCGGCACAAAGATCAGGAAAATGGACACGCCGTCGAGGAACATGCCCACGGTGATCAGCATGAGGATGAGCAGGGCCAGCACGCCGTATTCGCCCAAACCCGAGTTGACGATGGCGTTTGTCACCGGGTCGATCACGCCGAGTGTGGACAAAGAGTAGGCGAAGATGCCCGCCAAGGACACCACCAGCAAGATGACCGCCGACAACTCACCCGACTCGCGCAAGATGATGAACAAGTCGCGGGGCTTGATGGTGCGGTAAATCACCATGCCGACAAACAGGCCGTAGAACACGGCCACCACCGCCGCTTCGGTCGGCGTGAACCAGCCGGCGCGCATGCCGCCCAGAATCAGGATCGGGGCAGCCAGACCCCAGGTGGCTTCCTTGAAGCTCTTCCAGAGTTCGGGGCGCGGCAAGCTGGCCTCGTGCGCGCCCATCTTGTGTTGGCGGGCCAGCCAAACAGTGGGCACGATCAACGCCAGACCTGCCAGCACGCCGGGAATCATGCCGGCTGCAAACAAGGCGGGCACCGAGGCACCGGGCACCAGCACCGAATACACGATGAAGGCCACCGAAGGCGGAATCAAGATGTCGGTGGCAGCCGCTGCGCCCACCACGCTGGCCGAAAACGCCGCCGGGTAACCGGCCCGCGACATGGCCGCGATCATGACCGCACCCACGGCCGCCGCGTTGGCAGGACCCGAGCCCGAAATGCCGCCCAGAAACATGGCGACCACAATCGCCACCAAGGGCAACATGCCCGGGCCACGCCCCACGATGGCCACCGCAAAATTGACCAGCCTGAGCGCCACGCCCGAGCGGTCAAAGATGGAGCCCACCAGCACAAACATGGGAATGGCCAGCAAGGGGTACTTGCCCAGACCGGCATAAAAATTCTGCGGCACGGCCAGCAGACCGAACCATTGCGCGTCCGAGTTGGCCAAGGCAATGCAGGCGGCGCCGGCCAGACCCAAGGCCGCGCCAATCGGCACGCCCATCAGCATCATGACCACGAAGGCGGTGAACAGGAGCGTTGGAATCATGACTGGCGCCCCCGACGGATGAACAGACCCAGGGCACGACCGGCAATGGCCACCGACAGGACCGGCAGCCAGATGGTGTACCACCACTGCGGAATGCCGATGCCGGGCGACGTTTCGCCAAAGCGGAAGTCGTCCCACACCACACGCACACTCAGCACGGCAATCAGGGCGAACAGGGCAAACACCATCAGCGCGCCAAAGCGGGCCAAGGCACGTTGGCGTTTTTCGGAACCGCTGTCGGCAAAGTACTCGATGCGGATCTGGCGGTTTCGCGCCACCGAGGCGGACCCCGCCACCAGCGCCAGCACGATCATGAGGAAGACCGAGAACTCTTCGGTCCAGGCAAAGGACTGGTCGGTGAAATAACGAACCACCACATTGGCAAACGTGATCAGGGACAACAGGCCCATCACGATGACCGTCAACCAGTCTTCAATTTGGAGGGGGACAGCGGTTTTTTCGTCGTCTTCGGACAAGCCCGGCGCTTCCAGAGAAGGGGGCAATTCGTGAGGTTGTGGCATGACAAAAACTGAAACGTGAACGAATCACTTTACCATGCCCTCCCCCGCGCACAGGGCCTGCAGCTCGCCCTGGGCACCCGGGCATCCAAGGCGTGGCCATGCCCAAAAAACAGCCCGCCACACCGAGGTGTGCGGGCTGTCCATGTTCACCGCCAAACGCCGGGCTCTCCTGAAGAAAGTCGGCCTTTGGGGATCAGCGCGACATCAACCGTGGTAGGCCGACTCGCCGTGCGAGGAGATGTCCAGGCCTTCGCGCTCTTGCTCTTCCGTGACACGCAGGCCGATGGTCAGGTCCACGATCTTGTAGGCCACGACCGACACCACGCCCGACCAGACGATGGTCAGCAGAACCGCCTTGGCCTGGGTCCACACTTGCGCTGCGATGGAGTAGGCATCGGGCGTGATCATTGCCACAGTGACCCAGTCACCCACCGCGCTTGGCCCACCCAGGGCGGGCGAGTTGAACACACCGGTCAACAAGGCCCCGACGATGCCGCCCACGCCATGCACACCGAACACATCCAGCGAATCGTCCGCGCCCAGCAGTTTCTTCAGACCGTTGACACCCCACAGGCAGGCGAAGCCGGCGATGAAACCGATGACCAGTGCGCCACCGATGCCGACGTTGCCCGCTGCCGGCGTGACCGCCACCAGACCGGCCACCGCACCCGATGCTGCACCCAGCATGGAGGCTTTGCCGCGCATCAAGGCTTCACCCACGCACCAGGCCAGCACGGCACCGGCTGTGGCCACCAAGGTGTTGATGAAGGCCAGTGCTGCGAAACCGTTGGCTTCCAAGGCCGAGCCGGCGTTGAAACCGAACCAGCCCACCCACAGCAGGGAGGCACCCACCATGGTCAAGGTCAGGCTGTGCGGGGCCATGGATTCACGGCCGTAACCGACACGTTTGCCCACCATGAAAGCACCGACCAGGCCCGCGACAGCGGCGTTGATGTGCACCACGGTACCGCCTGCGAAGTCCAGCGCGCCCCACTGCCAGATCAGACCGGCTTTGCTGGTCATCTCATCGGCGACTTCCTTGGCGGTGTAAGCGTCAGGCCCCATCCAGAACCAGACCATGTGGGCCACCGGCAGGTAGCTGAAGGTGAACCACAACACCATGAAGGCGAGCACGGCAGAGAACTTGATGCGCTCGGCAAAAGCGCCCACGATCAGGGCACAGGTGATGCCGGCGAAAGTGGCCTGGAAAGCGGCGAACGAGATCTCAGGAATCACCACGCCCTTGCTGAACGTGGCGGCGTTGGCAAACGTGCCCGCGACGTTGTCCCAAATGCCCTTCATGAACAGCCGGTCAAAACCACCGATGTAGGCGTTGCCCTCGGTGAACGCCAGGCTGTAGCCGTAAACGAACCACAGCACCACGATCAGCGAGAAGGTCACGAAAACCTGCATCAGCACGGACAACATGTTCTTGCTGCGCACCAGGCCGCCGTAGAACAAGGCCAGTCCGGGGATGACCATCAGGATCACCAAAATGGTGGACAACATCATCCAGCCGGTGTCACCCTTGTTGGGCACCGGCGCAGGGGCGGCTTCTGCAGCCGCCGCCGGTGCCGCGGCAGGTGCCGAAGCCGGTGCAGCCGCCTGGGCGTCCGCCGCAGGCGCGGTGACAGCCGCCGGTGCAGTTTGGGCCGAAGCCACCGTGGCCGTGCCCAGGAAACCCAGGCCCAGGGTCAAGCCCAAGGCCAGCGAAGCGAGTAGCTTTTTCATATCTCGACTCTCTTTCTTGTCATTCAAAGGGCTTCGCCGCCGGTTTCACCGGTGCGGATGCGAACCACTTGTTCGAGGTCGTACACAAAGATCTTGCCGTCGCCGATCTTGCCGGTGCGGGCACCGGACTCGATGGCTTCGATCACGCGCTCGACCAGTTCGTCGGACACGGCGGCTTCGATTTTCACTTTGGGCAAAAAGTCGACCACGTATTCCGCGCCGCGGTACAGCTCGGTGTGGCCCTTTTGACGACCGAAGCCTTTGACTTCGGTCACGGTGATGCCCTGCACGCCGATGCCCGAGAGCGCTTCACGCACCTCGTCCAGCTTGAAGGGTTTGATGATGGCGGTCACCAGTTTCATGATGGCTCCTTGTGTTGAATGGCTCGGGTCAGAAGGCGTATTTCAGGCCAACGACGACGCCGGTTTTGCCCAAGCCTTCAACGCCTGCTTTACCAGGTGTGTAGTAGAAGTTTTTGTCGGCATCAGTTCCCACAACTGCGCCCGTCAGAGTCAAGCCCTTGCCCAAATCCTTGGCCAGGGTCAGTGAGTAATCTGTGTACGTGCCAGCAGCGTTACCTGCGCCTTTGAGCTTCTGATAGCCCACATGTGGCACCAAACTGTAGCCATCACCCATGTCAAACGTCGCACTCAAGTCCAGGTAGTAACTGTTCTTGCTGTCCAGATTACCGAACAAATTAGAAATGGCGTGTGAATATTTGGCAGTGACCGCTCCATAGGTCACTGCACCATAAATCTCGTTGGTGTTTGCGTTGCCATAAACCAGCGTGTCCTTGAGTTTGTTGCGCGCGTATTCATACCGCAGGAAACCTACGTCATAAGAGACATCACCCATACTGCCTTTGTAGCCTGCATATAAATCCAGCTCTACGCTACCAGATGGCGCACCCGCGTCCTTGATCCACTTGATGGTGGAGCCCCAGACGCCCACATAAAAACCGCTTTTGTCGGCGTAATCCACACCGCCCTGAAGGGCTGGATCAAAGCGGCTTTGTGAAAGACCGCGGTAGCGGTAATCGCTGACCACACCCACGTTGTAAGACAGGGTGCTTTCGGCAGCGGCTTGGGCCTGGGCCACGGAAGCCAGCGAGCTGACGGCCAAAGCGATCAGGGAGGGAACGAGGATCTTTTTCATGGGGAACTCCTTGGAGAGGTGTTGAGGACACCGCTGTTAAGCATGGAGCGTGCCAAGGCGTCCCGTCGGCCGGTCTGCGGGCATTCACCAGTGCATTTCACCTCTGTCGCGTGCTTCAATCCATTCCAACAAGCGGCGCGCGCCAAGACAGCGCGGCCGCACACACACCATGCACCAGCATGGGGCAGGGAGGGGGAATGAGTCTTTCTTTGGTGCACAGCCGCGCTTTGGTCGGCCTGCAGGCGCTGGCGGTCACCGTGGAGGTGCATCTGGCCAACGGCCTGCCCAGCTTCACCTTGGTGGGGCTGGCCGATGTGGAGGTCAAGGAGGCCCGCGAACGCGTGCGCTCGGCCTTGCAAAACAGCGGGCTGGATTTCCCGCACAACAAGCGCATCACCGTCAACCTGGCCCCGGCCGACTTGCCCAAAGACTCGGGCCGGCTGGATTTGCCCATCGCACTGGGCATCCTGGCGGCCAGTGGCCAGATCGACGCGTCGCGCATGGCGGGTCACGAGTTTGCCGGCGAGTTGTCCTTGTCGGGCGAGCTCAGACCGATCCGTGGCGCACTGGCCATGAGCCTGGCACTGCGCCAGCAAAACGTACGCACCCGCCTGGTGTTGCCCCCGGGCAGCGCCGAAGAAGCCGCGCTGGTGCCCGACGCCGAGGTGTTTCGCGCCCGGCACCTGCTCGATGTGGTGCAGCAGTTTTTGCCGCCATCGGCCGAGCCAGCGCCCGAACCCGGTGAAGGCTGGAGCCGCCTGAGCGCACAGGCGCCGTCCGAGGCACCACGCTATCCCGACCTGGCCGATGTGAAAGGGCAAGCGGGGGTCAAACGGGTGCTCGAGATCGCCGCCGCGGGCGGGCATTCGCTGCTGATGGTCGGCCCACCGGGCTCGGGCAAGTCGATGCTGGCGCAACGCTTTGCGGGTTTGTTGCCGCCCATGTCGGTGGAAGAGGCGCTGGAGACCGCCGCTTTGGCCAGTCTGGCCGGGCGCTTTGATGTGTCACGGTGGGCCCAAAGACCCACGGGCCAGCCCCACCACTCGGCCAGTGCGGTGGCGCTGGTGGGCGGCGGCTCCCCGCCCCGGCCGGGCGAGATTTCACTGGCGCACCACGGCGTGTTGTTTCTGGACGAACTGCCCGAGTTTCCTCGCGCCGCGCTCGAAGCCCTGCGCGAACCGCTGGAGAGCGGCACCATCACCATCGCACGGGCTGCACGGCGGGCCGAGTTCCCGGCGCGGTTTCAGCTGATCGCGGCCATGAACCCCTGCCCTTGCGGGTATCTGGGCAGCACCAGCCGCAGCTGCCGTTGCACACCCGACCAGATCAGCCGTTACCAGGGCAAGCTCAGCGGTCCGCTGTTGGACCGGATCGACTTGCACATCGAAGTGCCCAGTCTGCCCGCGCCCGATTTGCTGAACGCCCCGCCCGGCGAAAGCACACCGGCCATCGCCGCCCGCGCCCTGGCCGCGCGCCAAAGGGCCTGGGCACGGCAAAACTGTGCCAACGCGGCCCTGCAAGGCCAGGCCATCGACGCGCATGCCCGTCTGAGCGACCAGGCCACCGTCTTGCTGCAAAAAGCCGCCGCCCAACTGGGCTGGAGCGGGCGCAGCACCCACCGCAGCCTGAAAGTGGCCCGCACCATCGCCGACCTGGCCGGCAGCGACCCGGTCGAAGCGTCGCATGTGGCCGAGGCCGTGCAGTACCGGCGCGTGCTGCAGTTGCACTGACCGGCGGTGTCTGGGCCCTGCGCGTTCAGGCGCAAGGTGCTGGCGATAATGCAGGCATGCGCACTTTTCGCGGCCCGCCTTCGCTGGCTTTGGGGCCCTTCAGTTTCTGGCTGTCCTTGCCCCAGCTCATCACCTGGGGCAGCGTGTTCTACACCTTCTCGCTGCTCATGACACCGCTGGAGGCCGAGCTGGGCATGCACCGGGCCGAGTCTTCGCTGGCCTTCAGCCTGGCCCTGCTGGCCGAAGGGCTGATGGCTTATCTGGTGGGACGTTGGATCGACCAGGGCCACGAACGTCTGGTGATGTCCCTGGGCTCGGTCTGGATCGGGCTGGGTCTGCTCGCGCACAGCCAGGTGCAATCGGTCATCGGCTTTTACGCCGTCTGGGTGTGGCTGGGTCTGGGCCTGGCCGCCACGCTCTACACGCCAGCCTTTGCCGTGGTCACCCGGCGCTTTCCGCAAGACTTTCGCCGCGCCATCATCACGCTCACCTTTCTGGGCGGATTGGCCAGCACCGTGTTCATTCCGCTGTTTGCCTGGTGGATGGACCTGTGGGGCTGGCGCCACGCGCTGTGGGCCCTGGCCGCTTTGCAGCTGCTGGTGTGCGCCCCGCTGCACTTTCATGTGTTGCACAACGCGCCGCGCCCGCTCGAGTCGGTCACCGGGCATCCCCACGATCGGGCAACGCGCCCCGTGTCGGTGCGTGAGCACTTGCGGCATGCGCCGTTCTGGCTGCTGGCCCTGTTCATGGTGCTCATGATGTCGGTCACCTCGGCCCTGCCCGCGCACATGGTCGCCTTGTTGCAGGAGTCGGGTCTGGCGCCGGTCTGGGTCATCGCCATCCCGGCCGCGATTGGCGTGATCCAGGTGGTCGGGCGCCTGGTGCTGTTTGTGTTCGAGCGCTACTGGGATGTGCACGCGGCCAACCGCTGGATTCCGATGCTGATCCCGACCGGTGTGCTGGTGCTGCTGGTGGGCGGGCTCAGCCCTGTGGCGTCGCTGGTGTTTGTGGTGTTCTATGGTCTGGGCAATGGCATGAACACCATCGTCAAGGGCACCGCCATGGCGCAATACGTCAGCCGCGCCCATGTCGGGCAGCTCAATGGCCTGCTGGGCCTGCCCATCGCGCTGGCACGGGCGGCCGCCCCCCTGACCCTGGGCCTGCTGTGGTCACCCGAGCGGGGCTACACGCTCGCCCTGTGGTGGTTGCTCATCGCCAGCTTGCTGGGCACTGCCGCCTTGTGGGTGGCGCAACGCAAAGCGCTCAAGCGGCGGCTTTGACCGCCGTGAATGCACAAGGCCAGCGCCGACTGTGCACATCCCACTGCGCTTGTAGGGCCGTCGGCTTAGTGATGGGTGTGCGGCGAAAAACGCGCCAGCACATGGCCGATCATGCCCTTGGCCAGCTCTTCCTCGCCAAAGAAAACCGTGCCCACACCCTCCTTGCGCAACAGCAACGATTCGTCTTCGGTGTGCATGCACAACACGACCTCGATGTCCGGGTTCAGCGTGCGCGCTGTCACCGCCATCTGCCGCACTTGCAGCGGGTCGTGTGTGGCGACCACCAGCATCGCGGCGTCGGCAATGTGGGCCTGGATCAGCACCGCCGGATCGGCCGCATTGCCCGACACCGCCACCAGCCCCTGGCGGCGCAAGTCTTCGACCAGTTCGCGGTTTTGCTCGGCCACCACCCATGGAATGCCGCCCGCCGTGAGCGCATCCGCGATGCGCCGACCGACCCGGCCGTACCCCACCAGCACCACTTGCCCCTGCAGGTACTTGCGGTCGGTGCTGGTGGGCAACTCGGCCGAAGGATCGTCCCGCTGCTCCAGACGCCGGGCCAGCTCCGAGCGGGCCAGAATCCAACGGCGCATCGGCTCGATGGCTGCAAACAAGAGCGGGTTGAGGGCGATCGAAATGAGCGCTGCGGCCAGCACCAGGCTCATGCCTTCGGCCGGAAACAAGCCGAGCGACAAACCCAGTCCCGCCAGAATGAAAGAAAACTCGCCAATCTGAGCCAGACTGGCCGATACCGTGAGGGCCGTGTTCAGCGGGTACCGGAAAGCCAGCACGATGGCCAAAGCCGCCACCGACTTGCCGACAATGATGATGGCCACCACGGCCAACACATGCAGAGGCTGGGCCAGCAAGATGCCCGGCTCGAACAACATGCCCACCGACACAAAAAACAGCACCGAAAACGCATCGCGCAAAGGCAGCGACTCTTCGGCGGCGCGGTGGCTGAACTCCGACTCGCGCATGACCATGCCCGCAAAAAACGCGCCGAGGGCGAAGGACACGCTGAACAGCTGCGCCGCCCCGTAGGCAATGCCAATGGCAGCGGCAATGACCGACAGGGTGAACAGCTCACGCGAGCCGGTGCGCGAAATGTGCCACAAGAGCCAGGGCAGGACGCGGCGCCCCGCCACCAGCATGATGGCGATGAAGGCCGCCACCTGCAGCAAGGTTTTGCCGATCGTGACCCACAAGGGCTCGGCGCCCGGTGCAGGGGCCACATCGCTGCCCAGCACACCGGCCAGCGGCGGCATCAACACCAGCACCAGCACCGTGGCCAGGTCCTCCACCACCAGCCAGCCGACGGCGATGCGGCCATTGACCGACTCCAGCACGCCGCGCGCTTCCAGCGCCTTGAGCAGCACCACGGTGCTGGCGCAAGACAAGGACAAACCAAAAATCAGGCCCGAACCCCATGACCAGCCCCAGGCCCAGGCCGCCGCCATGCCCAAGAGCGTGGCCAGACCCATCTGCACCACTGCGCCGGGCACCGCGATGCGCCGCACCGCCAGCAAATCCTTGAATGAAAAATGCAAGCCCACGCCAAACATGAGCAACATCACGCCGATCTCGGACAACTGGGCCGCCAGCTTCACATCGGCGACAAAGCCCGGCGTGGCGGGACCGATCAGGATGCCGGTCAACAGATAGCCCACGAGAGCGGGGACTTTCATGCGCTCGGCCGCAAAGCCCAGCACCAGCGCAATGCTGAAGCCTGCGGCCAGGGTGGTGATCAGGGAAATGTCGTGGGGCATGGTCCCAAATATAGGGGAGATGCAAAGGCCTCACACGGCGGGACATTTGGCGCAGGGCGCCTGCTTCAGCGCGTCAGCCAGCGCCGCGCCGCAAAGCTCAGCGCGTCCACACAAGCGACCATCAGCAGCATGGCCGCCAAAATGGTGGCGGTCTTGTTCATGTGGAACAGGCCCATGTGAAAAGACAGCAACTGCCCCAAGCCGCCCGCACCCACCACGCCCAACACGGCGGCGGCGCGGATGTTGTTTTCCCAACGGTAGAGCGTGTAGCTCATGAGCTGCGGCAGCACCTGCGGCAAGGTGGCATACAAGAACACGCGCAGCGGCCCCACGCCTTGGGTGCGCAAGGCATCACCCGGCCCGGTGGGCACGTTTTCCATGGCCTCGGCAAACAGGCGGCCCAGCACGCCGCTGGTGTGCAGGGCCAGCGCCAGCGTGCCCGCCATGGGCCCGAGACCCGCCGAGATCAAGAGCAAAGCCGCCCACACCAACTCAGGAATGGCGCGCAGCGCATTGAGCAACCAGCGTGTGGGGCTGCGCAGCCAGGCCGGATCTTGGGTGCTCAAGCGGCTGGCGGGCACGGCCAGCGCGAGGCCCAGCACCGCCGCCATGGCGGTGCCCAGCGCCGACATGGCCAGGGTTTCCCAGGCGGCCCAGGCCACCTTGTTCACAAACACGGGCGACAAGTCGGGCGGAAAAAACT
>JACCDS012050635.1_pt1 | contig 13764 bp, 15 predicted proteins | sample 7446441 | NCBI WGS metagenome assembly JACCDS01 (sample SAMN15323445, study PRJNA562643) | freshwater metagenome | isolation source: river surface water | place: USA:Blue River Watershed | collected 2017-08-17 | reverse complement strand
CATGTGGATCATGCCACTGGGCTTTGGCATCATGTTCTTCTTCTTCCCGGCGGGCCTGGTGCTCTACTGGACTGTGAACAACATCCTGTCGATCGCACAGCAATGGGCGATTAATCGTAAGATTGACGCGGCCAAACACAGCCACCGTTAAGATGCAGAATCCTCCCATCGCGGCCATCGCCACGGCGCCGGGTCGCGGTGGGGTGGGTATCGTCCGGTTGTCGGGTCCGGACCTCAAGTCCTGGATACAACCAATCACCGGCAAGGCACCTTCGGATCACTTTGCGCCGCCGCGGGTCGCAACCCTTGCCCATTTTCAGGACGCGGATGGCCACGCCATCGACGAAGGCTTGCTGATCTATTTCGCAGGCCCGAACTCATTCACCGGTGAAGATGTCATCGAATTGCAGGGCCATGGCGGCCCCGTGGTCATGCAATTGCTCCTGGCCCGTTGTCTGGATTTAGGCGCTCGTCTCGCAGAACCGGGCGAATTTACGCGCCGGGCCTTTATCAATGGCAAGCTCGATCTGACCCAGGCCGAGGCCGTAGTTGATCTCATTAATGCGTCAACCGCGACCGCGGCGCGCTCGGCAGTTCGTTCGTTACAGGGTGATTTTTCGCGAACCATTGACGCGTTGATTGATCCGCTCATTGAGTTGCGTGCCCTGACTGAAGCCACGCTGGATTTTCCCGAAGAAGAAGTCGATTTCCTGAAAAGCATTCAGGCAGAGACACGCCTACACAATATTCGCGATGCACTCCAACAGGTTCAAGCGACAGCCCGTCAGGGTAAGCTTCTGCAGGATGGTTTGACCGTCGTTTTGATTGGCCAGCCTAATGTCGGTAAATCATCGCTGCTCAATGCATTGGCCGGTGAAGATCTCGCCATCGTCACCCCGGTCGCAGGTACAACGCGCGATGTTGTTCGTGCGCACTTACAGATCGAAGGCGTGCCGCTCCATGTGATTGATACAGCGGGCCTGCACGAAACCACCGATGAAGTAGAGCGCCTCGGTATCGAACGCACCTGGCAAGAAATCGAAAAAGCCGACGTCGCCGTACTGCTCACTGATGCGCAGCATGGCTTAACGGCCGCCGAAGAAGCGATCATTGCACGGTTGCCTGAAGGCATTACGCACGTGACGGTGCAGAACAAAATCGACCTTGGTGGTACAGCCACCGAGGTGGGTGCCATACTTCAGATCTCTGCCAAAACAGGCCTGGGTATCGATGCGTTACGCCACCGTCTTCTGGAAATAGCCGGATGGCAACCTGGTGAGAGCCTCTTCATTGCCCGCGAACGTCACCTTCGTGCATTGAGTGATGCCGCCGACCATCTGGAAACCGCAGCGGCAGCATTGCCCGCGTTGGAAATCTTCGCCGAGGAATTGCGTCTCGCTCATAAAGCACTACAGAGCATTACCGGAGAGTACACGCCAGATGATCTGCTAGGCGCGATTTTCTCGAAGTTTTGCATTGGTAAGTAGTTAGCAAAACAGCGCACCATATCTGCGCTGTTTCTTCTTGTGGTCAGGTAGTTTGGCATCGAATTACTTTAAGGTATTCTGTAAAAACGCTGCCCCGTTCTGGGGTTTAACGAGTTCATGAGATCACATCAAGGAGCCATCATGCGCGCTATTTTTCTAAGCCTCTCTCTGGTCGCAGGCGTTGCGTTGGCCGGACCAGATGATCCTTCAAAATTTGACCCTACGCCGCTTGGTGCGCAGAAGGCGGTGTATCAGTTCAATCTGGAACGCCCGGAGGATCTGAATCAGGCCCTTGGCTACATCAATAACCATCTGAACAGCCTTAAAGAATACGGTGACGTAAAGAACTCGCATTTGGTAGTTGTGGCGCATGGTAACGAGCTACACGCTTTCTCGCGCTTGAACCGCGCGGCTTATCCGGATCTATATGATCGTCTTAAAGCGCTGACGGATCAGGGCGTATCGTTCCGTATCTGTAAAAATGCAGCGGCTTTCCGTGGTTACAAGCCAACCGATTTTTATGATCAGGTGACGGTGGTGCCTGCGGCGATGACCGAGTTACCTAAGTGGCAGGCAAAAGGCTATAGCTATGTCTCGGGTGGCATCGTGAATCGTACCAAGCGCGCCCAGTTTCTGGAGAAACATCCAGAGGTGATGGATTGATGCGGATACCCCGGATAAGTCAGAGCCTGCTGGCAATAACGAGTGCGTTGCTGCTCGCAGGCTGTGCGCCATCGCTTTTTCCTACTGAAATGCCTGTTACGGCGTCGATATCGGATTCGGGCGGCGTTGCATCGCTGGTGCCTTACCAACCGTTAGTGGTGCGTTTGCAAAGCAACCCAAGTACGGGCTACGGCTGGTCCTATTCCGTGAGTGGTGACGATGTGTTGCGCCTTGATTCTGTGTCGGGCGAAGCACCTGCCCCCAATGGCATGGTGGGTGTTCCGGGCGAGCAGGTTTGGTCGTTCCGCGCGCAGGGATCGGGCCGCGCTGTGCTGACATATGTCTACGCACGGTCATGGGAAAAGGAAGCCGCTCCCGAGAAAACATTTACGCTGACGGTCGTGGTGAATCCTGCGCAGTGAGCCAGTTCAGGATGCCTTGTCCTGCATGACGGCCGGTTGCCATGCAGCCGGTCAGCAGGTAGCCGCCGGTCGGTGCCTCCCAGTCGAGCATTTCGCCAGCCATAAAGATGCCGGGCTGTTTTTTAACCATGAGGTTGTGGTCAAGCTCGTTCAAAGCAACACCACCGGCAGTGCTGATGGCTTCTGCCATGGGCCGCGTTGACTGAGTTGTGATGGGAAGCGCTTTGATGGTGGCTGCCAGCGTCTTTAAATTGTTGATCTGTTCTTTCTCGAGCACTTCGTAGAGCAGCGCCGCTTTGACACTGGTGAATCCCAGTGCCGACTTGAGATAGCTTGATAGCGATTTTTTGCCGCGTCGGCAGAGCGCATTCAGGATCTCTTCCTGGTTACGATCGGGTGCGAGATCGATAAAGAATGTTGCATGGCCTGTTGCGTTGATCGTCTCTCGCAGTGGACGTGAAAGTGCATAGATCAGACTCCCTTCGATGCCTTCCCGGCTGATGATGCATTCACCCTGCCGATGGTGGGTTTGATGGGTGTGATCCAAAAAGGTGATGGCAATCGTCTTCAGCGGCTCGCCCGAAAATTTTTGTTTCAGCAGCTCAGACCAAGGCACTACAAACCCACAGTTGGCGCTTTGTAGTGGGGTAATGTCGATATCCTGTGCCCGGAGTAATGACACCCAGCTGCCATCGGAACCGAGCTTGGGCCAACTGGCACCACCCAGGGTTAGCAGGGTGGCATCGGCTTTAATGGTGCATTCGCCGTTGGGCCCGGTCAGTTGTAACGATCCATCCTCGGCCCACCCCTGCCAGCGATGGCGCACATGGAAGTGCACGCGCTGCTGCCGTAACCGGTGTAACCAGGCACGCAGTAAAGGTGCCGCTTTCATTTCTTTGGGGAACACGCGTCCCGAGGTGCCGACAAAGGTGTTGATGCCCAGGGCGTGCACCCAGTCACGGAGCGCCGTTGGGGTGAATGCATCAAGACTGGGTTGAAGTGCAGCCTGTGCCGGGCCGTAACGGCTGCAGAAGCTGCCATAGACTTCGCTATGCGTGATGTTAAGGCCACCGATGCCGGCCAGAAGGAGCTTGCGGCCTACGGAAGGCATGGCGTCATAGAGGTCCACCTGCACACCCGCGTGGCTGAGTACCTCCGCCGCCATCAAACCGGCGGGGCCGCCACCAATAATGGCGACGTTCCGATGCCTTAAATGCGTAGAGGTGGCGGCAGACTCGGGCAATGTCATGCCGCCATTTTACGCTGTTGCGCGATCAGGCCGGCGCTGAACTACGGATCAGATAGTCAAAGGCACCCAGAGAGGCTTTGGCGCCTTCGCCCATGGCAATGATGATCTGTTTGTAGGGCACGGTCGTGCAGTCGCCCGCAGCAAATACACCGGTGGCAGATGTCTGGCCATGGCTATTAATTTCGATTTCACCCATCTTCGAGAGCTCAAGTGTGCCCTTGAGCCAATCGGTATTGGGCAGCAGGCCGATCTGCACGAAGATACCTTCGAGCTCCAAGTGAATATCGTCCCCGGTTTCGCGGTTTTTATAGACGAGGCCGTTGACTTTGTTGCCATCGCCGAGCACTTGCATTGTTTGTGCGTTTTTGAGGATAACCACGTTAGGTAGGCTGGCTAGCTTGCGCTGGAGCACGGCATCAGCGCGCAACTCGGCGCCGAATTCGATGAGCGTCACATGGCCGACGACACCGGCTAGATCAATCGCCGCTTCTACACCAGAATTACCACCGCCAATGACCGCAACGCGCTTGCCCTTGAAGAGTGGGCCATCGCAATGCGGGCAGTAGGCCACGCCCTTGCCACGGTATTCCTGTTCACCCGGCACGTTAAGCTCGCGCCAGCGAGCGCCGGTGGAGATGATGACACTCCTGGCCTTGAGCGTGGCACCGCTGACGGTACGAACTTCTGCGTAGCCACCGGCTGTGCTTGCCGGGGTCAGTGATTCGGCGCGTTGCAGATTCATGATGTCCACGTTGTAAGACTTCACGTGTTGTTCCAGCTGCGTCACCAGCTTCGGCCCTTCGGTCTCCTGTACGGAGATGAAGTTTTCGATGCCAACAGTATCCATCACTTGGCCACCAAAGCGTTCCGCCAGAATACCAGTGCGAATGCCTTTGCGAGCGGCATACACGGCAGCTGCGGAACCCGCGGGGCCGCCACCGACGATGAGTACGTCGTAAGGAGCCTGGGCACTGATCTTTTCAGCTTCGCGGGCGGCGGCACCGGTATCGAGCTTGGCGAGGATTTCTTCGATGGTCATGCGACCGGCGCCAAACTCGTCACCATTCAGGTAAACGGTGGGCACAGCCATGATCTGACGCGATTCGACAATTTCCTGGAACATGCCACCATCGATCATGGTGTGCTGGATACGCGGGTTGATAGCGGCCATCAGATTAAGCGCTTGCACGACATCCGGACAGTTGTGGCAACTTAGAGAAATGAAAGTTTCGAACTGGTAATCGCCGGGCAGATTGCGGATTTGTTCGATGATGCTGGCATCCACCTTCGGCGGATAGCCGCCCATCTGCAGCAAGGCAAGAACGAGCGAGGTAAATTCATGACCCATGGGCAAACCGGCAAACCGGGCGATACCGCGTTGTTCCGGGTTGTTGAGCGGAGCGACACGGAACGAGGGGACGAGTTCTGAATCGTTACTCTTAACCACGCTGACTTTGTCGGAGAGGGCAGCAATCTCGTTCACTAGCTCGCGCATCTGCTCCGAATTGCCGTTGCCGTCCAGCGAAGTGATCAGTTGAATCGGCTGCTCAAGGCGCTCAAGATAGCCTTTGAGTTGTTCTTGAATGTTGGCGTCAAGCATGATGCGCTCCATGTGTGTTGTCTGATGTTAGTCTGCGTTAATTGCATGGCGAAGCAGTGTCGGATTTCGAAAAAAAGCTACCCGTCTCGCCGCTTGGCGATGCAATCATGATGAGGTATTTGCGGTGCCCGGAGCAGTGCTCCGGGCATTCTCTGTTGCGGTGTTTTGTCCGCTGTATTTACTTAGATCTTGCCAACGAGGTCCAGCGAAGGTGCCAGAGTCTTTTCGCCTTCTTTCCACTTGGCCGGGCAAACTTCACCAGGATGAGCGGCGGTGTACTGGGCAGCCTTCAGCTTACGCAGCGTTTCCGAAACGTCACGGGCGATTTCGTTGGAGTGGATTTCCAAGGTCTTGATCTTGCCTTCCGGGTTGATGATGAAGGTGCCGCGCAGTGCCAAGCCCTCTTCCGGAATGTGCACCCCAAAAGCGTTGGTCAGCTGGTGAGTCGGGTCGCCGATCAGCGGGAATTGAGCCTTGCCGACGGCCGGCGAGGTTTCGTGCCATACCTTGTGCGAGAAGTGCGTGTCGGTGGTGACGATGTAGACTTCTGCGCCAGCCTTTTGGAACTCGGCGTAGTTATTGGCAGCATCTTCGATTTCGGTCGGGCAGTTGAAGGTAAAGGCGGCCGGCATGAAAATCAGCACGGACCATTTGCCCTTGAGGCTGGCTTCGGTAACTTCAACAAACTTGCCGTTGTGGAATGCTTGAACCTTGAACGGTTGAACTTCGGTGTTGATCAGCGACATGTGTTGCTCCTGTTTTGATGTTTGGGTGAGGCAAATGTCTATTCGACGCTTTGGAGTGTACGGCGGTCTGTACGATAAATCCAATTGATTGTTACTAAACATATGTTAGCCAAAAGCTATCGGCTGGCCCGCCTATGCAGTGAGGTTTTTGGAAGAATTCCTTGAAAATCAACCTAAAGCGCGAGGCTTTGACTAAAATTAGCACCCTTTTGTGTTGTGTAGATTAAGACTGGTTGAAAGTAGCGCATGGAATTTCCGGATCGTTTTGATGTGATTGTCGTGGGTGGCGGCCATGCCGGTACCGAGGCGGCGCTGGCGTCGGCGCGCACGGGTGCGCGCACGCTGCTGCTGACACACAGCATGGAAACGCTGGGCGTGATGAGCTGCAACCCGTCGATTGGTGGTATCGGGAAAGGCCACCTGGTGAAAGAGGTGGATGCACTGGGCGGTGCCATGGCCGCCGCGACGGATGAGGCCGGTATCCAGTTTCGTATTCTCAATGCCTCCAAAGGTCCGGCGGTGCGCGCAACGCGCGCGCAGGCTGACCGTGTTTTGTACAAACAGGCGATCCGCCGCCGTCTGGAAAACCAGCCGAATCTGACGATTTTTGCCCAGGCCTGCGATGACCTCCTTATGGAAGGTGACCGTGTGGTCGGTGCCGTGACGCAGCTGGGCATCCGCTTTCAGGCCAATGCCGTGGTATTGACCGCCGGCACCTTCCTGAATGGCCTAATCCATGTGGGCCTGCAGAACTATTCGGGTGGCCGTATGGGCGACCCGCCCTCTGTTTCGCTGGCAAGCCGCCTGCGTGAGCTCAAGTTGCCACAAGGACGTTTGAAAACCGGCACGCCACCACGTCTGGACGGCAAGACCATCGATTTTTCGGTGATGCAGACGCAGCACTCGGATGATCCGATGCCGGTGTTTTCTTTCCTCGGCAATGCCGCACAGCATCCGGCGCAGCTACCTTGCTGGATTACCGATACGAACGAGCATACCCACGAGATCATCCGCAACAACCTCGATCGCTCGCCCATGTACACCGGCGTCATCGAAGGCGTCGGCCCACGCTACTGTCCATCCATTGAAGACAAGATTCACCGCTTTGCCGATAAGGTCAGCCACCATGTGTTTCTGGAGCCGGAAGGCCTGGATACCCACGAGATTTATCCGAACGGGATTTCCACTTCCCTGCCCTTTGATGTGCAGCTGCAGATCGTGCGTTCCATCCGTGGCATGGCGCAGTGCCATATCCTGCGCCCCGGCTATGCCATCGAATACGATTATTTTGACCCACGCGGCCTGAAGGCTTCGCTCGAGACCAAAGCGATCAGCGGCCTGTTCTTTGCCGGCCAGATCAATGGCACCACGGGCTACGAAGAGGCTGCAGCGCAAGGCCTGCTGGCTGGTTTGAATGCGGCACGCCATACCCGTGGTGATGCGGCCTGGTGCCCGCGTCGGGATGAGTCCTATCTCGGTGTGCTGGTGGATGACCTGATTACGCGTGGCGTCAGTGAGCCGTACCGCATGTTCACCAGCCGTGCTGAATACCGTTTGAGCCTGCGCGAAGATAATGCTGACCTGCGCTTGACCGAAATCGGTCGAGAGATGGGTCTGGTTGATGATGCGCGCTGGGCGGCTTTTTCTGCCAAACGTGAAGCGATTGATCTCGAACAGCAGCGATTGCGCGCGCTTCGTGTTAATCCGTTGAAGATAGCGAGTGAGCTGATCGAGTCGGCACTGGGCAAGCCCTTGGAGCGTGAAGCGACGGCCTATGAATTGCTCCGTCGCCCGGATACCACGCACGCGGGTCTGCAAACTCTGGTCGAACAATCTGGCCTGGGCGAAGCGGTTACGCTGGCGCCGGCAGTGGTGGAGCAGGTTGAGATCCAGGCCAAGTATCAGGGGTATATCGACCGCCAGCGTGATGAAGTGGCGCGCCAGGCCGCCTACGAAACGCTTGCCCTGCCGGAGGCACTGGACTACACCGAGGTCATCGGTTTGTCGCGCGAAGTGTGTCAGAAGCTGCAAACGCATCGCCCGCAGACCCTGGGTCAGGCGGCGCGCATCCAGGGGGTGACGCCGGCCGCGATAGGCTTGCTGTTGGTGCATCTGAAGCGTATCGGCGTAGCATTGGGAGCGGTGCTGTGAGTGATCTGGCTGTGGCACGCCCGTCAGAAATCGCTCAGTTGCTGGGCGGTGCAGCACAAATGGATGTACCTCTGACGGAGAGTCAGGCCGCCAAACTGCTGGATTACCTGGATCTGCTTCAGAAATGGAATAAAGCCTATAACCTCACTGCGGTCAGAGATCGGTCAGCCATGTTGAAGCAACATTTGCTGGACTCGCTGTCGATCGTACCGTATCTGCCGCCGGGTGATTTGCTGGACGTGGGGAGTGGTGGCGGCTTGCCGGGGATTCCGCTGGCGATACTGCAGCCGGAGCGTTCAATTACGCTGATTGATACGGTCGGTAAAAAAGTCGCCTTTCTGAAACAGGCGGCGTTGACGCTGGGGTTGAAGAACTTGCATGCAGTGTCTGACCGGATCGAAAGTTGGGTACCGCCAGCCGAGCATGCTGCAGGTTTTGCACTGATTTCGGCGCGTGCCTATGCCACATTGAGTACTTTAGTCGGGCAGACGCGCCGTCTTGTGGCAAAAAACGGGGGGTGGTTTGCCATGAAAGGTGTCTTTCCGGAGGGCGAAATGGCAGAATTACCCCCTGATATCGTGGTGAAGGCAGTGATTCCGCTGCAGGTACCCGATCTGGGTGCAGAGAGACACCTTGTTCTGTTGGTGCCGGCTGAAGCCGCAGCGGCAGCTTAATTCACGGGTTTACAAAGGCGCGGCATGCGTATTCTGGCAATTACCAATCAAAAAGGCGGTGTGGGTAAAACCACATCGACGGTTAATCTGGGCGCATCGCTGGCCAAGCTGGGGCAACGTGTGTTGCTGATCGACTTGGATCCGCAAGGTAATGCGACCACCGGCTGCGGTATCGCAAAGTCGGATGATGTGCCAACCGTATATGAGTTGCTGCTGGGTGACACAACGTTGGATCAGGCCATTCAAAAAACCGAGTTCGGTTTTGACATACTTTCGGCCAATCGGGATCTGGCGGGTGCGGAGATCGAGCTCATCGAAATTGATGGACGTGAGCAGAAGCTCAAGGAAGCGCTGGCCACGGTGTCGGAACGCTATGACTATGTGCTGATCGATTGCCCGCCTGCGCTGAACATGTTGACGGTCAACGCGCTGGTAGCGTCGAAGTCTGTGATGATCCCGATGCAGTGCGAATACTATGCGCTGGAAGGTTTGTCGGATCTCGTTGAAACGTTGCGCAAGGTGCGTGAGAACCTGAATCCGGAGCTGGAAATCGAAGGTTTGCTCCGCACCATGTACAACGCGCAGAGTACATTGACCCAGCAGGTATCGGACGAGTTAACCAGCCACTTCGGCGACAAGGTCTATCAAACGATTATTCCGCGTAACGTTCGCCTGGCCGAAGCGCCATCGCATGGCAAACCGGCGACCGCTTACGACCCTTCGTCCAAAGGCGCGCAGGCTTATATGGCCTTGGCCGAAGAGCTGCTGGCGCGGCACGGCAAAACCGGTTCCTGAAAGCAAGACTATGAACGCAAAAAATAAAACTCGGGGTCTGGGTCGTGGCCTAGATGCCTTGCTGGGTGGGTCGAAGCCGGCTTCAGCCGGACAAACTGTTGATGCGGCCGCGCCGGCCAAACAGGATGTGCCCAGCAGGCTGCCCGTGACGGATCTGCAGCCCGGTAAATACCAGCCACGCACTCGTATGGATGAGGCCAGCTTGAATGAGCTGGCGTCGTCGATTGCTGCCCAGGGTCTGGTGCAGCCGATTATTGTGCGCCCGTTAGGCGCCGGCGCTTCGACGCCCTACGAAATTATTGCTGGTGAGCGGCGTTGGCGCGCCTCCCAGATCGCCGGCCTGAAAGAAGTGCCGGTGCATGTGCACGACATCGCTGATGAAGCGGCGTTGGCGATGGCACTGATTGAAAACATTCAGCGTGAAGATCTGAATCCGCTGGAGGAAGCACAGGGTCTGCGCCGTCTCATCGATGAATTCAACCTGACGCATCAGGAAGCTGCGGAAGCGGTGGGTCGGTCTCGTTCGGCGGCGACCAATCTTTTACGTTTGTTGGAGTTGGCTAATCCCGTCCAGGATCTGCTGATGTTGGGCCGGATTGACATGGGCCATGCCCGCGCGCTGCTGGCGCTGACCGGTAGCGAACAGGTGGCCGTGGCGCAACACGTGGTGCTTAAAGGCTTGTCGGTTCGGGAAACCGAAGAGCTGGTGCGCCGGCGTCAGAGCGGCAAAGCCGCGAGCAAACCGGCCGCTGGTGCGGCTCGTGTCGAAAACGCCGATGTCACCCGCTTGAGCGAAAAGCTGGCGGACAGCCTGGGCGCCGAAGTGAAAATTGCGGCCAACAAACGTGGGGCCGGCAAGATCACCATTAATTTCGAAAGCTTGGATCAGCTTGATGGGCTGATTGAGCGTTTTTTTGATTGACGGCGGCCAAAGGTCACCGTATAGTTACGGCGTTTGAAGGCGCCTTGTTAGGCACAGCACACAACGCGATGAGGTCACGGTGTTTCGAGTTATACGCCTACAACTGATCGCAATAACGATAGCTGTGATACTGGCAGGGTTGCTTGCGGGAGGGCGTGGCAGTTTTTCTGCTGCGATCGGAGGCGGGGCTGTGATGTTGCCCAATTTCCTGTTCGCACTGAAATTGATGGCAGCGTCAGCAAGTCGTGCAAGTATTGCGACTGCTGCAACGTTCATCATCTACGAATTCCTCAAGCTTGCCCTCACACTGATTTTGTTGGCGGTTGCCATTGTGCTGTATGCGGACCTCAGTTGGCCCAGTATGCTGCTCAGTATGGCGATCACCTTGCAGGTAAATTTTTTAGCATTGGCGAAAAGAACCTGAGATGGCGACTGAAAACGTAGCGAACGCAGCGGCCCATAGCGGCCCGACCCAGGGTGAATATATTGTTCACCACTTGACGCACCTGAACACCACAGGTGAGGCCCAGAAGGCAATTGTCGACTGGTCCGTGATCAATCTGGACTCTTTTGTATTCTCAACCCTGCTCGGTATCTTGGCGGTTGGCTTGCTGGCATTTGTTGCCCAGCGTGCTACAGCGGGTGTGCCGGGTCGGCTGCAGGCCACCATCGAAGTGCTCGTTGAAATGGTGGCTGATCAGGCCAAGGGTATTATCCACGACGCAAAATCGCGCCTCTTCGTCGCGCCATTAGCGCTGACCGTGTTTGTGTGGATCTTCTTCTTGAACGCGATGGATCTGCTGCCGCTGGATCTGTTCCCGAAGATCTGGTCAACCTACTACGAGGCCTCGGGCCACGATCCGCACCACGCATTCCTGCGTATTGTGCCGTCTGCAGACTTGAACATTACGCTGGCCATGGCGCTGGGTGTATTGATTGTCTGTCTGTACTACAACGTCAAGATCAAGGGTATCGGTGGTTGGGTGCATGAGCTGTTTGCTGCGCCGTTTGGCTCGCATCCGGCGCTCGCCCCGATCAACTTCCTGATGCAGATGATCGAGTTCGCTGCAAAAACAATTTCTCACGGCATGCGGTTGTTCGGTAACATGTACGCTGGTGAGCTGGTCTTCATGCTGATCGCCCTGATGGGTGCTTCATGGGCTGGTATGCATTCGTTGACGGGTGGCCTGTTGTTTGCGGGTCACGTGATTGCTGGTTCCATCTGGGCCATCTTCCACATCCTGATCATTGCCCTGCAGGCATTCATCTTCATGATGCTGACGCTGGTGTATGTCGGTCAGGCGCACGAATCGCACTAAGTTTCTTAGTTTTGTAGTTGTAGTTCCTTTAGTTTCTTTTTAACCCTGCTGTTCTTATCCCTTTCAAGGAGTCGTCATGGAACAAATCCTCGGTCTAGTTGCTCTGGCTTCCGGCCTCATCATCGGTCTCGGTGCTATCGGTGCCTGTATCGGTATTGGCATCATGGGTAGCAAGTACCTGGAAGCTTCCGCTCGCCAACCCGAGCTGATGAACGCCCTGCAGACCAAGATGTTCCTGCTGGCCGGTCTGATCGATGCCGCCTTCCTGATCGGCGTCGGTATCGCCATGATGTTCGCGTTCGCCAACCCGTTCAAGATCTGAGTTTCGCGGTCCAACCTGACTAAAGGAAGACAACCGTGAATCTGAACGCAACCCTGGTAGCCCAGCTCGTTGTGTTCTTCATTCTGGCGTGGGTCACGATGCAATTCGTGTGGCCCCCCATCGTGAAGGCACTGGACGAGCGTGCGAAGAAGATCGCCGACGGGCTGGCGGCTGCGGACAAGGCGTAAAACGACCTGGTTCTCGCTGAGAAGAAGGTCGTTGAAGAGCTGCGCAAGGCCCGTGAATCTGCCACCGACGTTCGCGCCGGTGCCGAGAAGCAGGCCTCCCAGCTCGTCGATGAAGCGCGCGCCGAAGCCGCCCGTATCATTGCCCAAGCTCGTGAAGCTGCCGAAGCCGAAGCCGGCGCCGCAGCCCAGCGTGCCAAGGAAGCCCTGCGCGATCAGGTCGCTCAACTCGCCGTTGCCGGTGCAGAAAAGATTCTCCGCAAGGAAATCAATGCCCAGGCACACGCCGAACTGCTGGCAAACCTGAAACAGGAACTTCAATAAGCCATGGCCGAAAACGTCACCATCGCGCGCCCCTATGCTGAAGCAGCATTCCAGCTCGCTTCTGCGGGCAACGCGCTGGGGCCCTGGTTAGAAGCACTCGATCGGCTGGCCATTGTGGCCGCCGATCCGCAAATGGCGGATTGCATCAGCAATCCCAAGCTCGACGTGGCACAACTCGTCGGGCTTTTCCTTGATGTCGCCCCCGGACTGACTGCTGATCAGCAGAGCTATGTTCGTGTGCTGGCTGACAACGAGCGTTTGCAAGTGCTTCCCGAGATCCGTGACCTGTTCGTTGTCCTCAAGAACGAACACGAAGGTGTCAAGGAGGCGAACATCGTCTCCGCTTTCCCGATGGACGAAACCACGCTGAAGGCACTCGTTGCTGACCTGGAAGCTCGCTTCAAGGCCAAGCTGAACGTGACCGTCAGCGTTGATCCCGAACTGATTGGTGGGGTCAAGATCGCCGTTGGGGATGAAGTCATCGACGCCTCGGTCCGCGGCAAGCTCGCGAACATGGCCGCCGCGCTAAAGAATTAGGAGCATAAGGTATGCAACTCAACCCCTCTGAAATCAGTGACCTGATCAAGAGTCGGATTCAGAACCTGCAGCTGTCCGCGAATGCCCGCACTGAGGGTACCGTGGTTTCAGTGACCGACGGTATCTGCCGTATCCACGGCCTTTCCGATGCCATGCAGGGCGAAATGCTGGAATTCCCCGGCAACGTCTTCGGCCTCGCCATGAACCTTGAGCGCGACTCCGTCGGCGCCGTGGTTCTGGGCGAATACGAAGGCATCTCCGAAGGCGACACCGTCAAGTGTACCGGTCGCATTCTGGAAGTGCCCGTCGGCCCCGAACTGGTTGGCCGCGTTGTGAACGCTCTGGGCCAGCCCATCGACGGCAAGGGT
>JACCDS010405018.1_pt1 | contig 13764 bp, 6 predicted proteins | sample 7446441 | NCBI WGS metagenome assembly JACCDS01 (sample SAMN15323445, study PRJNA562643) | freshwater metagenome | isolation source: river surface water | place: USA:Blue River Watershed | collected 2017-08-17 | reverse complement strand
TCGGCCAGCAGGGCAGCAATGTCTTGCTGTTGCGCTGGCGCTTGCCCTGGTTCTTGCTCTGGCACCTGCACCGTCATTTCCCACATCGCTTGCAGCAAGCCGCGCGAAACCGCCTCATTACTCAGGGCCGCCAACCACAGCAATCTGGCCGCATCGGCACTCAGATGCCCGATCAACTCATCAATCGACTGTTCCAGCGCATTCTGCAAATAAGCCAGTTCAGCCGGATCAGCCCCGTGGCTGGAAAACAGTTGCGGCAGTTGCGCATAGTCGCGGCTGTGTTCCAGCGTTTGCAAGGCCTGTAGCAATTGCGCCCGGTGCGCGCTCTGGCTGCACAGGCGCGCCAATCTATCCAATAGCAAAGGATGAAAACGGCTCGCTTGCAGCACCCGCAGCGCCAGAATTTGTTCTGCCTCATCGCTGCCATACAGCATGTGGCTTAATTGCGGGTGCTGGCGCAAATACAGGCGTGCTTCGGCGGCGGGCAGTGGCCCCAATTGCAGCCAGTGCAGCCAGTGTGGCCAGGCGTGGGGCGCGTGGTTTGCGCTGCTGGCAGGCATGGCTGGCAGGGTTGGCGCATTTTGCAGAGCCAGCGCGGCCAGCGGGCGGCGGCAGGTGAGCAGCAGGCGCGAGCTCCTTTGGCTGGCCAGCCCTTGGGTCAGGCGGCGCAAAAAAACATCCCAGTCCGGGTCTTTGGCGGCCCACAGCGTGTTACCCGCTTCGGCCTCTTGTTTCAGATTGGTTTCAAAATTATCCAGCACCAGCAAAATCGCTTCATCTTGCATGGCGCGCAGCACATTGTCTGTCATGCGCTGCTGGCGTTTGGTTTTGTCGGGGAAGGCATGCGGGTCGAGGTAAATGGCATCGGCCGGGTGCTGCTGGACGTGCTGGTGATACACCCCTAATTCGCCAGCCAGGTGTTGATGCAGTTCGGTTAAAAACAGTTCCAGCCGCAATTCATGCGCTTTGGCCTGAAACAGCACGACCCAGTCAAAGCGGGCTTGCCAGATATCGATCAATTCTGCCGTGAGTGAGGTTTTGCCCATGCCGCCCAGCCCGGTAATGAGCGCCACTGGCTGCTGGCCTTCAATAAATTCACTGCCCAGCGCCGCCAGTTGCCAGGTGCGCCCAACAAAATTGCTTTGCACGGCAAATTCGCCCAGCCCCGGCAGGCAGCGGCGCAGGGTTTGGCAGGCGCTGCTGCGGCCCGCTTGACCGGCCAGATTGGTTTGATCTGCCCCCAGCAGCAGCGGCGTGGCGTGGTCGCACGGGCTGTAGCGCGCCGCTGCCAGTTCGCGCGCTGGCAAAGGCGTGGGTGTGCGCCCCAGCTCGCGCGCTTGCAGCAACGAGCGTGCCTGCGCCAGTGCGGTGGCGATGCCTTTGGGTTTGGCGTCGGCCAGCAAGGCCTGGTAAAACGCCAGCGCCAAGTCACGCGCATAATCATCGCCTACCGCATAGCGCATCGCCACTACCGATGGCACGCCGCCATACAACAAGGCGTGCGCGCTGCCAGTGAGGGCCGGTTGTTGGGTGAAATCAATATCCCGATTGCGGGGTTGCTGGGTCGGGTGGCTGGCCTCGGCCTTGTCGGCAGTTTGGCGGCGCGTGGCACCATGTAAAAAATCATCCCAGTTCGCCACTTGCACGCTGTCGCCCGAATGGCAAGCGCTTAAAAAACACAGGCGCGGCAGGGTGCCGCCTGCTTGCAGAAATATTTCCAGCAAGGCTTCACCGCTCAAGTAATCGGCTGTGCCGCCCGCTTGGGCCAATTCCAGCAAATTTTGCCCGCCATGCCCACTCCAATGCACGATGTGGTAGCCGCCCTGTTCGCGGATTTGTTGTTGCAATTGGGCGCGGGTGACGCCGTGGGCCAAAAAGTCGGCCTGGATTTGGCGTTTCGGGTAAATTTTGTCGCGAAACAGCGCTTGCAGCGCGCGCCGTTCCTGGCGCATGCCGAGCGGCATCGAGCCTTGCGCCTCGGCAAACACAAACAGCACGCGCAGCATGTCACCCGGCGCGCCCGGCAAGGGCATGGCCATGGGTGAGGGCAGGGGCAGGGCGTTGCTTGCAGGCGGGGCCATCTGGTGGTTAATGAGCACCCGCAAGGCCATTTCGCTTAACGGGGCTTGGGCGGCGCTGGGGCGAGCAATTTCCCATGGAATGCGCCCGAGCGCCGCGTGAAATGCATCCGCCGTCGGTTGCCCGACGCAAGCGGGCAAGCGGATGTGCAAGGTGCGCTCGGCGCGGCTGGCGTACAGGTGCTTGAAAATAGCCTCACCCAGCACTTCTTCTGCTATCAATACCCCGGTGGCGGCAATGGCGTCCTGTTCTTCTGCATCGGTGCGATAAACCGCAAGGAAGTGCTGTAAATCGAGCAGGGCAAGGCGCTGGCTGGGGCTAAACTGATCGAAATCGAGTTGATTCGAGGCCAGATAATTGTCATGGGCATCGAGCAAACGCAGTTCAGCCCGGCGGCTCGGCTGGGGCGCGCTTGGCTGTGGGTTGGTGTCGGCGCTGGCGCGCGCTTCAATAACGAGGGTGAAATCTTGCGCCATGGCAGGCTTTCGCTGGAAGTGACGGGCAAATTATACGATATTTGGTATCAGCCCTTTGTGGTTCGCTAAAAAATCAATGATCACGTTCAGCTCTCATGGAATCAAACGACGCTCGGGGCGGCAAAAGCAATCATGATCGTGATCATTGACCAAGCCCATGGCCTGCAAATAGGCATAAATGATGGTACTGCCGACAAACTTAAAACCGCGCTGTTTTAGTTCCTTTGAAATTTGGTCGGACAAGTCACTGGTAATAATGCGTTCGGTGCCAGTATTGATGATCGGCTGGCCGCCAACCTTGCCCCACAACCACGGCCCCAAGCCGCCGCATTCCGCTTTCAGGCGCAGATAGGCTTGCGCATTGCCAATCGTCGCGGCAACTTTCAGGCGGTTGCGCACAATGCCGGGGTTGGCCAGCAATTGCGCCACCTTGGCTGCGTCATAGCGCGCAATCTTTTCCGCATCCCAGCCATCAAACGCGGTATGGTAGGCGCTGCGCTTGTTCAAAATCGTTTCCCACGACAAGCCAGCCTGCGCCCCCTCCAGATTGAGCATTTCAAACAGCCGCACTTCATCGTGGCAGGGCACGCCCCATTCGTGATCATGGTAAGCCAGGTAGAGCGGGTTGGCCGGGTTGGCCCAGCGACAGCGGGAAATGGTCATGGCGGGTAGGGTTCTGGATATTTGATGGTGAAAGTGCTGGATTCGGGGTCATTGCTCCGTATAATTTTAGCCTGTTTCGGCAAAACTGCCGTTCAACGATTGTTTTGATCGCCAATGCCTCATTTTCTGGATGCCTGTTATGAAAATTTCTTCCCTGTCTCAGCGTATTGTGCCCGGCCTGCTGGCTGGCTTGTTTTTGTTTGGCAGCGCGATGACGCATGCCGCAACGTCGCTCAAGGAGCCATTGGCCCCGATTCTGTCCGGCAGCCATCGTTCGGACGCTAACCGCGCGCGCGATGTGTATCGCCATCCGGTTGAAACCTTGAGCTTTTTTGGTTTGAAGCCGAACCACACCGTGATTGAAATAACCCCGGGCGCGGGTTGGTATACCGAAGTGCTGGCCCCGTTTCACAAGGCGAGTGGCCAGTATATCGCGGCCCTGACTTCGCCTGAAGGCCTGTCTGAACGCGGTGCAGCTTACACCACCCGAGTCTTGACCGCATTCCAAGAGAAGATGGCCAAGGATCCGGCGAATTATGACAAGGTCAAGGTGGTGCAGTATAACCAGAAGAGCCCGAGCTTTGGCCCGGATGGCTCGGCTGATATGGTGCTCACCTTCCGCAATGTTCACAATTGGGCCGATGGCAAGGGCGGCCACCTGGGCATGTTCAAGGCCATGTACGCCGTGCTGAAACCGGGCGGCGTGCTGGGGGTGGTTGATCACCGGGCTGACCCGAAAAACGATTTTAAACAGGCGCTTGATCTGGGCTATTTGCCGGAAGATTTTGTGATTACCGAGCTGGAAAAGATTGGCTTCAAGCTCGATGGCAAGAGCGATGTGAACAATAATGCCAAGGATACCAAGAATTATGAAAAGGGCGTATGGACCTTGCCGCCGGTATTGGCACTGAAGGACACTGACCGGGCCAAGTATGTGGCCATTGGCGAGAGCGACCGGTTCACCCTGCGTTTCGTCAAGCCAAAATAAATCTTTTGGCGCGCGCCCGGAGCATTTGGCCAGACCGGGCGCGTGGTTGGAAATAGGGCAAGGGCCAGGGCTAGCGCCGGCTTGGTGCCTGTTCCAGTCGGTACACCGGATAGGCGCGGTACTGACTGTCCCACGAAGAATGGCGGCGTGCAAAAAATTCCAGCCGTGCCTTCGGGTTGTTGGCAAACTCGGGATCCTTGGCCAGTTTCTGATTAAACTCATGCGCTAAGGCCGGGTTGGCCGCCATTTCATCCCTGCCGACCTGTTCCGCCACATACGCTTCCATATATTCCTTTCGCTCGTAAAAGACATTCCGCAAACCCCAACTGACCAGTGAATCCGGCCCCTGCGGCTCCAACAGCGCCAGCACCAGCCGGGCTTTGGGCTGGGCAATCGGCACAAACAGGGCACCGGCCACCAGATTGCGCGATTCAATCTGCCATTTGCCGCTTTGCGTTATGCGCTGGCGTCCTTCAACCGACTGGTGCTCAACTTCGGCAGAATCGGCGCGAAATACGCCAACCTTTTGCTCCGGCAAGCTCTGTGCAATGTGTTCAAAACGGATTCCGTGCTGCACCAGTTTTGGGCCAACCAAAGCCGCTTGCGCGCGCGGCACCAGATACCCGGCAGCAGGGGCGGTGATGATTTGATCCGGCACGATCTCATCACGCAGCGGCAGCATAAAGGTTTTCGGTTTGGTTTCATCGTAGCGCACCATGGTGCCACCGGACAGATCGGATAAATCCCGGGTGTATTCATAGCCAAAAAATTCAATTTGGCGCGTCTTTTCCGTGGTTTTCCAGGTCAGCGGCACTCTTTGCCCGGCCAGCTTGGCGGCGCGCTGGTCGGCAGCTTCCACCTGTTCGCGCCAGTGCTTGCCATGTTCGGCAAACTGGCGCGCCAGTTGCAAGATCAGGCGCTGGCCCAGTTGCACCCGGTAGCCATACTCGCGCCACGAATGGGCTTCAACCAGCAAGCCAAACCGGTTGCGCAGTGGAAAATAGCCATGCGAAAAACGCGGATTGGGGATTCTGTCAATGAACCCGCTGGCCGGATTGTCGTACTCGGCAAATTCAAAATAAAACGGACGCGGCAGGGAACCGGATTTGGCCAGCGCGGCCAACAGATCATCGCGCATTTGTAGCCCGGCTTGGCGCAGCGGCTCGTCGTACGAGCGGGTTGGTTCAAGCTGGACCGAAATATCATGCTGAAACTTCGCGCCATTGGTGACATGCATATCGACATAGGCAATCGGATCCCACTGATTCACCAGTTGCAGCATGGCTTGCATTTCCGGTGCTTCGGCCTTCACGTAATCGCGATTGAGATTCAGATTTTGCGCCGTGGTGCGCCAACCCATTTGCTCCGGGCCACGCTGATTGGGCCGGTTCCAGCGACCAAACCGTTCATGGCCATCGATATTGAATACCGGCACAAACACTATTACCTGACGCTGCAATAGCGCGTTTGGCCCGGTTTCCTGCAACAACTGGCGCAGCGCCAGAAAACCGGCATCCTTGCCATCGATTTCCCCGGCGTGAATCCCGCCCTGTACCAGCCAGACCGGCAGTTTGGCGCGTTTCGCGGCAGCCGGGGTCAGTGCCCCGCTGTGGGAAGCGATAACGGCCAGCATCGGCCGGTCTTCCGGGGTGCGGCCAAATTCGACACAGCGCGCAGCGCGCGGCCAGGTCTTTTGCAGTTTGGCACACAGTGCGATAACTTCGTCATAGCGCCCGGTCTGGGTCAAGCCGCTACGCTCGGCCACGGTATCAAAGGGTTGGCCGGATGCGGTGGTGCTGTGGGCTTGGCCGGGTGGCAGGAGTAGTGATAGCAGCGAGACCAGCGACAGCAGTACTAGCAGCGACCGCAATAAGTCGGCGCGTAGAAAAATTGGTTGAGGATGGGTGGGGACGGGGAGAATCGACAAGGACAGGCGGCGCATGGTGGGTTCGGTGGACAAAAAAACGCTAGTGTGCAACCAATTGCCGGTTTGCGGCAAGGTTTCCGGCAAAAATTGTGTGCTTGTTCAAAAAAAACGCCACTCTTGCCACAACTGTCGGGTTGGTAGTACGTTTTTGATCGGTCGCGAAATCGTGCAAACCTTGCAAAGTGGCGAAGCGCGAGCGCAATATGGTAACGCCGTTATTGCTGGTTTGGCAACGCGTCTGACAGCATGCTACGGATCAGGCTTTTCAGAAGTCAATTTAAAACGCTTTCGCCTGTTTTATTTGAATTACCCGGCAAAAGCCGATCATTCTACGCAGCTTGGCGCAGAAGAAATAAGGTCCCCACTGGGGACCCAATTAGCACCCCATGTTGGCACAGCGTCAATAGCACAAACACCGCCCGACTTTCACCCCAACCTCAGTTGGTCGCACTACCGCGCGTTGATGCGTATCGCCGACCCCGTTGCGCGCCGTTTTTACGAATCCGAAGCGGTGCAGGCCAACTGGTCGCGGCGCGATCTGGAGCGGCAAATCGCCAGCCTGTTTTACGAGCGGCTATTGGCGTCACCCGACCAATCTGCGCTGCTTCTTAGCGCGCGACAAAGTAAGCCTATCCTCACCGCGCTCGATATGCTGAAAGACCCGTATGTGCTGGAGTTTCTTGATCTGCCGCAAACGCCACAATTGCAAGAAAATCAACTGGAACAAGCCATCATCGACAAGTTGCAACATTTTTTATTGGAGTTGGGGCGCGGCTTTTCCTTCGTTGCGCGGCAAAAGCGAATGCGTTTTGATGACAAGGATTTTTACGTCGATCTGGTGTTTTACAATTACCTACTCAAGTGTTTTGTGTTGATCGATCTGAAAATCGGCCCGTTGACGCATCAGGACATCGGCCAGATGGATGGTTATGTGCGGCTATACGAGGCGCGTGACAAGGTGGAAGGTGATAATCCGACCATCGGCCTGATCCTCTGTTCGGAAAAAAACAGCGCAGTGGCCCGCTATTCTGTGCTGCATGAAAGCGCGCAATTATTTGCCGCCAAGTATCAATTTACCCTACCCAGCGAAGAAGACTTGCAGCGCGAGATTCTGCGTGAGCGGGCGCTGATCGAAAACCAATTGGAATCATCATGATGCAAAAAATAGAATCAACTTCGACGTTGGCGCAATCGGCAGACCTTATCAAAGAAAATATTGCTAAATTGACTTTTTTATTCCCGGAGTTGTTGACCGAGGGGGCGAGTGGCGCACAAATTAATCTGGATGTGTTGCAGCAGTTGATCGGAAAGCCCGCTACGGATACCGATGAAAAATATGGGATCAACTGGCACGGCAAACGTCGTGCGCGACAACTGGCGTTGACCCCGTCCACGGGTACGCTACGGCCTTGCGTAGAGGAAAGCGTCGATTGGGAAACGACGCAAAACCTGATGATTGAGGGCGACAATCTGGAAGTATTGAAGCTTTTGCAAAAAAGCTATTCCGGCAAGGTGAAGCTGATTTATATTGACCCACCGTATAACACGGGCAACGACTTTATCTATCCTGACAATTTTTAAGATAACATCAAAAACTATTTGGAGTTGACCGGTCAGGTGGAAGGTGGAAAGAAAATGAGCAGTAACACTGAAGCGGGTGGGCGATTTCATACCGATTGTTGGCGCTGGTAGTGCGCCGTCGGAAAAAAACGGCGGCATAAATGATCGTGATCGGAAATAACACTGCAGCCAGATCAGCAGCAGAGCAGGGCACGCCATAATAGCAAAGACAGCACACCCAGCACAGACCATGCACTCACCTGCATGGCGTTTGTGCGTTGGGCAAGGCAGGTGATGCGGACACCTTTTTGCCACTAAATGTAGGAGCCTGTACGGTTATGCCTGCGCAACTGGCAAGCAATTCAGGCAGAAAGTAGGCGCAATCTCATAAAGGTAGTGCGCCCCTGTACCATTCGACCTGTTTCGACCTGTTTCGCCACTGCATCGAGACCGCATGTGCCCGGCGCCAAACAGGGCTAGCTAAAGCATCAAGCCACCACAAAATCGGCATTGGTCAATGCCAAACCGACCGGTAACACGGCAAACTGCACCGCTACCCCTGCGCCACTGGCATCAGCATCGTAATACAGCGCACCATTGGTGCTGTTGTAGATGATAAAGTCATTCGCATCCGCCGCCGTCGTCAGGCCCGCTCCGGCACGCAAGCTGCCCGCACTGAGCGTGCCCGGCGCTATCGCACTGAAGATACTGCCAGCCAGGCTAATGGTGTCATCGACCACCGAAAAATCACCCAGATTGTCCAGATTGGTGGCGGCATGTAAGGCGCTGTCAAATCGGAAGGTATCGGCCCCACCATTGCCAAACAAATTATCGTTGCCGCTGCCGCCATTGACCGTATCGGCCCCGCCACCGGCGTAGATATTGTCATTGCCCGCACCAGCATTTAAGCTGTTGGCCGTGTCGTCACCGGCCAGCAAATCATTAAAATTGCTGCCGATCAGGTTTTCGATTTGAATGAGTAAATCATTGCCGCCTTGCCCGTCGTTGGCCGCCGTGCCGCGCCAGATTTCGGCAGTAACGGCGGCGCTCGCCCCGGCATAGCTGACGGTGTCGCTACCGGCACCGCCTTCAAACCGGTCCACCCCGGCAGCGCCGATCAAGCTGTCATTGCCGCCACCACCGAATAGCGTGTCGTTACCGCTGCCGCCATTTAACAGGTTGACGCCTTCGTCGCCGACCAGCAAATCATTAAAATTGCCACCGACCAGATTTTCGATTGCGATCAACACATCCGCGCTGCCCTGTCCGTCATTGCTGGCGCTGCCGCGCCAAATTTCGGCTGTCACCGCTCCGCTTGCGCCAGAATAATCAGCAGTATCAATGCCGGTGCCGCCGTCGATCAGATCATTGCCCTGGCCGCCGGTGAGCAAGTCGCTGCCGCCACCGGCATATAAACTGTCGTTCCCGTTTTGGCCGTTGAGTGAATTACTGCCTTCGGTTCCGACCAGATAATCATTAAAATTGCCGCCCAGCAGATTCTCAAATTGCAGCAACACATCACTGCCGCCCAAGCCATCATTGGTGGCTGTGCCGCGCCACAATTCGGCCACCACGCCCCGTGCTGCGCCGGAAAAGTCGGCGGTGTCTACACCATCGCCCCCGTTCTGGCTGTCATTGCCCACGCCACCGGCCAGCCAGTCATTGCCGCTGCCGCCGTTCAGGGTGTCGTTGCCGCCGCCAGCAAAAATTGAATCATGTCCGCCGCCACCAGCGAGCAGATTGGCCGCTTCATTCCCGGCCAGCAAATCATCAAAAGCACCGCCAATCAGGTTTTCAATATTCATCAAAATATCATTGCCACCCAGGCCGTCACTGCTGGCGCTGCTTTTCCAGATTTCTGCCTTCACCCCGCTGGTCGCGCTGGAATAATCGGCAGTATCGTTGCCCGCAGCGCCATTTAACACGTCATTGCCAGCACCACCGGCCAGGGTATCATGCCCGTCGCCGCCGATGACATTGTTATCGCCAGCGTCGCCGGTGGCGATGATATCGGCGGTGGTGGTAAATTGATAGACGCCGGGCGCGATGCCAGCAAAGCTCCTGTTACTCAGGTCGCGCAGCGTGTCATTGGGCATGGTGAAGTAATAGCTGCCGTTGGCCAGATCGGTTGCCGGGTTAATGGTGACGACATTGCCGACAATGCTGACTTGGCTGCTATCGGTAACGGAAATGGTTCTTGCCACCGTGTTGTTGGCGTTGTAAATCACAAAATTGCCGCTATTGGCCTTGACTGCCTCGTTAAAAGTCAGCACAAAGTTGCTTGAATTGGCAACCCCGGTAGCCCGGTCAAACGGGAAAAAGCTGGCCAGCAAGGGCGCGGTATCGACTTGCTCAACCGTCAGGTTATACCACCCGGTGTCCAATGGCCCGCTGGCGGCATCATGACTGACCCGCAAATACAGCGGTGCGGCAGAATTGATGTTGGTAATCCAACTGTTATTTTCCCCTGAGCTATAGTTAATGCTGTCCTGAACCACGCCAGCGCCATCAATAATATCGATTTTATACAGATGCGAACCGCCATCGGCACCGCTAAAATTATCACTGAAATAGATTTTTAACGCACCGCTCTGGGTCGGGCTTACCTTATACCAATCCACATTACTGGCCGCTGATTGTGCTTCGTGCGATGCTGACAGTTGGCCTTCGATGGTGCGGCCCAGCACCAGCGTATCGGCATTTTGCAGCGTGTTGTTGTTTTCGGTTTCGTAGTCTTTATTGGTCGCGGCCTGGCTGACGCTCAGGTTATACAGGCCGGTGTCAATCGGCCCGGAAGCGGGGTCATGGCTGACCTTGATGTAATAGGCCTGGGTGTTGGCGACGCCCACATGCCAGGTGTAGGCACGGTTGCCGGTGTTATAGTTAAACGACTCCAGCACATTGCCATTGCTGTCGGTTATGTCCACCTTATACAGGTGCGAGCCAGATGAAGAAAAGTTGATATAGTCGGTGAAGGTCACTTCCAGCGCGCCCGCAACGGATGGCACGACCTTGTACCAGTCCACATTGTTGCTTGGCGATACTTGCTCATGGTAGGCCGAGAGATAGCCTTCTACCGTGCGATTAAGCGCAATTGGGGTGGCGGTTTCACGGCTGTCGTTATATTCATATTCGTAATCGATACTATTGTTGGCCTGGTTGACGGTCAGGTTATACCAGCCCGTATCCAAGGCCCCGGTTGCCGGGTCATGGCTGATTTTGATGTAATGCGGCGCAGTGGAGGCCACGCCCACGCGCCAGGTGTAGGCGCTGTCGCCGGTATTGTAATTTATTGATTCCAATACCGTGCCATTGCTGTTGGTTAGCTCGATTTTGTAAAGATGCGAGCCACTGGAAGAAAAGTTAATATAATCGGTAAAGCGGATCTCCAGCGCACCGGCTGCGGCTGGCACCACTTTAAACCAGTCCACATTGCCGGAAGCCGAACCTTCGTGCGAGGCCGATAACTGGCCTTCCACGGTTCGGCCCAAAGCAATGGTGTTGGCCGTTGCCCGCGTGTCGTTGTACTCAACCTCATAATCTTTATCGGTATTGGCCTGCGTTACCAGCAGGTTGTAATAGCCCGAATCGAGCGCGCCACTGGCTGCGTCGTGGCTCACTTTAATGAAGGTGGCGGCAGTCGAGGCAACGCCGACATGCCAGGTGTAAAAGCCGGTGCCATCGTTATAGTTAAACGAATCGAGCACATTGCCATTGATATCGGTCACATCAATTTTATATAAGTGGGAACCATCGGATCTAAAGTTAATGTAGTCGGTGAAGCTAATTTCCAGCGCCCCGGCCTGTGATGGTACCACCCGATACCAATCGACATTGGTTGCGGGCGATTGCTGCTCATGCCAGGCAGAAAGCCTCCCTTCCACCTTGCGGTTGAGCGCAATGGTGTTGGCGGTTTGGCGGGTGTCATTGAATTCGACCTCATAATCCAGAGTAGGCGAAGCCTGATTGACTTCCAGATGGTACAAGCCGGTATCCAATGCACCCGAAGCCGGATTATGGCTGACCCTGACGTAGTGGGCGGCGGTGGAGGCAACACCGATCTCCCAGGTGTGGGTTTCATTGCCGGAACTATTGCTGTAGTTAAACGAATCGATCACGGTGCCATTGGCATCGGTAACATCGATTTGGTACAGATGCGAACCGGACGAACTAAAATCAATATAGTCGGAAAAACTGATCAGCAAGGCACCGGCCTGGGTCGGAATGGCTTTATACCAATCCACATCAGTCAGGGTGCTCAACTGCCCTTGGCTGGTGCCGGTTAGCGTCAGCAGGCTGGCATTGGCCAAGGTGTTGTTCGGTTCGGACTCAAGGTCTATTGTGAGGGCAGGCGCGGACACTGGCCCAATGCGGGAGGGTGCGATTTTGTTGGCGGGCTGATAGCTGGTGCTATGTAATTGAGAATCCATATCATTTTTCCTGGAAAAATTATATTAATTTAGTTTTAAAGTAACCTGCAAAACAAATTGATTCGGTGTTGTTTACTTTCTACCCAAGCACAAAATCGCCATTGGTCAATGGCAAACCCACGGGCAATACGGCAAACTGTAGTGCGGCTCCGGCACCGCTGCCGTCCGCATCGTAATACAGCGCACCGGTGGTGCTGTTGTAGAGGATGAAGTCGTTGGCGTCGAGTGCGCTGGTCACGCCTGCACCGGCCCGCAAGCTGCCCGCGGCCAGCGTGCCGGGGGCGATGGCGCCAAAGATGCTGCCCGATAAGCTGATGGTGTCATCGACGACTGAAAAATCGGGCAGGGCGTCGAGGTTGGTGCTGGCGTTTAAGGCGGCATCGAAGCGGAAGGTGTCGCTGCCAGCGTTGCCGTAGAGGGTGTCGTTGCCGGTGCCGCCGTTGATGATGTCGGTGCCGCCACCAGCGTAGATATTGTCATTGCCTGCGCCGCCGTTCAAGCTATTGGCGGCTTCGTCGCCTGCCAGCAAATCGTTGAAATTGCTGCCGTTCAGGTTTTCAACGAACAACAGCACGTCATTGCCACCTTGCCCATCGTTGCTTGCCGTACCACGCCAGATTTCGGCGGTGACCGCGCTGGTAGCGTTGGAATAATCGGCAGTATCGTTGCCAGCGCCGCCATTCAAATTATCTGCCCCGGCCCCGCCTGCGAGCAGGTCGTTGCCATCGCCGCCCGCGAGCGTGTCGTTACCACCGCCCGCATACAACTTGTCGTTACCGCCTTGGCCGCTGAGCAGGTTCGCGCTTTCATCGCCTGCCAACAAGTCGTTGTAATTGCCGCCATTGAGGTTTTCGATCAGGGTAAGTACATCGGCCCCGCCTTGGCCATCACTGCTGGCCGTGCCGCGCCAGATTTCCGCTGTGACGGCTGCCGTGGCGCTGGCATAGTCGGCAGTATCGCTGCCGTCGCCACCATTGAGATTATCGGCCCCTGCAGCGCCTGCCAAAAGGTCGTTGCCTGCGCCGCCGATTAGGGTGTCATTGCCGCCGCCAGCATACAGCTTGTCGTTACCACCCTGGCCGTTGAGCAGGTTGGCGCTTTCGTTGCCCGCCAACAGGTCGTTGAATGTGCCGCCAGTGAGGTTTTCGATATTCAATAGTGTGTCGCTACCACCTTGGCCATCGTTGCTGGCGCTGCCGCGCCATAGTTCGGCGACGATGGCAGCGGACGCGCCACCATAATCAGCAGTGTCGGTACCTGCACCGCCGTCGATGCTGTCGTTACCTGCGCCACCTGCCAGAAAATCGTTGCCTGCGCCGCCCAACAAGGTATCAGCTCCGCCACCAGAAAAAATGGAATCGTTGCCAGCCTGTGCATTGAGCACATTGGCGCTTTCGTCACCGCCCAGTAGGTCGTTGAATCCGCCACCTGTGAGGTTTTCTATGCCCAGCAGCACGTCATTGCCACCTTGGCCGTCGTTGCTGGCGGTGCCACGCCAGAGTTCGGCCACCACCGCACCTGTTGCGCTGCCATAGTCGGCAGTATCGCTTCCGGTGCCGCCGTCAATACTGTCAATGCCTGCGCCACCACCGAACGTGTTGTCACCTGTGTTACCGACCAAGCTGTCATTATAATTAGAGC
>JACCDS011617370.1_pt1 | contig 13771 bp, 10 predicted proteins | sample 7446441 | NCBI WGS metagenome assembly JACCDS01 (sample SAMN15323445, study PRJNA562643) | freshwater metagenome | isolation source: river surface water | place: USA:Blue River Watershed | collected 2017-08-17 | reverse complement strand
TGCCGCGCCAGCGCCCGGGCCGCACGACCCAGCTCGGCCAGCGTGCCGCCCTGCCCCCCGGCCTCGGGCGGCAGCGCCAGCGCGGTCAGGCCCTCGCGGGCGATCCATTCCAGCCACAGGTCGCCCTGGATGACCGGGTTCAGATGGGCAGGAACGGCAGCAAAGGCAGCACAGTCAGGAGCAGCAAGCATGGCGCCGACTGTGCACGCGCCCCTTCTGATCCGACAGACACAGAAATCATCAAAACAGACCGGATCAGATGCTGCGTCAGATGCTGCGCAGCCGCCGTCGCGCCAGCGCGTTGTCCCAGGCGATCAGCAGCCCGGCGGCGACGATGACCAGGCAGCCGGCGACCATCGCCGCATCCACCTGCTCGCCGAAGACCAGCACGCCCACCGTCAGGCCGAAGATCAGCCGGGTGTAGCGGAACGGCGTGACGGTGGCCAGGTCGCCGGTGCGCATCGCCTTCATCAGCGCCGCATAGGCCAGCGTGCCCACGCCGACCGCACCGGCCAGCAGCGCCAGCAGCCCGGCGTCAGGCACGACCCAGGCCGCCGGCCGCCACAGGCCATAGAGCCCCCCGGCCAGCGCCAGCGTCAGGAAGCCGAAGACGCCCAGATGCAGCGTGCCCAGCGCCGGCGGCACCGCCCGGCTGGCCAGATCGCGCCCGGCAAAGCCGATCATGCCCACCACCGCCAGCAGCGACAGCGCCGAGAAGCCGCCCGAGCCCGGCCGCAGCACGATCAGCACGCCGCCCAGGCCGATCACCACCGCCGCCCAGCGCCGCCAGCCCACCCGCTCATGGAAGAAGAGGCTGCCGCCCAGCACCACCAGCACCGGCGTGGCCTGCAGGATGGCGGTGGTCGTCGACAGCGGCGTCAGCACGATCGCCAGCGCGTAGAACAGCCGCCCGACCAGCTCGAACACCGCGCGGCCCGCCATCAGCCGCGAACACGCCGCCGGCTGCAGCAGCCGCACGCCCTGCGCCCGCGCCAGCAGCGCGAACACCAGCGCGCCGCCCAGCCCCGACAGCACCAGCACCTCGGACAGCGGCATCCGCCCGACGACACGCTTGACGAACAGGTCCTCCAGCGCGAAGGCAGCCATCGACAGCGTCATCCACAGGATGCCCCGGAGGTTGGGAGAGAGGGGAGAGAGGGAACGGTTCATCGGGCGATTGTCGGGGGCCGGCCCGCACAATGCCGGCCATGCCTCTCTACACCGATCTGGCCGACGAGCTGAGCGACGCGATCCGCCGTGGCGCGCTGCGACCGGGCGAGCGCCTGCCCTCGGTGCGCCAGGCGCGCGCCAGCCGCCAGGTCAGCGCCGCGACCGTCTTCCAGGCCTATGACCTGCTGGAATCGCGCGGGCTGATCGAGTCGCGACCGCGCTCGGGCTTCTTCGTGCGCGCGGCCCGCGCCAGCGCCGTCGCCGAACCGCTGGCCGCACCCGCCACGCCCGAGTCCACCGAAGCCACCGAAGTCAGCATCGGCGACCTGGTGATGCAGGTGCTGGGCTCGACCCGCGACCGCGATGTCGTGCCACTGGGCTCGGCCTTCCCCAGCCCGCACCTGTTTCCGCTGCAGGAGCTGGCACGCTGCGGCGCACGCGCGCTGCGGGTGCTCGACCCCGAGCGGCTGCTGGAAGACCTGAGCGCCGGCAACGAGCGCCTGCGCCACCAGATCGCCCGGCGCCAGGCGCTGGCCGGCATCGCGGTCGACCCGGACGAGATCGTCATCACCCACGGCGCGATGGAGGCGCTGGACCTGTCGCTGCGGCTGCTGACCCGGCCGGGCGACATCGTCGCCGTCGAGTCGCCGACCTTCTACGCGGCGCTGCAGGCGCTGGAGCGCCACGGCCTGCGCGCGGTCGAGCTGCCGACCGATCCGCGCGAGGGCGTCGACCCGGACGCGCTGGCGCAGGTGCTGAGCCGCCACCGCGTCGCCGCCTGCTGGCTGATGCCCAATTTCCAGAACCCGCTCGGCAGCCTGATGCCCGAGGAGCGCAAGCGCGCGCTGGTGGCGCTGCTGGCGCGCCACGGCGTGCCGCTGATCGAGGACGATGTCTACGGCGAGCTGCACCACGGCAGCCGCCGCCCGCTCCCGGCCAAGGCCTTCGACACCGCGGGCGAGGTGCTGCACTGCACCTCGTTCTCGAAATGCCTGGCACCGGGCTACCGCGTCGGCTGGGTCGCGGCCGGGCGGCACGCCGCCGCGCTGCGGCGGCTCAAGACGCTGACCTCGCTGGCCACCGCGGTGCCCTCGCAGCTGGCGATCGCCGAATACCTGGCCCAAGGCGGCTTCGACCGCCACCTGCGCGGCCTGCGCCGCCAGCTCGCCACGCAGCAGGCGCAGATGCATGCGCTGGTCGAGGCGCACTTCCCCGCCGGCACCCGGCTGGCGCGGCCGCAGGGCGGCTATTTCCTCTGGGTCGAGCTGCCCGAGGGCGGCGACGCACTGGCGCTGCACGCCCAGGCCACGGCCCTGGGCATCAGCCTGGCGCCGGGCGCGCTGTTCAGCGCCTTCCATGCCGACCGCCGGCTGAGACGCAGCCTGCGCTTGAACTTCGGCCATGCGCCGGGCGATGCACGCATCGCGCCAGCGCTGGCCGCACTGGGCCGGCTGGCCGCCGCAGGCGGCACGGCCTGTCCGAATCCAGCTGAATCAGCACAGTCAGCCTGTAGGTGAGGCGGGGGCTCGAAACGTCCGTCTCGACGCCCGTCTGTCGGCTGCCGCACAGACCCGCATGCGACATGCCCCGCATTCTGGCCAGTACACCTTCTTCGGAATTCGCCATGAGACTGCATTCGAGAGATCTGCTGAGGGCCTTCGCGCTGACCGATGGCGCGGAAACACGGCATGGGCATCTGTACTCGCTGCCGGCACTGGAGGCGAACGGAATCGGTCGCGTTTCTCGCCTGCCTGTCTGCCTGCGCATGATCCTGGAATCGCTGCTGCGCCATCTGGATGGCCCCCATGTCAGCGAGCGCCATGTGCTGCAACTCGCCTACTGGCAGCCCCGGGGCTGGCGCAGTGAGAGCATTCCTCTCATCGCCTCGCGTGTCGTGCTGCAGGAAACCTCGGTGCTGCCGCTGCTGTGCGACCTGGCGACGCTACGTGACGCCGCTGCCCGCAACGGACGCTCGCCTGAGCGGATCGAACCTCTGATTCCGGTCGACGTGACGGCAACGCTCCAGGAGCGGCGCGCCACCCGCACCGACCCCGAATTCCGACATCTCATGGAGTGGGCAGCACAGGCCTTCGAGCAGTTGCGCGTCCTGCCCGCAGGCGTCTGCACCGGGCAGCAGACGCTGCTGGAGCGACAGGGCGTGCATTTCCCGGAAACCCTGATCGGCACCGAGCCTCGCCTCGCCCTGGTCAACGCATTCGGCATGATCGGATGCATCGTGAGCGATCTCGAGGCTGAAGCCGCGATGTTCGGCCAGCCCGCGCGCATCCCGGTACCTGACGTGATCGGCGTGCACCTGCACGGCAGGATGGACGTGGCCGCGAGCGCCGACGATCTGCGACTGAGCCTGGGCGCACGGCTCGGCAGGGTCAGCGTGCAGGGGCAGCTCGTCGAGTTCTTCGGCGATGGCGCCGAATCGCTGTCCCTGCCCGAACGGGCGACCGTGGCCGGCATGGCTGCGGTCCATGGTGCCCGGGCCGGGTTCTTCGCGCCCGATGAAGCCACCGCGACCTGGCATGCGCTCTCGGGATGCTGTGCGGACGAGGTCGAGACCTTCCGGCGCTATTTCCAGTCCCAGCAGCTCTGGGGAACCCCCCGCCCGGGCGACATCGACTACAGCCAGGTGCTGGAGTTCGATCTGGCCGAAGTCAAGCCAGGCACGACCTGGCTGAGCCGCAGACAGCATCGCCTCCACTGTCCCGGGTCGATGCCGCAGCCCCGGGCGGACCTGCCTGCGCCACGACAGGATGTCGGCATGTCCGCCGGGCCGACCTGGATTTGGAGCGAGGGCTCGACGCGGATCGTGCGCTCCCCGTTCGTGGACGACACCGACCCGAACCGGCCCGGACTTCTGCCCATCGAAGATGCCCGGGCGCTGCTCATCCCGGCAGGAGACACGAGCAGCATGCGGGCCGCCGCACAGGCCTGCCGCGACCAGGGCTCAGCCCTGATCATCTTCGCAGGCACGAACTACGGGGCAGGAGCTTCGGCCGGCCAGCACGGAGCGGCAAAGACCTTGAGGGCGCTGGGCGTGAGCGCTGTCGTGGCAGTCAGCTTCGATCCTGACCATCGGACCGATCTGGTCGCAATGGGCGTGCTGCCGCTCCAGTTCAGCCCAGGCGACAGCGCCGAGGAGCTGGGATTGCAGGGCCATGAACGCTTCGATCTGATCAGCCTGCAGCAGCCACTGGTGCTGCGCCAGCAGGTGTTGCTGCGCGTGCATCGCGCGGACCGCACCACAATCGAGTGCCAGCTGCTCCTGCGCATCGACACCCCGGCCGAACTCGCCTACCTGCGTCCGGGCGGACTTCTGCCGTTTCTCCTGAAACAGCTGCTCGCCGACTGAGCAGCGTCTGGGCTGAGCGTCTGGGCTGAATCGGGCGGGTCGCGAGAGACCCGCCTCTGCCAACCCCCGTCAGTTCATTTCTTCATCCATGCCGTCAATGCAGTCACATGCTTTTCTGCATCACGCAACATGTCATCGATGACTTTCCGTGTCGTCTCGTCACGATGACCCACAAGCAAGGCCATCTGACGATAGAACCGCATGGCGGCACGTTCGGCCGTCAGATTGGCTCCGATGATGATGTTCATGTTGCTCAAGTCTTCATAGCGGACATGACTGCGCCGGTCCATGTACTGCGGAGAATAATCTGGCAGCCCGCCAAGCTGAACGATCCGGCTGGCGAGCCGGTCACAGTTCCTCAGGGCCTGGTTCGAATTGAGGAGAAAGTTCTCCGCGATCCACGGAAAACCCAGAACGATGGCCGAGCCATGGTTTCTTCGATACCGGAGCATGAAGACGCACTGCGTCGCCAGCAGCCTGTCAAGCATCCGCAGCTTGTCGCTGGCCAGGAAAAAGTTGTTCTGGATCACATCGGATGAGCTGCAGTCCTCCGGCAGCATCGGTGTTGTCGGCATGAAATCGTCGCGGTGTTCATCCGGACTGCGGACGACGTCCGTCTTCATGCCGCCCCGAGAAAGAGGAGGGAAAATCGGCAGTGGATCTGGCGATTGCGGGCCAAAGATGCGATTCAGAAAACTGCTCATGATCGATCCACCAGTTGGATGAGTTGCAATTCCGGCACCCGGAAAGAATTCCGATGGTAGGCCCCCTGGCGGCAGACGTATGTGCGCCATCCAACACTCGGGCAGGACTCAGGTGGCGACCCGATCAGGCAGCAGCCGCTCATACTCGGCACGCACGACCGCATAGCACTCGCAGGTCCGGCGCTCCAGTCCACCACGATCCAGCACATGGATGCGCCCTCTGGCGTAGCGGATCAGGCCGGCCCGCTGCAGGCTGAGGGCAGCCTCGGTCACACCTTCGCGGCGCACGCCGAGCATGTTGGCGATCAGTTCCTGGGTCATCATCAGGTCGCTGCCGCTCAGGCGATCCAGGCTCAGCAGCAGCCAGCGGCACAGCTGCTGGTCGAGCGAGTGGTGACGATTGCAGACTGCCGTCTGCGCCATCTGCGTGATCAGGGCCTGGGTGTAGCGCAGCAGCAGGTGCATGACCGGGCCGGAGCGCTCGAACTCCTCCTTGAGCACACGCGACGAGAGCCGAAATCCCTGCCCCGCGCTCTGCACCACTGCCCGGCTGAGCGTGGACTCACCGCCCATGAACAACGGCACGCCCACCAGGCCCTCATGGCCCACCACGGCGATCTCCGCCGAGGCACCGTTCTCCATCACGTACAGCAGCGAGACGATGGCTGTCGTCGGGAAGTAGGCATGACGCGGCCGCCGTCCCGACTCGTGCAGGACGGCACCCAGCGGAAGATCGACCCATTCAAGCTGGTCTTGCCAGCGGGCCAGCTCAGCCTCGGGCAAGGCGGCCAGCAACTGATTCGCCGTGATGGCTGTCTTGTCATGAGACATCCCTTCTCCTTGTGTCGCCCGGAGCGGAACAAATTATTACCAATGGTTTTTCACTATAAACAAAAAAACCTTCAGGACATGTTCGCCAACGAACAGACGAATGCAGGATGACGACCATTGCGGCTGAACTTCAAGAAAACCCGGTCAGCCATGAAAACCACGCATTGCGCGCCATATGCATTCATCTGAGTCCAAGATCAAAAAAATCCTTTCCGGCCGGGTATTCCATGTTCAAAAACGCGAAGCCCCTGGCCTCGTCCCGGCGCCTCGAGACGAGGTCGAAGCGGGTATTCTTTACATGGCCGAATGATCTGCGATCGGAACGATGTGGCTCATGCCAGACAGTTTCCGGCCGGCACTTGAGTGCGCCGACGCACAGACGCGAGCGAGAAGCCTTCGTAGGGTCTACAGCATGAAGGGACTGCGCTGGTGCAGGCCCCGAGACCAGAAGGGTTCGCATGAGCTACATCTTCAAGTCCCGTGCCTCGGGAAACCTGCTGCTGGGCGCGCTGGAGGGTGACCGCCTGATGCGCATGGTCGGCCAGGTGCCCGGGCGACCCGGGCTGTTGGATCACGAAGAGCTTCCTGCCGCCATCCGCGTCATGGAGCAAAGCGTGGCGCGGCCGCTGCGGCCTGAGCTGGACACCACCGACACGGACAGCCTGCAGTCGATCCTGGAACTGTTCATTACCGCGAGAAACGAGACCGTCGAGGTTCTCTGGGGAGTCTCGACATGCTAGAGCGGGGTCACGCCGCGACACATGGCGGAACGCCTGCCTCTCGGCGTTCGCGTCGCCCGTCAGTGCCCCTGCAGGAGAACCCGATGTCCTTTTCCCATGCCGAGACCCACGATCCTGCCATCGAGCTGGCCGATGCCGGCACGGCACTGTTCACGCTGACAGCCCAGTCCGTCCAGATGGTCGAGATGCTGCGGGACCACATGGCTCAATACGCTGAGGTACCAGGTGCCGGCCTGATGTCGCTCGACGACTACCTGGACTGGACACAGCGGACCGTCGAGAACTGGATGACCTTCCAGGCGTCCTGCTCGCGGGGCATGAGCAGCTGCCTCGATCTCGTGATGGAGCCCTGGCTCCATCCGCAGACCGAAAGAGAGACCGGTCCGCATTCCAGCGGCCAGACTTGACGATCCGCAGGCACCCTGCTTCCAAGGCCCGCCCGGGCCTGACGCAGCGACTCGGACGCCGGGGCCGCATGCACTTCCGCCGCAAGCCACTGCTCGACGTCCTGGTGTCCCGGACTGGCGGCAGCCAACCCGGCGACCGGCATGGAATCGTCACGGCCGATCTGGCCTGGGCCGCCTGCCACCGGCCGGACGAGGTGCTGGCCGTTCTGGAGTCCGGCCCCCAGGGGCTAGATGCTGCGCAGGTCCGGGCTCGGCAGGACCGCGATGGCCCCAACGACATCGGTCACGAGGCCCCTGTGCCGATCTGGATGCGACTGTGGCACGGCTATCTCAATCCTTTCAACCTGCTGCTGACAGTGCTGGCGCTCCTGTCATGGCTGGGCATGGATCTTGAAGCGACCCTCGTGATCGGCACCATGGTGGCACTGAGCACGCTCGTCCGGTTCGTCCAGGAAGAGCGCTCGCACCGGTCGGCAGGGGCCTTGCAGGCCCTGGTGAGCACCACCGCGACCGTGATGCGCGAGCCGGTGACACGGTGGCAGGAGATTGCTCAGCGCGATCTGGTCGCTGGTGACCGGATCGCACTGGCCGCCGGCGACATGGTTCCGGCCGACGCGCGTCTGCTCGATGCCCGCGATCTGTTCTTGTCCGAGTCAGCGCTGACTGGCGAGGCTCTGCCCGTCGAGAAATTCGTGGCGCCCGGCCCGGCCGGCACGCCCGCGCTGGCGCAGCGCAATCTCGTCTTCATGGGAACCAATGTGGTCTCGGGCACGGCAACGGCCGTGGTGGTGTGCACCGGAGAGCGCAGCTGGTTCGGAGCGCTGGCCGCGAGCACGCTGGACACCGAGGTGCAGCCAGGCACCTTCCTGGCCGGGGTGAACAGCGTGAGCTGGATGCTGATCCGCTTCGCGATGACGATGGCGCCCCTCGTGTTCCTGATCAGCGGCCTGACACGCCACGACTGGCTGGAGGCCTTCCTGTTCTCGCTGTCGGTGGCCGTGGGGCTGACGCCGGAGATGCTGCCGATGATCGTCACCTCCACGCTGGCGCGGGGGGCAGTCCGGCTGGCCCGCCGCAAGGTGGTGGTCAAGCGGCTCGACGCGATCCAGAACTTCGGCGCCATGGATGTCCTGTGCACCGACAAGACCGGCACCCTCACGCAGGATCGGATTGCGCTGTCACGCCACACAGACGCTTTCGGCACACCTTCGGAGGCGGTGCTTGGCCTGGCCGCGCTCAACAGCCGTTTCCAGACCGGGCTGAAGAACCTGCTCGATCGCGCGGTGCTCGAGCATGTCGACCTGGGTGGAGGCGATCAGCAGGGGGCCGAGCTTGCCCGCAAGATCGACGAGATTCCTTTCGACTTCCAGCGGCGACGCATGTCGGTGCTGGTCGCGCAGCCCGGCGATGGCCTGCCAGACCGCCATGAGCTGATCTGCAAGGGGGCGGTCGAGGAGGTGCTGACCGTCTGCGACCGGGTCCGCATGAGCGTGCATGACGGCGGTGGCGAGCGGCGGCTGGACGCAGAGCTGCTCGCGCGTACGCTGGCATGCGCAGGCGCGCTCAACCGCGAGGGGCTGCGGGTGGTGGCGGTGGCGGTCAGGACGCTGCCGCCGTCCCGGCTCGACTGCACGGTGGCCGACGAAGCAGGCCTGACGCTGGTCGGCTACATCGGATTCCTCGACCCGCCCAGGGACTCGGCCGCTCCGGCGCTGCGCAGGCTGGCCGGGCACGGCATCCAGGTCAAGGTGCTGACCGGCGACAACGCGCTGGTGACCGAGGGCGTGTGCCGGCAGGTCGGGCTGCCGCCCGGGCCGATCCTGCTCGGCACGGACATCGAGGCGATGAGCGATGCCGAGCTGCAGGCCGAAGCCGCTCGGCACCATCTCTTCGCCAAGCTCGATCCGATGCACAAGCAGCGCATCGTGCGTGCGCTGCGGGCCGGCGGCCATGTGGTGGGCTTCCTCGGCGACGGCATCAACGACGCGCCGGCACTGCGGGCAGCCGACATCGGCATCTCGGTCGATTCGGCAGTGGACATCGCGCGCGAAGCCGCGGACATCATCCTGCTGGAGAAGAGCCTGCTGGTGCTCGACGACGGCGTGATCGAGGGCCGCACCACCTTCTGCAACATGCTCAAGTACATCCGCATGACCACCAGCTCCAGCTTCGGCAACGTCCTGAGCGTGCTGCTGGCCAGCGCCTTCCTGCCCTTCCTGCCCATGCTGCCGCTTCAGCTGCTGGTACAGAACCTGATGTATGACATCAGCCAGACCGCTCTGCCCTTCGACCGGGTCGACGACGACCTGCTGGAGCGCCCACTGGCCTGGAATCCGTCTGGCATCGGTCGCTTCATGCTGTGCTTCGGGCCGGTCAGCTCGGTGTTCGACCTGGCCACCTTCGCGCTGATGTGGTGGGTGTTCGGAGCAGACGATCCGACGCGACAGAGCCTGTTCCAGAGCGGCTGGTTCGTCGCAGGCCTGCTCACGCAGACGCTGGTGGTGCACCTGCTGCGCACGCCCAGGATTCCCTTCGTCCAGAGCCGGGCGTCGGCAACGCTGCTGGCCATGACCGCTGCCATCGTGGTGGCGGGCGTGTGGCTGCCGATGGGCCCGCTGGCCTCGCATTTCAGGCTGCAGGCGCTGCCCGCGGCCTACTTCGGCTGGCTGGGGCTGATCCTGCTGGGCTACGGCATGCTCGCCACACTGGTGAAGAGGATCTACATCCGGCGGTTCGGCTGGCAGTGAGTACCCCGGTCATCCAGGCCTTCCCCCATCACATCGGCAAGGATCCGGCGCTGCCCGGCATAACACGCGCAGGCCTTGGCCTCCAGGCGCGCACGGTCCAGGACAGTGATCGTCCCGCGGTGGCAGTGGATCAGGCCATCGCGCTGCAGTTCGCCGATCGCCAGGGTCACCCCGACGCGACGCAGACCGAGCATGCTGGCCAGGAAGGCGTGAGTGAACTGCAGCTGGTCATCACTCGCCCGGTCGTGGCTCATCAGCAGCCAGCGCGCCAGGCGCGGCCCGAGCAGATGTTCGTGAATGCAGGCGGCGGTCAACGCCTGCTGCGCCAGCAGCACGTAGACATGGCGCAGCACCTGCCGGCGCAGCACACCGCTGCGCTGCAGTTCCCGGCGGAAGACCGCGGCCGGCGCACGGTACGCCAGGCCTTGACCCTGGATCAGCGCCTGCCAGGGCGATGCGCCCACGCCCAGCGCCCACTGCCCGCCAAGCAGGCCCTCACGGCCCACCATGCCCACCTCCAGCCCGCGCGGGCCCTCGGTGCGCGTGATCAGCGAGATGAAGCCGCTGCTCGGGAAATATACATGGCCGGCAGGATCTCCGGCTTCGCACAGCACCTCGGACGGCCGCAGCACGAACTCGTCGCAGACCCCGAGCATCCGGTCGCGATCGGGCTGAGGCAAGGCGGCCAGCAACTGGTTCGACATGAAGGTCAGGGCCTGGGTAGGACAGGAGCGGCGGGCCGCGACAGGCGCGGTACCCCGCCAGTCTGCCCGCGCGCATGAGGATCCACTGTCTGCCAGCGCACAGACCGGTCCGCCGGATGGCCTGATCGTCTGGAACGAGCCGGGGTATCCGTACCGGACAAGGAGGCATGCGATGGTTCCAGGGATTCAATCCGGTTCAGGCCTGTCGTCCGAGCAGGCCGCGCAGGCCCTGGCGGCGCAGGGGCCCAACACGCTGCCGGACACGACGCACCGCGCCTGGTGGTCGATGCTGGCGGAGATCCTGCGCGAGCCGATGTTCCTGCTGGTCCTCGCGGCCGGGCTGCTCTACCTCGGCTTCGGCGACCGGCGCGACGGCCTGACGCTGCTGGTGTTCGTGCTGGTCACCCTCGGCATGACCTTGTACCAGCAGGGCCGCACGACACGGGCCATCGAGGCGCTGCACGCCCTGACCGTGCCGCAGGCACGGGTGGTGCGCGATGGCCAGGCGCGGTTGATCCCCGCCACGGAGGTGGTCTGTGGCGACCTGCTGAAGCTTGGTGAAGGTGACCGGGTCGCCGCGGACGCGCTGCTGATCTCGGCCAGTGAGGTCTGCGTCGACGAGTCCTTGCTGACTGGCGAGGCCGCACCGGTGCGCAAGCGTGCGGCCAGTCCGGCCGAGCAGGTCGCGGTTGCCGCGCCGGTTCTCGGGCATCTTGTGCTCGGCGGCGAGGCGCAGCCCAGGGTCCATGCTGGCACGCTGATCGTGCAGGGCCACGGGCTGGCGCGTGTCACCGCCACCGGAGCACGCAGCGAGATCGGTCGCATCGGCCATCTGCTGGCCCTGATGCAGACGAAGCGCTCGCCGCTGCAGCAGCAGACGGCCCGGCTGGTGCGCACGCTGGCCTGGCTGGCCCTGGGGCTCAGCGCGGTCATGGTGCTGCTGCACGGCCTGCTGCGCGGAGACTGGCTCCAGGCCCTGCTGGCCGGCGTTGCGCTGGCCATGGCCATGCTGCCCGAGGAATACGCGGTGGTGCTGACCGTCTTCCCCGCCCTTGGCGCTCACCGGTTGTCGAAGGAAGGCGTGCTGACGCGGAGCATCCCAGCCATCGAGACGCTCGGTTCGATCACGGTGCTGTGCAGCGACAAGACGGGCACGCTGACGGAAAACCGCATGACGGTGGCGCATCTGGTCGCCGGCCCGCAGCTGCAGGAGCGGATCGATCTGCCCGCGCTGGTCGGCCAGACGCGCCTGCCCGCGCCTTTCCTGCCGCTGCTGGAAAGTGCCCTGCTGGCCAGCGTAGCGGAACCTTTCGATCCGATGGAGCAGGCGATCCACCGGCTGGGGCGGTGTGTCCTGTCCGGCCCGGACCTGGCTCATCCGGGCTGGCGCCTGGTGCAGGTCTACGCGCTCAGCCCGGCGCTGCGCGCCCTGTCGCAGGCCTGGACCGTGCCTGGGCAGGAGAAGCAGAGGGTGGTCACCAAGGGGGCGCCTGAAGCGGTGATCGATCTGTGCCACCTCGATGCACAGCGCAGACGCCAGGTCGAGGCGCTCGTCGACGAGATGGCCGCGCGCGGACTGCGCGTGCTGGCGGTCGCCCGTGGCTCCTTCTCAGGCCGACGCTGGCCGGCCTGCGCGCATGATCTCGACTTCGACTTTCTGGGGTTGCTGGGCCTGTCCGATCCGGTCCGCGCGGAGGTGCCGGGCGCGGTGGCCGAGTGTCGGGCCGCCGGCATCCGCGTGATCATGATCACCGGCGACCATCCCGTCACCGCACGGGCGGTCGCGCAGGCTGCCGGGCTGGAGCTGCCCGCCGGCTGCCCGGACGCTCTGCTGTCGGGACATGAACTCGCGGCCCTGGACGACGAGGCCCTGCGCCAGCGGATGGCCACGGTGCGCGTGTGCTCGCGCATCGCGCCCGAACAGAAGCTGCGCATCGTGCAGGCGCTGCAGGCGCGCGGGGAGATCGTCGCGATGACCGGGGACGGCATGAATGATGCGCCAGCGCTGCGGGCCGCGCATGTCGGCGTGGCCATGGGCAGGAGGGGCACCGATGTGGCGCGGCAGGCCGCCGCGCTGGTGCTGGTCGATGACGACTTCGCCGCCATCGTGCGGGCGATCCGCGCGGGCCGGCGCATCTTCGACAACCTCGGTCGGGCGATGGCCTACACCCTGGCGGTGCATGTGCCGATCGCCGGCATGGCGCTGCTGCCGGTGCTGGTCGGCTGGCCGGTGCTGCTGCAGCCGATGCACATCGCGCTGCTCGAGCTGGTCATCAATCCGGCCTGCTCGGTCGCGTTCGAGAACGAGCCGGCGGATCCGTCCGCAATGCGCCGGCCGCCGCGCGATGTGTCCGCCCCGCTCCTCTGGATCATCGTGATCCTGGCCTTCGTGCTGCTGCTGTGTGCCCTTCAGCAGCCTCTGATGGCCCATGTCATGCGGTTCTCCCCGCTGTCCGTGCAGGATCTGGCCTTGGCATGCAGCCTGGGTCTGCTGAGCGTGCTGTGGTTCGAGCTCGTCAAGGCCGCACGAGCTTGCCTGCGTGCGCCCGCAAAGGCCCTCCGCGAAGGCACGCAGAGTGGAAAAGCGTGCTAGCGTGCACCGCAGTGCTCGGGGGAGCACCCTCAGTGCACCGTCCGCCCGAAGCTGAAGCCGCCGTCCGCCGCCACCTCGATTGGAATCACGTCCTTCGGCCCGAACTTGCCCTCCAGGATGAGCTTGGCCACCGGGTTCTCGATGCGCTGCTGGATGGCGCGCTTCAGCGGCCGCGCGCCGAAGACCGGATCGAAGCCGACCTTGGCCAGCTCGGCCAGCGCCGCGGGCGACACCTCCAGCTGCATCTCCATCTTCGCCAGCCGCGCCTCCAGGCCCTTGAGCTGGATCTTGGCGATCGACGCGATGTGCGTCTGGTCGAGCGCGTGGAACACCACCGTCTCGTCGATGCGGTTGAGGAACTCCGGGCGGAAGTGCTGCTTGACCTCGCCCCAGACCGCGTCCTTGATGTCCTCGGGCGGCTGGCCGGCCATCGACATGATCAGGTGCGATCCCAGGTTGCTGGTCATCACGATCACGGTGTTCTTGAAGTCCACCGTGCGGCCCTGACCGT
>JACCDS012053126.1_pt1 | contig 13772 bp, 9 predicted proteins | sample 7446441 | NCBI WGS metagenome assembly JACCDS01 (sample SAMN15323445, study PRJNA562643) | freshwater metagenome | isolation source: river surface water | place: USA:Blue River Watershed | collected 2017-08-17 | reverse complement strand
TGGGCTGCGCGCTATGCGTCAATAGCCAGTCATCTACGACACTTTCTGGCTCTTCGCTCAAATCGACCTGTTGAATTTCAAGCCAGTCAGCCGGGGGAGCATCAATTACCTGAACTGGAGTCGTTTCGTGCAGAACCAGACGTGTTCTCAGAACCTCGTGTCGACGAAGCAATTCGGTCAGCGTCTTTCGCAAGGCCATAACGTCCAGGCAGCCATACAAGTCAACAGCCAATGGCACGTTGTACGTCCCTCGCCCGCCGTGGATATGCTCCGACAACCATATGCCTTGCTGGGCAAAGGACATCGGCAACTGCTCCGGACGCTGAAGCTCACCAAGAGCGAAATCATCTGCGCTATCCACCTCCGAGAATGCCTGTTGAGGTGATCGTAGGTGCCTTAGACGGGCCGACAGTTGCCTTGCGCTCGGTTCCTCAAATATCAAACGCAAGGCGATCGACAAGCCCAGCCGCTCCTGCAAGACAGAGCGAAGGCGAGCAGCCAACAATGAATGCGCACCGGTATCGAAAATGTTGTCATCAACACCCAGTGCCTGATCCTCCAGAACCTCTCTGCAGATATGGAGCACCTGTGCCTCCAGCGGATCAGTAGGCGCTGCCGGCGTTGATTCCCTTTCTTGCCAAGAGTTGTCGCTTTGGGAAGGCGCCATGTTGTACAGGGCATTTCGGTCCATCTTTCCGCTCGGCGAGCGCGGCAACTTGGAGAGCGCCACAAAGACATCCGGCACCATGTAATCTGGCAGACGCTCGCGAAGGTAGGGACGTAGAAGGACTCCCAATGACTGGCTCCCGCTTCGCGCTCCTATGGAGGCTTCGTCGACAGATACGACCACAAAGGCAGCTAGCCTACGTTCGTGTTGTCTGGCATCCTCGTTTACGGTGTCCGGCTCCGACCCAACTACCAGAACCGCAACCTCCAGAACCTGATGATGGCTGCCAATGACTGCCTCAATCTCCCCCAGCTCGATACGGTAGCCGCGCAGCTTGACTTGTTGGTCTATGCGTCCGATAAATTCGATAGTCCCGTCTTCGCGCTGGCGAACTATGTCACCCGTGCGATAAAGGCGTTGCCCGGGTAGAAGTGGATGGGCTACGAAACGCTTGGCGGTCAATTCATCGCGCCCCAGGTAACCTCGCGCAAGACAGGCACCGCCCAGCCAAAGCTCTCCAGGCGTTCCCGCAGGCAGCGGCTCTCCTTGTTCACTCATGACCCAAGCGCTGACGTTGTTTATGAGGTTGCCGATGGGCGGCAACATGGGCCATTGGCTGACAGGCTGACGAAGTGGCCAGTCGCTGACGATGACACATGTCTCGGTCGGCCCATACTGGTTGTGCAGCACTGCCTGCAGGCGCGAAAAAAGCCATTTCACAGCTGGCGAAACACGTAGCTGCTCGCCCGCTGTCATCACACGGCGCAGCGACGTCGGGATCAAGCCGCTTTGCATGGCTGCCTGACACAGCCCATCCAGTGCCACGAATGGCAAAAACAGCCGCTCGACCTGATTCTCAATGATGGACTTCAGAAGGGCCAGGCTGTCTCTGCGCTCGTATTCGTCGATCAGTTGCAGGGTGCCGCCCTCTACCAGAGTGCAGAAGATCTCCTGCACTGAGACATCAAAGCCCAAAGACGTGTATTGAAGGGTTCTGAGGCCTGCGGCTTGCTCGGCATTCAGAGCGCTGCGCTGCCAATTCAGCAGATTGCACACTGGGCCATGTGTCATCGCCACACCCTTTGGCGTGCCGGAGGAGCCCGAGGTGTAAAGGACGTACGCCAAATCCAGTGCTGACGCAGTGCCTGCAGGAGCATGAACTTGGGGAGACGGCATCACTCCTGGCTCATCCAGATAAAAAATCTGCACACCTAGCGACAGCGCAAATTCGTGTCGCTGGCTGCACTGTGTCAGAAGGATCGGCGCTTGGCAGTCGTCCAATACAGTGTTGATCCGAAGAGTAGGCCAAGCAGGGTCGACTGGGACATAGGCGCCTCCGGCTTTGAGCACAGCAAGAATGGCCACGACCAGGTCGAAGCATCTTTCCAGCGCCACGCAGACAGGCACGTCTGCACGAACGCCCCATTCACGCAGGCTGTGCGCCAGCCCATTGGCGCGTGCATCCAGATCACCGTAACTTAGCTCATGCCCAGAAAACCGCAGGGCGATGGCATCCGGATTCGCCGCAGCCGCCACTGCGACCATATCGTGGATGCAAAGGTCACCCTCAGACTGTAACCACTGCCCCCCAACCAGCGGCTTTGGCGACTCTTCGTATGAAGATCGGCTAAGCTGCACGCCGGCACTGACTGAGTCATCTACTGCTTGTTTAGAGACACTCTCGGCTGAAAACTTCATTTAAAAATCATTCTTCTCATAAAACATGATTTGAGTTTAGACAACTCTGATGAACAGACTCTCGGTACAGCGACAGAAATCATCAGGACTTTCACCAAGTACGGCTGGACCGGACTTCGCTCGGTTGAAGTGAAGTCCCCGACATTGCTTCATCGCAAAGCTCTGACCGGCAAGACAAAGTATGAATCAGCGTCATACTGGCAACTGTCCAGGCTTCGCCTGACCCAAGAAGAACTGTCAACGCGGCGTGTCGGCCCAGTGGGCGACAACGCCCCCGTAGGGTTCGTTGGAGGCATGTTTCAAGTAGTGCGGCGTGATCATGTGATGTGCAACGGCACGCAAGGCCGTCCGGCGTTGCTGGCCACCGTAGCGTGTTGCACCGTTTCACCAAGGGGGTCCAGATCAGGCAAGGTCAAAACCAGCGCCCCCATGCATGAGAAGACCTGAGCTGACCTGTCCCCCGCCACCCGTACTTCGATTTCCTGCCAGAGCGTACGCGAGGCCAAAACGACCAGCCATTGGCGCAGTTCGTTCTTTTAATCGATGCGCGAACGGAAGAAATGGTTGATGGCAGGGCAGGAAAACATCACGCCAGAACCCTCAGAAAACAGCCCTATTGGATCAAACGAGGAGTTCAGCGACTCCAGCATCACCCAGCAAGCCAGCGTTCATGGGGGATCCAGGGATTCTGCCGTGAAGACTCAACTAGACAGAGACTGTAGCGGAATCAAAGAAGAGCGGGTGGAGAACTGGTCTGCGGTGACAAGCATTGCTGCAATCATTAACCAGCTTCACTGAGTTTTAGTTTCACCGAAGCTTTCCGCCAGGAAGCCCAGTCCCTCAGGTCGGAGATAAATGGTCATTACGTCAAATAAACTGTATCTTCTCTGACTGGAAATGTTCAGTACAGACCATTTTTGCACCCACGTCTTTAGACTTCGGCCAAAGCACAAGCTGGAGATGATCCGCTCCTGCGAACGGGTGACGGTTTGATCCTCACTGAGTAATTTCAAGGGTCAAGCAGGGTAAGGTCAGACTTTCTCACAATCGGCCGCTTTCCGCGGTATCCAGGCCCAACCGGGCAAAGACCAAAGCCAACCCTGGCCCAGCTGTTTGGTGACACGCCAAAATGCCCATGGAAGAAGCACACCCGCCGCCAGCCCGAGCACAAGATGCAGCCATACCAAATCGATGCCCAGGCCCTTGTGCAACACGATACGCATGCCACTGCCAGCCAAGATATGAGCGAGGTAAATCGGTAAAGCAATGGTTCCGAGGAATGCGAGCGAGCGTGCAACCGGCAGGCCACTTCGTGCTAGAAATAACGCTGCAACTGCCGTGAGAAGAATACCAGCGACGGCTGCGGTTAATTTCATTAGGCCTTCTGGTGCCGATAGGTTAACCCAAGCGATAGCCAATGCCACCCAGAAAACATACAGAACAATGTAGTGGGAGCGGAACCAGGTACGGTTGTCCCGGGATGCCGCCAACATGAAGCCTGCCGCGAAATAAATCAGGTACCTGCACACCGCCAGCATTGGATACCAACCAGTGCCGAGACCTGGCGTGGTGAAAAACACTGTAGCCAATGCAAACAGCGCCAGAGCTTGATAGCGCCTGGGTATCCAGGAAAATGCAGAAGCAACAAGAATCAGAAGCACAAGCGTGTAAAGATACCAGAAGTGAGCTCTCGGTAACCCAAGCGCGAAAACATCAGCCCATTGCAGGGCACCATTGGTCAGGCGACCGAGCATCACTTCAACGGCGCCGTGACTCACCGACCAGATGACGTACAGCCAAATCAACAACGCCATGCGACCAGGCAACACAGCGCGATACCCGCGCGCCTGCACAGAACCCCAGAACAGATAGCCCGAAACGAAGAAGAAAAGCGGCATGTGGAATGCGTAGATCAGCGCATCCACCGTCTTGAAAAAGACAGGGTCGATCGGGAGACCGGCCTTTTCAATGCCGCGAGCGACGTGGCCATACACCACGAGCAAGATGCCGATACCTTTGGCAATGTCTGGCCAGGTTTCATGCAGACGGCCCCTCGCCTCACTATCTGCCTTGCGGCTGGCATGTGTAGTCAGTTTTTGCACGATGACATCGCTGCGCATTGAATCAACATGACCGAGCCAGCGTCAATGCGCCGCCTTGGCTACCTTCGCGCCAGGCTTGAACTGCTCGAGCAGCGCCAGCATCTGAGCACGAATGCGTTCCAGCGCTTCATGTGAGTTGCCCTCGAAACGCAGCACCAGCACCGGCGCGGTGTTCGACGCACGGATCAGGCCAAATCCATCAGGCCAGTCGACTCGCAGTCCATCGATCGTTGTCACCACCGCACTATCGTCAAAAGAGGCGTTTTCCACCAGGTCTCTGACCACTCGATGCGGCTCCCCCTCCTCGCAGGCGATATTCAGTTCCGGTGTACTGAAGCTCGTCGGCAGCGCATTGAGCACAGCCGATGGATCGGCAGAGCGACTGAGGATCTCCATCAGGCGAGCACCTGCATAAGTGCCATCATCAAAGCCATACCACCGTTCCTTGAAAAAGATGTGCCCGCTCATCTCGCCGCCCAAGGGACTTTGCAGTTCCTTCATACGAGCCTTGATGAGCGAGTGACCTGTCTTGTAGATGACCGGTATACCTCCAGCCTCACGGATCGCTGGCGCCAGTTGCTGGGAGCACTTGACGTCAAAAATGATCTGACCGCCAGGCACCCGAGACAGCACGTCGCGTGCGAACAGAATCATCTGCCGGTCTGGATAGATCGTCTGCCCATCCTTGGTCACAATACCTAGACGGTCTCCATCCCCGTCAAAAGCCAGGCCCAGCTCTGCATCAGTGGTATCGAGGACACGAACAAGATCTCGCAAGTTTTCAGGCTTGCTGGGATCAGGATGGTGATTGGGAAAATTGCCGTCCACAGCACTGAAAAGTTCAACCACATCGCAACCCAAGGCCCGAAAAACTGCCGGCGCAGAGGCTCCCGCAACACCGTTGCCGCAGTCAATCACGACCTTCATGGGCCGTGCCATGACGATGTCTGCACAGATACGCTCCCTGTACATCGAAGAAATCTCATACTGGGAGTAACCGCCGCCAGGTCGAAACTGCCAGGCTTCTTCCTCCATGAGCACGCGCAGGGCAAGTATGTCTTTTCCATGAATGGCTTTTCCTGCAAGAACCATCTTGAATCCGTTATAGTCCTTGGGATTGTGGCTACCGGTAATCTGGATACCGCTATTGCACAAAGTGTTGGCAGCAAAGTACAACATTGGCGTTGTCACCATGCCAACATCAATCACTTGAACACCTGTTTCCATCAAGCCCTGGATCAATGCTTCGTTGAGCTCTGGTCCGCTCATACGGCCATCCCTGCCAACGGCCACTGCGAATTCTCCCATGCGGACAGCGAACGTTCCGAAAGCGCGCCCCAGTCCGAGCGCGATGTCCGGACCAAGTGAATCGGGTACAACCCCTCGAATATCGTAGGCCTTGAAAATCGAAGGATTGATTCGCATAAGGATCCTGATGAATAACTTGATACGACGCGAAATCTCGGCTGCCAGGAATGAAAAGCAGAAGAATCTCTAAGTGACTGCATTAAAAAAGAGAAGTGCCATGTGTACGGCATCTGCAGGCACACGGGCAGCCGTCCAGAACGATGAAGTTCTTTACGCACACCCATCATCTTGGGGAGGCAGCTTATAAACAGTGCTTACGCTCCCATCGGGGAAGGTAATTAGGGCATCAACCACCATTTGTTTCTGGAACCGCTACCACCGCTTCCGCAAATGTGGGTAAGGCATTCAGCATTGAAGAGTTGCTGGACAATTCGCCAAATATGTCGGCCGTGACACATCTTCGGGTTCCAAGTTCATTTACGAAAAACAGCCCTGCCTCGGAATAATTGTCAGCACCTCCAAGCTATCTCCATGAGCAGCTGAAAAAAATTCAGCAACATCTTGATCGCCATACCAGGACTGTGATACCAACTGTGCAAAATTGCCGCCGAACGAATCCGTGATCGCTGTGGAGTTGTGGGCACTCACCCCTGCTTGAGCGCTGTACGTAGCGACGCCCGCGCTCGAACCGTGCATTGTCGACACAAAACAAAGAGAGAACAGCAAATTTCTACAGATGCTCATGAATGGCGTCGCTAGAAACAGATCAACTGTTTAAACTATTTCCAGCACATGCTCTCAAGATATTCATGTACAAAAAACTCGCGCCTGATTTTTAAGCCTCATTTACTACGGTTGGCAAGCGTTCGCATACCGCTCGCAACTGACCTCTTGATGCAAATACCCATTGCACCCAGACTGGTCCCAACGCGACACCATCCGAACTGAAGAGCCAAAGGTCTTCCAGACGATCAGGGCCAAGACCTTTCCGGGTCACCGCCACCACTTACGTCCAGGCCTTGGTGCCGCAGCACCGCAAGAGGCCTGTCACGCTCTGACAGAGCTGCCACCGACCGCCTCCGTGTGGTTTTCGTCACATAAAGTCGACGCGTTCATCTTAACGGATTGTTTATCACTTACACTGATTTCTCATTTTTTTGGTGCCGATCTTAGGACACCGCAGCCGCGACGTGGATGCGGACTGATCTGCGTGTTGCTCGGTTGGCAGGCAAGAACAGCTTGAGGTCATGGGTGGCTCTTTCCGATGGATGCACGTTTGACGAATGTTGGCGATGCCAGCGGCAACAGTACTGCTTTGCCAGCAGTCGATATGACCAGGTGGTACCTGGCCTTCAGTAAGCCAAAGCAGGAAGAGCTGGCCCGCCAGCAGCTCGCGAATCAGGGCTTTGAGGCCTACCTTCCCCTGTTCAAAAAAGTCGGAAAGCCGCGTGGTACGCATGCGGTGAGCGGTCTGATCGTCCGCGAGCCCATGTTCCCGCGTTATGTGTTCTTCAAGCCCGGCGTGTCCACGCAAAGCATTTCGGCAGCACGAAGCACGCGCGGTGTGACCTCCCTGGTGTCCTTCGGGTTCGTTCCGGCCACCGTGTCGGACGACCTCGTCGACGCCATAAGGGCGCTGGAGCTTGAACGGGAGCAGGCTGACCTGGCCCAGATCTCACCTTTTCAGCCTGGCACAAGAGTGCGCCTTCGCGAAAGAGGCCTGCAGTGCCTTGAAGGTCTGGTTGTGGCTGTTTCCACCAAGAGAGTGACGCTCCTCCTCGAAATCCTGGGCCGCGAGAAGGAGCTCAGTGTCGAGCACTCACAGCTCGAACTTGCCTGATCCATCACCTCACTATTCATGAACATTCTTCCTGTCGTTCTCTGTGGCGGTTCGGGTACGCGGCTCTGGCCAGTCAGCAGAAAGAGCCTTCCCAAGCAGTTCGTGTCTTTGATTGGAGGTCACAGCCTTCTGGACATTACGCTCGAACGCGTCACGCCACTGAACACGCAGGTGATGTGCGTGGCCTGCGAAGACCATCGCTTCATGGTCACCGAGGCCATGAGAAAGCAATGCGTCGCTGGAGACATCATCCTGGAGCCAGAGGGACGAAACACTGCCGCTGCAGTGGCTTTGGCAGCACTGACCGTGCGTGCGACTGGACAAGACCCCCTCCTCCTGTTTTGTCCGGCAGATCATTTCATCGCTGACAAAAGCGCGTTCATCGAAGCCGTTCATAAGGGCGTAACTGCGGCGCAGGCCGGACAGATCGTCACCTTCGGTGTAACCCCGAACAGCCCAAGCACGGCATATGGCTACATAAAAAAGGGCCCGAGCTTTGACGACAGCAGCTTCAAGGCTGTGAAGTTTGTTGAGAAGCCCAACCATGAAACCGCGATGGAACTGCTGCTGGGTGGACAACACCTATGGAACGCCGGCATCTTCCTCGCCCAGGCCAGCACGCTGATGGCAGCCCTCGGACACCATGCGGAGGACATTCTGCAAAGCTGCTCCGACGCGCTGATCGGAAAGCTCACCGAGCCAATACCGGGACAGGGGTCAGGCAACTTCATACGTCCGGATCCAGTTGACTTCTTGGCCTGCCGGTCCCAGAGCCTGGATTACGCGGTGATGGAGAACCATCCGCGGACGGTGGTCGTGCCGTTTGATGGGCATTGGAGTGACGTGGGCAGCTGGCAGGCGCTCGCCCAGTTGGCACAACCGGACGACAAGGGCAATCGCGTACCGGGAAGCGGTTATGCCATCGACTGCCGCAACACCTACATCCATCCCTCCTCCCGGATGGTCGTCGCCCTGGGAACCGATAACCTCATCGTCGTGGACACACCCGACGCAGTGCTGGTCGTGGACCGTGCCCATGCAGAGAAGGTCAAGGACGTGGTGTCCCACCTGCAGTCGGACGGCGCACAGGAAGCAGTTGCCCATCGCCGCGTGGCCCGCCCCTGGGGCTGGTACGACAGCGTCGACAGTGGCGAGCGCTTTCAGGTCAAGCGCATCTGCGTCAAGCCGGGTGCGGCCCTGAGCCTGCAGATGCACCACCACCGCGCCGAACACTGGATTGTGGTCAAGGGCACCGCACAGGTGACCCGCGGCCAGGAGACCTTCCTGGTCACCGAAAACGAATCGACATTCATCGAAGTTGGCCAGGTGCACAGACTGGTCAATCCCGGCAAGGTCGACCTCGAAATGATCGAAGTGCAGTCCGGCAGCTACCTGGGCGAAGACGACATCGTCCGCCTCGAAGACGTCTACGGGCGAGCCCCAACCTCCGCCAGCCAAGCATCATGATCCATTTTGCTGAAAAAATTCTTATCGCAGGTCACACCAGCACGGAAGGCCTTGCCCTCGAGCGCCAGCTGCTGCGCCTCGGGCACCCCAAGAGCCATATCCTGCACGCCCCCGCAAGCGACTATGACTGGTGTGACAGACACCAGGCCGAGCGCTTCCTCGCAGACACGCTACCCGACCAGCTGTACCTGCCGGCTTCGCATTTCCTGCCGTCTGACAACGATGACTCGGTCACGAGACTGCTCGCCAGCACGAGCCTGATGAGCATCATCACCAGCGCAGCCAGTGTCGGCATCCGAAAGCTGCTGCTGATCGTCGGCAGCGAGGTATACCCCAGCAGCCGGCTGCCACCCTTTGCAGAAGAAGACCTGCTGGGCGGCCCTATCAGCGGCCCGAGGACCTTCAATGCCCTCAGCCAGATCTGGGCCATGAAGTATTGCCAGGAAATTTCCTCCAGCGCAGCGGCGGATCACCCCTTCGATTACCGATGCGCCGTGGTAGGCACCACCTACGGCCCGGGAGACGATTACTGCGACACGCCCAGACGACTGGTGCCGCATCTGATCAAGACCATCGAGCACGCCAAATCCAATGGCCTCGACACGGTCAACATTGCGTTGGAAGAGGACGCCATGATTGACCTGCTTTTCATTGACGACATGGCTGAGGCGGCGGTCTATCTGATGGAGATACAGCGTTCTGCGCTCGATGAACATCGTAACCAAACGCACCATCACATCAACATTGCCCATGGAGAACCGGTCAGGCTCGAAAGCCTTGTCCAGTCCCTGGCCAATATCCTGGGCTATTTCGGCAAATTCGCCTACTCACAAAAGGACAGTCAAGCTGTCCCCGCCCCGAAAAACCTGGACCCTTACCGTCTGGCTTTGCTGGGATGGACCCCGATGATGGACATCGACCAGGGCATCGAAATCATGTGTACCGATTACCAGATTCATCGCAACAACCGGCTCAAAACCCCCTGAATCAACGGATCAGGTCACCACGGCATGACTCCCGTGCAGAACAGCTACGGCACAGACTTGGCGCAAGCCCTCCAGCACATGCGACTTCCATCACGCAACGTCGGTTCTGAGCCATCAACGACACCGACGTCCGACCGGCAGGATCTCGAGTTCCGTTCGAGTGAACACCTGAATCGCCCCGACGATGAAGTCCCGACGAGGTTCGTGAACGCCAGCCAGCTGCTCAAGTTCTCGATCATCACCGCCATTCCGTTGCAGTCGCCCATCCCCACGTTCTGGCAGCATTCGTTGAAGTCACAACGGCACGCCAACTGGGAGCATATCGTGCTGGAGTACGGGGGCACCTCCAGCAAGGCCATGTGGCATGCAGGCTATTGTCCGACCCAGGTCGGCAAACCGGTCGAGCCGCTGTACTCCAAGACAGAAGCCATCAACAAAGGGCTGTCTCTGGCGGTCGGTGACATCATCGCTTTCCTGCCGCTGAACTGCATGTACAGGAGTGAAGAAGTTCTGTTGAAGGTGGCCGAACGCATGCAGGACCCGGAAGTCGACATGGTCTATGGGGACCTCGAATGTGTCTCCCGCAGCAATGTCCGGCGTCAGATCAAGGCAGGCGCGAAGGGCATCTCCAGCATCGACATGCTCAGGAACGGACTGCTACCCTATGAAGAATGTGTGTTTGTCCGGCGCGACTGGTGGCAGTTCTTTGGTGGTCTGGAGACGAGTTACCAGCATTCGGCAGCCGTGGCACGCATGCTGGACCTGCTCGCACAGCCTGGTTTTCAGGTGGACTACATGGATGAGGTCCTCGTGCGCAGCACGCGCAAGACCAACAACACCACCACCAGCTTGAGCCGCTTGCTCGAAGAGGTCACCGCGTTTTCGAAACGCAATCTTCTGGGGGTCTACCTGACCCATCGAAACCTGCACCAGCGAAATGCGTGTGACTGACCGCTGCTCATCATGTCGAAGTTGTCACGCCATCCATCGCAAAACCGATGGTCAGCCCGATTGTCGATAATGTGCGCACCACCCCATCCAGGATGGGAGAATGGATATTCGCCCGTGCTTGCGATCAGCTGCAAGCCCTCTCCATCAATTGGATTGCAGGCTGCAACGTCCATTTGAGGGCAATCAAAGGCTCGACACCTGTGCAATAAACAGGCTTTTGTCCTGTCTGATCGATCGATATTGGCCCACGGGATACCGTCAGAGGCGGCAACTGTAATGCAGTGTAATTTTCGCGCGCTGCGAAATTCTTAACATCCTCTTGGACTCGAGGTCCAACGAGCGTCAACCATCCCGTTTGTCGCCCATCAACAGAAAGAGGATTTATGTTCCAAGCAATTTCGTACGATGCGCTCATACGCATCCCCCTGCGGCCGGTCACCGCTCTCGTGGCCGGACTGATCATTGGCAGCGGCTCGGCATGGGCCGCACCAGGAAGTCTGGACACGAGCTTCGGCAGGGTCAACGACGGCACACCCGATGGCGTGGTCAACCTGTCGCTGGGCAACGGCAATGACGGCGCCAACGCGGCCGTTCTGCAGAAGGATGGCAAGCTTGTCGTTGCAGGCTATTCCAGCAGCACGGGCGGCAAGACCAGCAATATCGTGGTTCTGCGACTGAACAAGGACGGTACCCTGGACAAGTCCTTCGGAGCGGGCCAGGAAGACGGCTCGCCCGATGGCGTGGTCAGCATTGATCTGGGCGACAGCACGGACTCTGCAGCGGCCATCGCTCTGCAACAGGACGGCAAGATCGTCATAGCGGGCAGTCGCGTGAGCAAAACCAGCGACATCGTGCTGGCCCGCCTCCTGACCAACGGCAAGCTGGACACGAGCTTCGGCAAGGGCGATGCGGACGGCACACCGGACGGCGTTGTGAGCATTTCCCTGAGTGAAGGTGACGATGTGGCCAACGCCCTGGCCCTGCAGAAGGATGGCAAGATTGTGGTGGCCGGCACAACGCTGGCGGCAGACAGGACGACCAACGTCGCCGTTGCCCGTCTGAAGGTGGACGGATCGCTGGATGCCACTTTCGGCAAAGGGGACGCCGACGGCACGCCGGACGGCATGGTCAGCGTTTCCCTGAGCCAGGGCAACGACGTTGCCAATGCGGTTGCCCTTCAGGCAGACGGCAAGATTGTCGTCGCCGGTACCGCCACCGCTCAGGACAAGAGCACCAACATTGCAGTGGCGCGCTTGAAGACCGATGGCGTGCTCGACACCGCTTTTGGTGCCGGCACCAGCGACGGCACGCCGGACGGTGTGGTGGCGGTCAGCCTGAGCAACGGCAATGATGTGGCCAAGGCTGTGGCCGTGCACCAGTCCCTGATCTACGTCGCCGGCGACTACATCGCCCAGGACGGCAGCACCAACGTGGCGGTGGCACGCCTGAAAGCTGACGGCACGCTCGACCCCGCCTTCGGCCGCGACGGAAGCGACAGCACCCCAGAGGGGGTCAGCGGTCTGTCCTTTGGCAACGGCAATGATCATGTGCACTCCCTGGCCATCCAGCCCGACGGCCAACTGCTCGTTCTGGCGGGTACGACCTCGGCAGCCGACAAGAGCACCAATATGGCCGTGGCTCGCATGAAGTCTGACGGCACCCTGGACAAACGTTTTGGCGCTGGCGAGAGCGACGGTACGCCCGAGGGTGTGGTCGGCCTGTCGCTGGGGTCTGGCGATGACGTGGCCAAGGCGGTGGTGTTGCAGTCAGACGGCAAGATTGTTGTCGTGGGTGACCGTGTCAACGGATCTTCGTCCGACATCGTCGTCGTGCGAATCAACGGCAAGTGATGAGAGGCTGAGTCTTCGCACTGCGGCTTTCATGATGCGATTGCGCCGCAGTGATCGAAAGCTCAGCGCTGGCAATGTGCGGTCGGCGCCCCAGGTGACCCAAAGCCCTGCCTGTCGGCCTGCACAGTCAGCGGTGCGAGATAACGCGACACACCATGGGACAGCCTGTGCGGCTCGCACCAAGGTCATGGAGTATGGAGATCCATCTGGCGATCTGGTGATGCATGGTCGGCCAGCGCGCCTCTGTGGTGGCGAAACACAATGGGTCCCGCTGAGATGACACATGACCTCTCCCACCCGATCCGGGATGAGATGAAGCATCTGGGCACGACCTCAACACGGCCAAGGCTGCCAGCCATGATGTCTGTGCAGGGGTACCACGGATACACGGCCTGGGTATGCCATCTCCTGTGGGTGCTGTTGCTCGCCAGTCTCACCCTGCCCTTACCTGCCCACGCCAGCAGTTCCCCCTCCTGGCTTCAGGTTCGCGGCCTTGGCGGTGTTGCAGTCAAGGTCTCAGCCCTGCCAGACCCCCAGGAGAGCCTTTATTGGCACGAGGTCAAGGACAGCACCCTGTTCATGCGCGTGGCCACGAAAACAGCCACCCTGCACGGAAGTACTGGCATGTGGTTTCGCCTCGATCTCACAGTCCCGCAGGACAGACTCGGAACCACGGCCTGGCTGAGGGTCAGCCCTGCGTTGATCTGGAAGCTGCAGTGGCATGACGACAGGGATCGTAGCGGTGTCTCCGGCATGTCTGTGCCGATGTCCCAGCAGCACTACCCCGCTGCGCCCAGCATTGTCCAGGTCGAGCTCGACAGGCAGCAGATCCGGCTTTTTGTGCGCGTACTCTCTGCCGCACCGCAGCTCACGCACATGGCACTGCTCTCAGACGTCGAACTG
>JACCDS010065788.1_pt1 | contig 13776 bp, 10 predicted proteins | sample 7446441 | NCBI WGS metagenome assembly JACCDS01 (sample SAMN15323445, study PRJNA562643) | freshwater metagenome | isolation source: river surface water | place: USA:Blue River Watershed | collected 2017-08-17 | reverse complement strand
GCCATTGCAGCTACATCTGCACGGCCAGTTGATTGTAAATATCTTGACATGGAATCGTCGTATCCGAATGTAGAAGTTGTTGCGCCAATTTCCGCACCCATGTTACAAATCGTTCCTTTTCCTGTACAAGACATAGAAGTAGCACCTTCACCAAAATATTCAACGACACAACCTGTACCGCCTTTTACTGTTAATATACCGGCAACTTTAAGGATGACATCTTTTGGAGAAGTCCAGCCATTTAATTTACCTTTTAATTTTATACCAATTAATTTAGGGAATTTTAATTCCCAAGCCAGACCCGCCATTACATCGCATGCATCTGCTCCACCTACTCCAATAGCGATCATTCCCAATCCCCCTGCATTCACGGTATGTGAATCTGTTCCAATCATCATTCCACCTGGAAATGCATAATTTTCTAAAACAACTTGGTGAATAATTCCAGCACCTGGTTTCCAAAAACCAATTCCGTATTTATCCGAAACGGATGATAAGAAGTCATAAACTTCTTTATTTTTATCAACAGCAACTTGCAAGTCGGTTGTGGATGCAACTTTAGCCTCAATTAAGTGGTCACAATGTACTGTTGATGGTACTGCAACTTTCGGGCGTCCTGCTTGCATGAATTGCAACAATGCCATTTGAGCTGTTGCATCTTGCATTGCTACGCGATCCGGTGCAAAATCTACATAAGAAGCACCACGAGTGAATGTTGAAGAAGGAGTTCCTTCCCACAAATGACTGTAAAGAATTTTTTCTGTTAATGTAAGCGGTTTGCCTGTCAATGCTCTTGCTGCTGCAATGCGAGCAGGCATCCGGTCATAAACAGCTTTAATCATTTCTATGTCAAAGGCCATGAGTAAATTGTGTTTTGGGTAAAAATGTATGCAAAATTAATAGATTCGTAATTACTTTTTGTCACTTTTTGTAAATATCCTTTCCTTTGTATTCATATTTCATAAATAAGTTGAGGAAAATAGAAATATTTAACTTTTTTTATGGATTATTTTTTTAATAGTTCAACTTTCAAGAATTTGCTACTTCGACATATTGCTTTTTTTATTGTTTTTTGCTTAGGAATGAATGAAATTTCCTTCGCTCAATTGGCAAAGTCAGATTCAATTTTCCAGCGTGCATTATTAAAAACATCTGAGAACGCATCTCTACTCAAAAATTTTAAATTACATGTGTTAGTTTCCGAAAAAACTCGATTTACGGATATTCTTGGGCTGGGTGAAAAACGTTTAGAAAAAATTGAAGGTGTGCGTGAAGATCAATGGTATGGTCACACAACAGAATCAGATGTATATGCACTTAAATTAAATCAATCCATTCATGAAATTAAGCGCCTTGAGCTCTTGAATAAAAAAACGGCAAAGCCTACTTTGTTCTTTTGGCCAGATTTTTATCAAGACATCATTGGCCCTAATTGTATTTCCCCCTTAAATTTTCAATCCCAATTTTATTATCAGTATCAATTTAAAAAAGATACCCTCATTCAATCTAAAATTGGATATTTATACGAAGTAGTTCCTAAAAACAAATTAGATCGATTATTTAAAGGTCAAATGGTTTTAAGTGAGGATGGCGCTTTAATGTATGCCAATTTAGAAGTTTTTGCGGATGCTCTGAATTATAAAATTGAATTAAAACATCAATTGGCTTTAAACAAATGGTTGCCTCTTGAAGGTAATTTTGATGTAAATGGAGGATTACTTGGGAATAATGGCGAATTTCATTTAAATGAAAAAGTATTGGATATTCCCCAATATTGGTCAACGGATACAGAAAATTTAGTAGGAAATTCAATTCATGAAAAATTGAATATCGCTGAAAGAGCTTTTGATGAAGTATATGTTTCTCAGTTGTTAGGAAATTTACACAATTCAATGATTTTGAAGTGGAAACAACGATCACAATCGGGAATTACAACCGTCGATTCTACTCGATTTTCTCCCAATTTTATGGTGAAAGACCGGCTTGAATCCAATTTAAGTTTTTTTACTTCAATGGAGGAAGGTCAAGAAAGTACTGCTGCTGCAATTGCCTATTACGAACCTGTACGCAAGGCCCCCATTGCTTGGCAAGACATTTTATTTAGTAGATCCTTTTATTTTGGTAAAATGCAAAAGGATTATTATCCCTATGAAATTTATTACAAAGCCCCCATTTTTGATACCAATTTCAATACAGCAGAAGGATTTGTTTCCAACAGTGGTTTTTTGGTTCGAAAAAGATGGGCGAGGTATCATTTTTTAGAGCTTGAAGCGATAGGACGACATTCATATTTACTCAATTCAAACACAGGATATTTAAAATTAAGATACAAAACAGAGAAATTTGATATTCAATTAAGCAAGGGGGATTTTGTGGCTCAATATAATTCTGACAATACTATTTCACCAGAAATGAACTCTTTGTCGACTTTATTGTTGAAAAACAATCAAATGAAAATTTATCGCAAGGATTTCTGGTCGCTTTATTGGATTAACCGTATTTCTTCAAGCTTCTATTTTAAAGGGAATATAGAAATTGCTGATCGTTTTCAAATGGATAATGTTTCCGATTATTATTGGATCAATTATTTGGGCAGGAAATTTACTTCTAATAATCCTACCAACGCAGAATATACAACAGAGGGTTTCCAAACGCATAGAGCATTTACTACTCAATTTACTTTAGGTTTTCGTCCATTTTTAGATCATGCTTATGAGGAAAATGAACGTATCAATAATTGGGGAAGTTCTCCCCTATTATTATTGAAATATCGGGCAGGTTGGCCAAATATCTTTGGTTCAACGACCAATTTCAATCATTTGGAATTTTCATATGTTCAAAACCTGCCGGTTAATCCTTGGGTAAAGTTGGGACTTATTATTAATACAGGGACATTCTGGGGTAAAAATCCAGCCTATTTTATGGATTATAAACATTTTAATGGGAACTTAAATTTAATTCAAGCCAGTGATATGTTAGCTTCCCATCGCTTGGTGGGTTATTATCAAAATTTTACTCTAGGTGCCAATCAAAGATTGAATGTTAATCACTATTCTAATAGTACTGCAGGAAATTATTTGGAAGCATTATCGTTCCTTCAATTCACCAATTTATGGTTAAAACCTATTTTAGGAATTAAACAATCTTTTGTAAAAGAAGTGTTAATTGCAAACATGGTATGGGTGCCCAATCAACAATTGTTGTATCGTGAAATTGGATATGGTTTAGATGGAATTTTCAAGGTTTTAAGAGTTGAAGCTATTGCAAGTTTTAATAATGCACAATTCAGTTATATTGGTTTACGTTTAAATATCAATTCTAGGATTAGAGTGGGAAATGTGCCAGAATAGAATCAATTAATTGATTTTTTTAAAAGGTTTTGCTGCTTTATTGTACAAATTGTTTTTAAGCAAGTATATTTGAGGTCTGTTTTTGAAAAATAAATTATAAAAAATTAGAATGGCAAAAAATTTAGTCATCGTTGAGTCACCTGCAAAAGCAAAGACAATTGAAGGTTATTTGGGCAAGGATTTTGTAGTGAAATCGTCATTTGGGCACGTTAGGGATCTTCCGACTAAAGGTGATAAGGTGATTGATGTAGAAAATGATTTTACTCCTACTTATGTCATTTCGCCTGATAAAACAAAAGTTATTGCGGAACTTAAATCATTAGCTAAATCGTCAGAAGAAGTATGGTTAGCAACGGACGACGACCGTGAAGGAGAATCTATTTCTTGGCATTTAAAGGAAGCATTAGGATTAAAAGACAATACTAAAAGAATTGTATTTAGAGAAATTACTAAGTCGGCTATTCAAAATGCGATTACGAAACCTCGTACAATAGACATGGATTTGGTGAATGCTCAGCAAGCCAGACGTATCATGGATAGGTTGATTGGTTTTGAATTATCTCCAGTGCTATGGTCAAAAGTTCAGAAAGGTTTATCTGCTGGTCGAGTTCAATCTGTGGCTGTACGATTAATTGTAGAGCGTGAGAAAGAAATTGAAAAGTTTGATTCCGTTGGAACGTATAAAATTGTTGCCTTGTTTGATCTTCCGGGTAAAAAAGTGTTAAAAGCTGAATTACCTAAAAATTTTACAACTGAAAAAGAAGCTTTAGACTTTTTAACGAAATGCGTTGGGGCTAATTTTTTCATCAAAAATTTAGAGACAAAACCAGCTAAAAAATCTCCAGCACCTCCTTTTACTACCTCAACTTTGCAACAAGAAGCTTCACGTAAATTGGGATTTGCTGTTGCAACCACGATGTCAATTGCACAGAAATTGTATGAATCAGGGCGCATCTCCTATATGAGAACAGATTCAACTAGTTTATCTCAAGAAGCTCGTGATAAAGCCAAAAGTGCCATAGAATCAGCTTATGGGGCTAAATTTCATCATTCACGTCAATTTAAAACAAAAAGTGAAAGTGCTCAAGAAGCGCACGAAGCGATACGTCCAACGGACTTTGAAGTTAGTACCTTGTCTGGCGATGCCCGTGAACGTAGATTATACGAATTGATTTGGAAGCGTGCAATTGCTTCTCAAATGGCTGACGCTCAGATTGAAAGAACCACCGCTCAAATAGGTATATCTAGCACATCTGAAATATTAGTGGCCCAAGGAGAAGTAATCACTTTTGAAGGTTTTTTAAAGGCTTATTTGGAAAGTAAAGATGAGGAGGAAGAAGATGAGAACAAAGATATGTTACCTCCTTTATCAGTTGGTCAAGAATTAACATTACAAGAATTAAAGGCGCAGGAGAGATTTTCTAGGCCAGCTCCGAGATATACAGAAGCAAGTTTGGTGAAAGCTTTAGAAGAAAAAGGGATTGGCCGTCCTTCCACGTATGCTCCAACGATTTCCACGATTATTAAACGAGCATACGTAGAAAAAGAAGATAGACCAGGCAAAGAACGTGAATATCAAACGTGGGTATTAAAAAATGATGAAATTATTGGTGAAAAAAACACCGAAATAGTAGGTGCTGAAAAAGCAAAATTATTTCCTACGCACATTGGCACCTTAGTAACCGATTTTTTAGTTGATAATTTTGAGGAGGTGGTAGATTATAAATTTACCGCTGACATGGAAGACGAGTTTGATAGTATTGCCAAGGGAAAGCTCTCTTGGACTCAAATGATGAAAAACTTTTATGGGAATTTTCATCAAACTATTTTAGATAGTAAATCCATTAATAGAAGCTCAGTTGGTGGAGGTAGAGAATTAGGTGTTGATCCTAAAACTGGGAAAAAAATATCTGTTAGATTAGGGAAATTTGGACCATTTGTGCAATTGGGAGAATCTGGAGAAGAAGACAAGCCTATTTTCGCTAATTTATCCAAAGACCAGTCGATCAGCAGTCTTACTTTAGACGAGGCCATAGCTCTATTAGAGCGGCCAAAATTACCTAGGGAAATAGGTATCTACGAAGATTCCCCCATGGTCATCGGTGCAGGAAAATTAGGTCCTTACATCAAGCATAATGGTAAATTCACTAGTTTGCCAGAGACAGAAGATCCCTTTACCATTGAAATGGATGGGGCTATTGCCGTTTTGAAAGCTGCACAAATTACTGCTGAGGCGGAGGGTTTGGGCTATTTTGAAGATGAATTGATCTCAACTGGCAAAGGGCGATTTGGACCTTATGTCAAACATAATGGTAAATATTTTTCTTTAGGTAAGACAGATAATTTGGCAACCTTGACTCAAGAAAGAGCCATTGAGATTATTTTGGCTAAAAGGAATATGGAGGCTAATAAATTTATCAAGGAATTTGCTGAGAATGAACAGATTAAGGTCGTTAATGGAATGTATGGACCTTATATTCAAATAGGGAAAAGAAATGTAAAAATTCCTAAAGATCAAGATCCAGCGGCCTTAACTTTAGAACAATGTATAGCATTGGGAGAGCAGGCACCTGCACCCAAAAAAGGTAGAAAAAAATAAAATTAGTGTAAGATGGGTCAAATTATAGACGGTAAAATGGTGGCTGAAACAATGAAATCGGCCATTGCAGCTGAAGTAAAAGAATTATTAGCAGAAGGAAAAAGAGCACCGCATTTAGTTGCCATATTGGTAGGAAATAATGGTGCATCGGAAACCTATGTAGCCAATAAAGTTAAATCTTGTGAAGAATTAGGTTTTGCTTCTACCCTTTTACGTTTTCCTCCTTCCATCACAGAAGCTGAATTATTACAAGCAGTCATTGATGTGAATAATAATGAAGAAATGGACGGATTGATCGTTCAACTTCCTTTACCTGATCATATCAATCCAGATAAAGTAATGGAAACAATACATCCTTCCAAAGATGTAGATGGTTTTCATCCAATTAACATTGGAAGAATGGCAAAAGGTTTACCGGCCTATATTTCTGCGACACCTCAAGGAGTTTTGGATTTATTGGCGTATTACAATATTGAAACGGCAGGTAAGCATTGTGTGGTTGTAGGTAGAAGTCAAATCGTTGGCTTGCCTATGTCCATTTTGATGCAAAGAAATCATCCAGTGGGTAATTGTACGGTAACTTTAACTCATTCAAGAACGCGAAATTTAGAAGAAATTTGTCGCCAAGGTGACATTGTTATTGCTGCTTTGGGTAAACCAGAATTCATCAAGGCTTCTCATATCAAAGAAGGTGCTGTTATTATTGATGTTGGTTTAACTCGAGTAGAGGACCCTTCCAAGAAATCAGGCTTTGCATTAAAAGGAGATGTTGACTTTAACGATGTGATCGATAAATGTTCCTTTATTACTCCAGTGCCTAAAGGGGTTGGACCGATGACGATTGTTTCACTGATGAAAAATACGCTTCTTTCTGCGAAAGGGAAGATTTACTAGAGAAGAGAGAAAACTGGAAAAGAGAAAAGAGAAAAGAGAAAAGAGAAAAGAGAAAAGAGAAAAGAGGGAACCTCTCCTACCTATTACCTCTTACCTATTACCTATTACCTCTTACCTATTACTTCTAAAGTATCTGTGAAATACCCCAAGTGGTAGTTTTCTGCCAGATAAATCTTCCAAAAAGAGTTCTCCTGATTCTGCATCCGATGGTACGTCGAAAATGCTATTCATCAGATTTTCAATAACCAGGGTGGAAAAACCCATAGAGTATAAATTGGAAAGAATCAGATGCTCTTCAGGATCTAAAATTTCCTTCACAGATTTTAATAAATCATCTATTTGTTCTTCAAGAATCCATTTTTCGCCATCAGGACCCCTTCCATATGCGGGAGGGTCTAAGAGTATCCCTTGGTAAAAGTTACCCCTGCGAGCCTCTCTTTTGACGAATTTTAATGCATCTTCTGCCATCCATCGGATACCATCAAGTTTAGAAACTTCCATGTTTTCGCGGGCCCATGACAAAACGGGTTTGATGGAATCAACATGTGTAACATCTGCCCCCATTTGTTTGCAAGCCAAACTTGCCCCACCTGTATACGCAAAAAGATTTAAAAATTTTGGTTTTGGATTGTTGAATAGAGGTATTTTTTGCGCCAAAAATTCCCAATTAGCAGCTTGTTCTGGGAAAATTCCTACATGCTTAAAAGACGAAAGTGATATTTTGAACAATAGATTTAATTGCTCCGATTGATAAGGCATGAACCATTTTTCAGGAACATTTGATTTAACCTCCCAAATCCCTTTTTCGGAAGAACCTTTTTCCTTCCTAAAATAAGCGTCTAAACGTTTTATCCATTCTTCCTCACTCAAAGATTTAGACCAAACAGCTTGTGGTTCAGGTCTTCTAACGACAAAATCGCCAAATTTTTCCAGTTTCTCAAATCCTCCGGTATCAATTAATTGATAATGATTATTCCAATATTGAGGACTTTCTATTTTGATTGATTGTTGCTTTTCCAAATTAAGGTTTTAACTGAATTTTATTTAAATAATATACGGATCTCTTGCCTTCCTGCTCATTGCTGATGTTTTGATATCCACTCGCTAAAAAGTAATTATCATACCAAAAATACAATTCATTTTTACTGCTTTTCTTGATTCGATCCCCTTCATTTTCGGTTTCAATATCTTGAATATATTCATTTTCTATTTCACCTTTGTTACTGATTGTTTTAGAAACAATTTGATTATTTTTTGAATATGACAAGATGATTTGTTCTTTATTGACTGAAGTCTTAATTTTTTGAACCAATTTACCTTCTTTAATATCATTTAAATCAATACAATGATCCCAAAGCATGTTCCCATTTTTATCAAACTCTGCAACCACTGCGTGCGTGTAAACCCATCCATCAAATTGTTGTTGATTGCCGTAGTAATTGTATCCTCGATAACCCCAAGGACTATAATAATTAGAAAATGGAGAATATAAACCATAGTAACCATAACCCCATCTATATGGGTTATACATGTAACTCCAAGGAGAAAAAAATCCACTTGAATAAGGGCTAAATGCGCTTAATCCTCCACCATACATTGGATAATAACTACTGAATTTATAATCTGGATAAAATGCTTCCGCCACGACTAAATAATTATCACCATTTTTAATGATTTCATGCATTAGTAGTCGATAATCTAAACGCAGGTCCTCTCCTTTTTCTTCTTTGTCTTTAATTTTCTTCTCTTGACGTTCTTTTTGTTTTTTGGATAAAAAATTGAAGAAATTATTGAATTTGGTGAAACTATAAAATTTTGAATCAATGATTTCACCATCCAAGAATGAATTGAAATACATTCCTTGAGAACTAGGACCTTTGGAGGAACCTATGGTATTTTTATGTCCATAAGTTCCAACAATGATTTGTAAAGAATCGTTTATTTGATTTAATTTAGCATTCATCATCGCGAATTCATCGCTTGGATTCATGATGATTTGCCCAATATTATTTCCGTCTTCATCAAAAGATTTAATGATTAACTGATAATTTTTAGCCTTGTTTCCTATCGTATAGGTGACATTCACTTGTTGTTGAGTCGTATCTAAATCCATCGATTGAATTTCAGCTTGCCCTTTTACAACTGAAGGTAAAATCCTCGTCTGTTTGGCTCTTAAATTTGTGAATAAAATCAGCGGTTGGCCATCAACAATTCCACCAATAAAAATAGATTGATTTAGGACTTTAAAATTAGAAATTTCCATTCTTCCTACGGAGTAAATTTGAAACTTCTCCATTTTACCCGAAGAGACATTAATTTTAAAAACGATGTATGAATTACTTTTAAATCGACTAAAGAGTAAACTGACATAGTCGCCATCAAAGCTATGTGTGACAAAATCTAAGCTGTTTTCAATGGTACCGTTTTTGGACCATTTCTGTTCTAAATTCGTTGAAAATGCCCTTATGTTGAATTCTTGCTTACTTAACTGAGATAAAATTAATACACCTTTGTTTCCACAAGGAATGGTAAAGGATTCTAAATTGTCTGAGGGAATTTCTAATCTCGAGGCAACTTGCGCGAAAATTTGACTGTAAAATCCAGTAAAAAATAGTAAGATAAAAAGGCGGAATGATTTCATGTTTGTTCAATTATTCAGTTAAACTCAAAATAATATCAAATTCCGGTTTATCAACGGGGGTTACAGACAGTCTAGATTGTTTGATTAATGCCAAATTGCTCAATCTTTCATCTGCTTTCATTTGTTTCAAGCTCACCGTTTTTGAGAATTTTTTCAAAGGAATTAATTCCACAACAACCCATCTTTCATCCTCAGTTGTTGGATCTTGATAAAATTCTTTACTCACTTCTGCTAAACCTACCACTTCCATTCCTTCATTTGAATGGTAAAAAAAGACCCAATCGCCTTTTTTCATGGCTTTCATATTGTTTCTAGCCTGATAGTTTCTAACACCGTCCCAAACCGATTTTCCTTCTTTAACGAAATCATCCCAAGAATATTTGAATGGTTCCGATTTTACTAACCAATAATTCATGATTTAAGGGAATTTAGGGAATTTAGAGAAATCAGGTTTTCTTTTTTCTAGGAAAGCATTTTTTCCTTCCTTCGCTTCTTCTGACAGATAATAAAGTAAAGTGGCATTCCCTGCCAATTCCTGAATCCCTGCTTGTCCATCTAATTCTGCATTGAAGGCTGATTTAAGCATTCTTAATGCGATAGGGCTTTTCTCTAATATTTTTTCACACCAAGCAACTGTGGTAGCTTCCAACTCTTCCAATGGAACCACTTTGTTTACTAAACCCATGTCTAGAGCATCTTGCGCATTGTACTGATCACACAATAACCAAATTTCTCTTGCCTTTTTTTGTCCCACAACGCGTGCCAAGTAAGAAGCTCCGAAACCACCATCAAATGAACCTACATTGGGACCAGTTTGTCCGAATTTGGCATTTTCAGCTGCAATCGACAAATCACAGATCACATGTAAAACGTGTCCACCACCAATTGCCCATCCGGCGACCATCGCAACGACAGGTTTTGGAATCGATCGAATTTGTTTTTGAAAATCTAAAACATTCAATCTTGGAACCATATCTTTTCCAACATAGCCACCATCTCCCCTAACGCTTTGGTCTCCGCCAGAACAAAAAGCTTTGCCACCTTCACCCGTTAGAATGATGACACCAATGGTAGTATCTTGTCGAGCCATTTCCATGGCCTCAGACATCTCTTGTACTGTTAATGGCGTAAAAGCATTGTGTTTATGCGGTCTATTGATTGAAATTTTTGCTATTCCTTTGTATTGTTGGAATAAAATTTCTTGATATTCTTTGATTGTTTTCCAAGGAAATTGTGAAATCATATTTTTTCTATCTATTAATTTTCTTCATGATAAATGACATCCCATGTATGGTCTGCTAACAAGGTTACTTTTGCTAAATACCTACTGTATTTAAAGGATCTGCCCCATTCTTCTGGGGCAACTAAAGATAATAAATCGGTGCCATCTTCCTTTTCATAAATATAGTACGTTTCATTGATAATCGGTTCGAAACCCATGGCCGCATCATAAATTCGCTCAGAAATTTCTTTTCTCTCAGATAGAAGTTTGGCTTGCTTAGCCAATGTTTCCATCTGCTCATACAATTGATTCATTTGACGATCCGTTTGTTGGCGCATAGCCATCACAGAACGTCCTTTTGTTTTGCCCATGTCTTCAGGCTTAATCACTGCAGAGCCCGCTGTATGTGCATAAGGTAATAGCCCTGGATTTTCTGCAACTTTGTCCGGATTGATAGGATTTAAAAAAGGATCTTCAGGCATAACAATTTATAATAGTTGGATGATTCCTATATTAACTCACGAAATTAGAGAATGTTTGGTTAATTTTGGAATGAATTCTTGAATTATGCTACTATTTTCTCCTTGTTCAGCGTCTTTTCCTTCTGCAGAAAATGATTTTCAAAAAGAAGTATTCGATTTTTGTAATGCTTGGAAGGCAGGCAAGGAAGAATTTATTTTTTCTACTTCAGGATCCACGGGTAAACCCAAATCAATAAGTATCCATCGAGAAAAAATGATTTATTCTGCCAATTTAACCTCTAATTGGTTGAATTTAAAGAAAAACGATATTGCACTCTTATGTTTACCCATTCAGTATATTGCCGGTGCGATGGTATTGGTAAGGGCTTTGGTTTTAGATTTGAAAGTAGCCATCATTGAACCCAAACAGAATCCGATCGAAGAATTAGTAAATGCAGGTATCAATGTAGATGTTGCCTCTTTTGTTCCCACTCAATGGGCTCAGATGATTCAATTTCCAGCTGAATTAGATCATATTTTTAAGGCATCCAAAGGAGTTTTATTGGGTGGCGCTGGATTGGATAGTCAATTAGAAAAAAAAACAAGTGCTTTTGCTTTTCCTGTTTTTCATACTTATGCAATGACTGAGACTGTTTCTCATATTGCCTATCGTAGAATTAATATCCATTCACAACCGTCTATTTATGAAGTTTTTCCAGGTATATTAATTGATAAAAACGAAAATTCTTGTTTAAAAATTCAATCTTTTTTGACAGATCATCAATGGTTAGAAACCAATGATTTAGTTGAAATTATTTCTGAAAAATCCTTTCAATTACTTGGTAGAGCCGATTTTGTGATTAATTCTGGTGGATTTAAGATTCAGCCAATAAAAGTGGAAACTTTGTGCCAAGATTTTTTCTCGGATAAAAATTTGTCATGCGATTTATTTCTTTTTGGCATTGAGGACGCTTTTTATGGACAAAAGGCTGTACTATTTGTCAATCAAGAATTAGCCCAAGTTTATTTTACAGAATTAAAGAATTACTTGGCGAATCATCTTGACTCCAAAGAAATTCCAAAGGAATGTATTTTTGTGCCTAATTTTCAAATCAATTCCAATGGTAAAATTGATCGAATTAAAACCGTAAATTTGTATTTTAACAATCAAAAATAATGTCAATCAACCAATTTCCAGAGTCCTTTCAACTGTTTTACGAAAGTCCAAACGATGTACCTGCTCCTTACCATTTGGAGGCAGTATTTTCTTTTTCCGACTTTGGTACAAATAATCCTAAAGTAGATCTTGCTATTCAATACTTAGATCGTGAGGATTTTTCAAGAGAAGAATTGATTGAGGAAGGCCTGATGCCAGAGGATAAATGGAATTGGAGTGGTTCATTATCAGAAAGTTGGAAGGAAAGGTTGTTTTTAAGTTTTTCAAAATACAAATCGGGTTCATGTAATCCCAAAGATTCAGAACCTTTCATCACCCTAGAATTAGAACATACAACTACGGCGGTTCCAAGATTTTTGGAAATGGAAGAAAATCTGGTTCAAGAGTTGATGCAAGCGATTTTTGAACAAGCTGAAAAAGAATTACCGCTTTATTTAGGATTTCAATTTAAAAAAACGAACGGAGAGTGGACGCGAATTGAAGGAATTCTATCTTTTGCCAATTTAAATCTTCATTACAGGGATTCAGTCTTGGATCAAGAATTTTATTTGAATGATTGGGATAAAATTCAAGACTTGATGAATTTAGTTTATATAGCTGATTTTCAAATAGATAAAGCAAGAGAAGATTTTAAAAACACCCAATCTTTGGCCGTTTTCCCAGGTGATGGTTTTTGGTATGTTGCGGGAGATTCTTTGAGAAAACCAACTGGAAATAATCGATATTTTGATACTTTGGAAGATAAATTACAAGACTTGTTTAATTAATTTCTTATGGAACCCTTATCAATTCAATTGGAAGATCAAATCAAAGAGACCATTGGACTTCAGAAAAAATCAATCATTCGATTAAGAAAATCAGAGGTATCTGAAAGGGTCAAAAAATTGAAAATGCTTCAGGAATATGTGCTAGCGCATCAAAATGAAATTTGTGAGGCCATGTTTGCTGATTTTAAAAAACCCGCGTCGGAGGTGATTTTAGCTGAATTGATGGGTATTAAACGTGAAATAGACCACACTGTTTCCCATTTGAAAGCTTGGGCTCGTCCTCAATCGGTTTCTACACCTTTAATTTTATTAGGAACTAGCGCTCACATTCAGTATGAATCTAAAGGATTATGTTTGATTATTGCGCCTTGGAATTATCCGTTGAATTTAGCCATTTGTCCTTTGATTCACGCTATTGCAGCTGGAAATACGGTTATTTTAAAACCTTCTGAATTAAGTCCCAATACTTCCTCTTTTATTAAAAAAATGATTACCACTTTATACGACAAAAGTGAAGTGGCCGTTTTTGAGGGAGATGCAGCGGTTTCTACCTTTTTATTGGAACAAAAATTTGATCATATATTTTTCACCGGTAGTCCTGCGATTGGCAAATTGGTTATGAAAGCGGCGGCTAAGCATTTAACTTCTGTTACGCTTGAATTAGG
>JACCDS011102556.1_pt1 | contig 13779 bp, 7 predicted proteins | sample 7446441 | NCBI WGS metagenome assembly JACCDS01 (sample SAMN15323445, study PRJNA562643) | freshwater metagenome | isolation source: river surface water | place: USA:Blue River Watershed | collected 2017-08-17 | reverse complement strand
CGCAAGGCGCAGACCACGCGCCATCGCATCACCGGCATCCAGACCCGTGACGATGCGCAGTATGTGTATGTCGACACGCCCGGCTTCGCCGCCGCGCTCCGCCGCGCCGACGGCACCCTCGCCGTCATCTCCGAGATCAAACGCCGCTCGCCCTCCGCCGGCGACATCCGCGCCGGCATCTCGTCCCTCGACCAGGCCCGCCGCTACCAGGCCGCCACGGCCGACGCCCTCTCCGTCCTCACCGACGAAAAATTCTTCGGCGGCACCCTCGCCGATCTCCGCGGCGTCACCGGCTTCTTCGCGGCCAACGCCCCCGCCAAGCCCTGCCTGCGCAAGGATTTCATGGTCCATCCGCTGCAGGTCCTCGAAGCCGTCGAGGCCGGCGCCAGCGCGATTCTGATCATTGTGCGCGCGCTCGACGACACCGAGATCGCGACCTTGTTTGCCGCCGCCCAAGCCGGCGGCCTCGATGCCCTCTTTGAGATTCACAACGAGGCCGAGCTCGCGCGCGCGGTGCAACACGGCGCCCGCATCATCGGCGTCAACAACCGCGACCTCGCCATCTTCAAGACCGACCTCGGCCTGAGCGAACGGCTGATCCCGCAATTCCCTGCCGGCACGATCGCCGTTTCCGAAAGCGGCATCTTCACCCCCGCCGACGCCGCCCGCGCCCGCCGCGCCGGCGCCCACGCCGTCCTCGTCGGCGAAGCCCTCATGCGCGCCGAAGACCCCGCCGCCCTCATCGCATCCTTCCGCACCGCCTGACCCCCGTTTCCCGTTTTTCCAATTCTCCGATTTCCGGCTTTTCCGATTTTCGCCTTTCGCCTTCTGCCTTTCATTCCGCCTTCAGCCCGTTTCCCAATTTCTTCTTTCCCCCGTTTCCTCTTTTCCGCCTTCCGCCTTCCGCCTTTTCCGCCCGTTTCCCAATTTCCCAATTTCCCCCCGTTTCATCTTTTCCGCCTCCCATGTCTCTCCGCCCCCTCACCGCCTTCCAGAAACTCGGCGGCCTCTACTTCCTCCCGCGCACCCTCGACAAGATCCGCATCCAGGCCCGCGGCGAACTGCACGCCGACCACCACGCCTTCCTCGGCAAGGGCTTCGACGGCCGCCTCTGCCATTTCCTCGGGATCAAGTATGACGATTTGAAAACGCGCACCGTGGCCGGCGGCACCGACGACGAGATCCTCGCCTGGATCCAGGCCCACGGCCGCGCCATCGACGACACCGACCGCCTCATCTGGAACGGCTTCGCCGCCAAACGCGGCTGGCGCGACGACGCCACCCCCACGCTCGAATTGCAAAAGGCCGAGAGCGGCCTCGCGCACCGCACCGACCTGCTCACGTTTTTCGATTACTACGAGGTCGACGAAGGCCGCGCCCCGCGCTGACCCATGCCGCTTTCGCCGACCGCCACGCGCGATCTCCTCGCCCAACTCGGCCACCAGCCGAAACGTTTCCTCGGCCAGAATTTCCTGGTCGACGGCAACATCGTCCGGAAATCGCTCGAACTCGCGGAGGTCCGCGCCGGCGACGCCGTCGTCGAGGTCGGCCCTGGCCTCGGCACGCTCACGACCGCCCTGCTCGAAGCCGGCGCCGAAGTCTGGGCCGTCGAGAAAGACCGCACCCTGCACGCGCACCTCACGGAGAACCTCCTGCCCAAGTTTCCCGACCGCTTCCACCTGCTCGAGGGCGACGCCGTCGAACACCCGCTCGCCGCCCTCCCGCCCGACCGCGCCGCCGCCTTCAAGGTCGTCGCCAATCTGCCCTACGCCATCGCCACGCCTTGGCTCGACGAAGTGCTCGCCGGCCCCTTGCCCTCGCGCCTCGTGCTGATGCTGCAACAGGAAGCCGCCCAACGCTACGCCGCCGCCCCCGGTTCGAAATCCTTCGGCGCCATCTCCGTCTTTTTGCAGGCCGCCTACGCCGTCGCCCCCGGCCACAAGGTCGCCGCCGCGTGTTTTTTCCCGCGCCCCGACGTCGAATCCCACTTGCTCAACCTCGTGCGCCGACCCGCGCCCTTCGTGTTTTCGGAAAGCGTGAAGGCCCTCGTCCGCTCCTGTTTCCAGCAACGCCGGAAACAACTCGGCGCCCTCCTGCGCGCCCGCTTGCCGGACGATTTCCCGGCCGAGACGTGGCGCTCGCTCCTGCAAGCCGAGGGTCTCACCGAGCAGGCCCGCCCCGAGGCCGTCCCCGTTTCCTGGTGGGTCCGCTTCGCCCCGCACATCCCCCCGGCACCCTTGGCTTGAAAGCCGGTCGGAGGCGGATACTCGTTCTTCCTCCGCTTATGGCCCGCTTCCCGCTCGCGCTCTGCCTCGCCCTCCTCGCCGTGGCGCTTCGCGCCCAAACGCCCCCGGCCCCCGTGCTCGCCGGTTCGATCGAGGGCCGGAACTACGTCTCCCCGACCGGCGTATTCAAGATCGCCATACCCGTCCTCCCCGAACTCGGCGGCGAGATCACCGACACGCCCAACGTCGTCACCTTCCAGGACGCCTTCAACGTCCACGTCACCATCGCCGCCTTCCCGCAGGACGCCACCCAGCGCTGGGAACTCTCCACCCGCGGCCTGAAAGACTACCTCATCTATTTCTTCAGCAACTTCGTCCTCGCCGACTTCAAGCAGACCTTCGCCGGCGTGCAGATCGAAAGCGCGAAATTCCTGCCCGGCACCCTCGACGGCACGTTGCTCACCTACATCTTGATTCCCGGCGGCACGATGTTCGGCAACCGCGTCCCCGCCATCGCCGACGACCGCATCCCCGTCGCCAAACGCGGCAACTTCGTCTTCGTCCGCAGCGGCCACATCTTCGTTGTCAGCATCGAGCTCGCCGAACGCGTCATCGAGGGCAAGGCCTACGCCAAGACCGTCGCCGAGGAAGACGAACTCCTGCGCAACCGCCTCGCCGACATCGCCAACAAGATCCAGTTCGCGAAGTCGCCGGCGGCCGACGCGGCGAAGAAATGACCCCCGCTTTCCCGCCGGGCTTCGTCCTGCGCGACGCCGTCCAAGCCGATCTGCCGGCGATCGTCGCCATCTACAATTCGATCGTCGCCGGCCGCATGGTCACCGCCGACCTCGAACCCGTGACCGTTGCGGATCGCCAAACCTGGTTCGACGCCCACCGCAACCCCGCGCGCCCGCTCTGGGTCCTCGCGGAACCCGACGGCACCGTCGCCGCCTGGCTCAGTTTCGACACCTTCTACGCCCGCGCCGCGTACGACGGCACCGCCATGATCGCGATCTATGTCGCGGAATCGCGCCGCGGCTCGGGCCTCGGCCGCGCCCTCCTGCGCACCGCCGTCGCCCGCGCCCCCGCCCTCGGCCTGCACACGCTGCTGGGCTACATCTTCGGCCACAACGAACCGAGCCTGCGCCTCTTCGCTTCGGAAAACTTCATCCGCTGGGCCCACCTGCCGCGCGTCGCCGTCCTCGACGGCGTCGAACGCGACCTGATCATCCTCGGCCGCCGCCTCGCGCCCTGAGCCGGCGCCGGTGGCGCCGGCGGTTGAAGGTTGAAAGTAGCAGATTGAAGGACCGGAGGCCGGACCGGCACGGCGACCGCAGCCGCAGCTCCGTGCTTTTTGCGCCCTCTGCGCCTCTTTGCGGCCATCCTCTCCGTTCTTTCACCTTTCACCTTTCACCTTCCGGCCGCCCCTGGCGGCCGGTGCCCGTGACTGTCCAAACCGATCGGGGCTTGGCTTCGCCGCGCACACGTGTCCGTGTGGCCGCACCCCCCGTTATGAACTACCTCCCGACCGCGCTCTTGCGCGCCGTCGCGGCCGTGCTGTCGGCTGCGCTCTTCCTTCTCGCCGCTCCCCTGCGCGCCCAGGCCGTCACCGGCGCCATCGCCGGCACCGTCGCCAACGAATCGACCCGCCAGTTTCTCAACAACGCCGAGGTCCGCGTCGCCAACACCAACCAGTCCGTCCTCACCGACCGCGACGGCACCTTCGTCCTGCCGAATCTCGCCCCCGGCACCTACCAGCTCGAGATTTCCTACACCGGCCTCGATCCGGTCAAACGCGCCGTCACCGTCGTATCCGGCCAAACCGTACGGCTTGAGCTCGCCCTCACCGCCGGCATCTACCGGCTCGAGGCCTTCACCGTCGCCGCCGAGATCGAGGGCAACGCCGCCCAGGTCAACAAACAGAAGAAAGCCGACTTCTTCGTCACCGCCGTTTCCGCCGACACCCTCGGCGAAGTCCCCGAAGGCAACATCGGCGAATTCCTCAAATACGTCCCCGGCCTCCAGGTGAACTACTCCAACGCCGACGCCTCCACCGTCTCCGTCCGCGGCCAGGATCCGGAGTCCACGCTCTTCATGATCGACGGCATGACGCCCCCCGCCGCCGGCACGCCGCCGCGCTCCAGCACCGGCAGCTCCGACGCCTCCTCCCGCGCTTTCGAGTTCACCCAGGCCAGCATCACCAACATCGAATCGATCGAGGTCTACAAGGCGCCGCCGCCCTGGATGGCCCCCGCCACCGGCGGCGTCATCAACGCCGAAACCAAGAACGCCTTCGCCCAGAAAGGCCGCGTCCTCCGCACCGTCCTTTCCCTCAACGTCAATTCCGACATGCTCGAGTTCGGCCCCGTCGAGGGCCCCGGCCAGCGCTCCACCTGGCGCCTCAAACCCGGCGGCAGCCTCGCCTACTCCGAGGCCCTGCTGAAAAACAAACTCGGCGTCGCCTTCACCTACGGCGAATCCCACAACATCAATCCCACGCACAACAACGCGATGGGCTACACCCCGCTCGTCGCCGGCACCCTCGCCGCCCCCGTCACCAACACCTCCGCCGTCCGCGTCGACACCTTCACCCTCGTCGACGGCCCCGAGGTCAAACACCGCCGCAACGCCAGCCTCGGCGTCGATTTCCGCGCCGGCCCGCAGACGATTCTGAAGTTCAATACCACCTACAACAACTTCCTCCGCCAGGCCCGCGCCCACACCTTCCGCCTCCGCCCGATCGCCGGGGCCGCCAACTCCGTCGTCGACGCCGGCGCCAACGACCGCGAAGCCGTCGTCCGCAACGGCCAGGTCGATGTGTTCGCCGATTACTCCGACGCCCGCAGCACCAACTACTCCTACCGCGGCCAGATCCAGCATTCGTTCGGCCGCTTCCGTTTCGACGGCATGGCCTCCTACGGCAAATCCGACTCCAAGACCGTCGACCTCCCCGAATTCATCAATTCCGTCCAATTCAATCTGCTGCCCAACCGCGGCGTCGCCTACCGGATCCAGGCCTCGCCCGACCGCCCCGCCCCCGCCGCGCTGACGCAGATCGCCGGCCCCGACCTCTACGATCTCGCCAGCTACGACCAGCGCAGCCTCTCCGTGCAAACGCAGCCGCGTTTCCAAAACGACCGCACCTACACGCTCAAAGGCGACCTCCGCGCCAATTTCGGCGAATGGCGTTTCCCGACCGAATTCCGCCTCGGCGGCAGCTACTACCACCTCGCCCGCCGCAAGGCCGCCGGCCAGATCGTCCTCAATTTCCTCGGGCCCGACGGCATCGCCGGCAACGCCGACGACCTGCTCAACGCGTCCCGCTTCGACGACACCACGTACGGCGACAGTTTCCTCTACGGCATCCGCACCCCGCCGCTCCTCGATCCGTACAAGGTCGGCGTATACATGCGCGACAACCCCCTGGCCTTCCAAAACACCCAGCCGCAAAACGTCCAGCGCCAGGCCGTCAACACCCAGAACCTCACGCAGAACATCGCCGCCGCCTACTTCGCCGACACGATCCGCTTCTCGCCCCGCCTCTCGCTGCTCACCGGCATCCGGATTGAACGCACCGAAAATTACGCCCGCGGCGCCGCCCGTATCAACTCCCTCGGCAACGGCCTCGTCGTCAATTCCCTCGCCTGGTTCCAGGCCATCTACAGCCGCACCCAGCGCGTCACCTCGACCTATGACGATCTCTTCCCGCAGGCCCAGCTGACCTACCGTTTCTCCCCGGACCTGATCCTCCGCGCCTCCGCCGCGAAGGCCATGTCCCGCCCCGGCATCCAGACCATTTTGCCCAACACCACGGTCAACGACACCGCCGCCATCCCCAGCGTCTCCGTCAACAACACCGCCCTCGATCCCACGTATTCGCGCAACTTGGACGTCCAGCTCGAGTACTACACCAAGCCCGCCGGCAAGCTCACCGTCGGCTGGTTCGACAAGAAGATCACCAACTACATCGTCAACGAGCAGACCACCATCGAGCCCGGCGACGACAACGGTTTCGACGGCCAATACGCCGGCTACCTGCTCAACACCCAGGACAACGGCGGCACCGGCCGCTTCGGCGGCTTCGAGTTCTCCGCCACCCAGGATTTCCGTCCCTACCTGAAGTTCATCCCGGAGCTGCTCCGCGGCTGGGACGTCTTCGTCAACTACACCAAGTTCTACAAAGGCGAGGCCCCGAACCGCAACGGCGTCATCACCATCCCGACGGCCCCCAACTTCTACAAGTGGACCGCCAACTACGGCGTCAGCTACCTCTCCCCGCGCCGGAAAATCTACGCCCAGGTCCGCACCGTCATCAACCCGAGCGCCGTCACCACCTACGCCAACGGCACCACCGACCGGCGCGACACCTACGAGGCCCGCCACCAGCGCTGGGACTTCACCCTGCGCTACCGCTTCTCCGCCAACTTCGCCGCCGAACTCACCGGCGCCAACATCTTCAAAGACCCGTCCCGCAAATTCATCCAGGCCGGCCGCGTCACGCAGCAGCGCGACTTCGGCTCCCAATACGTCCTTTCGTTCACCGCCAATCTCGACCGCTTGAATTTGCCCTTCCTCGGCCGCTAGGCCGCCGTCCGTTGCCGCGAGCGTGAGCGAGTGGCCGCCGCGCTCGCCACCCGCAGTCCCTCGCGCCAGCGCGCGGCCGCCCCGGAAAACGCCGCCACCCCTTGCCTCCGGCGGAATTCCGAAAATCGTTCGGTCGCCGGACTGTCCACCCCGAGCAACCTTGGCCCCCTTGCGGGACGCCGTGGTTGTTGCTCCAGCACCCAACCCCTATGCCTACGTTCACCCTGCCCGCCTCGGCCGTTCCCGCGTTGCGCCCGTCCGCCCGCCTGCTCGCCTGCACGCTCCTCGCCCTGTCGGCTCTCCCCCGTGCCTTCGCCCAGACCGCACCCGCGGCCCCGGGCCCCGACGCCGCCACCCTCGCGCGCTACGATCTCAACCGCAACGGCCGCCTCGATCCGGACGAACTCGCCGCCCAGCGCGCCGACGCCGCCCGCAACGCCCAGGCCCCCGTCGCCGCGCCCGGGTCCGGCGAAAACCAGGTCGTCGAACTCTCGCCCTTCCAGGTCAGCGCCGGTTCCGACAAGGGCTACTACGCCTCCAACACCCTCTCCGGCACCCGCATCAACACCAAGCTCGAGGACCTCGGCGCCTCCATCTCCGTCGTCACCAAACAGCAGATGGAGGATTTCGCCCTCCTCGATATCAACGACGTCTTCCTCTACGAGGCCAACACCGAGGGCATCGGCAATTTCACCGACGTCGTCATCGACCGCAACGGCGTCGTCGTCGACAACGTCGCCGGCAATCCCAACAACGCCAACCGCGTCCGCGGTATCGGCGCCGCCAATACCGCCCGCGGCAACTTCCAGACCAGCGGCCGCGTCCCCTTCGACCCCGTCAACATCGACGCCGTCGAGATCAGCCGCGGCCCCAACTCCAACATCTTCGGCCTCGGCACCGGCTCCGGCACCGTCAACACCATCCCGTCAACCGCCAACCTCCGCCGCGAAACCACGACCTTCGAGTTGCGCACCGACAACCTCGGCAGCGTCCGCGCCCTCGTCGATGTCAGCCGCCCCCTGATCAAGGACAAGCTCGCCGTCCGCGCCAGCGTCCTCCGCCAGAACGACGAATTCGTCCGCCAGCCTTCGTTCAGCCGCACCGAGCGCTACAACGGCATGGTCCAGTTCAAGCCGTTCCCGAACACCACCCTCCGCGGCTCCTTCGAACGCTACGAAAACTACGCCCGCCGGCCCAACGCCATTCTGCCGCGCGACGGCGTCACCTACTGGCAGCAGAACGGCCGCCCCACCTGGGATCCCTCGACGTGGACCGTCACCCGCGGCGGCGTCCGCACCGTCGTCCCCTACAACAACAACCAGGGCACCGAGACCACGCTGCTCGGCCCCGGCCTCGAGTCCGGCGGCACCGGCCTCTACGCCCGCCCCAGCCTCTTCATCGACCGGGGCACCGTCGGCGCCTACACCGTCAACCGCCGCTCCGGCATCCCCGCCGTCTCCGCCGCCAACCCGAATCCGGTCCCCACCCCCGATTTCCAGGCCGGCAACGAACGCTACGTCCTCAGCGGCATCGCCCCGCGCGTCGGCCCCCTCGCCCCCACCGCCGTCAGCATCACGGACCGTTCGATCTACGACTGGACCGAGCACAACATCGCCGCCGCCAACTGGAGCGAGGACACCGTCGACACGATGTCCGCTGAACTGGAGCAGTTCTTCGTCAACAGCCCGCGCCACGTGCTCGCCGCCCAGCTCGGCTGGTTCCGCGAGGACGCCAAGCGCTACAACCGCTCCTTCATCGGCACCGGCGGCGAGAGCCCCATGGTCGTCCTCATCGACGTCAACGAAAAGCTCATCGACGGCCGGCCCAACCCGTTCTTCCTCCGCCCCTACGTCAATTCCCTCGAGCCCACCATCCGCCGCCAGCCGCTCAAGCGCGACATCTACCGCGGCCAGCTCGCCTACAAGCTCAACCTTGCGCGCGAGCGCTCCTGGCTCCGCTGGGCCGGCGACCACGCCTTCAGCCTGTATTCGGAATACAAGGACACCGACAGCGCCGACTACCGCTTCCGCGACGTCATCGTCTCCAACCACAGCTGGCTCGCCGCCAGCACCAACCGCGCCGCCGGCGCCACCGCCGCCCGCGCCAACTACCGCTACTACCTCGGCGACGCCCAGGGCCAGAACATCGACTACGGCTCCCCGGCCTGGGACCGCCTCGCCGGCTCCCAGAATCTGACCTGGTTCAACCAGGCGACCAACCAGTGGGTCAACGAGCCCGTCACCCTCGGCGAAGCCTATTCCCCCGGCGTCCAGCACTTCGCCAACCTCATCAAGACCTACGGCGCCGTCACCCAGAACCACTTCCTCGCCGGCCGTCTCGTCACCACCTTCGGCCTGCGCAAGGACACCAACCTCAACCGCAACTACGCCGCCACCGCGCTCCTGCCCGACGGCATCTCGCCCGACTACGCCTCCGACGATACCTCGCCCAACAATTGGTTCCGCCGGGAAGGCACGACCAAGACCTACGGCTACGTCGTGAAGCCGTTCCGCGGCTGGGGCTGGCTCGACCGCCATGCCGCCAACGGCGCCGGCGCCGGCCGCTTCGGCGCCGAGTTCGTCCGCTCCCTCAACTTCCACTTCAACAAGGCCGACAGCTTCCGCCCCGAGACCATCGCGCAGAACCTGAACCTCGACCTCCTCCCCAACCCGTCCTCCCTCGGCAAGGACTTCGGCGTCTCCTTCGCGCTCTTCGACAAGTTCGTCCTCCGCTTCAACACCTACGAGACGAAGCAGATCAACTCCCGCACCGGCGACGCCGGCGTCATCGCCACCCGCGCCGGCCGCATCGACTTCGCCTTCGGCGGCAACAACGACCAGTTCAATCTCCAGCGCCAGGCCCGCGAATGGATCCTCGCCGAACGCCCCGGCATCACCCCCGCCGAACTCGATCTCGCCGTCGCCGCCACGATGAAGGTCTCGCCGACGCAACTCGCGCAAATGAACGCCTTCCCGATCGCGGAAACCTCCGACGTCGTCTCCAAGGGCAAGGAAATCGAAATCAGCTTCAACCCGACCAACTTCTGGACCGCCCGCGTCAACATCGCCCAGCAGCGCGTCGTCGAGCAGGGCGTCACCCCCGGCATCCAGCGCTACATCGACGCCCGCCGTCCCGTCTGGGAATCCGTCATCGATACCCGCACCGGCCTGCCCTGGTTCACCACCCGCTACGGCAGCGCCGGCACACCGGTCGATTTCCTCAACGGCGTCGTCCTCGCCCCCTACCGCCTCCTCACCGCCAACGAAGGAAAATCCCGCCCGCAGATCCGCGAATGGCGTTTCAGCGCCCTCAGCAATTTGCGCCTCGCCGGCATCAGCGACAACAAGTGGCTCCGCCGCATGGCCGTGAACGGTGCCGTCCGCTGGGAGGATCAAGCTTCGATCGGCTACTACACCCTCGCCAACGACCCGACCGCCTACGACCCCAACCGCCGCATCTACGACAAGGCCCGCGCCTACTTCGACCTCGGCTGGAACTACTCGTCCAAGATCTGGCGCGACAAGATCAACCTCCGCGTCCAGCTCAACGTCCGCAACGTCTTCGAGGACGGCCGCCTCCAGCCCGTCGGCGCCCTCCCCAACGGCGTCCCGCACAGCTTCCGTATCATCGATCCCCGTACCTTCATCCTCACGACGACCTTCAGCCTCTGAGCTTAACGCAGGTGAAAGTTGAAGGTTGAAAGTTGCAGGAACGGAAATCCCGTTCCGCAAATCCCGCCGGCCACCCCCGGCGGGATTTTTTGTGCCCGTTTCATCCTGTCCGTCCTGTCTCCGCCCTCCTGTTCCTCCTGTCTCCCTCCAAACCACCCGAACCCAGGACAGGATGCACAGGACGCCGGACACAGGATTGACAGGAAGCAATTCCCTCGGACCAAGCAGCACCTCCACCACTCGCCTTAGTCCTCCTGTTTCATCCCCCTTCCTCCCGTCCTGTCCTTCCTGTCCTCCCTTCAGCGTTTCCGTTGTTTCTTCGCCGCGTCCTCCGGCGGCGCCGGCGGCAACTCTGTCGGCAGCGCGTCGCCGACCATCCCCAGCATCGCGATCGCCTCGAGCCCGCTCTGCGCTGCGTTATTCGTGTTCCCCAATCCTTCGTCGATCGGATTGAGCACCTCCGGCGCCTCGACGCGCCGCACCGTTCCGCTCCCGCGATCGCCGCGCGCGTAACGCAGCAACGCGTTCACGCCCGCATCCCGAAACGCCGCCTGCCCCGTCCGTTTGAAAACGTAACTCGCCAATCGCCCGTCGCGCACATACGCCGCGTCCGCGCCTTCCGTGCCCGTCTCGCGGTCCCGCACCAGCACCGCCTTCGGCGCACTGTACAACCGGCAATACTGCAACCACAGCCGCGCCCAATCCGGATCGTCGAGCATCTGCCCGAGTTCGAAGGCCACTTCCGCCCCGCCCATGATCGTCGCCAGGTTGTACACGCCGGCATCGTCGTTCAACGCCGCCAGCCGGCCCGTCGCCGGATCGTAGCCCATGACGAGATTCTTGCCGGTGCGGAAACCCAGCGGCATCGCCGCCGCGCTGCGCACGCCCGCCAGAATCTTGTCCCGCCACTTCAAATCGCCGGTGCGCTCCCACTCCGTCAGCCAATTGCCGGCAAAGGCGAGCCAGTCCGGGCCGAACCGCACCCGCGTCGGCGCCAGTTTCCGTTCCGCCTCCGTGATCGGCTGCGCCAGCCGCATCGGATCGAACTCCACCGTCTTGAAATCGACGTCGGCCACTTCGCGCATCAGGTCGCCCGTCCGCTCGTCGCCCGTCAGGTAGTAATAGAATCGCCGATACGCCGCCTGGCTGATCCGCGCCTCCTTCGCCCCGCAGCCCCAGTGCCGCACGTTGTGCCGCGAGCCCAGCCCCGCGAAACGCCCGAGGTGGTACACGTCCACTTCGCCGGTATGCCGCGTCATCGCCTCCGCCATGCGGAACACGTCCGCCCGCCCGCTCCGCAGGAAACTCAGCCACAGCCACATATCCGGCCCGAGCTCCGAGTTCGCCCACGCCATGCCCCCGAGGTCGTAGCGCCACACGTGGCGCTCGTCGTCGAACGAATGCATCACGTCGCCGAAATCCCAAAACCCGTACCACTGGTGCTGCTCCGGCTGCTTCAGGTAAAAATTCAACGTCGCATCCAGCCGGTCCTCGATCGCCCGTTTCACCGGCGTCGTCCGGTCCGGCAGGCCCCAGTACCCGAAGGCCCCCGCCGCGTGGTAGTGCGCCGGCGCACAGACGATCACCGGCGGTTGCGCCGCCGTCTTCGTCATCGCGGCAGTTGCCGCCCGGTCCGGCACCGCCGCCGTCGGGAACAGCGTCAGCTCGCTCGTCCGCGCCACGCCGTGCGCCGTGCTGAAGCCCGGTTGCACGTCCTCGTACGCCGCCTCCAGCCCGTGCGCCCGGATGTCGTAGTGCCGCAGGTCCATCGCCGGCGCGTCGGGCGACCACAGCCACACCGTCAACTCCGCCGCCGCCCCGCGCGCCCCGCGGATCTCCAGCCCCGCCGGATACGATTGCCAAAAGTTCTTCACCCCGACGCCAAGCCCGCCGCTCACATCACCGACAAACGCCAACCCGCCCGCCCGCCGCCCCGCGCCCGCCGGGATCCACGCGCTCTGCGGATTCGTGCGCTTCTCGATCGTGAACCCGTTGGCATTCGGCTGGCTCAGCTTGAAGTCGCCCCATTCCGCCCAATCGCCCAGCAGGCTCCGCCCGCGCGCCGCGTACGCCGCCCGGTCCGGCACGCGCTGCCCGTCCGCCTGCCGCGGATACACGTCCGCCCCCGTCGCCGGGTCCGCCGCGAACCGCCCGCCGCGCCCGACCATCGGCTGCACCGGCTCGGCCCACACGCCGTCGTTCTCCCCGCCGAACCGCACGTGCCGGTTGTGCACCTCCTCGCGGAGCGGCACCGCGAACGCCAACCCCAGCCCGCGGATGAAATCCTGCTCCTGATCCCCGTCGAAAACAAAGGTGTGCACCGCGCGCACCGCCTCGCTCCCCGCCGTCACATACAACCGCACGACAAACGGCAGCCACGCCCGCCCGCTCCGCGCTCCGCGATGCTTTCCCTCCAATTTCAGCACCGCGCGCACCGGCCCGGCCTGCTCCACCGTCACCCGCTCGAGCTGCGTCGTGAACCGCTCCCGCGGCCGCACCTCGTCCGCCGCGTCGCCCGGCCCGCTCTGCAGCACGCACACCACCTGCCCGTCCCGTGCGACTTCGCGTCCGTCGATTGCGATCGATTCGATCAAGCGCGTTCCCTGCCGCGGTACCGTCAGCGCCAGTTTGCCGGTCCGCACCGTGATAGTCTCCGCCGTCGTTGCGACCTCGACGCGATCCGCCGGCGCGCCCGTCGGCTCCGCCGCCACCGCCTGCAACCGGAAGCCCTTCGCCCGCGCATCCGCCACGGTCGCAACCCCGCTCCACTTCACCGAGCCGTCCGGCCAATACGCCAGCGCCCAAGTCTGCAACGGCAGCGCCGCGCCCTGGTCCGACGTCAACGCGAAGCGTTGCTCCTTCGTCACCGCGCCCTTCGGCCATGGCACGCCCCAGCTCACGCCGCTCGCCACCGGCGCCGGCACGCCGCCCAGCCAGCCGAGCTCCACGGCCGGCACCGCCGCCTGCATTCCGGCCGCCAGCCCCAGCCCGATCGCCACGATGCCGCCTCGCCACTTTGCCCAGGGGGTTGTCATACGGGGCCCGACGTTGCCGGCCTCCCTTGGTTGTGTCGCGTCCAACTTTATCCGGTGCCGCCGGCCGCGGACAGTCCGTCCGCCACCCGATCTTCCGCCGGCGCGTTTCGCTTCGCGCTTCCCTTCCGGAAGCCGGCTTACTTAATCGCCGGACCTTCGCCCTGATGCCTGCCAAGACTTCGCTCCCCGCCCAGCCCACCGCCCCCGCCATCCCGACCGTCCTGCCGATCCGGAAGCTCATGGCGGCCAACCGCAGCGAGATCG